>Ga0111539_10010889_pt1 | contig 11447 bp, 8 predicted proteins | sample RhiMethybrSRZTD1_FD_79667 | JGI IMG/M metagenome (GOLD analysis project Ga0111539, IMG submission 79667) | Populus rhizosphere microbial communities from Tennessee, USA - Rhizosphere MetaG P. TD hybrid SRZTD1 (version 2) (version 2) | ecosystem: Host-associated > Plants > Roots > Rhizosphere >...
CTGGTATCGCGCTGCGCTTGCGATTACCCGTGCGCAGGGTACCATGGCCGACCGCCTCGTCGCCGGCATGGAGGCGGCCGACGAGAACGGTGGCGACAAGCGCTGCAACTGCGGCAACAACCCGGTTACTACGGCGCCCTGCGACAATCGCACCGCCCACGTGGCGTATATCGCGATCGCCAACAAGGATGACCAGGTCGGCGAGACGCATAACGACGGCAGGTACTTCGCGTACATCACGGCGTCGGATGCCGACGTCGGCGTCGGCGAGAGCGCGAACCCGGTGAAGACTCTTCGTATGCGCTACGACGCGTGGAAGCGCGCCGGAAGCAACCGCACGGCACCGCCCGGTCCGACCATGTATCGTCCCGCGCCCGCTCCCCAGGCTCCCGGCCCCAATCCGGTCAACCTGTGGGTCGTCGACCTGAAATGGACCGGCAACCAGTTGAGCGCCGGCACGCCGGTGAAGCTCACCAGCGACAACGGCACCAACAGCCAACCCTCCTTCTCGCCTGATGGCCGCTCCGTGGTATTCAGCGCCACGCGCGATACCGGTGCCGAGGCGCGAAGCGACATCTATAGAATCGACCTTGCGACGCGCACCGAGACGCGGGTCACCCACACACCGGAGAACGAGAATTCGCCGACGGTGAACGCGGCCGGCGAATACGTGGCCGTGCGTTGGGTCCCGGCCACGCTGTTCAGGGAGTTCGGCGTGTGGAATTACGCAGCCGACGGCACTCCGACCAGCGGCGTGCTTCGCGGCCCCGACACGACCGGATACTACACGCCGTTAGGCGGCGGCGCCTACGCGCTCACCCGCCCCAGGTCGAAGACGTTCACCATCGCCCTGTTCGATCCCGCGTCCGGAGCGATCGCCGACGTCGACAGCGGCGTCCCGGCGCTTCCGCCCCAGCTCATCCCCGGCCAGCGGGCGTTGAGCTATGTGCGCATCGACTCGGCGGACGGCAAGCACATGATGCGCCGGGTCGACCTTGCCACGAAGCGAACGAGCGACCTCGGTCCGACCGTAATCGGGCGCACTGCCCACGCCTGGATCGCGCGCCACAACACCGTCCTCATGGCCAAGGGGAACGTGCTCTACGCGCGCGGCGCCGGTGAATCGGCTTGGCGCGTCGTGGCGCGGTTCCAGGACCCTGACCTTCGCAACGCGGCGGCCTATGTCGTGAGCCCGAGCGGCGACAAGCTGGTGCTCACGTCGCCCAAGCGGCTGGCGTTCGGCGTCGTCCTCCGCGATTCACTCGAGGCGGGTCATAGCGGCCAGGCGGTGGCGGCAATGGCCGCGCGATGGAGAGAAACGGGCCAGCTGGCCGATGTCGTCGTCACCGAGAACCCGATCAGCGCGTTAGGCGATGATCGGCTGCAGAAAAAGCGTTTCGCGGACGGCGTGGCGCTTCACACACTGGCAACAACATTCTTCCCGCGCTCCTGGCGTGCCGCAGACCGGTTAGGCGACGCCCAGCAGGCCGCGGGCGACAGCACCGGCGCCCGGGCCTCGTGGCGAAAGGCGCTGGACTTGAATCCCCGAACGAGCGAGGCGGACAGGGCCGCGGCGGCGGCGATCGAGAAGAAAATCAACGGACCGGCGTAACCTCAATCATTCCGCATCGCCGTTACCGGACTCACACGCGCCGCGCGCAACGCGGGGACCCAGGTTGCCCCGATTGCAACGGCGGCTAACGCGATTCCGACGGCGGCAAACGTAAGAGGGTCCAGCGGATCGACCTGGAACAGCATCGATCGCATCGATCGAGTCAAGGCGATTGCCCCCAGGCTCCCGACGACGATCCCGGCCAACGCAAGCTTCGCTCCCTGCCGAACCACGAGAAGGAGTATATCACGAGGCACCGCGCCGATGGCGATGCGGATGCCCAGCTCGCGCGTTCGCTGTGCGACGGAGTACGCGATGAGACCGTAGATGCCCACAGCGGCAAGACTCAGCGCCACCGCGGCGAAAACGGCGAGCAGGAACATGTTGAACTTCCGGTCGGCGATGGTGGCGGAAAGGAGATCGTCCATCGAGGAAAGTCCGGTGATCGGCATCAAGCCGTCGAATTCCTTCACGGTGCGCCGAATGGCGCTGAACGCAGCGTGAGGGTCGCCGGCGGTGCGCAGGAAGTAACTCTGTCCGCGGACCATCGATACCACCGGTCCGGAATCCATTTGGGCTGCCGGCATGTAGATCGCGGGTGTCGGTTCTTCCTGGGTGAGACCCGATTGCTTCACGTCGGAAACGATGCCAACGATCGTTCGCCAAGGCTGGGGCGAATCGGGGCCTCCCCACTTCAGTCGGCGGCCAATGGCGTTCGTACCGCCGAAGCGGTCCTTCGCCAGGGTCTCGCCGATAATTGCCACCGGCTCCCGGCCGGCGATGTCCGATGTGTTGAACGTTCGGCCGACTCGCAACGCGATTCCCATCGTCTCGAAGTAGTCGGGTTTCACAAGATTGTTGGACCCGATGGGCGTCTTCTCGGGAGGGGGGCCCAGGGCTGGATCCAGCGTGAAGGTGATCCAGGATGGTTCCGCGGCCGGAAAGTCGCTCGCGGAGCTGACGGCCATGACGCCGGGAATCGCAGCGAGGCGCTGTGCAAGCACCTGCTGCCCCGCAATAGCCGCCGCATGAGAGGCATATCGCGACTGCGGGAAGGTCACGCGGAACGTCAGCAACCCTGCGGCGTTGTATCCGGGGTCGACCGCGCGCAGGCGCAGGAAGCTACGCACCATCAATCCGGCCCCCACGGTCAGCAATAACGCGATCGCGATTTCCGCGACCACCAATCCACTGCGCGACAACCCCTTTCGCCGCGACTCGGCCTCGCGCAGGCTCGTTTGCAGATCGTCTCGTCCAGCGATACCTGGCAACACCGAGAACACGAGGCCGGTCAGCGCCGTCGCCAGCCCGGTTGCGGCTACGACCCGCCAGTCGAGGCCGATGTCATACCCATTCAACGACCCGTTAGGCTCGAGCTGCCTCAGGAGAGCTGCGCCGTAATGGCCCACCAGCAGGCCAACCAGGCCGCCGATGATGACCAGCACCAGGCTTTCTGCGAGGAATTGCTGCGCCAGGCGCGACCGCGTCGCGCCGATCGCCCGACGGACGGCGATCTCGCGTTGGCGCGTGACCGATCGCGCAACGAGCAGGCTCGAGACGTTGAGACAGGCGATCAACAACACCAGGCAAACTGCACCGAGAAGAACGAGCAGCGGCTGACGTACCGGTCCCACGATTGCCTCGCGGAGTGACGACACTCCGCCGATCACAATGGATGTCGATTCGCGATAGAAGTCCGGATAGCGGCGCGGCAGGCTGGCGGCGACGTTCGACACTTCCGTGGAAGCTCTCTCGAGTGACACGCCGTCAGCGAGACGACCAAAAGCCCACGTGCCGTAATTGTCGGCTCGCCGACTCATCACCGCCGCCGTCAGCTCATATGCCACAAAGATCTCAGCCGGCGTGACGCCGATGCCGCCAATCGGAAACTGGACGTCTGGCGGCAGAACGCCCGCAACGGTCGCGACGCTGCTGGTGCCGAACGGCATCGTCTTCCCGATGATGGTCGAGTCGCCGCCAAGCCGCGTGCGCCAGAATAAATGGCTGACGATCACCTCCAACGTGGCCAGGCTCGCCGTGGGATCCGATGCGTTCTGCAACCAGGTTTCTGGAATGCGTCCGAGCGCCGGCTCGCGTCCCAGGACGCGCAGGAAATTGCCGGTGACCACGGCTCCCGGAACTCGCTCGAGTGATCCATCCGGGGCACGGACGATGAAGCTGCGGCCCTCGTAGATCGCCGTCGCCTGGAAGACGCGGCCATCGAGCTGGCGATAGTCGACGAACTCCGGGGCCGAAATGCGCCCCATCCCCGGACCCATCTTCGGCAGCCCTTCGTTGATCAGCACGATGCGATCTGCATCGCGATACGGCAGCGGCCGGATCAGGACACCGTTGACGATCGAAAAGATCGCGCTGTTGACGCCGATGCCCAGCGCGAAACAGAGGATCGCGGCGATGGCAAGCACTGGGTTACGGCGAAGGATCCGAACGCCGTATCGGAGGTCCTGAATGAGATTCTCCATTGGTCTCGTCCCTCGAGCGTCGCGATACGCTTCCTTCACATGATCCAGGCCGCCGAAGGCATGTATCGCGGCGAGATGCGCCTCGTCGGAGGTCGCGCCCGCGCGCATGCGCGCCTGTTTTTCGAGCTCGAGATGGAGCTCGAGCTCCTCATTCATCTCGCGTTCGACAATCGAACGGCGGAACAGCGCGCGCAGGCGTCGTCGGATCACGGAGGCAAGGTTCATCGGAGTCAGCTCGTGCGGAGCACGGCCTCGATGGCCGCGGCCATGCGTCTCCATGTTTCCGTCTCCTCGCCCAGCCGGCGACGACCCGCGGCAGTCAGACGGTAGTACTTGGCGTTTCTGCCGTTCTCCGTGGTTTCCCAGTCTGCCGTGATCCAGCCGCGGTCCTGAAGGCGTTCCAGCGCTGGATAGAGCGATCCCGGATTGAGAGTCAGGACGCCCTTGGTGATCTGGTCGATGCGGTGCGTGATCCCCCAGCCGTGCATCGGCGTGAGCGACAATGCCTTGAGCAGGAGCATATCCAGCGTTCCCTGGACGACGTCGCGGCTGCGATCCTTTGGCGTCATGGTTCCTCTCGAATGTCGAGAGATATGACGCTCTACCTCTCGATAGTCAAGAGGTAGCCCCCGGCTGCTTCAGCGACGCGCGCCCGACCGGTGTCGATGCGCGATCGCGAGGCGCTCGTGGGCCAGGGCGTGTTGCGAGGCGTACGCGAGCCACACCGCGGCTGCCCAGTCTCGCACTCGAGCCGCATAGTCTGATCCGGCTTCCCCAACAACGAGTGCAATCGTCAGGCTCCCGCGCTCAACGAGGAGAGGAGGCTTCGGCGGAGGCGGAGTGTGCTCGAAGGTCGGCGCGATGCTCCAGTACAGCTGTGCCTCTCCGTGGTGTTCGAGACCACAGCCGAGCGCCGTGAGGTGCTGGAAGTAGGACTTGGCCGATTTGCCATATTCTTCCGGATGCTGCATGGCGTACGCATCGACCACGAGGTTGTGCACGCTCCCACGGGTGAGATCCTGCCAGGCTGCGGCGCTCAGTTGATCGAAGACACGCTGGCAGCCCGCGCGGCCACCGAGTGGCGCCCCGCAGGCGGGACATGGAGTGCGATCGACGGCCGATGACATTCTTAGCGGCTGTCTGTATCGTCAGGCGAGCCCAGTGCTGACTTCGAGTGCCTGGCGTATGGCGGACGCCAGCTCCCTGGCGTTCTCGTCACGGTCCGAGCCGAAGACGCACCTTACCATGGATCGATCGATGTTTGCCGCTTCGGCGCCCGAGGTGACCGCTACAATCGGGCGCGCGAACGAGCGGGCGAGCTCCACCTCCATAGTGATGCTTGCGTTCCTCAAGTGTCGCCACGTGTTGGACGCATACGCGATGACAATCCGGCTTTCGCGGATGTTTCGCCCGATCTCCTCCCGCAGTTGTTCCTCCTTGAGGCGTTCGGTGTAGCGATAGTCGAAGAAACCCGTTCGGCAAGCGGCAAGCGCGGGAATCACCTGCTCGTACACGGTCTCGCGGTCAGTGGACACATACGAGACAAACGCAAACCCACGCCGACGCTGGTCGGTCGGTCTCCGCGGGACTCCGAAATGCTCGCCCAGCAGGATGTAACCGCCCCATCCGTCGACGGGCTGGTAGTAACTGTACGTGGGGTGGTCGAAGATGGCCACGAAATGAAATGGTGTGAGCTCGGGAGCGATCTTCTGCGTCCGATTGCGCACGAACACGACCGGCCCGGTTTTCTTGAATTCGTGCAACACCTCGAAGTCTGACTCTTCGAGCCACCAGTCATACATGATGATTAGTCCTTTGGCTCGAGCCAGCAGCGTGGCCCGGTCAGGAGCGCGAAACTGCTCCAGCGACATGGGCGCTGTCTCATATCCCTCGCTCAGCAGGTCCATCGACAACCTTGCAGCCAGCGGCCAGCTATGAGGGCCGTGCACGACGAAGATCTCTGCGCCAGTCATGGTTCACATCAACATGTTTGCGGGGGTTGCTGAACGTTAGCTGGCGGCACGGAGCTACCGTGGAAGACAGTGCGCTTCAAACCGTGCCCTCCGGCGCGATGTCGAAGGAAAGGCGTCTCCCCTTCCCCAGTCGCCACAAGGGATGCAATGGTGCTGATCAAACGCCGTCCATCGCAGCTGGCGTTCGTTGCGTTGCTCCTCACGCCTTGTGCAGGTTGGACACAGGCGCCACGAACCGCCAAGGTTGATACGCTCAGTATCGGTCGCGCAGTTGACGCATGGATGAAAAAGCACCGTGCGCCAGCGCTGTCCGTGGCAATCGCGCTCGATGGGCAACCCGCCTGGTCTGGCGGCTTTGGGTTCGCGGATCCTGTCGGTAAGGTGCCTGCGACATCGCGCACGTCGTATCGATTGGCGTCCATCACCAAGTCGATCACCGCCACGGCGGTCATGATGCTCGCTGAGCAGGGCACCCTCAACCTCGATGCGCCGATCCAGCGGTACTGCCCTGCCTATCCGTCCAAGCGATGGCCCATCACGGCGCGCCTGCTTCTCGCCCACCTCGCCGGCGTGCGCCACCACAGCAAGCGCGAGGTGATCTCGCCTAACACGCGACATTTCGAGAGTGTGGCGGCCTCGCTCGAGGTGTTCAAGGACGACGACCTCGTCGCGCAGCCGGGCACGGAGTACCGCTACTCATCGCCCGGCTACACGATCCTTGGGTGCGCGATCGAAGGCGCGTCAGGCACGAGCTACATGAACTTCGTCCGCGAGCACATCTTCGCGCCTGCAGGAATGACCAGCACGATTCCCGACGATCCCCGCGCGCCGCAGCCCAGCGGGACCAGGTATTTCAGCAAGGGCCTGTTCTACAAGGTGACGGGCAAGTTCGCGAGGTTCACCAGCGCCAAGTCGATCGACGTGTCGGATCGTCTTCCGGCCGGCGGGCTGCTGTCGACGGTCGACGACATGATGCGGTTCGCGATCGCGCTCCAGTACGGGCAACTCGTCAGGGATTCGACGCGCGAGTCGATGTGGACGCGCCAGCACACATCGGACGGCAAGCCGCTCGAGTTTTACGGACTTGGATGGCTCGTCGGCGAACCAGACTCCCTGCGCCCCAAGCGCGTCTGGAATGATGGCGGCCAGCCGGGCACGCGCACATTCCTGTATGTGCGGCCGACGCAGGGGATCATCATCGCTCTCGCGACGAATATGGAAGGTGCATGGTGCGAGGAGCTGATTCCCCAGATCCTGGAGGCCATCGGGCCGCGGCAGGTGGACACGCGCTAGCGCACTCCCGCCGTATCCCAGCTTTAAAGGCGGCTCAAGTGCGTCAACGAACGGCGGCCTGGTAGGCGAAACGGACCCACCATAGAAAGCCACTGATCAGCAAGGCAAACACGCCGCCGATCCGGAAATACCAGGCGCGTTCTTCGGTCATGCGCTGCATGACTCGCAATCCGACGTTCGGAAACAGGAAGCGGCTCGCTCCCTTGAGCACCTGTGACCACCCAATCAACGTGAGCACGATCGCAGGCCACTTCCAGACATTGTGAAACGCGACGATGATGGCGCCGAAGTTCAATAACAGGAATCCTTCGAGGAAGACACCCGGGGTCCCGCGCGCCGCAAGCGCCTGAAAGAAGCTGACCCAGAGCCTGGGTCGCACGAGATGCGACAGTCCGATGACCAGGAAGCCGATCGCCGCGAAGACCTGTATGGCCTGCTCCATGCCGCTCATCGAATGACGCCTAGTGGGTGGAGTGTGACTCGTCGGACCCGCGCACCTCGTAACGAAGTTCTACCAGGCCGCTCCGGTACGCTTTGACCTCTGCCAGGTGAAGCGCGATGTCTTGCGTGAGCTTCCCGAAGAACGGGATCCCATCACCAATCAGGACCGGCACGATCGAATAGCGAACTTCGTCGGCCAGGCCGAGGCGAAGGCAGTCGCCGCAAAGCGCGCCGCCTCCAACAAACCAGATCGAACGGTACGCCGGCCGCAGGCGCGCATTCACGAACTGCGCCAGGTCGCCTGAGAAGAACTCGATCGTATCGCGAGTCCGCGGCAGCTCGCGACTCGTCAGGACGAAAACTGGTTTGTCACCGTACACCCACCCCAGGCCTTTGACTTCATAATCCAGCGCGGTTTCGTAGGTCCGTGACCCCATCACGTAGCAATCGATCGTCCTGAGAAAGTCCTCAACGAATTCCGGATCCAGCGTTTCTCCCTCTGGAAACTCGTCCGACGTATCGAGCCAGTTGACGCGCCCATCCTTTCGAGCGATGAAACCGTCGAGACTCGCGACCATGTGGATCGTTACTCGAGAATCACGTTTCGCCATCGAGCTCCCCAGAAGTCGTGCTTCGAGCCGCCTAACCGCTTTCGCTCCAGCGGGCACGGGGTATAATGGTTTGCGCGCGGTTGAAGCGCAGCCCCGCCGGGCGCACAATACTCCGAGACGAGCGCCAGGCCGCCTGGCGTGTGAGGTTTGAATTGAAACAGCCATTTGGTCAGCTCAACGGCCCTGGTCGCGGTGTCGTCGTTGCGTTACTCCTCGCCTTCACGAGCACGCGCGCTCACACGCAGTCGATCCAGGCCGTGCGTACCGACGACTCGCCGCGTGTCGATGGACGCCTGACGGAAACCGTATGGCGAAGCGCGCCCGCGGTCACCAATCTCACGCAGCGCGAGCCGAACGAGGGTGCTCCGGCGATCGAGAACACCGAGGTTCGATTCGCCTACGACGACGACGCGCTCTACATCGGCGCGCGCATGTTCAGCGCCGACCCCAACGCCATCCGTGCGCTCGTCACGCGACGCGACCGTGAAGGGAGCTCGGAGCAGATCGTGATCTCACTCGATACATATCACGACCGGCGAACCGCGTACACGTTTTCCGTTACGCCGGCCGGCGTCCGGATCGACTATTACCACGCGACCGACTCGGAGGGCGACAGAGACTCTGACTGGAATCCCGTCTGGGAAGCCGCGACCGACATCGACTCGCTCGGATGGTCCGCGGAGCTTCGAATCCCGTTCAATCAGCTCCGCTTCTCGCGAGCGGAAACGCAGGAATGGGGCGTCAACGTGGTGCGAAGGGTCCCTGAGCGGAATGAACAGAGCTACTGGGCGCTTGTCCGCCGCACGGAGGTTGGATGGGCGTCGCGCATGGGTGTGCTCACCGGCATCAGTGGCATTCGCCCCGCGCGACGAGTGGAGTTGCTGCCGTATGTCGCGGCCGATTCCCGCATGGCTCCCGTCACCGACAGCGCTGACCCGTTTCAGCATGCATACGCCAACGCCGCCCGCGCCGGTGCCGATCTCAAGGTGGGTCTCGGTCCCAACCTGACGCTGGATGTGGCGCTCAACCCTGACTTCGGACAAGTCGAAGGTGATCCTGCCGTCGTCAACCTGACCGCCTACGAGATCTTCTTCGACGAGCGCCGCCCCTTCTTCCTCGAGGGCTCGGACCTGCTCAACCAGCGCGGGTTGTTCTATTCGCGGCGCATCGGTGCGGCGCCGCCTGGCAGCGCCAACGCCGACTATGTCGAGCGACTCGCCAGTTCCACGATCCTCGGCGCCGCGAAACTGACGGGCCAACTGCGGCCTGGACTCGCCGTCGCTGCACTCGCAGCGGTGACCGATCGCGAGGTCGCGCGAACGTTTGATTCGACCGCCAGTCCGCAATTCGGCGACGCGGTCGTGGCTCCGCGGACCGCTTACGCCGCGGCCAGCGTCAGGCAGCTGTTCGGAGAAGACGCGTCGACGCTGGGCGGCATCGTCACGCTGGTTCAGCGCGATGTCGATCCGGGCACGCCCCTGGCTGACCTGCTCGCGCGATCGGCATACTCGGCCCTGGTCGAGGGACGCTTGCGGTGGGCCGGAGGCGGGTACGACGTGAACTCGTGGCTGGGCTACACCAACGTCGGTGGCGACTCGCTTGCGATCCTGCGCCAGCAGCGCTCGTCTCGTCGCTATTTCCAGCGCCCTGACGCCGATCACGTCGAGGTGGATCCAACGCGGAGAACGCTGGGCGGCTTCACGTTCGGGCTCGGCCACAGCAAGCTCGCTGGGAAGTGGCTTTGGGACATCGACTTCCTGTTCCAGACACCCGGCTTCGAGCCTAACGACATGGGCCAGTACGGCGCCGTGGACACGAGAACCGTCAACACGCGCGTGCGCTGGCGCGAAACACAACCCACACGCTGGTACCGCCGCTACGAGTTCAGCGTCGGGACGAACTACGACTGGAACTTCGACTGGATGCGACGGAGGAACGACAACCAGGTCGCGTTCTCCACGACGCTACCCAACTTCTGGCGCTTGAACAGCGATGTGACGCATGCGCAGGGCGCGTTCTCGGATCGACTCACTCGCGGCGGCCCGATCATGGGCACACCCGCGAACACCCGATGGGGAGTCGAGTTGCAGAATCGCAGCGGTGCGCGCAACGGCTGGGGCGTGGACCTGAGCGGCCGCCACGATGAAAACGGAGGCTGGGGACAGAATCTCGAGCTCTCGTTTTCGCTGCGCCCTGGCGATCGCTGGGAGATGAGCTTCGATCCCGTGTGGAGCCGAGGGACGGACGCTCGCCAGTTTGTGACGACGGAGGGGAGCGGCCGCCCCGAGACGTACGGCACCCGATACATCTTTGCGCACGTAGACCTGAGCGAGATCTCGGGTCAATTCCGGCTGAACTACACGTTCACACCGAACCTCACGCTCGAGACGTACGTGGAGCCGTTCGCCGCCAGCGGACGATTCCACGGTTTCGGCGAACTGCTTGCCGCGCGCCAGCGTGAACTCCTCGTGTACGGCACGAACGGCTCGACGATCGTGCATAACGCGGACGGGACGCACACGGTCACCGAGGGCGGCGACACGTTCGAGATCGACAACGAGAATTTCAACGAGCGGTCATTCCGGACGAATGCCGTCGTCCGCTGGGAATGGCGGTTGGGGAGCACGCTCTACCTGGTCTGGCAGCAGAATCGAAGCGCGCAGCTCCCCTTTTCACCAGTTCGCCCGCGCAGCCTCTTCGGCGCGCTCGACGCGCGCGGCGAAAACGTCCTGGCGATCAAGGTCAGCTACTGGACAGGCCTCCGGTGAGACTCAAGTCATCGCGGATGACCGCGAATTCTCGCGGATAGAGAGTCGTCGTTAGGCCCGCCCGATGCGGTAATGCACCGCCCTCTCGCCGGGCACGCACTCGATGACGCGATATCCCAGCGCGGGAAGGTCGAGTCCGGCCAGCAGGTGTTCCCCTGAACCAAGCATGATCGGCGAGACCGCGAAGTGCATTTCGTCGAGCAGACCGGCCTGGAGATACTGCCGGATTGTGGAAGCACCGCCACCGATCAGGATATCCTTGGCGC
>Ga0111539_10010893_pt1 | contig 11446 bp, 8 predicted proteins | sample RhiMethybrSRZTD1_FD_79667 | JGI IMG/M metagenome (GOLD analysis project Ga0111539, IMG submission 79667) | Populus rhizosphere microbial communities from Tennessee, USA - Rhizosphere MetaG P. TD hybrid SRZTD1 (version 2) (version 2) | ecosystem: Host-associated > Plants > Roots > Rhizosphere >...
AAACGTCGCGTCTTTTACATTCTTAAATTTTAAATCATAATCCAGGTAGTTGTCGACACGGACTTGTTTCTTTCGTGCGATGTCTAGTTTTTTCATAACGTTCTTGCGCGTAACCCTGACATTAGCCTTAAGTTTTTCATCAATTTTGCAAACTACGTATTCAAAAATGTCATTGTGTGTGAACCAAAAATAGGCTGAAAACAAGCTCGTCATTACAAAGTAGCCTACAAGTAACCCGCTCACGTTCAAAGCAAGATCCATCCCGGTGGAGTACTCATTGCTGATTTGAAATTTCACAATCTGATACAGGTAGGCGATCAGGAACGCGACCGGAATAACACTGTTGTTAATGACGAATTTGGTGAAAGGCTTACGCATCGATCCAATAAAGGAAAAACGGTGGCCATCGTTAATGTAGCAGGTGATATGAAACGCCGTCGTAAAGCCGGCAGTCACCGTACCGATGATAAAAAAACTTTTAAAATTTACTTTATGAAGATATTCTGGATCGAGGAACAGGTATGGTATGCCCATATATTTCCCGAAGTTGCCGCTGATCATTGCAAATAAAACAACCCAACAAAGCATCAATACAAGATTGCGCTGGAAATTGTTCAGTAAAAGTTGAACAGGAAAAGAATAGGCAATCTTAGGATATAAAAAATAAAATTTTCGCATACCTAAATCTCTTCAAGTTATGAAATTTATGAATGATTTTAGGAGAGTCTGAGAGGGATGTATTTTATTTGTTACAATTTTATGAAATCATAGATCGTTTACATCAAAAAATGACAAGCCTCTGAACAAGCTTTTTCAAATTTATCGCTCCTCCGCCGGTTCTGGCAAGACTCGAACGCTAGCCAAAGAATATCTGACGCTAGCACTACGCCATCGCTCAGACTATTTTAAGCATATTCTTGCTGTAACATTTACCAACAAAGCGACGCAGGAAATGAAGGATCGTATCCTTGTATACCTGAACATTTTTGCGACGGGTGAGCCTGATGAACTTGCAAAAGAGCTGAAAAAAGAACTGAACTTGGATGACGCGACATTTCAACAGCATGCACATAGTATGCAGGCGGCGATACTTCATCAATATTCACAATTCTCGATTAGCACCATTGATGCCTTTTTTCAAAAAGTTATTCGCGCCTTTACCCGTGAGGCCGGTCTGATGGGTGACTACCGGCTGGAAGTTGAACAAGACCAGGTGCTCGAAGAGGTGATCGACAACCTGATTGATGAATTGGGAAACAACAAGGAACTTACCGAGTGGGTTGTCGATTTCGCCAAAGAGAATTTGGAAAATGACCGTGCGTGGGATGTACGTTTAAGCCTGATCGAATTTGCCAAGGAAATTTTCCGGGATGAATTCAAGGATATTGAAGAAGACGTTATATTACAGACCAGCGATCGGAATTTTTTCAAACGCCTTCGGGAAAAATTGTGGGCTGAGAAAAATAAATTCCTTAGCCAGGGAGAACAACTGGGGAAGCAAGCGCTCGACATCATGGAGACAGCCGGCTGGACGCCGAGCGATATTGCCTGGGGGCAACAGTCAGGGTTGTTTACTTTCTTCGCGATGTTTGCTTACGAGAAGAACATAAAGGATTTTTACGAGGTTAAAGACCGGATTCAAAATTTTTTTGATGTTGCCGAAAATTGGCCCAACAAGAGCACAAGACGCCGGAACGAGATCATCGAACTGGCGCGAACCAAACTGATTCCCATCAAAAGAAAGCTGGTCGAGCTGCATGAAAAACATTATCGTGCTGCCTTAAGTGCAGAGGTGGTGCTTCAAAATTTATATGTCTTTGGACTGGTCGCAGATATCTCCAGGAAACTCAAAGAGTACAAGGACGAGAACAATTTGATGCTCTTGGCTGATGCACCAAAATTTTTAAACGGCGTGATTCAGGACAGCGATACTCCATTTATCTATGAGAAAGTGGGATCCTTCTATAAGAATTATCTCATCGACGAGTTCCAGGATACTTCGGCCATGCAATGGAAGAACTTTCTCCCCCTCCTCATCAATAGTATGGATCAAGGGTTCCCTAGCTTGGTTGTGGGCGACGTGAAGCAAGCAATTTACCGTTGGCGGGGTGGCGACTTAAAACTCCTCCAACAGGATGTTGAAAATCATATCGGCAAAAATCGGACTGACATACAAGTATTAAACAGCAACTACCGAAGTTCAACGGCCATCGTGAACTTTAATAATGCAGTATTTAAAACCGCTTCTACCATTCTCGCTATGGAAACCGGACATCCCATCGCCTCAGAAGCGTATCGCGACGTGAATCAAAACATTTTCAGGGATGAAGAAGGTTTTGTCCGTGTAAAGTTTTTAAAAGATGAGGAGGATTTTACCTGGAAGGATCAGGCTTTCGATCAAATTCCGACCTACCTCGAAAATTTACAAAGTCTCGGAATCCCATTAAAAGATATCGCGATCCTTGTACGAAGGAATGACGAAGGGCAGCAAATCGTCGCACACCTACTCCGTTATAAAAATTCTGAAAAAGCCAAACCGGGATTCAAATACGATGTTGTTTCCAATGAATCACTTAGGATTGACGGTGCAGCCTCTGTGAATCTCTTGTTAAGCGCCATGCGATATCTCTTAAATCCCGATGATGTAATTGCGCGCGCCCAGCTTGGTTTTGAATTTGCACGATTACATGAACCTGAACGGCCGTTAACGGAAGTTTTTGCGGTCGCTAACCAGGTGTTTTTTGAAAACAACCTCCCTCCTTCCTTCGCCAGGCAAAAATCATCACTCAAAAAGCTTCCACTCTTTGAGCTTACCGAGACGCTGATAGAGATCTTTAAGCTTGGTGAACAAGTTGGCGAACTTGCCTATCTGCAGGCATTTCAAAATCTTGTTCTCGATTTTTATAGCCGGGAACGAAACGATTTGGGTGCGTTCCTTGAGTGGTGGGAAACAAACAAACAAAAACAATCAATCCAGATTTCGGGTGAAGTTGATGCCGTGCAGATTCTCACCATTCACAAATCGAAGGGGCTGCAGTTCAAATACGTCATCATTCCGTTTTGTTTATGGAATCTGGATCATGATCCGATGCGTGCCCTCATGCTGTGGGTTAAAACAGATCAACCACCTTTTGAAGATGCAGGGTCATTGCCCGTTCGATATTCGAGCACGCTGAAAAAAACTTATTTCGACGATTATTACGGAGCTGAACGTACGCGTAGCTACCTCGATAATTTAAATCTCTTATACGTCGCGCTCACCCGGGCGGAGAAGGGAATGATGGTTATGGCACCTCATCCAACCGTTCGAAATGCAAAGAATAGTGCAGCACATTTGTTATATCAGGGAATTACGCAATCCACACTGGCAACAAATTGGAATGAATCTGCTGGAGAATATTCCATTGGAAGCTGGGTGAAAAGTATTGAAGCCAAAAACGAAATCCAGCATGATGCTGTAAGCCTGAAAAGGTACCCCGCTTTTCACTGGCGCGATAAATTAGTCATCCGGCAAACCGCGACGGAATATTTTAATCCTGCCGAAGAAAAGTTTGAAAAAATTAATTTCGGCATCCACCTTCACACAATACTTTCACGAATCAGTTATGAAGCTGAGGTAAATAATACGTTAGATCAATTTCTACTGGATGGTTTTATTACGCACGAAGAAAGAGCCCCCCTTTATGACCAACTACAAGAGTTGATGCGCATTCCTCCTGTTGCGTCCTGGTTTTCTCCCGAATGGGAAGTGCGCACCGAAACACCCATACTTCTCCCAGATGGAACGGAAAACCGGATTGACCGGCTTCTCATCAACGGCAAAAGAGCGATCATTATTGATTTCAAAACAGGCGAACCATTAAAGTCCGATCAACGCCAGGTACTCACCTATATTGAAATTCTTAGAAAGATGAATTTTCTGGACGTTGAAGGATACTTGTTGTACATCAAATACAAGCAGGTAGTTTCTGTCTCCCCTGGTAAAGTTAAAGTCACGAAGAAAAAGGATGAGAATCAGATCAGTTTCGAGTTCTGAGTTTCGTGTTTCGAGTTGGATCGTCATAGCGTTCCTGCATGAAATTAAACGCAGAACTAGAAACCAGAAACTTGAAACTGGAAACTATTTAAAATCGTAGCCCGCACGCGGCCAGGGCAACAGGGCTTTCGCTTTATAAGGTTTGACACAAGGTAAGTCAAAAAATTTGACGAGGTCCGTTCCCCTCAATGTCTTGGGTTCTTTGGAATATTTTCTGAAAAGATCCTCCCAATGAATCCAAACGATTTCCTTCGGATCGATAGCCTGCAGTAACGTACAAGGATAGTCGGGAGAAAAGTGAAATGAAGCCAACCCCAGGAACGCCACATCAACGGCTTTATCTTTTAACAATGCAGGGGATGGAATCCCAGCCGGAGGGTTGCACGTAGAAGACTGAATAAATATCCGGAAATCAATAGTTCCATCGCGACCCACGTAATCGATCAAAAAAGAAAAAGTATTGCCCTCTAGCCAGTCGTTGGCGCTAGTCTTCCCAAATGGATCAGTAAAATAGTTTGCTGGTTCAGTTTTACTTCCACTAAAGAAGCTGATGTTTTTAAAATGAGGATTATGATCTCCGAGAATTGGATACACATTAATTGTTCCGTGCTGACTTTGTAACGTTATCGGTGGACGCGTTACTTCTTGCGTGGTCATGTGATCTTCGAGAATCACCATTTTATTAGTATCCACGACATGGCAAACCGTGTTAAATCCTGACCGGTTTACATACACTGTAGGCTTCGGCTTTAACATAGCAAATAACGCCGGCACATCCATCAGGTGGTCGTAATGACTATGCGCAGTAAAAATCGTGCTGGTATGCTCGCTTAATTTTCCCGTTGCCGTTTCAATGGATTTTATTCCTATGTCAATCATTTCCCTATTAGAAGCAATTTTTTTCTTTCCCCTAAACACGGAAGATCCAATTCTCATAAGTTTTTGATTCGAAAAAAAGGGATCGACGAATATTCCTTGATTATCCTTTAGAATGTACAAGCCTCCACATCCGGTATATACTACAGATAACTTGGCGGACGTGTTAGGAAGGTCGATTGTCGTTCGTTGCCTTTGGTAGGGAATGCCATGTTTCTTTAAGGTCTTAAGGCGTCCAGGCCCCACACCACAGCCCGCCATCGACAGTAACAGGAAAAATAAAACGCTCTTTATCATTTCAGCTTGCACAACTTCGAACTAGAAACAAGAAACTAGAAACTCTTACGCCATCGTCACATGGTAAACGTCGCGGGCATTTCGTTGAATGTCTTTGACTACGAACCCACCTGGTTGGGGAATTTCTTCCACCAAATCAAATGAGCTGCACGATTTTGGTAACGCAGAAAAAATTAAAATAAAATTATGAATGCAGTTGTCCGGGATAACCGTCCAAAGCGGTGCAACTGAAATATTTTCGGCGTGAACAAGGCCTGATTTCGCACCTGATGCGCGATCAATCAAAAAAGTTGTTTTCCATATTCGAATCAACGCTTCTCTCCACATATTGTCAAACGAACAGTGAACATAGACATAAGAATCATCTAAGACAGACAGCTCAATAGACGTTAACACTTTATCATCCACGGATGGTTTAACCTTAACAGGTGGATCATGAATGATTGGTTTTGAATTGCTGATCATAGGAAGTTTCGAGTTTGAGGTTTGAAGTTTGACGTTTAAAGTTTAAAGTTTCTGGTTTCTACTACAACATTCATGGATTAGTTTGAAGTTCAAGGTTTGAGGTTCGAAGTTGCGCCGCAGCCACGCACGGAAAGTTATCCTCACCGGCACTTCGAACCTTGAACTTCAAACCTCGAACTATCTAATGTTCCTTTTCTGCTCGAAGCCTTTGCACGCAGTTTGCCATTGCACGGTACTGATGGTAAACTGCCTTCCAGATGTGACCCTTCAAAGCAGTTTTTTGCTGTGGCTCCTTGTCCAATCCTCCCGGGTACCATTCTCCGTGCTCATGATCGATTAAATTAGTATCAATGTAACTCCACATTTTTTTAAATTTTTCGAAATAGCGATGTTCGTCATCCGGAAACTGATCAGCCATGATCAAAAGCGTGTTTAGTCCTTCCGCTTGTGCCCACCAGGTCTTGGTATCTTTAATGATCGTAATGTCCGACTTCTCCTTAAAGTAATAACCTTCATCGTAAAATCCACCGACATTATCGTCCCACCCTTTATCCAGAGAATGATCCACCATCTTTTTTCCGATCTCAAGCGTACGTGTGTTGTCGGTGATGCCCACCACGTGTGAAGCTTCAAGCATGAGGTACGCGGTTTCTACATCGTGGCCGAATGAGACGTGATCGAGATTATGATGTTTCATGATTACTGCTTCGCTTGAATCCCGGAAAGATATCGGCGTCCAGTCAGGTTGAAAAAATAATATCAGCGATCCTCTGTCGTCGACAATGGTGTCACGAATTAAAAAAAGCATTTCCTTTAACCGTTCCCCTACTAATGAATCAGGCCATACCTGGTACAGTTCCGTGAAAGCCTCCAGCAGGTGAATCGAACTGTTCTGATCTTTGTATCCCGTGTCTTGCGTTGATAACACATTATTGTCGCGCTTGATCACCGTGCCATCCCTTTTCATGTGCTGGAAATATCCTTTATACAAGGGATCGTGACTATGTTTTTCAAGCCACATGAATCCATCCTTCGCGAGCTTCAAAGCGCTCGTGTCTGCGGTGGCATGATAGTAGGCCGCTAAAGCAAAAATCGCGAATGAATTTCCGTAGGCAGTTTTTTCTTCGTTCGGATTGCTTTTTACATTGCCCTGGCGATCTACCAGCGTGTAAAATCCTCCATAAGTTTTATCCCACATCACATCCTTCAAAAAACGGAATCCATGTGTAGCACATTCCTTATAGTGCGCTACGTCTTTATAAACCTCCGATGCCTTTGAATTTGTCCAGACGTGACGTGACTGAGAAACAATCATTTTGTCCTGCTCGCCAGTCGGCTTAAAATCGTATGTCCAGGTGCTTAGAAATCCACCGTATTGCTTATCCATTGCAGTCGGATACCACTTGTTAAGAAGTTCAGTCGTGATGGATTTTTCAATATTGTTCGCCAGGTTTACCCGTTCGTCGGTTTTCTCAGAAGTACATGCCAGCAAAGCCACAGCCCCAGATACGAAAAGCAAGGCCTTTTTCATTTTCAAAGTAAACATCGGGATTAGGTTGGTCGGAAGGTAAAATAGGCGTGTTGCGTTTACTTTTAAAAGAAATTTATGCTGAATATTTTCCTTTCAAGGGAAGACGGAAGGCGTCCAGGCAAAGTACATGAGGCCTCCCCACGAAGAATATCAGTCATAGGTCGTGAATACTTAATAATCACAGATCTGAAATCCTTCAACCGGGAGGAATTCGCAGTGGTCTTTCGGAGAAAATCGAAATTGCATTTCTTATGGCGCGCTAAGAGAAATTACACAGACGGTATTACCCGCTTCAGGCACCTCTAAATAGTTTCACGCGTAGGGTCACGAAAAATACCTTCGCGAAAATTCCTACTCACCAATCTCATTGTTTTTAACAGCTTCCTGGTCACTTTTACCACCGCTAGCCGCAATCGCGGGGGTCGACTCGATTTCGTAGCCCTTTTTACTGACACCTCCGCCGGCCGCGGTATCCGGGAGAAGTAATTTGTTTGCTATGCCCATTAGTAAATTCATCCAACCCGGCGCAAATCCTTGAAGTATCGCGGCGACTTTTGCCGTCGCTGAAAGGATGGCTTCAGACTCGCCCTGCTCGATAGCCTTAATTATTTCTGCAGCAGCCGTTTCGGCTGATTGGGAAAGGAATGTAGACGAATCCGCTAATTTAAACCAGGCATACTCAGCTTCGTGATCTCCTTTCACTGTGATATTTCTCGGACTGCCTGTACGCATCAGGTTAGGCACCACCGTTGTGACCAGAATATTGTCTTTTTTTAACTCAGCATTCATCCCCTCTGACAATCCAACCAAGGCAAACTTGCTGGCAGTATAGGGTAACAAATGAGGCACGGCAATCTTGCCGCCTATCGAAGTTACGTTTACGATTCTGCCCCCTCCTTGTTCTTTGAAATAGGGTATCACAGCCAACATTGTGTAGAGCGCCGACCAGAAATTTGCTTTCATCGCCTGTTCATACTCGTTGACACCCATGTTTTCTTGCGGACCAACTTGAACGATACCCGCATTGTTAATTAATACATCTAGTCTTCCATAGTGTTCCAGGATGTCGATAATCATTGCTTGAACTTGCCGCTGATCTGTCACGTCAACCGTCATGGACATGACTTCTGCACCCAACCCTTCTAACTCAATATGCGCCTGTCCTAACTGCTCAGGTGTCCTTGCGCAGATCGCGAGACGTGCGCCTTTAGCAGCCAGTTGCCTGGCCAATACCAACCCCAGTCCACGTGAGCCACCGGTGATCAACACAACTTTGCCCTTAAGATCGTAGTGATTTAAGGCCTTGTAAATTGTGTTCGCGATCAAAAACGTACCGGCGCCAATGGCGGCCCATTTTGCAATTTCCTGAATAGTCGATTTTCCATTCTCGGTTACCATGGTAATTGATGTTTAAGATAAACTCCACAGTCAAAAATGGGCCAAAAAAAATTTACTGCCTACGCATTGGCTGTTCATTACAAATCAGTCTCCGCTGAACTTTTTCCATTGGGGTGTACGTGACTTGCACTGAAAATCATAATTAAAGTGTGGACCTTTTTACACAAATAAAATTAGGCATAAAAATCATGAAGGGATCCAAAGTAAACGGTGTTCCACCCCTCGACGATATCATCATAATCTTCGTCGGGTATATTTACATGTTTTAACTCAACCGAAGTACCCTGCGCATGCGGATGAAGTTTTATGGTCACAATCGACTTTTCCGGATGTTCACCAAAATACCATTGCTGAATAATTTTTTTACCAGGTTCAAATTCTACATTTTTACCCGTTATACTTCCATCCCACAAGGAAAACTCAGAATCTGGTTCGGTCGACATCTCGGCGGGCTCACCAGACCAAAGTTGAAAGGTTGTAGGATTTGTCAGAGCCAGGTAGATTTCATCTGGTTGTGCTGGAATGATATAATATTTTTTAAAGTCTTTCATTAGGTGTTGAAGTGTTGATGTGCGAGGTGTTGAAGTTGGTGCACCTCAAGTGTTTTTCGTTGTTATTTCTATTTTTCAAAAAGTATGGTTTCAAAATTCAAATTATAAAGCGTGTCTGTTACTTATATCATTATTGGCGCAACTGTTCTGGTCAGCATGTTAGCGTTTAACAGGCCAGCTATGCTGGCCGAATTCATGATGAATCCATACAAGGTAAGAACACAGGGTCAATATTATAGATTCTTAACATCTGGATTTATTCACAAGGATCATATGCATTTGATTCTGAACATGTTTTCATTTTATTTTTTTGGGCAGGTGATCGAACAGGTATTTGGAATAATCTTTAGGGAATGGGGTATCGTCTACTATATAGCGTTGTATTTATTGGCAATCGTGGTGTCCGATTTACCGAGCTATTTCAAGAACAGAAACAATCCGCGTTATAATTCGCTCGGTGCATCCGGAGGTGTAGCAGCCGTAATTTTTGCCTCGATTGTTTTCCAACCGCTCCAATATATCTGTCTCTTTATTGCCATTTGTCTCCCAGGTTTTATTCTTGGCACCGCATATATTGTCTACTCTTATTACCAGGGAAAAAAAGCAAATGACAACATCAATCATGATGCACACTTATACGGAGCCGCTTTCGGATTTCTATTTTGCGTCATAATGTATCCGCCATCGATCGCGAATTTTTTCAAGGAAATTATGAGCTGGAGGATGTTTGATTAAGTTTCGAATTTGAAGTTTCGAGTTTGAAGTTGTGCGGTTAAGCCTGTGGAGTAACTTTTGAAGGGGCGTTGGTGCTATTCGATAATTGCAGATTAAGAATCCCGTGGGGATGGCATGTTGGTAGCCAGCGCGGCAGCGCTGGCAAAAGATGATCGACGTGATCGCGTCGCCTGCCATCCTCGTTTGAAAAACAAAATTTCCCGCGATGCGAAACCTGCGCACCAGATTATAACCACATCCGGCGACAAATTTAAAGATAAACGTGGTCCCGACTACCCCAGCGAACTAAGTTCACGATGATAATCATACTGCAAATCTTCCGGTAACTGTGTCAACACCGTTTTTATTTTTTTAACCTGCCCCTCGTTTAGATTATACAACACTGTGCTTGAACGCAACGGAACATTGGATTCTTTTATTTTCCCACAGAAGTAAAGACGAAGCTCCAATTCCGTTTGTTTAAGACCAGAATATTTAATTTGCTTATTCACGATCCTCAGAATTTTACGCAGACTTTTTTTGATGTAATAAACATTTCCGGACGGGAGACCTTGAAACAACTCATCCATTTCGGTTTTTACATTATTAACAAAAGCGGCTTCATCATGCGCTTCAAACAACAAATAGGTTAACAATTCCTTGTTTTCCTTTTTGAATTTGGCCAGTCGCATGCACAGGTCCTGAACCGTTTTGGAATCCAGCTCGATTAATTCTTTTTTGATTTCGTTTATCGATGCAGCTTTCATTTTTTTCTATTCTAATAGACGCGAATCTTCCAACTCCTTGTCCAGGATTCGTCTTTGGCTATTTTCACAATTCCTTCCTTTGAAACGAGTTCCTGATCATGCAGTACCGAATCTGCTATGCCACACCAGGGTTCGATGCAAACAAAATCTGCATTCCTGGCTGCCCATATTCCAAGATATGGGAAGCCTCCAAAATAAAAATCCAATCCATGCGCATGCGCTTTCGATCTGATTGAAATTCTATCTGACTTCAGGTCTTTAAAAACCAATGCATCTTCGTTGAACAATGTCCGCGTTAATTTTAAAATCGAAGTATGCTGCAAAAAAGGAATGGAAATATTTTTGACAAGACCTTCGGCGACGATGGGCCAGCGCCCAGAATTTTCTGTCTCGTTAAATTCCAGGTATTGGTCTTCATAGGCGGTCCCCTTTACCAGGGGAACTTTAAATGCAGGATGTGCTCCAATTGAAAAATAAAGAATATCCGGTCCGGTATTTTCCACCATGTAGTTGACTTCCAAATTGTCCTCGATCAATTGATAACCGATCTGCAGCTCAAAATCGAACGGATATTTTTCCCGCGAAGCCGGGGTACTTGAAAAAGAAAAAATTGCAGAGTCTTTCTGCTGCGCAACAATTTGAAAGGTTGAATCGCGTGCAAAACCATGACGGCTTAGCTTGTACAACTTATTCTGGTAACTATAGCTGTCTTTTTTTAGCGTTCCAACAATTGGAAATAATAATGGCGATGTCTTTCCCCAAAATGCCGGATCTCCGCTCCACATGTATTCCAGTCCCGTGTCCTTGCTGA
>Ga0111539_10010897_pt1 | contig 11443 bp, 9 predicted proteins | sample RhiMethybrSRZTD1_FD_79667 | JGI IMG/M metagenome (GOLD analysis project Ga0111539, IMG submission 79667) | Populus rhizosphere microbial communities from Tennessee, USA - Rhizosphere MetaG P. TD hybrid SRZTD1 (version 2) (version 2) | ecosystem: Host-associated > Plants > Roots > Rhizosphere >...
AACCGTTGGAGCGCCAGTTCGCGCAGATCCCCGGCGTCTCGCAGACGACATCTTCCAGTGGGCTCGGCACCACCACTGTGGTGGTGCAGTTCGACCTCGATCGAAATATCGACGCGGCGGCCAACGATATCCAGGCGGCCATCAATGCCGCGAGCGGGCAGCTGCCGCCGAACCTGCCTTCACCGCCGACCTATCGCAAGGTCAACCCTGCCGATTCGCCGATCCTGCTCCTGTCGGTAACCTCCGACGCCCTGCCTCTGATCGAGGTGGACGACAACGCCGATACCATGCTGGCTCAGCAGATCAGCCAGATTTCAGGCGTTGGCCAGGTGACCATCGGCGGCGAACAGAAGCCCGCCATCCGCATCCAGCTCGATCCGGCCAAGCTGGTTGCCAAGAACATCTCGCTCGAGGACGTGCGTACCCAGCTCGCGATCACGACCGTCAATACGCCCAAGGGCAGCATCGATGGCGAGGTGCGCAGCTACACCATCTATGCCAACGATCAGCTGACCGTTGCCGAGCCATGGAACGACGTCATCATCGGCTACCGCAACGGTGCGCCGCTGCGGGTGCGCGACATCGGACGGGCCGTCGCCGGGCCGGAGGATGCCAAGAAGGCCGCCTGGTCGTCCGGCAAGCGGGGCGTGTTCCTCATCGTGTTCAAGCAACCAGGCGCCAACGTCATAGAGACTGTCGACCGCATCAAGGCGGAGTTGCCGCGGCTGCGCGCCGCCATGCCGCCGTCGATCAAAGTGGAGATCCTGAGCGACCGCACGCAGACCATCCGTGCGTCCGTGGAGGACGTTCAATTCACCTTGCTGCTGACCATCGGCTTGGTGGTCGCCGTGATCTTCCTTTTCCTGCGCACATTCTGCGCAACCGTGATCCCGAGCGTCACCGTTCCGCTTTCGCTGCTCGGCGCCTGCGCCCTCATGTATTTGATGAGCTACAGCCTCGACAACATCTCCCTGATGGCTCTGACGATCTCGGTCGGCTTCGTCGTCGACGACGCCATCGTCATGCTGGAGAACATCGTGCGCCATGTCGAGGACGGCATGAAGCCGTACGAAGCGGCGCTCAAGGGTTCCGCCGAGATCGCCTTCACCATTCTCTCGATCAGCATCTCGCTGGTGGCCGTGTTCATCCCCCTGCTGCTGCTCGGCGGCATCATCGGCCGCCTGTTTCGCGAGTTCGCGGTGACGACCACCATGTGCATCGCGGTGTCGGCGTTCATCGCCCTGACACTGACGCCGATGATGGCCTCCCGCTTCCTGCGCAGCGAGAAGGAGACGAAGCACGGGCGGTTCTACGAGATCACCGAACGCGGCTTCAATAAGATGCTGCACATCTACGAGCGGGGCCTGGACTTCGTCCTTCGCAATCAGTTCGCAACGCTGTGTGTTTTCCTGGCAACCCTGGCCCTCACCGGCTACCTTTTCATCAGCATTCCCAAGGGGTTCTTCCCGCAGCAGGACACCGGGCTCATCACCGGCATATCGGAGGCCGGCCAGGACGTTTCGTTCGCCGAGATGATGCGCCGGCAGGAGGCGCTGGGCGAGATCATCGCCAAGGACCCAGCCGTCGCCACCTATGCCATGGCCCTGGGCGCGGGCGGCGCCAGTGCGACGCTCAACAATGGTCGGTTCTTCATCACGCTGAAGCCGAAGAGCCAGCGCGATGTGTCGGCGGAACAGGTGATTGCGAGGCTCAGGCCGCAACTGGAGAAGGTCGAGGGCGCACGGCTGTTCATGCAGGCCTCGCAGGATGTCAACATCGGTGGCCGGATCGCGCGCACCCAGTTCCAATACACCCTGCAGGACGCCAATCTCGAGGAGCTCAACGCATGGGCGCCGAAGGTGCTGGAGAAGCTCAAGTCGCTGCCGATGCTGCGCGACGTGGCAACCGACCAGCAAACCTCCGGAACAGCCCTCACCCTCACCATCGACCGCGATCAGGCAGCCCGCTACGGGCTCACCCCGCAGCTGATCGACGACACGCTCTACGACGCGTTCGGCCAGCGCCAGGTGGCGCAGTACTTCACGCAGCAGAACAGCTACCACGTCGTGATGGAGATCCTCCCCGAGCTGCAGGGCGACGTCGACAGCTTGGACAAGATCTACCTCCGCTCGCCGACGACGGGCCAGCAGGTGCCCCTGGCGACCTTTGCCCAATGGACGACGCGCAAGACAGAACCCCTGTCGATCAGCCATCAAGGGCAGTTCCCGGCCGTCACCATCAGCTTCAACCTGGCCCAGGGCGGATCGCTCGGCACCGCCACCGAGGCCATCCGGCAGGTGGAGCGCCAGATGCAGATGCCGGGGTCACTGATCGGCACCTTTCAGGGCAATGCGCAGGCGTTTCAGGCATCGCTGCGCACGGTGCCAATGCTGATCCTGGCGGCCTTATTCGTGGTTTATCTGATCCTCGGCATTCTCTATGAGAGCTACATCCACCCGCTGACGATCTTGTCTACTTTGCCCTCGGCCGGGGCGGGCGCGATCGCCGCGCTGATGCTGTTCGGATTCGATTTCAGTTTGGTCGCCATGATCGGCGTGATCCTGCTGATCGGTATCGTCAAGAAGAACGGCATCATGATGGTGGACTTCGCCATCACTGCCGAGCGTGACGAGCGCTTGTCGGCGGCCGAAGCGGTGCGCAAGGCGGCCCTGCTACGGTTCCGCCCAATCATGATGACGACGGCGGCGGCGCTGCTCGGCGGCGTGCCGCTCATGCTTGGCGCGGGGACGGGAGCCGAAATCCGCCAGCCGCTCGGCTACGCGATGGTGGGTGGGCTGCTCGTGAGCCAGGCACTCACGCTGTTCACGACACCGGTCATCTATATCTATCTCGACCGGCTGTCCGACTACGTGAGCAACCTTTCATCGCATGAGCGCACCGCGCAAAAGGCGGCGCTGGCGCCGCACACGGCTGCTGCTGAATGAACCCTGATTGAGACGCCTGCCGCGCGAGTGGGCATGGCCGATGCGTTAAATGTCCGAACCGGAGGATACTGCGGCAGCGTTCGCTTGGTGCAACTTCGCTGCGGGACGCCTGCCGAATTCATGCCGCCGAACCCTCGCCGCTGCGCCGCCGCCATAAGGCGACTGCGTATACGACCGCTAGCGTGCGAATACGAGGACACTGGTAATCATTCCTACTTGGTTTGCAGCGCCTTCAGGCGGAAGGCGAACATCGCTCCGGCGACTGCTGCAAACATGATCGAGGTCACTAGGCCAAAGATCAGGAATTTCCTTCCGAAGCGATCCAGCGACTGCATCATCGCGGCTGGGTATGAAATACGCTCATCGGAGCGAGGAGGATTACGAGACAGCCACGCCGGATAGAGCTGAGAGGCGAACCCGATGGCGCTGCAAGCCGCAACGAAGCCAAGAAAGGTCAAATCGGTCAGCTCGTAGAAGCCATTGAAAGCTGACATCACGGGAATTGCCACACCGAACAGGACGATCATCAGCCGTCGGCAAGCCCAACGGAGCCGAGCTTCGATGGCGGCGTCGGGAACTAGGCGGCCCGAGCCGAAGCCTTATGGAAAAAACATGAGACCTTGGGTATCGCGTTTGAAGCGAGCATCGACGATCTTGTCGAGGAAGTCTGTCGACGATGAAGGCATCGGGATTGTCGATCGCAGTTTCGTCGCGGTTGCCCGAAATGTACCACATCACAACTTTGTCGCCTTGCCGAATGTGCTGGCCGGCAAGCTCGGTGTCACACGTTGCCGTACGGCGCATATGAATGACCGGTGTCTGGTAGCGGATCATTTCGGCGACGAGGCTTGGCACGAGGGCTGGATTGGCCTTGAGCTTGGCGAGTTCTCCGGGGTTCTCGGACAGCGCGAGGAGACCGCCCGACATGGAGTTTCGTGTCGTGTCGTTGCCACCGACGATGAGCAGCGCCAGGTTGCCGACGAACTCCATCTCGGGCATTTCGCACGTGTGCTCGCTGTGCGCCATCATAGAGATGAGGTCGAGCTTTGGCGGCGCCTTCGCCCGCTCCCTCCATAGCCCCTTGAAGACGTCGGCCATGCGGAGAAGCTCGGTGACATCGATCGCGTCGAGTGGTTGAGTCAGGTCTTCGTGGCCAGCAAGAGTTGCAGTCGTCACGATAGCCTCCCGATGCGCGGCGGGTTGCGGCGTCCTTGGTTCATCGGCGATCCTATCGAAAGCAACAGATCGGGAATAGGCGGACGGGATTTCACGCGTGGCACCGCCGGCATAGGATGGGCCGTGGAACACGAAGCAACCAAACCGGACGCATCCGGCTCGAGTGGAGTTTGGCGCATGCCGGCCATCACCGTGAAGGTCTTGATTCTGGAGGCCTCGCCGGCACTCAATGGGAAAAACCTGGCCTGCTGGTGTCCGCTGCCAGAGCCTGGACAATTCAACTTGTGCCATGCGGCGGTGCTGCTGGAGTTGGTCCGGAAGACTCGCCCCTTTGTGGAAGGCGAGGTGCTGTGATGCAGGACCATGCGGATGAAGCGACCCTGGCGTTGCTCACTCCGCTGCTGCGCGCGCTAGAGATGCTTACATTCATCGCGCGCCATCTGCACCCGCCGGATTTCGAGGAGCTCATGGGCAGCATCGGGGCGCCCGATGAGGAGCTGAAGTCCGCCAAGAGAAAACAGGCGCAAGGGCCGGGGCGGCCTTCGGAGATCGGCTCCGCACTGGATAGAGCGACCGACGCGGCGCTGGAGTCATTCTCCGGGCTCCGCGAGGCGGTCAAGGAGGAGGGGGATATTCGCCGCGTGTACCGTGCGCTGCGCCTCCTGCCTAAGGCGTTGGAGGAAATCTATCCGCTTGCCGGGGTCCTGCCGCCGGTGAACCGGTTCTTTCTCGATCCGGCGTTGCGGTCGGATGAAGCGCTGCAACAGCTTTTTCTTGGCGCTCCGGCGCGCGACAACACCGGGGTCATACAGTTCGGCGAGAGGGAGCGGGGTGGGTTCTGGCTTTATGTGCCAGAAAACTATTCATCTGAGCGTGTCTGGCCGCTCGTGATGGGGCTTCATGGCGGCAGCGGGACGGGGCGCCTGTTTCTCTGGAGTTGGCTGCGCGATGCTCGCAGCCGTGGCGCGATCTTGGTGGCGCCGACATCGGTCGAGAGTACCTGGGCATTGACGGGCGCCGACGCGGACACTCCGAACCTCGCACGTATCCTGGAGTCCGTCTGTGCGAGGTGGAACGTCGATTCCGCACGCGTCCTGCTCACGGGAATGAGCGACGGGGGTACGTTCAGCTACGTGTCCGGCCTCGAGTCCGGTTCGCCGTTCACGCATCTCGCGCCGGTCTCTGCTGCATTTCATCCCCTGCTGGCCCAGATGGCGGATGCCGATCGGACGCGTGGATTGCCCATCCACATCATCCACGGCGCTCTCGACTGGATGTTTCCCGTGGAGCTTGCGCGGCAGGCGCACCGGGTATTGTCAAATGCAGGCGCCGCGGTGACTTATCGGGAAGTTGCCGACCTCAGCCACACCTACCCGCGGGAGCTGAACGGGACGCTGCTGGAATGGATGGATGCGACGCCGACGAACCAGACCGCCGCGTCAGGCTAATGCCGGGGAGGGTTCGGACGCCGTGACGAAGCCTCTAGCCCTGATTGTAGCACAAAACGCGGTGGCCTTGGCACAGGCGGCCGAAGCGGCCGGGTTCGAGTCGGTCTGGACCGTTGAGCACACCATCATTCCCGCCGCGTGAGTCATGCTCATTTGCGGGAGCATTCGCGGAAGAGCTAATGGGAGGAAATCACGATGACGAGGATGTCGCTTACAGGACGGGTGTGGCTGGTACTCGCTGGATTGGTATGTGCTGCAGTCGCCACGACTGAAGGGAAGGCGGCTGAAGTCAAAGTGCTGACATCCGTTGCGCTGACCTCGGCTCTGGACGAACTTGCGCGGCAATTCGAGCGCGACACGGGTGACAAGCTGACGATTGGCTACAGCCTGATCGCCGACATCCGGAAGCGCATACTTGAGGGGGAAAGCGCCGACGTGATCATTCTGTCGCGCCCGGTAATGGACGAACTCCAAAAACAGGATAAGTTTGCGGCCGGTAGCATCGTGAATGTCGCGGGCACAGCGGTATCCATGGCTGCGCGTGCGGGCGCGCCGAAGCCAGACATCACCTCGGTCGATGCGTTCAAAAGTTCGCTGTTGGCAGCCAAATCGATCGTGTATGCGGATCCGGCGAAAGGCGGCGCGAGCGGGGTCTATTTCGCGCGTGTCCTCGACCGGCTGGGAATCGCCGAGCAAATGAAGGCTAAGACGATTTTGGTGCCTGGCGCCCAGGCTGCGGATGTCGTGGCGAAGGGCGAAGCCGAGCTCGGCGTCGCTCAAGCATCTGAAATCGTGGCGGTGGCGGGCGCGCAGTTGGTGGGGCCGCTGCCAGGGGAGTACGCAAGCATGACGGTCTTCACGGCGGGGATAGGGGCCGGCAGCAAGGCGCCAGAGGCAGCCAAGGCGCTGATCCAGTTCCTGACCGGACCGAGCGCTGCACCGGTGTTCAAGTCGAAGGGCTTCGAGCCGGGCTGACACCGCTGCGTATGTGCTCCGCGGTCAGACTGTGGCCGTGAGAACGTTTTAGGGAGGCTATCAAATGTCCGGAGCAAAACCGCAAGAGCCGTGGCAGTGGCCCGAGGAGCATTGGCGTAAGATCGTCAACCAGGTGCGGGCGGGCCGAAGCCTTCGACCGAAGACTTGGAAGGGCGGGGCGCGATGTGCGGTAGCCCTGTCCTTCGACAGCGACCATGAGACAAGCGAGTTGCGCGACGGCGGCAAATCGATTGGCCGAATGTCATGGGGTCAATACGGCAACCGCGTCGGCGTACCGAGAATTTTGAAGCTTCTCGGCAGCCATGCGATCAAGGCAACCTTCTACGTGCCGGCTGTCACGGCACTGCTCCATCCCGACGAGCAGCGGCGCGTCATCGCGGAGGGCCATGAGATCGGCATCCACGGTTGGATCCACGAACTCAACTCGGTGCTACCGTTTGAGGCAGAGCGGGAGTTGATGCTACGCTCAGCGGACACACTCGAGAAGATCACGGGCAAGCGCGCCGTCGGGCTCAGGACCCCGTCCTGGGATTTCAGTCCCAACACGCTGCGCATCGAGAAGGAACTCGGGTTGGCGTATGACTCGTCCCTGATGGCGGACGAAGACTGCTACGAGTTGCTTCTCGACGGAGAGCCGACGGGCATCGTCGAGTTCCCGGTGGAGTGGGTCCGCGACGATGCGGTCTATTTCATGATGAACCGGTCTTCCTCCCTCAGACCCTACACACCGCCCACGGACGTGCTCGACATTTTCCGCCGCGAGCTGGATGCGGCCTGGGACGATGGCGGCATCTTCCAACTTACCTGCCATCCGCATGTTATTGGGTACCGCTCGCGGATCTGGATCCTCGATGAGCTCATCCGGCACGCGAAGAGCAAAGGGAGTGTCTGGTTCGCGACCCACGCCGAGATTGTCGATTGGGCGAAGACGCATTCCGCCTAAGCGGCGCGGGCGCTATCGGGAGTGAGACAGCTATGGTCGACCGTCGGATCGGTGTCATCATCAATGGCGCCACCGGGCGCATGGGCACAACGCAACATATGGCCAACCTCCTGGCGATCGCGGCCGAGGGCGGTCTCAAGTTGCGAAATGGCGACCGATTGGTGCCCGAGCTGTTGCTCGTAGGAAGAGATGCCGATCGGCTGTCGGCCCTCGCTTCGGCGCAGGGTGGCCTGCGGTGGACCACGAATCTCGCTGAGGCGTTGGCGGGGTCCGACGCCATCTTTATGGATTGCGCCGCAACCGGCGATCGCCCGGAGCGAGTGCGCCAGGCGATCGCGGCAGGCAAGCATATACACATTGAAAAGCCGATTGCGCCCACAGTCGACGAAGCGATGGAACTTGCGCGATTGGCACATAAGGCCGGCGTCAAGCACGGGGTCATTCAGGACAAGTTGTTCCTTCCTGGCTTCGCAAAGTTGCTGTTGGTGAAGAATGCCGGCTTCTTCGGCCGAATTCTCTCGATCAAAATCGATGCGGGTTCCTGGATCTTCGACGGCACGAGCCAGGAGTGCCAGCGCCCCAGCTGGAACTACAGGCGCAGCGAGGGCGGCGGGCTAGCGCTCGATATGATGGCGCACTGGCGCTATATGATCGACCGGCTGGCGGCACCGGTCATTGGCGTGAGCGCGTTGATGTCAACTGCGATCCCGGAACGGGTGGACGAGGGTGGGCGGCGCTACTCCGTCGATGTCGAGGATACGTCCCACGCCCTCCTGAAGCTTGGCGGAGGCGCTGTCGGCGTCATCACGAATAGCTGGGCGACACGCGTGCGCCGTGACGACACGATGGTAGTGCAGATCGACGGCTCGGCCGGATCGGCCGTCGCCGGCCGCATGCGCTGTTTCACGCAGGGGGCGGTCAATACGCCTGAGGCCTTCTTCGGCGGAGGCCGGCCCGCCAACATGGATTTCTTTTCGCAATGGCAGGAGGTGCCTGACACCTTGCCTGGCAAGAATCCGTTCCGACAGTGCTGGGAAGCGTTTCTGCACCACGTCGTCGACGACGCGCCCTATGTGCCGACACTGCTTGAAGGTGCCAAGGCGGTGCAGCTTGCCGATCTCGCGTATCGTAGCTGCGCCGAAGGACGCTGGATGCCAGTGCCTGAGCTGAAGCTGTAGGCACAGCCGGAGAGATGGTCACCGCAAACGAGTGCAGGAGGGCAGAGGATGGCAGGAGAGTCCGAGCACTTTGGCCTGCGACAAAGGCCTCCGACGCCGGCAATCCGTTCATTTGACTTGATGCCAAGGCTCAGATCGATGCTCGATCGGGCCAATGTGGCGCTTGCGCAGCCGTTCCGCGGTGTCACCAGTGGTGCACTGGTGGGCGGCCTGTTCCCGGTTGCAAGGACCGGCATTTCACTCACCCCGGTCGTGGAGGCTGCGCAGTCTTTCCTTTCAAGCCTGACCGCAGAGCAACGCAAGGCGGTGTGCTTTGCCATCGACGACGTGGCGTGGCGAAAGTGGTCGAATATCCATCCCTGGCTGATGCGGCACGGCGTCTGTCTCGCGGATCTCGGGCTTGATCAGCGCGAGGCGGCGCTGCGTCTCCTGCGCGAAACGATGAGCGCGTCGGGATACGAGGGGGCCCGCGATATCATGAAGCTGAACGAGCACGCGCTTGAGATCACCGGCAAGGCTGAGGAATACGGGGAATGGTTCTATTGGGTGAGCATCTTTGGCACCCCCTCGCCGAGCGAGCCGTGGGGTTGGCAGATCGACGGCCACCACCTCATTGTCAACTGCTTCGTGCTGGGCGACCAGATGGTGATGACGCCCACCTTCATGGGCTCTGAGCCCGTGCTGGCGCGGTTCGGCAAATACAAAGGCACCCGTGTCTTTGCCGCCCAGGAGGAGCAAGGCTACGCCCTCATGCGCGCACTTTCCGTGGACGAGCGGCGGCAGGCTACGATTGGGAATGATCTCCCGTCGGAATTGCTCTCAGGTTCGTTCGAGGACAACCGGCAGATAGACCCCGCCGGGATCCGGTATGACGAACTGCCACCAGAGGGCCGCGAGCGCCTTGAGGCGCTGTTGGGCACCTACACCGGGCGTTTGCGTCAGGGTCACGCCAAAATCCGTTACGACGAGGCGAAGCGCCACCTGAGCGAGACCCATTTCGCTTGGATTGGGCCGTTCGACGATGCCAGCCCCTTCTACTATCGCATCCTGAGCCCAGTAATCCTCGTCGAGTTCGACCACCAGTCAGGCATCATGTACGACAATGATGCACCGTCCCGTGATCACATTCACACGGTGGTGCGCACGCCAAACGGCAATGATTACGGCAGGGACCTGCTGCGCCAGCACTATGCGCAGCATGATCACGCACATGGCTCGATGGGGCATCGCCACCGGAACGCGTGAAGCTGCAGCACCGCAGCACGCTGTTGCCGACTGATGTAGTGCTACTTCGCGGGGACTCGCCTCAACCGATGCACGGTCGCCGAGGGGCGATCGTTGGCAGGCTGCATGCGCAGGCTTTCTCGCAAGGCATCGCGCAGCGTGATCGGGCGCCGATGCTTTTTCAGCAGATCACGGAAGGCTTCTTCGGCGAGGTCCTGCAGCCGCTTCCCGGACTCAAGGCCGAGCTGATCAAGCGCGTGCCAGGTCTCGGGATCGAATTCGATGCGGCGTCGGACTGCTTGCTGCTTCATGGCGCGGCAATCTCATCCGGCATTGCGGCGAAAACTCAGATCATCGGTGGTTCTGCAACCAGCCTTTAGCCCTTGGCGGCCTTGCGTTTGGGCTTTGCGGTAGGCTGGGCTTTGTTGGCCGGACCTGCTTTGGCGGGGTTTCACTTGCCGGTTTCGCCTTCGACGCTGCGGCGCAATGCATCCATCAGGTTGACGACGTTGGCGGGCCGCGCGGCGGGCTTCTCCTTCGGCGCCGCAGGCCGGGTAGATGGCGATGGACGCGGACACGAGGGAGAGCTTGAGATAGCCCTTCCCGTTGGAGCGGGGAGCCATGGCTAGGGATTGTCCTCGATACGCAGGGAACTACCCTGGATATTGTGGCAAACCGGAATGTGGTCAACTGTTAGGCTGCTAGGGCAGGGGAGGGCAACGTGCGGACGCCCGCTAGCCTTGGACGAGGTCGACCATCATGCGTGTCCTTGTGGTCTACGCGCATCCATCTCCCAATAGCTTTGCCGCCGCCGTTCATCGCCATGTAGTCGAGGCCCTTACCGCGGCGGGCCACCAAGTGGATGACCTCGACCTCTATGCCGAGGAGTTTCAGCCGGTGCTCACCCGCGAAGAGCGCGAGGTGCACTACAATACCGGAGGGAACTCCGCTGGTGTCGCAAGCTATGTTAAACGGCTCCAGGCGGCAGACGCGCTCGTGCTGTGCTTTCCGACCTGGTGGTACGGCATGCCGGCCATCCTCAAGGGCTGGTTTGATCGCGTCTGGCTGCCAGGCGTGGCCTTTCACAATCCGCCAGAAGGCGGCGCGATCAGGCGCGGCCTCACCAACATTCGCAAGTTCGCAGTGGTGACCACCTACAATGCGCCATGGTGGTTCATACGGCTCTACATGCAAGAGCCCGGCAGGAAGGTCCTGATGCGTGGGTTCACGCGCCTCATCGCATCAAGGGCGCGAACGCAATTCCTTGCGCACTACGACATGCTGCGGTCGACCGATGCCAACCGCAAGCGCTTCCTTCAGCGCGTCGAGCAGACCTTCAAGTCGTATTAGGTCAGCGTCGTTCACTGAAGCCACAGCCGGCGTTCGCGGCTCCAGGTCCGCTTCAGGCCGTCGCTCACGGTGAAGGCAAGCCTGCCGAGACCATCGATCTCGAGCTCGATGCGATCGCCATTCTGGAAGGCATGCAGCCAGCGATGGTTGGTCCCGCTGGCCAGGATGTCGCCGGGCTCCAGC
>Ga0111539_10010898_pt1 | contig 11443 bp, 8 predicted proteins | sample RhiMethybrSRZTD1_FD_79667 | JGI IMG/M metagenome (GOLD analysis project Ga0111539, IMG submission 79667) | Populus rhizosphere microbial communities from Tennessee, USA - Rhizosphere MetaG P. TD hybrid SRZTD1 (version 2) (version 2) | ecosystem: Host-associated > Plants > Roots > Rhizosphere >...
AACCGACGAGACCGCGCACGGTGAGCTTGTAGGTCTCATAGCCGCCATCGTCGAGGATCAGACGCGGATAGGCGGACAGCAGCATCGTGATTTCGACCTCGTCGCCGATCGACACGCCGAGCCGACTCGCCACCGACCCGCGCAGCAGCACGCCGTCATCTCCGTCGATGAGCAGGCGGCCCGCGGTCAGTCGGTAGGGATGGAAGGACGCGCGCGGCTCATCGCCCGCGACGTAGAGGCTCATGGCGCGTCCGCGCGCCCGCACCGTGCCCGGGACCGCGACCACCGGATTCACCTCCTTCACGCCCGCGATCCGAGAGAGTCGCGTCACCATCGCGTCGGCATCCCGCACCACGACGCCCCGCTCTGCTCGCACGCGGACGTCGCCGAATCCGGCGTCGAGAGACTGGGACAGCAGCTCGGCGCGATAGCCCTCGATGTTCGCGGTGCTCGGCACCTCGAACCCGACCCCCACTGCGACGGCGACGACCATCAGCCCGGTGGAGAGCAGGCTTTCCCGCAAGCCCTTGCGGGCCAGGAACAAGGCGACGCTGGCGCGCATCGTGATGACCGTATGTGCAACGCCCATTCCATCCGAGCGCCGCGGCCTGGAGGCCGAGCACCGCGCATTTCCTGCGCGCCGACCGCATCCGAGCGCTCGCCTCCCAACTTGCATGCGGCTGGCTCGACGAATGATTCCGATCGGCGGCGATCGGCTAGATTGTCACGTTTCGCGATGCACCACCGAACCCGCCTGATCGTGCTGGCCGCCTGGGCGGTCGCCGCCGGCTGCCGCCCCGAGTCGCCCGCCGCGCGGCTCGCGCGCGAGCTGGCGGGCGCCTACCCGGAACGCGCGGCGCCGATCGGCGTCGTCCGCACGTTCGACATCGAGGCCGCGCCGGCTGAGCTGTCGCTGGTCGAGGGCGGCAAGCTGCGCGTGTGGGCCTACAACGGCCGCGTCCCCGGACCCGAGCTCCGCATCCGGCTGGGTGAAACCCTGCGCGTCCGCTTCACGAACAGGCTGCAGGAACCGACGACGATCCACTGGCATGGCGTCCGCGTCCCAAACGCGATGGACGGCGTTCCCCACGTCACCCAGCCGCCCGTCGAGCCGGGCGGGACGTTCGTCTACGAATTCACGCCCAAGGACGCGGGCACGTTCTGGTTCCACCCTCACGTCCGCTCCAGCGAACAAGTCGAGCGCGGCCTTTACGGCGTGCTCGTCGTCGAAGACGCCACGCCGCTCCCGTACGCGCGCGACGTGGTCTGGGTGCTGGACGACTGGCTGCTGGACGAGACGCGGCAGATCTTCGGGCAGTTCAACACGCTCCACGACCTGATGCACGACGGGCGGTGGGGCAATTTCGTGACGGTCAACGGCCGCACCGACATCCGGCTGGACGCCCGGGGCGGCGAGCGCATCCGTCTGCGTCTGCTCAACACCTCGAACGGACGCGTGTACGCCCCTGATTTCGGCGCGCTCGATCCCCGGATCATCGCCATCGACGGGCTGTATCTGGCGCGCCCGATCCCGCTCGGCCGTTTCGAGCTGGCTCCCGGCAATCGCGTCGATCTGGACCTGACGCTCCCGACCGGGCCGCAGAGCCGCGCGCTGCCGGTCGTCGACCGGTTTTACCCGGACCGGCCCAACCATCTCGCCGACGTGATCGTCGATGGTGTCCAGCCGCACCCGACGCCGTCGTTCCCGTCGCCGGCGCACGCGCGCGTGCCGGCGTGGTCGGCGGGGCTCGATATCCCGGTCACCAGGCAGTTCCTCCTCGACGCACGCCGGGGCGGTGACTTCGGGATCGAGTGGACGATCAACGGCGCCGCGTTCGCCGGCCACCACCACGGTGAGCCGATCCTGACGCTCGCGCGCGGAAGCTGGGCAAGGTTACGTTTCGTCAACGCCAGCTACCGGCTGCACCCGATTCACCTGCACGGGATGTTCTTCAAGCTGCTCGCCCGCAACGGCGTGCCGGTCGACGAGCCGTTCTTTCGCGACACCGTGCTCATGCACGCGCAGGAGACGATCGACATCGGTCTGGTGCCGCTCGACGCGGGCAAGTGGATGATGCATTGCCACATCCTCGAGCACGCCGAGGCGGGGATGATGACGCTGTTCGAGGTGAAGGGTTAGCGCGCACTTCTTGCGCCCCCGGGGTTCGACGGCGATCAAACTGCGCGTCGCGGCCGCTGGCAGCAGCGGCGCCTGGCGGGCGGTCGTTGGCATCCATCCTGCTCTTTTCGGGCGCATGAACCACGACACGCTCGAACAGTTCCGTCGCACGCTGCTCGACCGCCGCACCGCCTTGTTGAAGAGCTGGCGCCAGGCGATCTCCGACGCAAATGAGCTGCTCGTCGAGCGCGAGCCCGATTGGCAGGACGCCGCCGTCGCGGTCACGGCGGCATCGGTGCTGGAGACCATCGGCGAGCGGGGGCGCCGCGCCCTGGCGCGCATCCAGTTCTCCCTCGCGCGAATCGAGCGCGACAGCTACGACGAATGCGCGGTCTGTCACGACACCATCGACGAGGAGCGTCTGCGGGCGGTCCCCGACACGGATCGCTGCGGCCGCTGCGCGCTCGAGAACTAGATGAAGCGCTCGCGCGGACGCGTATTTTTGGTGGTCGGCGGGCTGGTCACGACGATCGGCTGCGCGCCGGAGGGTGTCATACCGTCATCGGGCCAACCACCGGGTTGGGATGACGGCATCCGGCTCCCCGCCGCCGCCGACATCAATCCGGATCCCAGCGTCGTCGAGCTCAACCTCGAGGCGCGCCCGGCGCCGCAGTCATACGTCGCGGGTCGTCCGACCACGATGTGGACGTTCGACGGGATGGTGCCCGGGCCGATGATTCGCGCGCGCGTGGGCGACCGCGTCGTCGTGCATTTCAGAAACGGGCTGCCCGAGGAGACGACGATCCACTGGCACGGCCTCCGGATCTCCGCTGCGATGGACGGGATGCCCGATCACTCGCAGCCGCCGATACAGCCCGGGGGCAGCTTCGTCTACGACTTCGTCGTGCCGGACGCATCGACGTTCTGGTACCACCCGCACGTCAACTCGGCGGTGCAGGAGGGCAACGGCCTGTACGGGGCCTTCATCGTCGATGATCCGTCCGAGCCCGCCGGGCTGGGCGACGAGGTCGTCATGGTCCTGAGCGACCTGGGCGTGAACGACGACGGCTCGCTGCAGGCGCGTGACAGCGGCGGCGATCTCGGCACCCTCTTCGGCCGCGAAGGGAACGTCTTGCTCGTCAACGGCAAGGTCAGGCCGACGTTGAAGGCGCGCCCCGGTCTGCGTCAGCGCTGGCGGTTCATCAACGCCGCGAAGGCGCGCTACTTCCAGATCGGGCTCGAGGGCCACTCCTTCACGCGGATCGGGGGAGACGGCGGCCTGCTGACGGCGCCTGTCGACGTGGCCCAGCCGGTCATCACGCCCGGCGAGCGCATGGATCTGATCGTCACGCCCGAAGGCGACGCGGGGTCGGAGCTGGTGGTCAAATGGATCGCCTTCGATCGAGGCTTCGGCACCGCCTACAACCGGCCGCCCGAGGACATGTTCGTCGTGAAGCTGGAGGGCACGCGCGCCGAACCCTCTCCGATGCCGCTGGTGCGGCGCGACATACCGCCGCTCGCGATCGACGGCGCCACCCAGATCGATCTCACGCTGACGCAAGTGAGCACGACGCCGTTTCAGCTCGGCATCAACGGCGTTGCGTACAAGGACTCCGAGCCGCTGATGGCGGACGTCGGCGAGACGCAGGTCTGGACCGTCACGAACACGATCGTCTTCGCGCACCCCTTCCACCTGCACGGCTTCTTCTTCCAGGTGCTGTCCCCGGAGCGCCCGCTCGAGTGGAAGGACACGGTCGACATTCCGGTCGACGGCACCGTCCGTCTCGCCGTCCGCTACGACAATCGTCCCGGCATGTGGATGTTCCACTGCCACATCCTCGACCACGCCGACGCCGGGATGATGGGCGCGCTGATGGTGATGGACCCGCACTCGCACTGACACCCAAACGCTGTTTGCACATGCGCCGCTTCGTTGTGAACGGCGGCGCCGGTTCCGCGAGCAAACCACAAGGCGCGCTCCCGGTTGTGCAACTTCCTACAGCGGCAATTTTTTGCCGCGAAACGTGTGGTCGATCACCATTGGGCGTTTGAGCTGACGTCAGGTGGATTGTGGACGTCGTCGAGTCTTCGTCGCCAGGTCACTCACTCTGACCATCGTTGAACATTGTTTCTGTAATGAACGAATACATTCCTCGATAAACAAGCGAATGCGAGAAAATTTGCTTCAACGCTGCGATCAAACCAGGTAGATCGAGGAATACATCCAACGCCGGCCGTTGAAGCATCGCGGTCGCGTCGTTTATCGTTGGCAATCGTGATTGGAGGACGTCATGGACGGAGCGTGTGGGGCGACGATTACGGGCCGGTTCCGCCGCCGGCCTGTCACCAGTCTGGCAACTGCAGCTCTGCTGGCTGTCATCCCCCTTACCCAGGGCTGCGGCAACGATCGCACTGACGATCCAGACACCAGCGGCGGGTCGGTGAACCCGGCCGATCCGGTGGCGACGACGGTGCGCGCCCTGCTGGCGACTGACGTCGACGTCAACCTCGATGGCAATGAACCGCACATGGCCGTCAATCCCCTGAACCCGAACGTCGTCGCCGTGTCGCTCTGCTTCGCTGTATCGATGTCGTTCGACGGCGGGAGAACATTCGACCCGGCCGACCAGATCCCGTTCTCTCAGCCGGCCGGATACGGCGGGGGCTGTGACGATGTGCTGGCGTTCGACACGCAAGGGCGTCTGTTCGTGGCCTTCCTCGGGGTGATCCAGTGCCAGAATCCGGCCTCACCTCTCTGCAACGGCGGGTTCCGCGCCCCTGAGCTTTTCGTGCAGCGCCTCGACCCACGGGAAGGAATTCCGGTCGCGTCGCGACGCCTGGATACGCTGGGAAACGATTGTAGCGGCGGGACGGCCAATCAAGCCGAGTGCCCTGTAAACGTGACGAAACCGCTGGGTCTGGGAGCCTGCGACGACGTCAACGTCAACGGACGGGGGGCCGACCGTCACTGGTTCGCCGCCGATACGAGGCCGCCATGCGGAACACCGACGCCTGCCCGCGCCACGCGGACGTGCAGCCCCTTCAGCGACAACCTCTATCTCATCTGGTCGGACGGCGCCTGCGGCACCGGCGCGCCGTCGGCGATGCAGGTCGCGTCGTCGTCCAATCAGGGCGCGAACTGGACGAACCTGGCGCTGACCATCGGAGCGGCCCCGGGCTTCGATCTTCGCAACGCCAACATCGGTTTCGGGGCGAATGGCGACGTCTACGCCGCGTATCATATCCAGGGGTTTGCGGGTGAGCCCAACGGAGTCAGCGGCCAGATTGTGACGTTTCAATCGCAGGATGGGACCGCCGCCGATTTCGCGAATCATCCGGCGACGTTCCCGTTTCCGGCGCCGCTGGCCGACATCACGCTGAACCAGCAGCAGTGCCTTTGCCCTGGAAGCGTCTGTGCGTCGCAACCGACGATTGGATGCACCTTCAGTTCGACGAGGTGTCCCGGAGGCCCGCAGTGCGAGTGCGCAGCGAATGATTGCACGCCGGCTGCGTCCTGCCCGAACACGCCGATCACCGGCTACCAGGCATGCTCGCGGCGGCTCCAGACGAACGGCAACCTGACGTTCGGATCGCAGAGCATGTACGTCGTCGGAGATCCGACGAATCCGAACAACATCGCCATGTTCGCCTCCACGGACCCGAATCGCAGCGGGACCGCCCGCGACAACTTCGATGTCAATTACGTCGTAGCCAGCAATGCGGCCGCGGGTACGCCGATCTGGACATCCCCCATCGCGGTCACGCCGAACAACATGGCGCTACCGGGAACCAATCAGCTGTTTCCCACCGCGGCGCAGACGCTCGACAACACCTGTGTGACAGTCATGTACTTCGACGATCGGAACCCCGCCACCAATGCGTTCGGCAACAACCTTCTCGACGTGTTCGTGACGGTCAATCCGAACCTTTGGAGCGCTGGCGTGTGGCAGACCGAAAAGCAGATAAATCACACGGCGTTCAACGGTGACAGCTTCGGGATCGGCAACGACTTCTTCCCCTACTGCACGACCGCGGGCTGCGTGACGCCGGCGGGCTGGCGACCGACGAGCCGGATGGGCGAATACAACGGACTGCTGATGGCGGGCGGCGTCGCCTGGGTCGGGAATAACGGCAATGCACAGCAGATCCTGTTCAATTTTTCGGACGCCATCGCGCCCGTCGTGACCGCTCCCCCACCGGTGTCGATCGGGACGTGCCAACCGATGCAGGCGGCGCTAGGAAGCGGTGCCGCGACGGACGAGTGCGGGAAACCGCCGCTGAGCGCTGTCACCAGCGACCTCGCGTCGAAGCTGCCGCTCATCATCGGCAGCAACACGATAACCTGGTCCGCCACCGACGGCGCCGACAACACCGGCAGCGCCACTCAGACCGTGACAGTGCAGGACAATACCGGCCCCAGCTTCACGATCATTCCACCCGATGTGACAACGACGAGCTGCACGGGAGTGAACATCGGGCAGGCTTTCGCACAGGACGACTGCGGCGGAACGGTCACCATCACGAACAATGCCCCCTCGCAGTTCCCGCTGGGGACCACAATCGTCACCTGGACCGCCAGGGACGCGCGCGGCAATACCCGGACGGCGACGCAACGAGTGACCGCCCTGCTCGGCGACAATCCCTCGTGCTGCCCGGCGGGCACCAACGTCATCCTCGGCAATTCGAACAACAACGTGCTCAACGGAACCATCGGCTCGGACTGCATCCTTGGCAGGGGGGCGCAGGACACGATCAACGGTAACGGCGGGAATGACTTCATCTCCGGCGGTGACGGTGACGACAACATCAACGGCGGCGCTGGCAACGACGCGATTTACGGCGGCTCGGGCCAGGACACTATCACCGGCGGCACCGGCAACGACAATCTGTTCGGCGGCGACGGCGACGACGACCTGTTCGGCGGTGACGGCAACGACACGCTGCACGGCGGCCAGGGCCAGGACGACCTGCGCGGCGAGAACAACGACGACTTGATCTTCGGCGACACCGGCGACGACTCTCTCAACGGCGGCGCTGGCAACGACACGCTGGCCGGTGGCCCGAACAACGACACCTGCACGGGCGACGGCGGCACGAACGTGTTCGAGTCGTGCGAATTCGGCGGCGTTGCCAACGCCTGCGGCGACGGTATCCAGAACGGTACGCAGACCGGCGTCGACTGCGGCGGCGGCTGTCCGGGCTGTCCCACCGGCGGCGGCTGCGTCAGCGGCAACGATTGCCTGGGCGGCGTCTGCTCGGCGGGCGTCTGCCAGAGCGTGCCGGGCGGCATCCGTGTCGCGCCGGTCGTAACGACCGACTGGGGTGGCGGCTACTGCGTCGAATTGCAGACCACCAACGCATCGATCGTCGCCACCACCACCTGGAGCGCGACGGTGAACACGAATCAGTCGACCATCTACACGAGTTGGAATGCCAGCTTCTCGGGAACTTCGGGCGTGGTCACGGTTTCCCCGAGCTTCCTCTCGAATCAAGTGGTCGACCCTGGAGAAACCGATGCCAGCATCGGGTTCTGCGCGAACAGAAACGTTCCAGGAAGTGGGCTGCTTCCGTTCGTGACCAGCGCGAGCGGAGTCTTCCCGTAGTTTTGCGGTGGCGGCGAGGCCGTATTCGCGTCCGTCGAGCCGCCGCTTGCCCTTTGGCACAAAGGTGTACACTCTCGCGCTGGGAGGGTTCGCAATGACACAGTCATTTTCATTGCTGGCTTGCCTCTTGATGGGCGTCTCGAGCGGGGCGGCAGCGTGCAGCAAGAATGACGGTAACGGCGATGGAGGCACGGCGGGTGCCATGGCCGGAAGCGGCGGCGATATGGCCGCGGCGGGCCGGGGTGGCGGGGGAGCCGGTGGGGCGGGTGGCACGGTCGGATGTCGCATGCAGGGAGAGGTGTGCTCGGATACGAGCCAGTGCTGCGCGCCGCTCATCTGCATCGGCACCTGCTCGCCCGGACCGAGCGATCGAAACGTGAAGCGCGATTTCGCGCCGATCGACAACCAGCAGATCCTGGACGAGCTCGCGCGGCTTCCCATCACCACCTGGAGCTACAAGGCCGAACAGCCGACGGCGCGTCACATCGGCCCGATGGCGCAGGACTTCAAGGCGAAATTCGGGGTCGGCGGAAGCGACAAGGCGATAAATCATGTCGACGCCGACGGCGTCGCGTTCGCTGCGATCCAGGCGCTCGCCGAGCGCGTCAAACGCCTCGACGAGGAAAACGCGCTTCTGCGGCGGCAGCTTGCGGCCATACGCGCCGACCTCGCTGCCCGACGCGCAACCCGTCCCCAATCGCGGGCGGCTCCGGCCCCGCGGCCATGACGGACGTCGGCCGCGCGGCCGCTGGCTTCCATCGTCTGGTGGTCGGCCTGTTGCTGGTCGCGAGCTGCGGCAACGGATCCGGCTCCGTGGACGGCGGCGGCGGCGGCGGCGGCGCGAGCGGTGCGGGTGGCGGCGGCGGCGCGAGCGGCGCGGGTGGCGGCGGCGCGAGCGGTGCGGGTGGCGGCGGCGGCGCGAGCGGTGCGGGTGGCGGCGGCGCGAGCGGTGCGGGTGGCGGCGGCGGCGCCGCGGGTGGGAGCACCGGAACCGGTGGCGCCAGCCAGGGCGGCCGTGGCGGAAGCGGCGGCGGCGCGGGTGGCAACGGCAACGCTGGATCGGGTGGCAGCGCCGGAGCGGGCGGAGGCGCCGGCCAGGGTCGCGGCGGCAGCGGCGGCGCAGGTGGCCAGGGCGGAGTCGCCTGCCTTGCGATGGGAGAGCCATGCTCGAATTCCGTCACCTGCTGCGCGCCTTACATTTGCATCGGATCCTGCGTGATGAACCCGAGCGACAGGAACGCCAAAAAGGACTTCGCGCCCGTGGATCGGAAACGAATTCTCGAAAAGCTAAAGGGCCTCCGCATCTGGAACGACGATGCGCAAACACCAGGCACGCGCCACATCGGTCCGCTGCCCCACGAATTCAAGCTTTCGTTCGGCGTCGGGACGAGCGACACGACCATCCTGCCCGTCGACGCCGACGGCGTCACGTTTGCCGCTTTACAAGCGCTGTACGACGAGGTGGATCGCTTGCAGCGCCAGAACGCGATCCTCCGCCGCGACATCACGCGCACAAGCGCGCGTACCGCCCATCGATCGCCATAGCACTGCGGGCGGACGCCGATGGCGAGTCAAGGGCAGACCAGCCGCGGGCACGTGTTCATGGGGGCGAAGCGAACGACGGCTCAGCGCGTGACCTCGAGGATCGTGGTCGCGCGGTCGCCGTAGGAGCTCGACGGGAAGCTCCTCGCGAGGTCGAGCGCCCGTTCGCGCGCCTCGCCGATTCGATTCAACCTGCGGAGTGCCTCCACCGCCAGGAACTCTCGCTCCGGCGCGAGCTGGCCGCGGGGAAATTCGCGGCGATGGTCGTCCAGTCTCGCGAGCGCCGCGCTCGGGGCGACGCCAATGTCACCGCGCGCGGCGGCGATGAGCGCCGTCTCGCGCGCCAACAGGTCGTCCGTCGAATCGGGTGGCGACGGCGGCCGCTCCGGGCGCGTGAACCTTGCCGCTGTTCTGGGTCGGGGCTGCCGCGACGCCTTGCGGACGGCGTTGCGCGACGGACTGGCCGCCCGGGGCGGTCCGCTCGAGCGGACGATGTCCCGCGGCACGGCGTCCGGACTGGAGGCGACCTGCCCAAGACCGACCGCATGCGCAACGTCTTCGGCTCGACGCCACGCCCAAACGCTGGTAGCCAGCGCCACCGAGAGCACGAGGCCGGCCACGCCGGCCGACACGCGGGCGACCAGCCGTCGCCGCAGCGCTGCTCGTCGCGGAATGTCGCAGACGACCGTCGATAGCCGGGCGAAGTCACCGGGACTGGGCGGCCGCGGACGCCGGACCGCGCGCAACAGGAGATCGGCAGCCGCCTTGCGCGACGCATCCGATCGCCAGGGTGTCGGTTCCGTCATCGATGCCTCCGAAGCCCCCGGGCGATCACCTTCTCCAGCTGGCGCCGGGCGGCGTGAAGTCGCGAGTAGACGGTCCCGACGGGGACATTCATGATCTTGGCGATCTCCTCGCATGAGAGGGCTTCGACCTCGAACATCACGAACGTGGCGCGCTTCTCGATGCCGAGGCGACTGAGCGCCCACTCGGCGAGATGCCGCTCTTCGCGCCGCGCCAGAAGGTCATCCGCCGCCGCGTGCGTCGAGGGCCGGTCGTCGCTGGAGTCACCCGCAGGCACCTCCAGCGTCCAGCGCCGGCGCCGCCGGTAGTTCGCCGCCACGCGCACGCAGATCCCGAACAGCCAGCTGGTGAACCGCGTGTTCCGGTCGAAGGTATCCAGGCGGCGATGAACGATCAGGAAAACCTCCTGAGCCACATCGTCCATGTCGGGTGACCTGATGCCGAGCCTCTGCAGGCTGAGCCACACGAAGCTCGCGTGAGACTCGTAGATCGCCCTGATCTCGAGATCCTCGGTCGCGCGAGCCTGTTCGCCGGTGGGGGCAGAACGCGCTGGTTTGGCATTCGCTTTCATGACGGGCTTGCGTCTAGGCGGTCCCAAGGGAAGCGACTCGTTCAAAGGGCTAGTCATCCCTTGAATGTTCGTAGATGGGCCTCCCTTCAAACTCGCAGCCAGCGCCGCGTCGAGCAGCTTCCGGTTCCCGCCCTGGTTTTCAGCGGCTTCACGCCACCGGCTTAGCCGCAGCCGGCCTCATTCATCCCTCACACCGCGGCAGAAATGGAAACGCGGGGTCCGGCAGCGCCGAACCCCGCGGTCTTTCGGGTAGCGGGGGCGTGATTTGAACACGCGACCTTCGGGTTATGAGCCCGACGAGCTACCAGGCTGCTCCACCCCGCATCACGTTCGAAAGCCGGGGAAAGTTGCATCAGTTCGCGCCATCCGTCAAGGACCGTCGTCGGTCTTCTCTCCGACGCGCGCCCGGGCGATACTGCGCGGCATGCGTATTACCTTCAGCAAGCTTGCCTTTGACCTGAACCCTATCCTCTTGCGGCCCGTGCTCGGGCTCGCGCTGGTGGCGGCATTCGCGCCCGCCTGCGGGGGCGGCTCGACGCCGGGCACGCCCGGAAACGCCGGCACCTCGGGTGGCACCGCCGGGACGACCGGCTCGGCCGGCACCACGGGAACGGCCGGAACGAGCGGATCCGCCGGCACGACCGGCGCAGGGGGAAACTCGAGCGGCGGTAATTCGGTCGCGGGTAGCAGCGGCGGGGACGCGGCCGGCACCACCGGCAGCGCGGGCAACGGCTCGACCGCCGGCAGCGGCGGCGGCGCCCAGGCAGGCCGTGGGGGCAGCAACGCGGGCGCCGGCGGCAACGC
>Ga0111539_10010899_pt1 | contig 11443 bp, 10 predicted proteins | sample RhiMethybrSRZTD1_FD_79667 | JGI IMG/M metagenome (GOLD analysis project Ga0111539, IMG submission 79667) | Populus rhizosphere microbial communities from Tennessee, USA - Rhizosphere MetaG P. TD hybrid SRZTD1 (version 2) (version 2) | ecosystem: Host-associated > Plants > Roots > Rhizosphere >...
AGCGTCACACCCGATCCGCTGGAGGACCGGGAGCAACGCTCGAAGAGGCACCACGGCTCGCGCCGCAAAGCGGTTGGGGCCGCCGCCGCACCATCGATGGTCCGGCCACGGAGTGCCTGCCTGCGCGGGGTATCGGGCGAAATGCGCGTCGACTTGAGGGAATCCGCCCAACTGCCGTGGGAGTTGGTGGACGCCGTGCAAACGCCTGCGGCGCTGAGACAGAGCCGGGCGCGTTCCGGCTAGTCGGTGCCGGCGATCGAGGTCGTCCCCTCGGGTCCGATCAACTGGATGTCGTCGCCCGGCAATTCCCGGAGGTGGCTCTCGAAGACCCGGTAAGGATCAGGACTTCCGCGGCGGACCACGATCGTCAGCGGATGTCCTGCGCGCGTACGGACGTAGGCAGCCAGTGAGTCGACCGAATCGAAACTCTGACCATCGATCTGGTGAATGTAGTCACCGGGCGCGAGGTCCCGCATCGACGCGACCGAGCTCGGCTCCACCGAGTGAATCAGCAGCCGTGAACGATTCGGGATCAATGCGTGGTCGTCCAGCTCGATCGACGAGATGCGCGCCCCATCAATCGAGACGCCACGACGCTCGACGAGATCCGCTCGCAACGCCGGCCGCGCAACCACCTCGATACGCCTGCCTTGGCGGATCACCGTCACGCCGACCGCGCCCTCCCGGCCACGCAGCCCCCCGACCAGGTCGTCGAGGCTGGTGACCGGGGATGCCACGCCCGCCACCGCCACGATGCTGTCCGCGGCCAGGAACGGCCAGCGCTGGTCGTTGAGACTCTCTCCAACCCGCATCGTTGTGCGTTCGTCCTCGTCGCACAGCAGGGAGAACTCGAGCCGCGGGGGACGCGGTGAACCGCCGCGACGCAGGATGCCGAGTATGCGGTGGACGTCGGCGACCGGCGTGGCGTAGTTGAGGCGGTCGCGGTTGTCATCGCCGGACTTCGCAGTCGCGATCCCGATCACCTCGCCATTGCCGAGCTGAATGACCGGGCCGCCTGAATTCCCCGGATCCACGGTCGCGTCGATCTGGGTCAGGTTGGGCCCGAACAGGTCGGTGTGCCCCGACACGATGCCGCGGGTTCCCGTGAACGGGAGACCGAGCGGATGTCCGTAGGCGCCGATCGGCTCTCCCACGGGTGCGGGTTGCGGGCCTGCGAGGCGCGCCCCCGGGCGATCGACCTTGCGATCGAGACTCAGCACCGCGATGTCGGCGAACGAATCCACGTAGAGCTTGCGTGCCCGCACGAATGCCTGGCCGTCGAACGCGACCATGACTTCCGACGGGCCTCTTCCCGCGACGTGCGCGTTGGTCACGATCCATCCACGCTCGGCGTCGATCAGAAAGCCCGCTCCCGTGTACACGCCCGCCTCATCGCCCGCCAGCGGCGTCTCGATACGCGTGCGAATCCGCACCGTGTACTGACGGGCCTGGCGGAACACTCCCTCGGTCTGATTGTCCGCGGCGCGACGGGCGGCATCCGCGGATTCATTTCCCACCACACTGAACGCCATCACGCACAACGCGACATGCAGACGCTTCACTGCGGCTCTCCTTCGCTGCGGCCGGCGAAATCCGGGCCGGGAACACACAGCAAACCGGGGACCGGACGGCGTCCTCGCCGCGCTCGACGGGCGTATCCGCGTGGCACCAGCGCGCCTGCGAGATTTCCGCGCGAAAACGCGCACGGAAGAGACTGGTTGCAGATCGCAGCAATCGGGGGAAGGCTGATGCAAGGCGCCCGGGGGCCGGCCCGCCTGGGCGTCTTCACTGAAGGAGCGACGGTGGGGTTGCAGGCACAGTTCGAAGAAGAGAAGGCCGAATTGATTCGGCTCGCGCGGTCGCGCCCGCGGAACCTGTCGGCTGCAAGTCCAACCAACCTGCCCGCGCCGGTGCGGCGCTACCTCGAGGTCGCGGACGCCTCGCGCAACGACGTGACGCAAGGCGCGATCCTCGTGCAGCGGGGCGCCATTCGTACCGCGCCCGGCAAATCCTGGATGCCGTTCACCGCCGAGCAGGTCTACGCGATGGAGCCGCCGGGGTTCGTGTGGCTGGCGAAGGCACGCGTGGCGCCGTTCGTGTGGATGACGGCGAAGGATCGATTCATCGGCGGTGCGGGAAACATGCACATCCGGTTGGGCGACCTCGTCACGGTTGCGAATGCGCATGGCCCCGAGATCGACCAGGGTGCGGGGCTTCGTTACTGGGGAGAGATGCTGGCCTTCCCGGACATGGTGTTCAGCCCCCGGCTCCGCTGGGAATCCCTGGACGCACATCGCGCGCGCTTCACGGTGCGCGATTCCGATCCGCTGGTCAGTGCGGTGGCGACCTTCAGCGCGGACGGACTGCCGAGCGCCACGCACGCCGAACGCTATCGCGACGCGGGAGGGGGGAAGCGCGTGCTCACGCTCTGGTCAGGCCTGATGAAGGAATGGCGGATGATCAGCGGTCGGCGGTTTCCGGCGGTGTGGGAATCGGTGTGGCACCTCGACACGGGTGACTTTCTCGCGGTGAAGATGGAAATCCTGAAGGTGCAGACACTGTAGCGTTGCCTCTATGCTCCGCGGGCCCGGCGGCACCCACACCCTCGGAGACAGCCATGCCCCCGAAACTGCGAAGCCTGCGGACCTGGATCCTTGGCGCGCCGCTGATGGTTGCCGGCGCGGCGCTCGCTCAGGCGCCTGCGACTCCTCCCGCACAGACGACACCTCCGGTGGCCGCGACTCCTGTCGCTCCGGCCGCGCCGCCGTCGCCGGTCAGCGGGATCCGCAACAAGATCGCGGCGGACGATCTCCTGAGCGCCGAGTCGATCCTCGAAGTGCACAAGGCGAAGTACGGCGAGGACGGTCCGTGGCTGAACGGCTACGGGTGGCTCGCGCGTGGAGCGCTGCTGCTGGGGGAGACCGACAAGGCGAAACGCTACGCCGAGGACGTGCGCGCCATCTGTGCGAACCGGATCGCGGGCGGCGCGGACCTCGCGAAAGATCACGATCTGGAGATTGCGCTGGGCGCGGCGATCGAAGTGAAGGCGCAACTGATCGAGAAAACCACCGACACGCATTCGCTCGAGCATCGCGTGCCAGGTGGAGCGAAGGCCGCGACCGACTACCTGCGCGGCGAACTGGCGCAATTGAAGAGCGCTCCGGTTGCATTCCGGTCGCGCCTCAACAAACGGATCGACATGATGACGCTGGTCGGGCAGCCCGCACCCGAACTGATCGTGGACGATTGGCTCGGCGAGAAGCCGTCCACGCTTGCGGCGCTCAAGGGCAAGCCGGTCCTCCTGTTCGTGTGGGCCGAGTGGTGCGGCGACTGCAAGGCACAGGCGGCGGCCCTGGCCTCAGTGAGGAAGCGTCATGCCGGCCAAGGTCTCCAGGTCCTGGCGGTCACGCGCTTCTACGACGACGATTCGTTGCGCGTGAAGGAAAAGGCCCGCGTCGACAGTGTGTGGAAGGCGGTCTACCCGGAGGTCGGCACGATCCCGATCGTATTCAGCACCGCGTCGATGGAGCGCTACGGTGGATCGAGCACACCTACATTCGTATTCGTCGATCGTTCGGGAATCGTACGCCGTTACACCCCGACCCGGCTCACCGAGGCGGAGATGGAGCGGACGGCCGGTACGCTGCTGCGCTGAGGGAGGACCGTGCCCATCGGAGCGCCTAGTCTCCGCCGGGGAACACGCGTATGCTGCGCAACGTTGCAATGTTGCTGGCGCCGGTTGCTCATGGTCGCTGTCGCCTTACCAGGAGGGAGGAGCACCGCATGAAGCGTCTGTTCGCGTTCGCCTTTGCTGCCGTCACTCTTATCGCCACGTCGATTCCCGCGTTCGCCGGCCCCGAGCTCCACGCCGGAATGTCACTCGATCCGGACGACTTCCTGATCGGGCTGCGCTGGAACCGACCGCTCGAGAACAACCTGTCGCTGGTGCCGAGCGTCGAGGCCGGATTTGGCGACGTCACGATGATCGCGGGCAACCTGGATCTTCATTACCAGTTCGAGACCACCAACAAGCTCAAGCCGTACGTTGGCGGCGGCGCGACGCTCAACTGGTTCGACCTGGAGGATGAGAGCGATACCGAATTCGGCGGCAGCATCCTCGGCGGGATCACCCTGTCGCCGAAGCTGTTCTTCGAGGCCAAGATCGGCCTCGGCGACGTGCCGGACTGGAAACTCGTGATCGGGTTCCGCAAGGCAGCCTCGTAACGCACCGGACATTCGCAGAAACACGACGGGCCGCCCGCTGCCGGGCGGCCCGTTTCGCTTCACCCCGTCCCGCTCACCAGCCGATCTCGCGCCCCTGATTCTGGACCTCGAGCCACTTCTCGAGCGGGCGGAAGTACTCCGCCATGGCGCGGGTCGAGAGATCCTCGCCGGTCGCTTCCTTCAGCACCTTGCGCCAGTCCTCGGATCCGCCCTTCGCCATCACGTTGCGCAGGAACTCGCCGACCTGCTGGTTGTTCGCGTAATTGCAGTTGCGCGGGCTCTGGTGAAGGATCTTGCGCGCGATGTGATCGTTCATCTGGAATTTGAACACGGTCGCGATCGCGTAGGAGTAGTAGTAGCAGGGTGTGTCGTTGATGTGGGTCTTGGTCGCCGCGTCGCAGTACTGCTCGCCGCGCGGACTCGGCGGCTCGACGCCCTGGAACTCCGAGACGTACTGCCACCAGCGCGCATTCCACTGGTCGGGCGGCAGCCCCTTGGAATACACGTCGTGCTCCCAGTGCGTCATCGTGCCCGACGCCCAGAACAGGAACGGCAGGCCGTTGGTGAGCGCGTCGTTGAGCAGGAACGCGATCGAATCCGGCTGCTCGTCGGGACGCAGCAGGCCGACGTGCTTGAGATACGGCACCTGGCCGGCGGCGAGCGAGATCAGCTCGCCCATCCCCTCGTGGAACGAGGGGTTGGCGCCGAGCCGCAGCAGCGGCGGGATCTGGGGGCGCGTGTAGCTCACGTAGTAATAGGCGTGGCCGAGCTCGTGGTGGGAGGTCTTGAACCACTCCTCGTTGGGCTCGACGCTCATCAACGAGCGGATGTCGTTCTCGAGGTCGATGTGCCACGCCGACGCGTGCGTGTTCTTCTTACGCTTGGAGTCGGCAGGCACCGGGTACAGGTCCGACTTCTCCCAGAACGAATCGGGCAGTTTCGGATAGCCGAGGCCGGTGTAGAACTCCTCGGCCTTCTTCACGACCCATTCACCGTCCTTGCCCTTGAACCGCTCGTCGAGATTCGCAACCGGCGCGATCCCGCCCCATTCCTGCGACCACCGGTTGTCGATCCAGTGAGCGGGAATGCGCTTCGGCACCGGCTGGTTGTAGCGCTTCGCCAGCTCGTAGCGGACCCAGGTGTGGAGCTGCTTGTAGAGCGGTTCCATGTCCTTCATGAAGCGGTCCTGCATCGCGACGATCTCGTCGGCCGTCATGCCATAGCCCGCCGACTGGAGCGCGAAGTAGTCGGGATAGCCAAGCTCCTTCGCACAGCCGTTGCGCAGGTCGCGCAGTTTGATCAGGCCATCTTTCAGCGCGGGGCCCGATTCCTTGGACGCCTCCCATACCTTCCGGCGGCGCGCGAGGTCACGGCCGTTGGTCAGCTCGGACTGGATCTCGTTGACGGTGATCGGCTTGCCGTCGAGCTTGAACTCGAAGCCGTTGAGCGTCGACGCCTGCTTCACCTCGGCCGCGATCCGCTTCTCGGCCAGCGGCCGGTTGGTCATCGGACCTTCGGCGGCGTTGAGCAGCACGCGGTTGAGCTGGCGCACCGTGATCGGCTTGAGCGCTGCCTTGTGCTGCAGGAGCTCGCGCGCCTCGCGGATCAGCTCGGGATTCCCGTTGAACGCGGCGTACGACTTGTTCGCGGCTTCCGACGCCGCGTCATGCGCGTCGGAGACGTCGGTGCTCGCCACCCACTGCGCCTCGGCCGCCACGCGGCCGAGCGACTGGTAGCCGGCGTTGACCAGCTGGAGGAAGCGATCGGCGCGCTCCTGGATCCCCGTGGGCGCGGCGGTCAGCGTCTGGGTGCGGGTATCGGCGCCGGACTTCGGCGTCGCGGTCTTCGCAGGGATTGCGGACGTGAGGACGAGTGCGGCGATCAGCCCCAGGGCGACGCGGAGAGTAGACATCGAATCCTCGAACCGGTGGATCGAACTCGGTGGGCGGCAACGGACGGCATGATCCAGCGCCGTGGGCCGAAGCAACATGGCGAAAGCACCGAGTGCGGAACCACCGGGTCCGAGCGCGTCGTTCGGCGGGCGATTCCAGCGGTCAGGCGCCCCGGGTCACGGCTCAGCGTGTCTTCAGCTCGATCGAGACGTGCTGGACGCCCTTCGCATCGGTGGTGACCGGGCGAACCCTCGTGCCTTCGGCCTCGCCGGTGTGCGCGTGGTTCTCGAGCAGGGGATCGTCGGCGAACAGCAGCTCCTGGTTCGCGCGTCCGACGATGAAGTGGATGTGCTGCGGAGTGCCGCCACCGGGATAGTGACCGGGCCGGATGGTCCGGATCTCGAACCGTCCCTGCGCGTCGGTGACCACCAGCCCGCTCAGGCGGGCGTCGCGGGCGGGCGGGAACGTTCGGCGCGTGGGGTGGACGCCGTACTCGCCCTTCGCATCGGTGTGGTAGACCCCGATCCGCTCGTGGCCGGCCGGTCGCCCGTCCGGGCGCACCACGCGCCCGGCCACCACCAGGCGGGTGCCGGGCTCTGAAGGTTCCGCCAGGACCAGAACCGAGCTGTCAGGGGCGGCACCCGAGGCTCGGACCGATCCAAAGCCGACATCGGGTTCCCCTGCCATCAGGGCGGCGGAAATGGCGAGGACGGAGATCTTCCCGGATCTCATGTGCACAAGCCTGCGCCCCTAATCCCCGTTCCTCAACAGAACACCCACCGGCGCGGGTCGGTCTTCGGTGAGCGCAGGCCGGGCCGCCCGGGCCACCGACCAACGCGGCAAGTGAGGCCGGAATCGGCCGTTCGGCTCGCCCGGGAGGAGGCAGGGCAGGCCATATGTAAGGGAATTGGACAGGTCTGCCCGAAGGAGCGGGCCAGAGCCACTCGGACCAGGCTAGATTCTTGTCATCGTGTCAGTTGACCGACTCTTTCCAGCGCGCTATGTTGCGGGCCGAATCTAACCTGTGCGTAAGGGTATGCCTGTGGACCTCGGAAGCACTCACTCGACGCCCCGGCTTCGCATCGGGGACCTGGCTCGCCGGACCGGCAAGACGGTGCGGGCGATCCACCTGTACGAAGAGATGGGATTGCTGCTGCCGGTCACCCGGTCGAGCGGTGGCTTCCGGCTCTACGACCCGAGCGCGGTCGAGCGCATGCGATGGATCGAGATGCTCCACGTGCTCGGCTTCTCGCTCCACGAGATGCGCGATGTGCTGCGCGAGTGGTGGAGCGCGGAACGGGGCCCCCAGGCCATGGAACGCCTGCGCGATCTGTTCGAGCGCAAGCTCGGCGAGACCCGCGAGGCGATCGGCCGCCATCAACAGCTCGAGCACGAGCTCGAGCAGGGGCTCGCATACCTGCGGACGTGCGGGGGCTGCGAGACCGACGAGACGACGGTGGGCTGCGTGAACTGCGGTCGCGACCACGAGGTCGCCGAGCCGGCGCTGCTCACAGGCATCACGGCACGACCGGACGCGGGCAGCAAGCCGCGTTCGAACCGGAGCGACTTCGTGCCGCTCCGTGAGATTGGAAAGACAGAGAAAGGAGTCACGCATTCATGATCACCCTCACCGCGACCGCGGCCGAGAAGGTGAAGAAGCTGCTCACTCAGCGCGGCACCCCCGACATCGGGCTCCGCATCGGGGTGCGCGGCGGCGGCTGCTCGGGCAACTCCTATTTCATGGAGTTCTGCGAGGCCGAGAGTCCGGGCGATGAAGTCCTGGACACCGGCGGGGTGCGCCTGATCATCGACCTCAAGAGTGCCGTGCTGCTGGGAGGCACCGAGATCGACTACGTCGAGGGGCTGATGGGCGCCGGCTTCAAGTTCAACAACCCGAACGTGCGGCACAGCTGCGCGTGCGGAGACAGCTTCTCGGCCTGACGAACCTTCGGGACCCGCGGTCCTCCCACCGAACGGCGGAGACGACGCGCAGTCCCTCACCGCACGCCGCGCACGCGGCGCAGCACGAAAGACCTGGACGCATGAGCCATACGCCGGCACTCGAGATCAAGGACCTCCACGTCTCGATCGAGGACAAGGAGATCCTCAAGGGACTGTCGCTCACCGTGGAGAAGGGCGAGATCCACGCGATCATGGGTCCGAACGGCTCCGGCAAGAGCACGTTCGCGAACACGCTGATGGGTCACCCCAAGTACGAGGTGACGAAGGGCGACATCCTGTTCAAGGGCGAGAGCATCCTCGAGTGGGAGGCCGACGAGCGCGCGCGGGCGGGCCTGTTCATGGCGTTCCAGTATCCGGTCGCGATCCCCGGACTGTCGGTCGCGAACTTCCTGCGCACCGCGATCAATGCGCGGATCCCGTCCCCCGAGACCAGCGATGGCAGCGGTTCGGTGCCGCGGAAGAAGGGCATTGCGCCCAAGGAATTCCGCGAGCAGCTGCGGCAGAAGATGGCACTGCTCAAGATGGACGAGTCGTTCGCGACCCGTTACCTGAACGACGGTTTCTCGGGCGGTGAGAAGAAGCGCGCCGAGATCCTGCAGATGGCGATGCTCAAGCCCGAGATCGCGATCATGGACGAGACCGACTCCGGCCTCGACATCGATGCGCTGCGGATCGTGTCGGAGGGCGTCAATGCGCTGGCCGGTCCGGAGCTGGGCGTGCTGGTGATCACGCACTACAACCGGATCCTGAACTACATCAAGCCGAGCAAGGTGCACGTCATGATCGACGGCCGGATCGAGCTGAGCGGAGGCGCCGACCTGGCCCTGCAGCTCGAGAGCCGTGGCTACGACTGGGTCCGCGAGGAAGTGGAGGCACGATGAGCACCGCACCGAATCTCGATCTTCGCGATGGCTACGCGGAGAAGTACGGTTTCCACGATGACGAGCAGCACGTGTTCAAGTCCCGCAAGGGGCTCGACCGCGAGATCGTCGCTCAGATCTCGGAACTCAAGGGCGAGCCGGCGTGGATGCGCGACTACCGCCTCAAGGCGCTCGACATCTTCTTCAAGAAGCCGATGCCGAACTGGGGCGCGGATCTTTCGCACATCAACTTCCAGGACATCTACTACTACGTGAAGCCGACCGAGACCGAGTCCAAGACCTGGGAGGACGTGCCGGCCGACATGAAGCGCACGTTCGACAAGCTCGGGATTCCCGAGGCCGAGCAGAAGTTCCTGTCCGGCGTCGGCGCGCAGTACGACTCCGAGGTCGTCTATCACAAGATCCAGGAGAAGCTCGAGAAGCAGGGCGTCCTGTTCCTGTCGGCCGATCACGGGCTGCGCGACCACGAGGAGCTGTTCAAGCAGTACTTCGGCACCGTGATCCCGTCGACCGACAACAAGTTCGCGGCGCTCAACTCGGCGGTGTGGTCGGGTGGGTCGTTCATCTACGTGCCGAAGGGCGTCCACGTCGACGTGCCGCTGCAGGCCTACTTCCGGATCAACACCAAGGACATGGGCCAGTTCGAGCGCACGCTGATCATCGTCGACGAGGGTGCGTACGTGCACTACGTCGAGGGCTGCACCGCGCCGATCTACTCCAGCGATTCGCTGCACTCGGCGGTGGTCGAGATCCTCGTCAAGAAGGGCGGACGGTGCCGTTACACGACCATCCAGAACTGGTCGAACAACGTCTACAACCTGGTCACCAAGCGGGCGATGGCGTACGCCGACGCGACCATGGAGTGGATCGACGGCAATCTCGGCTCGCGCGCGACCATGAAGTATCCGGCGGTGTGGCTGATGGAGCCGGGCGCTCACGGCGAGGTGCTGTCGATCGCGTTCGCCGGGCGGGGCCAGCACCAGGACGCCGGCGCGAAGATGGTCCACGTCGCACCGCGCACCAGCAGCAAGATCGTTTCGAAGTCGATCAGCAAGGACGGCGGCCGCGCGGGCTACCGCGGACTGGTCAAGGTCCAGAAGGGCGCGGTCGACTGCAAGAGCACCGTCAACTGCGACGCACTGATCCTCGACGAGGAGTCGCGCTCCGACACCTATCCGTACATGGAGATCGAGGAGGAGCGGGTCACGGTCGGTCACGAGGCGACCGTCTCCAAGATCGGTGACGAGCAGCTGTTCTACCTGCAGAGCCGTGGCATCAACAAGGACGAGGCGGCGGCGATGGTGGTCTCGGGCTTCATCGAGCCGGTGGTGAAGGAGTTGCCGATGGAGTACGCGGTCGAGATGAACCGCCTGATCCAGCTCCAGATGGAGGGTTCGGTGGGATGACGACCACGACCGATTCCCTCACGCAGACGACTCCCGTGCTCGACGGCTGGCTGGCGAAGGCCGCCGAGCAGGCGGTGAAGTCCGGCGAGCCCGACTGGGCGCTGGCGCGCCGCCGCCAGGCGGTGGCGCATGCGTCGGCGCTGCCGTTCCCGAGCCGCACCGACGAGCTGTGGCGCCGTACCGATCTGGGCGGCCTGTCGCTCGAGACGCTCGACCCGTTCCGCGAAGGAGCGCGGTCGCGCAATGTCGATGACTTGCCCGCGACCGTGGTCGCGCGGCTCGCCGGCGAAGCCGGCAATCTCGGCCTGCTGGTCCAGCGCGATGCGACCGTGACGCTCGAGCAGACCCATCCGTCGCTCGAGAAGCAGGGCGTGATCGTGTGCTCGCTCGACCGCGCGTTGAAGGAGCACGCCGACAAGGTGAAGCCGCTGCTGGGAGCGATGCTCGCCCCCGACACCGACAAGTACGTCGCGATCGGCGAGGCGGTCCGCCAGGGTGGAGCGTTCGTGTGGGTGCCCGACGGCGTCGAGGCGGCGCTGCCGATCCGGTTGGTCCAGTGGCTCGACGGCGCCGGCCGTGCGGTGTTTCCGCGCACCGTGATCGCGCTCGGAAAGGGCGCGCGGGCGACCGTGATCGAGGAGCAGCTCTCGGACGAGATCGAAGGTGCTTCGTTCTACGGCGGCGGCATCGAGGCGTTCGTGGGTGAGGACGCCCGACTGGTGTTCGCGACGCTCCAGGAGTGGGGCCGCAACGTCTATCACTACTCGAACGCGCGGGCGCGGGTCGGGCGTGCCGGCGAGCTGCAGTGGATCCAGACCACGATCGGCGGGCGGACGGTGAAGTCGAACGCCTATTTCGATCTCGACGGTCCGGGCGCACAGGCGTTCGTCCACGGCTTCATGTTCGGCGACGGTCGCCAGCACTTCCATCTCCACACGCTCCAGCGCCACCTCAAGGACCACACCACCAGCGACCTGCTGATCAAGTCGTGCCTCAAGGATCGCGCGCGCAGCGTGTACCAGGGCCTGATCCAGGTGAGCGAAGGGGCGCAGCGGACCGACGCCTACCAGGCGAATCG
>Ga0111539_10010901_pt1 | contig 11441 bp, 9 predicted proteins | sample RhiMethybrSRZTD1_FD_79667 | JGI IMG/M metagenome (GOLD analysis project Ga0111539, IMG submission 79667) | Populus rhizosphere microbial communities from Tennessee, USA - Rhizosphere MetaG P. TD hybrid SRZTD1 (version 2) (version 2) | ecosystem: Host-associated > Plants > Roots > Rhizosphere >...
CTCGGGCCGCTCGCGGGTCGCTTCGAGCAGGCGCAGCAGAACGACCCGGCGACCTTTCTCCCCGGCGGCGCCGAGTCCGTGAAGGTGCTCGAGGCCGCGAAGGAGTTCCCCTCCGGGGAGCAGACGCCTGCCGTCGCCGTCTTCCGCGATCCGCGTGGCCTCGGGCCCCGTGGCCGGGCGGCCGTCGAGGAGACGCGCGCCGAGCTCCGCGCCGCGTCGATCCCAGGCGTCTCCGGCGTCTCACCGGCTGCGTGGTCGCGCGATGGGACCGCCGCGGTCGTCGGCGTGCCGATCAGGGCCGGAGGCGATTCGGACATCCTCGTATCGGCCGTCGAGCGGGTGCGTACCACGGTCGAGGCGGGACTGCCTCCCGGCCTCGAGACGAAGGTGACGGGGCCCGCCGGGTTCTCCGCGGACGCGACGAAGGCCTTCGAGGGAATCAACTCGACTCTCCTCCTCGCGACTGCGGGGCTCGTCTTCGTGCTGCTCGTCCTCATCTACCGCAGCCCGATCTTCTGGATGCTGCCGCTCTTCACGGTGCTGCTCGCCGAGTCGGTCGTGCGGGGGCTCGGAACGCTCCTGGCCGACGCCGGAGTGGTCATCAACGGACAGACCGGCGGCATCCTCCTCGTCCTCGTCTTCGGCGCGGGCACCGACTACGCCCTGCTCCTGACCGCCCGTTACCGCGAGGAGCTCCAGCTCGTGGAGGACAAGTACGCCGCGATGCGCGTCGCGCTGCGACAGGGCGGGCCGGCCATCGTCGCCTCGGCCGGGACCGTGATCGCCGCGTTGCTCTGTCTCTCCCTCGCCCGAGTGAACTCGACCGCAGGACTCGGCCCCGTCGGAGCGATGGGAGTCGCGGTCGCCGCCGTCGCCATGCTGACGCTCCTGCCCGCGCTGCTCCTGATCGGCGGCCGGCGCGCGTTCTGGCCGTTCATGCCACGCGTCGGCCAGGAGCACCAGCCGAGCGCGGGCTTGTGGGGTCGGCTCGGCCGGACGCTCGAAAAGCACAGACGGCCGGCGTGGATCGGCACGACGCTCGCCCTCGGCGCGCTTGCGCTCGGCACCCTTGGCCTCGACGACGATCTCACGACCGCAAACGCCTTCCGGGGATCGGTGGAGTCGGCGCAGGGCCAACGCCTGCTCTCGCAGGCCTTTCCGGCGGGAGAGAGCGCGCCGACCGTCGTCCTCGTCACCGACCCGGCAAAGGTCGGGCCGGCCGTAGCGGCCGCGCGCCGGAGCGAAGGCGTCACGCGCGTCGGCCCACCGGAGCGCGGAGACCCCGGAACGCGCTTCGACGTGATCCTGGCCGGGGATCCGTTCGGCACGAGCGGCTTCGCCTCGATCGAGCCGCTCCGCCACGAGGTCAGGGCGGCGGCCGGGAACGCCGTTCTCGTCGGCGGACCCACGGCGGAGGAGGCCGACCTGCGTGCCGCGGTGGAGCGCGACACGAAGGTGCTCATCCCGCTCGTCCTCGCCGTCGTCCTCGTGATCCTCGTCCTGCTCCTGCGCTCCGTCGCCGCACCGGTGATGCTCATCGCGACGGTGGTGCTCTCGTTCGCGGCGGCCCTGGGAGGCAGCCTCGTCCTCTTCGACCTCTTCGCCGACTTCCCGGGCGAGGACCCGAGCTACCCGCTCTTCGCGTTCATCTTCCTCGTCGCCCTCGGGGTCGACTACAACATCTTCCTGATGGCACGCGTGCGCGAGGAGGCGCTGCTGCGTCCGACGCACGAGGCGATGCGCCAGGGCCTCGCGGTCACCGGTGGCGTGATCACGTCCGCCGGGGTCGTCCTGGCCGGCACGTTCTCCGTGCTCGCAGTGCTTCCGCTCGTCGCCCTCACGCAGATCGGCATCACGGTCGCGTTCGGCGTCCTGCTGGACACGTTCGTGGTCCGCTCGATCCTCGTCCCCGCGCTGACCTTCGAGCTGGACGAGCGCGTGTGGTGGCCGTCGGCCCTCGCCCGCCGGCGGCGGGAGACCGCCGCTCGGTCGCGAGTCACGGAAGCCGCCGAACCCGCCGTCCAAGGGCGCCCGGAGTGACCGGCTCCTTCCTCGCGCTGTTGGCGATCGGCGCGGTGCTCGCGTCGTCCGCGATGACCTGCCTCTGGGCGATCCAGGTCCGAACCCGCGACGCGAGCCACGTCGACGTCGGCTGGGCGACAGGGATTGCCGCCCTCGCGGTGGTCTACGCACTGCTGGCGGACGGCAGCGTGGGACACCGCCTCCTCGCCGCCGCGCTCGCGACCATCTGGGGCTGGCGCCTCGGCGTCTACCTCCTCCGCGACCGCGTGCTCGGCAAGGAGGAGGACGGCCGCTACCGGGCCCTGCGTGCGAAATGGGGCTCGCGGGCCGACCGAAACTTCCTTCTCTTCTTCCAGCTCCAGGCGCTGTTCGTCGTCTTCTTCTCGCTGCCGTACCTGCTGATCTGCCTCGATCCTCACCCCGGGCTCGGCCCCCTCGAGTGGACGGGGGCCGCGGTCTGGGCGATCGGCAATGCCGGTGCGATCACCGCCGACCGCCAGCTGGCCCGGTGGCGGTCCAGCCCCGAGAATCACGGCCGCACGGCGCGGACCGGGCTCTGGTCCTGGTCGAGGCACCCCAACTACTTCTTCGAGTCGGTCACGTGGTGCGGCGTCGCGCTCGTCGCGACCGCGGCGCCGTGGGGGTGGGTGTCGTGGATCGTCCCGGCCGTCCTCCTCTTCCTGCTCTTCCGCGTGACCGGGATCCCCGCCACCGAGGCGCAGGCGCTTCGCAGCCGTGCGGACTACGCCGACTACCAGCGCACGACGAGCGTCTTCGTGCCGCTTCCTCCCCGCGCCGGCGACGCGCACAACGACGGTCTCGACCGTAGGGTCACGTCGTGAGCGAGGCCGCGATCGGCGCGACGGGCGCGAAGCTCCTGCGCATCGGCGAGCTCTCGCGCCGGGTCGGTGTGCCGGTGGAGTCGCTGCGCGCGTGGGAGCGGCGCTACGGCCTGCTAACGCCCAGCCGCACGCCGGGCGGCTTCCGGCTCTACGGCGAAGACGATCTCGCTCGCGTGCTCGCGATGCGGGCGAACCTCGAGCGTGGCCTCTTCGCCGCGGAAGCCGCACGCCTCGCGCTCGCCGAGGACGTGCCGGAGACGATCCGAGCGCCGGGCCCCGTCGCCGACACGGCGGAGCTCGCTGCCGCACTCGACCGCTTCGACGGGGCCGGCGCCCAGCAGGCACTCGACAGCCTGCTCGCGACGCTGACGATCGACGTCGTGCTCCGCGACGTCCTGCTGCCCTACCTCCACGAGCTCGGCGAGCGCTGGGAGAGGGGCGAGGTGTCCATCGCCAAGGAGCACTTTGCGAGCAACCTGCTGCGTGGACGCCTGACGGCGCTCGCGCGCGGTTGGGATCGTGGCGGCGGACCGCGAGCGCTGCTCGCCTGCGTGGAGGGCGAGCGCCACGACCTCGCGCTCGTCGGATTCGGTCTCGCACTGCGCGGTCACGGTTGGCGGATCAGCTACCTCGGTGCCGACACGCCGGTGCCGTCGCTCGTCGAGGCCGCGCGCGAGCTGTCGCCCGACGCCGTCGTCGTCTCCGGCACCGTCGCGGGCGTCTTCGATCCGGTCGCCGCACAGCTGCGGGAGGTCGCGCTCCACGCGCCACTCCACCTCGCCGGCGCGGCCGCGAACGGACGCGTTGCCCGCCGCGCGCACGGGGCGCTGCTCGCCGGAGACGTCGTCGCCGCCGCCGAGGTGCTCGCGGCGGGACGTCGCTGACGGCTCCATGACGGAGCACGCCGTGGCCCCGCTGGTCGACGCTCGAGCGCGAGACCGACGCAGGAGCGGCCGAACCGCGCCAGTCGCTCACGCTGCCCCGCGAGCTCGTCGCATCCGACGAGGACGGCGCCCACGCGAGCTGGGCCGTCGGTACTCGCCGAGGTGGCCTACTTCTCCCACGGGGTCGCGCACGACGACGACATCCGGGAGCTCGTCACGGTCGAGCAGACGTCGTTCGACGACGCCGTCCGGCTCGCGCTGGAGGAGGACTAGGGCGACCGCCGCGCCTCGAGGAACCGGCGGACTGCCGCGTCGTGGTCGACGATCGGCGCCGGGTAGTTCTTCGGCGCAAGCCGGCCCAGACGCCACGGCTCGTGCACTGCGCCCCCGTCGATCGCCTCGAGCTCGGGCACCCAGCGACGGACGTACGCGCCGTCCGGATCGAACCGCCGTGCCTGGCGCGTCGGGTTGAAGACGCGATTGGGACGCGTGTCGGCTCCCGTCCCGGCGACCCACTGCCAGTTACCGACGTTGTTCGCGACGTCGCCGTCGACGAGGTGCTCCGCGAAGTGCGCGGCCCCGAGGCGCCAGTCCAGGTACAGGTGCTTCGCGAGGAACGACGCCGTGACCAACCGTGCCCGGTTGTGCATCGTCCCCTCCGCGAGGAGCTGCCGCATCCCCGCGTCCACGAGCGGATAGCCGGTTCGCCCTTCCTTCCACGCCGCGAGCGACGACGGATCGACACGCCAGCGATCGTGTCTCGGGCGGAGATCCTCGCGCGCCATGCGAGGCTCGTCCGCGAGCAGCTGGTGGTGGAAGTCGCGCCAGCAGAGCTGCCGCACGAAGGCCTCGCCGCCCGATGTCTCGCGCGCGCGCTCCGCCACCTCGAGAGGCGAGACGCAGCCGAAGTGAAGGTAGGACGACAGACCCGATGTGCCCTCGACCCCGAGGTCGTCGCGCCGGCTCTCGTACTCCCCGAGGCCGTCGCGCACCCAGCGTGCGAGCCGCGCCCTGCCCTCCGTCTCGCCGCCCAGGGGAAGGTTCGCGGCGGTGTGCCCACCGGTGAGCGCCCCGGAAGCGGGAAGCGGCGCGTCGTCCCGCGTCGCGCGAGACGGGATCGACGCGGGCGCGGGCAGCACCGAGCGCCAGGGCGTCACGTGCCACCGCTTCCAGTAGGGCGTGAAGACCCGGTAGGCAGCGCTTGCCTCGCCCGGCGCGACGTCTCCCGGCGGGACGACCGTGATCCCCGGGAACGCCTGGACCGAGATCCGGTGCTCCGCCGCCGCTCGGCGCAGCCGATGCTGTCGCTCCTGGGCGAACGCGCTCACGTCCTCGCTCAGGTGGATGCGAGTCGCCCCGGTCTCCACGGCGAGACCGATCGCCTCCGCGACGGCGTCACCGCGGCGAACGACGAGGTCACCACCCCGCTCGACCAGCGAGTGCCGCAGGTCGGCCAACGCGTCGAGGAGGAACGCGACCCGATTCGGCGCACCGAAGCCGGCGAGGACACGGTCGTCGAGGACGAAGAGCGGCACGACCTCGGCCGCGCCGGCCACCGCCGCATGGAGGGCGGGGTTGTCGTGCACGCGGAGGTCGCGTGTGAAGAGGACGACGGTCGTGCTCACCCCAGCGCCCCGGCTGGCGTGCCTAGATGTACCCGGCGCGGGTGGCATGGGCGGCCGCGGCGGCCCGCGACGACTGCACGAGCTTCCGGAGGACGTTGGCCACGTGGCGATGCACGGTGTGCTCGCTCAGCACGAGCGACGAGGCGATCTCGCGGTTGGACAGCCCCGCCGCGACGAGACGCAGCACCTCCGTCTCGCGCCGGCTGAGCGGGGACGTGCCGTTCGACTCAGCGGGGGCAGCGTCGTCGAGGAACCCCGCAAGCGCCCGCTGGAGGTCGCGCTGGTCGTCGTGCCAGGGGAGATGGGCGTCGCCCGAGAGAGCGACGAAGCGAGCGTTCGGAAGGAGCGACGCGAGCTCCCTGCCGCGGCCGATCGGCACCGTGCGGTCGCCGCGGCGGTGCAGCACGAGCGACGGCGCCGTCACCGCGGGCAGGTAGGGGCGCGCGTTCGAGGAGAGATCGAGCTCGAGGAACGCCGCGGCGACGTCGGCGTCCGCCGCGTGGCGCTGGTAGCGGCTGAGCGCCTCGATCGCCTCGCCGCCACCCCGAGGGATGAAGAGACCGGCGAGCATCTGCGTCGCGAGCAACCAGTTCACGCGTGCGAAATCGACGAGCGAGCGCCGCGTGGCCTCGGGGATGTCGTCTCGGGACGCGTAGCCGCCGAAGAAGACGATCTTCTGGACGCGCTCGGACAGCTCGGTCGCGAGCCGGGCGGTGGCGAGGCCGGCGCACGAGCACGCGAACAACGTCGCAGGCCCGTCCGTGCACGCGTCGAGCACAGCGGCGAGCTGCGCCGCCTCGTGCTCCGCGGTCGGGGGGCGCTCGAGCACGCGGTCGGAGAGCCCGGCACCGAGCCGGTCGTACCGGACGACCCGGTGGGAACGGGCGAGACCCTCGAAGAAGGCGCGCGCCGCAGGGTCGTCCCAGTCCTCCTCGAGGTGCGACACCCAGCGGCCGCCGAAGAGCAGCAGCGGTCCGTCGCCGACGCTCGCGTACGCGATCCGGCGCCCCTCGAGCTCCGTGAAGCGGAGTTCCTGCTCCATCACCCGTGAGCGTAGTGGCCCGAACGGGCCATGTCCAGAAGATGGCCCGGTGCGGGGAAGTCACGAGGCCGGTCGCTCGTTGACCATCCTCGTATGCACGCACGCTACGTGGACGGGATCACGATCAGACGGCTCCGAAACGGAGACACCGACACGGTCGCGACGCTCTTCGCGCGGCTCGGGGCGCGCTCGCGGGAGCGGCGCTTCTGCGGCGCAAAGCCTCGCCTCGACGCGGCGGAGCTCGCGGCGCTCTCCCGCGTGGACGCCGAGCACCACGTGCTCGTCGCCTACGTCGGGCCGGACTCCCGCCCCGCCGGGATCGCGCGGCTCGTGCGCGAGGGCCGGTCGGCCGAGATCGCGTTCGAGGTCGCCGACGAGCATCAAGGCCGCGGGATCGGCTCGGTGCTCGCCCGCGAGCTCGCCGCCGACGCCCGCGCCGCGGGGATCACCGAGCTGGTCGCCACCGTCTGCGGGGACAACGCTGCGGTCGTCTCGCTCCTGCGGCGCGTCGCGGACTCTCTCCAGGTCACCTGGCAGCGCGGCGAGCGCGAGTTCGTGCTGGGCCTCGAACGCTAGGTCAGCTTGGCGAGCGCGGCCCGGGCGTCGGCGACCTCACTGTCCGCGGCATCCGCGTCGGCCCGAAGGCGGCGGGCCTCCCGCTCCGCGGCGTCGGCGGCTCGTCCGAGCCTGCGTGCCTCGTCTCGGGCGTCGGCGAGCGCCTTCCGCGCCGCGTCGACCCGCTCGCGGTCGGGCTGCGGCTTCTTCTTCGACCGACGTGCCACGGGAGAGGCCGGTCGCCGGGGCGCCGCGCCGGCCATGGCCTCGAACCCCGTTGCCTCGACGGGCTCCGTCAGGCGACCGGTGAGCAAGACGTCCGGATCGGCCGCGGAGGCGGCGCGGAGCGTGGTGGCGACGTCGCGGAGCACCGCGTCGGAGGGACGGCGATCCGCTTCCGCCAGCACCTCACGCGCCGCGCGGGCGAGGCCGTCCGCCGTCGTCCGGTACCGCTCGTCCGCGTCGGGCGCTCCGGCGCGGATCGCGGCGGCCGCCTCGACGAGCGCCTCGACATCGGCGCGTCGCTCGCGCGCGAGTTGGTTGACGACCCAGGCGGCGAGCACGGGCTTTCGGAGCTCGGCGACCGAGGCGGCATCGTCGCGATCGCCGTCGGCGCGGAGCCCGCGGGCGAGCGCGTCGCGCTCCTTCGTGAACTCCTCGAGCGCCAGCCCGTAGAGCCGGTCGATCTCGGCCTCGATCGAGGTCTGGCCCACGACCTGACTGTAGAGACCCGGGTCGACCGCGCCGCGATCGTTTCGACGAGGCTTGCGGGCTCGGGGTCGTCGGGAAAGCCGTAGCGAGGATCCGCGACCCCCCGGACGAGCTGCCGCGCACGGCCTGAGACGCTGACGTGGATGGCCGGAGCCTCGGGATTCACGACCGGCTCGCTGGACGCCCTGCCGCCGGCGGAGGTGGCCCGCAAGGCCGAGAGCGTCGGCGTCGCGAAGGCGGGGATGCCCGCGGTCGACCTGTTCGCCCTCGCCGTCCTCGCGGGCGCGTTCATCGCGCTCGGCGCGGCGTTCGCGACCACGGTCGCAAGCGGCAGCGACCTGCCCTACGGCGTCACGCGGCTGCTTGCCGGGCTCGCGTTCACGCTCGGCCTGATCCTCGTCGTCGTCGCCGGGGCCGAGCTCTTCACCGGCAACAACCTGATCGTGATGGCCCGCGCGAGCGGACGGATCGGGACGTTGGCCCTTCTCCGGAACTGGGCGATCGTCTACGCCGGCAACTTCGTCGGCGCGTTCGGCACCGCCGTGCTCGTATGGCTCGGCAAGCAGTACACCTTCGGTGGAGGCGTGGTGGGGACGACGGCCCTCACCGTCGCCGAGGGCAAGGTGAGCCTCGGGTTCGGGCAGGCGATTGCCCTCGGCGTGCTCTGCAACGCGCTCGTCTGCCTCGCCGTGTGGCTGACCTACGGTGCGCACACGACGACCGACAAGGTGCTGGCGATCGTGCCGCCGATCGCGGCATTCGTCGCGACCGGCTTCGAGCACTCCGTCGCCAACATGTACTTCGTGCCGGTCGCGCTCCTGATCGAGCGCGACCACGCGTGGATGGCCGCGACGAGCGGCGTGCCCGACACGAGCGGCCTCACCTGGGGAAGCTTCCTCGTCGACAACCTGCTCCCCGTGACCATCGGGAACGTGATCGGGGGCGGCCTGCTCGTCGGCGCCGTCTACTGGTTCGTCTACCTCAGGCGCTCCGCCCGCGAGGAGGCGCGGAGAACTACGGAGCGGGAACCGCATGCGCGCTGATGCGCCACGGCGCGCGTCGGAACGACGATGACGGCGTGCTCGAGGTACGCATCCACGGTCGCGGCGGGCAGGGAGTCGTCACGGCGGCCGAGCTGCTCTCCGTCGCGGCCTTCGCCGAAGGCAAGGAGGCGCTCGCCTTCCCCACGTTCGGGTCGGAGCGAACGGGCGCGCCGGTGACGGCGTTCTGCCGCATCTCCGACCGGCGGATCCGCTCGCACGAGCCGATCGTCGAGCCCGACGCGCTGATCGTGCAGGACACGACGCTGCTCCACCAGGTCGACCTCTTCGGCGGCGCAGGCCCTGACGCGTACGTCCTGATCAACACCGGCCGCGGTCTCGACGAGCTCGGGCTGGCCGACTTCGCGGCGAGCCGCTTTCGCCCCGAGCGTGTCGTGACGGTCGCCGCGACGGAGCTCGCACGAGAGCATCTCGGCAGGCCACTGCCGAACGCGGCGCTGCTCGGCGGGTTCGCGGCGCTGACCGGCGCCGTCTCGGTCGAGTCGGTCGCGAACGCGATCCGCGGGCGGTTCTCCGGCAGGACGGCCGACGGGAACGTCGCCGCCGCGCTCGCGGCCGCCGACGCCGTCCGTGGAGGGAGCGTCGTCCATGCGTGAGCAGCTCGAAGGCTCGCAGGCCGTCGCACGCGCGGTCGCACGCTGCCGGCCGGAAGTCGTGAGCGCGTACCCGATCTCGCCGCAGACCCACATCGTCGAGGCGCTCTCCGACATGGTGCGAACGCGGGAGCTCGCGCCGTGTGAGTACCTCCTGGTCGAGTCGGAGTTCGCGGCGATGTCGGCGGCGATCGGAGCCTCCGCCGCCGGCGCGCGCGCGTACACGGCGACCGCGAGCCAGGGGCTCCTCTACATGGCCGAGGCGCTCTACAACGCGTCCGGGCTCGGGCTGCCGGTCGTGATGACGCTCGCCAACCGCGCGATCGGCGCTCCGATCAACATCTGGAACGACCACTCCGACGCGATGTCGCAGCGCGACTCGGGCTGGATCCAGCTCTACGCCGAGTCGAACCAGGCCGCAGTCGATCTCCACATCCAGGCGTTCAAGCTCGCGGAGGAGCTCTCGTTGCCCGTGATGGTCTGCATGGACGGGTTCGTGCTGACCCACGCCGTCGAGCCGCTCGAGATCCCCTCGCAGGAGCAGGTCGACGCCTTCCTGCCGCCCTACACGCCGCGCCAGGTGCTCGACCCGGACGAGCCGGTGACGATCGGCGCGATGGTCGGCCCGGAGGCGTTCACCGAGGTGCGCTACCTCGCCCACGCGAAGCAGATGCAGGCCCTCGATCTCGTCCCCGAGCTCGCTGCGGAGTTCGCGGCCGCGTTCGGACGCCCCTCGGGTGGCCTCCTGCGCCGCTACCGGACCGAAGGCGCGGACACGATCCTCGTCGCGCTCGGCTCGGTGCTCGGGACGATCGAGGACGTCGTCGACGAGCTGCGGGAGGAGGGCGAGCGGATCGGCGCCCTCGGCATCACGTGCTTCCGGCCGTTCCCGCTCGAGGAGATCCGCGAGGCGCTGGCGGGCGCGACGAGGATCGTCGTGGTCGAACGGGCGTTCGCCGTCGGCATCGGCGGCATCGTGGGGCAGAACGTGCGGCTCGCACTCGCCGGGCTGCCTTCCGTCGTCTACGACGTCGTCGCCGGGCTCGGCGGTCGCGCGATCACCCGTCGCTCCGTGCGCACGCTGGTCGAGGAGGTGCGGGAGGGGCGGATCGAGCCGAACCGCCTCCATTTCCTCGACCTGGACCGCAAGCTCGTGGAACGGGAGCTCCAGCGGCTGCAGGAGAAGCGCCGCTCCGGCCCGCACGCAGAGAACATCCTGCGCGACGTCGGCGTCGTCGCCGCGAGGTCGCACTGATGGCCGGCAGCCCGGTCAAGTTCTTCCAGGTCGGCAGCTTCGCGGCAGGCAACCGGCTGCTCGAAGACGACCAGCGCTCGGTGCAGGCGGGCGTCGAACGGACGAACGCGCTGACGAAGGGCCACCGCGCCTGCCAGGGCTGCGGCGAGGCGCTCGGCGCACGGTACGTCCTCGACGCGGCGATGCGGGCGACCGAGGGCCGGTTGATCGCGGTCAACGCGACCGGCTGCCTCGAGGTCTTCTCGACCCCCTACCCCGAGAGCTCGTGGCAGCTCGCCTGGGTGCACTCGCTGTTCGGCAACGCACCCGCCGTCGCCTCCGGCGTCGCCGCCGCGCTGAAGGCGAAGGGACGGACCGACGTGCGCGTGATCGGCCAGGGCGGCGACGGCGGCACGCTCGACATCGGCTTTGCCTGCCTCTCCGGGATGTTCGAGCGCGGCGACGACGTGCTCTACGTCTGTTACGACAACGAGGCATACATGAACACCGGCGTGCAGCGCTCCGGCGCAACGCCGCCCGCGGCGCGCACGGCCACGACGAAGCCGGTCGGCGCCGAGCCCGGCAACGCCTTCGGCCAGGGGAAGAACGCGCCGCTCATCGCGATGGCGCACGAGATCCCCTACGTCGCGACGGCGACGGTCGCCGAGCTCCACGACCTCGAGGCGAAGGTGGAGCGCGCGATGGAGCTGCATGGCCCGCGCTACCTCCATGTCCTCGTCCCGTGCCCCCTCGGATGGGGCTCCGAGTCGAGGGACACGATCCGCATCGCGCGAATCGCCAAGGAGACAGGCCTCTTCCCCGTCTTCGAGGCCGAGCACGGCGAAGTGGTCTCGGTCTCGAAGATCCGGCGC
>Ga0111539_10010904_pt1 | contig 11440 bp, 8 predicted proteins | sample RhiMethybrSRZTD1_FD_79667 | JGI IMG/M metagenome (GOLD analysis project Ga0111539, IMG submission 79667) | Populus rhizosphere microbial communities from Tennessee, USA - Rhizosphere MetaG P. TD hybrid SRZTD1 (version 2) (version 2) | ecosystem: Host-associated > Plants > Roots > Rhizosphere >...
ACGGAAATGGATCCCCTTCATGGCTACGCTATAGCCATCCAACACGGCATTATTGGAAGAGGCCTGAACGATTATGATGCTCTCTTCCGCATTCTCAAAGACGCAGGGTTCGATGGATGGATTTCAATTGAGGACGGCATGAACGGAATGGAGGAACTTCGTCAATCGGTGGAATTCTTGCGGGGCAAAATCGATCAATATTTCGGGGGATAACCTCACAGATTCATATTTCTGATCTCATCTTGAGAGACAAGAACCAGCGGTCTCAGGGTAAATCCGCCATCGAGAACAATGTTTGCTCCCGTGGCAAATGATGCCTTATCAGAAGCAAGGAATGCATAGGCAGCGCCCACATCGTTCGGCAAACCAAGGCGATTCAGTGGAATATTGCTCATAAATCCTTCGCCAGTTTGGGGATCATTTGCCGCCTTAGGCAAAACACCCTTGGCCCAATTTGGTGAGTTGATCAGCCCGGGAGAGACTGTATTAACTCGAATTCCATAAGGAGCCAGCTCAATGGCCGCGGTTTCAGCAAATACCTGGACACCCGTTTTGCTAACCCTGTAGGCGGCCTCCTTATACGCTGGGTTAAATTGAATCGTCGAAGAGGTAAACAGAATTACCCCCTTCCTTTTCTCGACCATGTGCTTGGCTACTTCGCGCGTGCAGAGCATGGCACCCGTCAAATTGATCCCGAGAATCTTGTTCCAGCATTCTAGTGTGATCTTCGTGACCGGTTCCCATTCAATGATGCCCGCGTTGCTGACAAAGATGTCGACGCTGCCCAATTCAACAATCGCTGCTTGGACAAATCTGATCACTTGATCCTCATCAGAGACATCGACTTCCATCGCAAAAGTTTTTCGTCCAAACTTCCTGATCTGCTCTCGAGTCGATTCCTTTCCGCTCTCAACACTAATGTCGCAATACGCAATATTTACCCCTTCTTCTGCAAGAGAAAGACAGATATCCCGCCCAATCCCCCTCTCGCCCCCTGTCACCAGTGCATTCTTGCCATTTAATCCAAGGTTCATCTTTTTAGCCTCCTGAAATATCATGCTAACTCGTACTGAGTCTGAGGTAGGTTCCTTACTTATTCCTCGTTTACAGAAAAATTCAGATGATATTCCATCGCTTGGCCCGGGGCGAGCATGACTAAGGTGCCGCGCTCACGTTCTGCGGCGCGCCCTTCCACAAGGCAATCGGCTGGCTCAATGCCCAGCACATGTGTACCTTCTCCTGGCATTTTCCACTGGACTAACAGGGGCAGACTATGCGTCTCCCACGCCAGGCGGATGACAAGTGGCCTGTCAGCTAGCGGAAAATGCGGGTTGCGCAGGGTAACGGCAGTGGTGCCGTCTGCTGAGGTAGGCAGATTTTCATGATAATAGACGCGCTCTCGGTAGCCTGCCTCAGGCGATTGCCAGTTTTCCAAGCCCACAAGGGGCAGGTCCGGCTCGCGCGGGGTCACGCGGCTGGATGGGAAATGGATTTCGGTCTCGGCATCGAGCAGGGGAAAACCAAAGTTGAAGTGATACAACATCATGTGCGGTGCTGGTTCAAAGCCGGCATTCTCAACAATATCGTGGATAACGATTTCGTTTGTGCCTAAACGACTGGTGATCTTACGCGTCAAGCGCAGGTTCCAGCCAAAAATGGATGTTTCTTCCACCTTGCCGCGCACAACAATGAAGTATTCATCTCCTTCCCAAAAACCTTCAGCGCAAACCTGCCGCGCCGGGGTGTGATGGGCGCGCCCATGCAATCCTAATTCCTCGCCGCCTTCGACTCCTGGCGATCCCACCTGAGTCAGTCCGCAGGTCATCAACAGGCCACCTGCAGCCGTACGCAGCCAGGCTAAGCCACGATCATCGTAGAAGGCCGGATGCACCTCGCCATTCGGGGAAAGCCAGCAGAGTGGGACGCCGCCGAATTCAGCCGGCCCAATATCCAGGCCCCGTGATGGCACAACGGAATACGACAACCCGGCCCCAGTTCTCACATGAATTTCTTCAACGCCAGACTCAGGACCTTCCATCGATTGAAAGGCGCGCACTCCCCCGATTTGTTCTATGCGCCCAACACGAGCCTCAATGTCGCGCCGCCTCCATTCCCGTCCGTATAATTTCATCAGTCTACTATCTCCGGAATCCGGCGAATGCGCGGGTCGGTGTACTGTTCCCCAGGATTTAGAATCAACTCATGAAAGACAGTGTAATACGCTTCACTGCCAGCTGGAGGCCTGCATTGTGGGTTGGGCGTTGGCTGACCCTCGAAATATAGAAAGACGCGTCCCCATCGGCAGCGGAAGGTTTCCATTTTGCCCGGATCACCCCCGTTTGGCGGATGGCGGTGTTCGGGACAGGTCTGGTGAGGGAAAAGTATCAACTCCTTGGCACAGTAGCGATCTGTGTTGATATACACCACCAACTCGAGACCAGTCTGTTCCAGTTCTCCCAGTCCTAACTCAGCCACCTCGATATTCTGACGCTCACTGGGGGTAATTTCAATCCCTACGGCTGCTAGCATCTTTGCAGCGCGCTCTTGGGCTGATTGCAATTGACCGCGTGTGATCATCGCTCATAACTCCTTCCTTGAATAAGACTTTCAACTAGATTCTGAGCGGTATTAGACACTACAATCTTCCAGCACAAGATATCGAACCATCATCGTGCTGGTCTATTTCTCGTTACGTAGCAGGTCCGCGCCACAAACCATTAGCTTCATCAAGTTTCCAGCCGGGGCAGACCAAATCAAAGGTTTGCTGTTCCCATGCAGCAGCCACCCGCGCGCGCGTTGTTTCCCATGAACGGATCCCGCTCAAAGCGTCCACTGCTTCAGCGTTGCACGCGCCTACCGCCACGGCTAGACGCAGGGATTCCTCAATCGATAGACCACGGAGCAGCGCAGCGAGAAAGCCAGCGATGGTGGCGTCGCCCGAGCCGGTAGTACCGGCTACTACGATCTTAAAACATGGAACCCACAACTCCTTGGAAGCCCAAGCATCAGGATTGGACGGGCAGGCGCGTCCCATCGATTTTATGAGAAGAGGATTTCCGGTGCGAAGATATAGCCCACGATATCCGAGCTTCAGACCAACTATTCTTGCACCCATCTCGATCAATTCCTGTGCGATGTCGGACAAGAGCTCTGGAGGAATCAAAGGCAGAATATTCGGGCCCGCGTTAGTGGCGCACATCTCTTCATAGGTTTGTCGTCGAATCATGAATAAAATCTCTTCCACACTGGGCATGAAAATATCCACGTGCGGTAACACGGATTTCAAAATGCTACGCCAGTCTGCATGTGCCGCTTCGGATGTTGGATCGGGAAATGCCATATCCAGCGAGGTTGTTACTCCCATTTTGTGTGCCTGACGGAGGATCATTTCAAGCTGTACACCATCATTTAGGAAGGTGGAGCGCATTAATGGTGGGTATCCAAAATGAAACAATCTCGCTCGTTCTAAAAATCCGAATGGTACATCACGGGCATCGAAGATGTCGTTGGCCCCGGGATAGTGCAAAAAGATGCGATCCTTGCCCGGGTAATTGATAATGACTGTATAAGAGGTACCTACAGATGAGTCAATGGTGATGCCTTCAGTTAGATTTTCACCATAGGAAGTTATGATCTCACAGAGCGTCTGCCCAAAGAGATCATCGCCTACTTTTCCAACCAACTTCGTTGCGATGCCTAACCGGTCCAGTGCCAAACCGGTGTTCGATACTGCTCCACCTGTGGAATATGTTACCGGTCCCGCCTCAATCAGGCGGCCTGGGACGAATATTTTTTCGAAAGGTTCTCGCTCTGAACCACTCAGGTCTGGATGAACATCCAAACAGATATGGCCAGCAACCACTGCGTCAAAATCAGAGGTCATGCGCGCTCGATTCGCAGCGTGATAATTTTCTTGGCTGCCAAAGCTACCTTAACCGTCTTATCGTCCTCGAAGACTGGCTCTCTCTCGGCAGTAAAAACTTGTCGTGGCTGCTCATCCAACTCAACTAGATCTACTTTTGTCGCAACGAACGGCAGCAGGATGGTAGCTTGCGAGGGGGTGTCCGATGGATTATACAAACGAACGATAAGGGCCTCACTCTGCTCAGCCCTTTTTACAGCACTCAAGATGATGTTACGCCCCTCGACGGTCAGAAACGATTCACTGGCTGCCTGCGTCCCATGGCCAAGACTCATCTGATTTTTTATCATTCCGGTCGTAATGGCCCGCGGCGGATTGTTATGTCTCATAGCCTGCCGCCAGACCTCTGAGGAATGCCAGGTCCCATCATGAGGAAAGACCGCGAGTGAAAACGTCAAGCAGCGCTGGATCTGTGCTTCCGGCGTGGCGATATGCGGACCGGCTCCCACGGCGGCACTCAACAGATCGGTGCCTGCCCCTAGATGACCGACCGCACGCAGAAGGGTGATAGCCACCTCGCGCCGTTCTGTGGCCAGAACCTCATATTCAGGCAAGCCTCGGTTAATTAGGCACAGCCCGCGCCCTTCATATGACAGATCAACCCAATCCTGTTGCGGGAAAGTCGTTGGAGCATCCTCCACCCAGGCTTCTTCCGGGACCGGTGTAACGTGCACTGGATGATTGACAACATCGAACGGCGCGCTGGCATGTGATAGGTTCGTGTCCACATCGCTTGGAAATATCATACGGAGGCGATGATCACTGGCGCGGTTGTCAAAGGTTACTTGCAGATCCAGGGTAGGCGATGCCTCTCTCAGCGACGCGATCACATTCAATCGACACAGCGTGCGCGTTTCGCAGCGCCTGCGACCTGAGCCGTCAAGGCTTTCAGGAAGTGACCAGTTGTAATCAATCTGAAAGCGCTGTATCGCTGGTCCATCATTCAGACGGCTGATCTGCGTGTGCAATCCAAGTGTATTTTCCACCCGATCTTCCATTGGTGGAGAGTAATTGTAACCATCTCCACAATCCCCGCCATCCTCAAAGTATCCTAAGTCACTATACACCTCACCTGAAACTTTATCTTGCACCATGAAGGTACCATTCGCTGTGATCTCAACATACAGATATTCATTCTCCATCACATTGGACGGGTGCGCGGTCGTTATCGATTTGTTTGGGTTGACAGTGGGCGTCACCGCATATACTTGATACCCTAACGGCGGAAGGCTGGCAACAAAGGAGGCCCGCACGCGTGTTGCCGATCGTTCGCTGGCTAGCCCACTGACCAGAGGACGAAGAATATGAGAGCGGCTGATGGATTCGATTTCAACGGGCAGGGGTTCAACCCCATCCAGAGGTCGAATTCGCAAACCACGAAATTTTGTGCTGGGCAGGATCGGACGGTCATCCCACCATTGATGGCGTATGCGTCGATGGTATATCTCGGGGGCACTTGTCTCAGAATTAATATCGCTCTCGGGTGCCAAAGGAGTCCAACGCTGCATGGCAATATGGTCCAGGAACTGATCCCACAAATCAATTTCGACGGATATTGCCTCCTTTAGCGGCCAGGGTAGTCCATTAAATACGATCAGAGCCGCTTCATCCTCTTTTAGTCCTGATAGATCGATGCGGCGTGCAAGCAATTCGAAGCGCTCATTGGTAATTTCCTCGGCAATCTCGGAAGCCCAGGCGAAACGTGTTTCCATCTGGGCATGGACCGCGTCGATGCTGCAGCCGCCAATGGAATCATGAGGATGGTTTTGCAACAACCATTCCCAAGACTTCTGCAGAAACGCGTCTGGATAGTCTTCGCCTTGCAACCACAATAAAGCCGACCAGGGTTCCGCCCAACGCTCAAGTAGAGTCTGTGTATGCTCGTTTTGCATTTTGTTATAAATGCGACTAGAAAGGATGTGCGGCAAAAGACGATTATCACGGCCAGCCGTTCGATTGACGTCTCGCAATTCACCCGTGACGGTCTGGAGCGGTCGATCCCCCAGAGCGATCAGCAGAGCATCAAAGTATTCTTCCAACGAAGCTTGCCGGAAGACATATTTGCTCCTGGCGCGTCCGTTGGCAACTTCAATAATCGCAGGGATATCTTCACGCGCGGGCAGATGATCTACGCCATTTAGAGCCAACAATACAGAAGAGGCAGCGCGCTGCGCTTCGTAACGGGCTATGGCTTGCAGGTCAGATGCGGCAGCCTGAGTTTCATCCGCCAATGCAGAGGCGTTGGCATACCCCAGATCGGTTGGTAAATGACGCAGCAGCACGCGGCTTCCATCCGGAGATTGCCACCAGAGTTCGGACTTCAAATCGCCCTCATCCAAACCGCGAAAATGCATAGCAAACGGAATACCAAATCCCTGCAGGATCTGGGGAAGCTGAGAGATATGCCCGAACGTGTCAGGGATATAACCAACTTTTTGAACGTGCCCAAAGTCGCTGGCAAGACGGTGTCCAAGGAGCAGGTTGCGCACCAGCGATTCACCGCTTACGAGGAATTCGTCCGGAAGCACATACCACGGTCCAACCCCTAGGCGACAGTCACGAACGAACTTTTGAAGGATCTGCCGTTGCTCGGGCCGAATCTCCAGATAGTCCTGGAGGACAACGGTTTGCGCGTCGAGGTTGAAGTGAGTAAAGGAAGGATCCCTCTCCAATAAATCAAGCAGAGCATCCATCACATGCACTAAACGAATGCGAAATTGCTGAAAGGTGGCATACCATTCACGATCCCAATGAGTGTGAGGGATAACAAAGACCGTGTAACTATTTACATCAGATCGTTCTGGCACTTCGCATTACTCCACGGGCAGTAACGGGTTATCAGCATCCAAATCACTTCAGTATGGGTTATCTCTTACCCAGGACAGTCGTTCTTGACGCAAAGTGATTAAGCCATGCTCTTGATCTTCTTACTTTCGCTTGCAAAGGCCTGAGTCGCATCAATGAATTCCTGGGAGGTAATGGAGACACAATACAGACTCTCGAGCATCTTTACCATCCGTTGAGTGCCCAGTAGCTCAGCCTGTTCCTCGGGGAAATCGTTCGCCAGCGTGCAGTCCCGCAACATAATGACTTTGTAGTTCAACCAAAGGGCATCGATGATGGTTGTCATCAGACAAGCGTCGGCAGAGAAGCCAACCACGAAAAGATTCTTGATATCCAGATAGCGTAACAGCAGGTCAAGCCGCGTCCCAACAAAACCGCTGTATACATGCTTGCGGACGAAGTATTCATTCTCACGCGGCGTGAGCAGCTTGGAGATCTTAACGTGGTCGGAATCACCCGAGTGGTATTCCTTCGGATCGACCTGCTCTTCAGCGAACATGTGCTCCATATCGGTGTTCAGTTGGCGCTTCAACACCTTGCCGAATTCAGAAAACCTCAGCCCGATCTTGGGAGCACTATTGTTGAGGTAGATCACAGGCATGTTGATTTTCCGCGCGGCGTTCAATGCAGGGAAAAGGGCGGTCTTGATGATGCGATCCTCGTGTTCCGAACTCTTCAGCCACGCCAGTGCCGGACGCTCCGCCGATCCGTGCCCGTCCTTATTGTAGGCGGGAACCGGATCGTCAGGATGGAAACCAAGACCATACACATCGATCACCAGGAAGGCCGATCGACCATGTTCAGCTTCATAGTCTTCGAATCCATATCCGAGGTAACCTGTTGAGGGGAAGAGACGGTAATAACGGGTCTTACACTTAATTGTATTAACCATGTTACTCTCCTTTTTTCAGTTTAGACAGGTGGATTGGTAAATTGAACAGGAACCAGAATTCACTCCTCTTGGGCAATTAATAGGGATTCATCTCCCACAGATCCATTACATACCGTTCCCAATCAGGGCTTGTACATTGAGTGGTAAGGAATTAAAGTTTTCAACCCGATCCCCAAACTTACCAAGTGTATTCTCGATAACAATATAATCAACATCATGCAGAACCAGATCATTCCAGTGATCTCCAATGCCACGCAAAGCGACATCCAACATGGTGACAATTTGATTTCCCAAGGGATTGACAGAGTCCAATGTGATGGCTCCAAAAAATTCCTGGCATTCGGTGTAACCAGAGTTGTGAGTTCCTGTGTAAGGCTTGAGGGACTCCAATGCGATCATCTTCCCATATCGTTGAGATACTTCTGAACTCTTGGATGAAAAGAAGTCTACCAAAGCCTGCTCCTGCAAATAGGCAGGGAGTCCTTCTTTTGCCACCCGGCGATAGGCTTCCTCCCCAACATGGTAAGCCTGTTCGATAAAATCGAACCAGTATTGTTGGCCTGCATTGATCTGGGATGGATGTTCCACAGCAATCATTGAACGCCGCACGCAAGCATTCAACCCATCACGTTTGGGAGCAACACCCAGGTGGAGATACTCGCCTTCAAGGATCGGCCGGTTCAAGGCCTTGCCGATCAAGGTGCGGTTCGCTTCTCCAGAAGTGACCATCACGTCCCAGCCATTTTCTTCTGCTCCCAGCTCTTTGGCTGCCCAATATGCCCAACCGGCTACCTGGGTCTCCAACAGACCAGGCCGTAAAACTGCCAACATGCAACGCATCATTGCATCGCCAATGATGGCCGCATCCCGGATGAGCGCCATTTCGATGTCCGACTTCTCATAGCGAATGCCTTGATACAAGACCTGTGCATCGACCACATTCTCTTTGCCAACAATTTGTTCCAGAAACTCTACGATCCCACAAGGAACTACTTGCCTGGGGGTCAGCAACCCAATCCGATGGACTTTCGTTCCAGCCGCTTGCTCGAGCACATCTTCGATTCGCTCTGCTCGAATAGGATATTTTTCATCCGCGAGCTGTAACAGTTCAACCTTATGCACTCTAGCATTCGCACGCGTCGCTAGCTGTTCAGATACATAGCCACCTTCCAAACCAGCAATTATATGGAAACCATCCTTGCCGATGACTCCAGCTACCTGCTCGATGGTGATATTCGTATTACCGCCTAGATAAGGGACATCCCCATCGTAATGCTCATCCGAAAATACAAATCCAACATCCAGGTCAGCCTGGTCTAATGCCTGCCAAGTGGCATGTTGGCGCCGTGTAAATTCCTGAAGAGGTACGGCTAGGCTTTTTTCAATCCCCGGGCATTCAGCCAGTACATCCAGGACTTTTCGGAAATCCCGATCTAACTCGTTGCGTCGCATTGTACTTATTCCAGGCATCATTCCTCGTTACGTTTCTATCCAAAAATGTGATCAGTGATTTTCGCTAATCTGATGTTCCTTTTTGATGATTTGGATGAGCTCGTGACGCGGCGAACAGTTCTTGTACTGGAAACTGGCCATCAATCCATCGATCTCATCGAAAGTCAGGCCTTGAAGAAGCGGGTAAAAATCTTCAATGAGTGGCTCAGCAAGAAGGATATGCCGCACGGTTCGGTTGATCTGCCATTTGGCATCAAAAGGGAAAGGCTTATAGTTTGGAAAGAATTCCGCAAATGTCTGTTCGATGGGTTCCATAATGTGGCGAATATTCTTATCTAACCCTCCCCATGAATCGACACCCAGGATAGCTTTCTTTTCAAGAATGGGCTGGATTTTTTGGATCCATTTTGAATCGGGTTGGAGGCACAATACGCCTTGCAGTCCGAGATCCTTATATGTCCAAAGGCACCAGTTTGCGCCGAGTTCTTTGTAGAACGAAAGTTGATCCTCGAGAATCTGGTATCGCATTGCATCTTTTTCCAGGTTTCCGGTATAAACCGGACCAAATTCTCCGATCCAAATGGGTATCCGGTTTTCGAGCATATACTGGCATGCAGTTATCAAATTATTGCGCAATACTGTTCTATCGAAATACTCGCTGCGTGAAATTCCAGGATAGTCCCCGCCGTCGATAAAGCCAGGGATGGCATAGTTGTGCAAAGTGTAAACAACATTTGGCAGAGGCATGCCAAATACAGAAAAATCTTGAGAGTAGCGGTTGCCTTCCAAAAAAATGATGTGGTCCGGGTCGATCTTGCGGATTGCGGCGACCACCCTCGTATAGAAGGCATCCAAGGCCACACCTGTAGGATCTGAAGGTTCATTTAGTGGATCATAGCCGGCTACCCAGGGATTATCCTTGTAGCGCGCAGCAATCATTTCCCACAGCCAGACGGCCCGATCCTGGAAATGCTTGTGCTGCCAGAAAAACGCCTGCTGGGAGGGGTTGTCGGAATGCCAGTCCTGATTCTGGTATCCGGCGGCAGCATGCAGGTCGAGGATCGTATAAATTTCGTGCTCGGCGCAAATCCTGATCACTCGGTCGAGGTGCTTCAGACCGGCTTCACGGATCACCGCCGGGTTCATATCGTCCTCGAAGTGCCGGTAATTAAAAGGCAGGCGAACCAGGTTCAGGCCCAAAGAGCGGATAAAGATTGCATCTTCCTCGGTGAAGAAGTAATCAAGGTAACGGTCAAAAAAGAAATCGGCTTTCTCCACCCCCAGGGCGCGGTAAACCACCTGGCGAAAAGCGTTTTCGTTCGCTGGAAAACCGGTAATAAAATTCTCCATGTTCATCCAGCCACCCAGGCCGATCCCGTGCAGCGTCACGACCTGTCCGGAGGGGTTTTGGATGTGATTCCCTTTGACTTTCAAGAAGGCTTTATGATCAGGCATTAACGCATCCTTTAAGAAGTTAATTGTGCACCGATTTCTTGTAATCGGGTAAACAACCTACTCTTTTATTGCTCCCGTGAGCATGCCGCTCATGATCTTATCCTGGAAAAAGATGAAGATGATAAAGACTGGGATCATGCTTATCAAGACGCCTGCTGCGATCAAACCATAATCCACTGATCTTTGATTGGCTCTGAGCAGTGCAAGGGCAAGTTGTACCGTCCGGTTATTTGAATCCATCAGTATCAACGCAAAAAGATATTCATTCCACATATTAATGAAATTCAAAACGAGGACAGTGAGAATGCCAGGCATGCAGATGGGGAAGAAAATATAGATGATGATCTGGAAAACATTGCCTCCGTCCATCACTGCACTCTCTTCCAGTTCCCGCGGGAGCTTACGCATAAAGCTGGTCAACAAGATTAAAGATAATGGCAAACTGAATGCCGGGTAGAGAATTACCAGGGCAATCGGGTGATACAGTAGGCCGGCTTTGGCAGTCATCAGGTAGACCGGCATCAGAATTGCCAGACTGGGGATTAAGAATCCCAGACTGAATATGGCCTCTGTAAGGGGTGCCAGACGAGTCTGCATCCGGGCTATTGCATAAGCGGCCGGAAATGCCAGGACAAGAGTCAGTATTTCAGCCCCGATGGCAACCACAACGGAAATCAGCATGGCGCGCAACAGGTTGACATTGGACTGTGCCTGTAAAAATTTATTGAAATCAAGCGCGGAAGGAAGAGCCAGAGGGGTTGTAATTATTTGGCTGTTATTTTTAAATGCAGAGATTACAACAAAGTAAAGAGGGATGATGATCAAGAATGCATAGAGAATCGAAAAGAAATAACCGCCGATAACAAAGCCGTCTG
>Ga0111539_10010905_pt1 | contig 11440 bp, 8 predicted proteins | sample RhiMethybrSRZTD1_FD_79667 | JGI IMG/M metagenome (GOLD analysis project Ga0111539, IMG submission 79667) | Populus rhizosphere microbial communities from Tennessee, USA - Rhizosphere MetaG P. TD hybrid SRZTD1 (version 2) (version 2) | ecosystem: Host-associated > Plants > Roots > Rhizosphere >...
AAGGCCGCATCGTGTACATCGGCGCCACCGCGCGCAGCGTTTTCCTGCCCGACGCGCTTGGCGAGCTGCTCGACCTCAAGCGCCGCGGCGTCATCCAGGCGACGCACTTCACCTGGGAAATCACCATCACGCCGCGAAGCTGGGCGGGCGAGCTGCTGCGGCTGCATTTCAACAAGCACGGCGCGCTGCCGCTTTACAACCAGCCCGCGAGCGCCCTGCAGCTTGCGCAGCGCGACACGCTGCCCACCCCGGACCTGCGCCTGCCATGAACGCCAAGGGTCTGCTGCAGAACAAGTACGTTCGGATGCTGAAGGACGCCTTGACCGCCTGGTGGAACGACCAGGCTCCGAGCAAGGGAGCGGCGCTTGCCTACTACTCGATGTTCTCGATCGCGCCGCTGCTCTACCTCATCATTTCGATCGCGGGGCTCTTCTTCGGGCCCGACGCGGTGCGCGGCATGGTGTTCGAGCAGATCGGCGCGCTGATGGGGCAAAACGGGGCCGAAGCCATCCGCGAAATGCTGGCGCACGTGAGCGAGCCCAAGACCGGCCGGATGACGGCGGCGGTCAGCATTGCCGTGCTTCTCTTCAGCGCCTCGAGCGTGTTCGGGCAGCTCCAGACCGCCCTCGACACCATCTGGCGGGTTCCGGAGGCGGAAAAGCGCAAGCAACAGGCGAACGGCGTTTGGAGCTTCGTACGGTCTCGGCTGCTCACCTTCGGCATGGTGCTCGGCCTCGCTTTCCTCGTGACCGTATCGCTTCTCCTCAGCACCGCGCTGAGCGCCCTGGGAAAATGGTGGGGCCCTTTCTTCGGCCAGTGGGAGACGCTGGCTCACGTGCTGGATATCGTGGTGAATTTTGGCGTGCTCACCGTCGTGTTCGGCGCGATCTACAAACTCATGCCGGGCGCCCACATTCAATGGCGCGACGTCTGGGTGGGCGCTTTCGTGACGGCGCTGCTCTTCGTCGCCGGCAAGTTCCTGATCGGCCTCTACCTCGGCAAGGGCGACGTCGGCTCGAGCTTCGGCGCATTCGGCTCGATCGTGATCGTGATGGTGTGGATCTATTATTCGGCGCAGATCTTCCTCCTCGGCGCGGAGTTCACCTGGGTGTACGCGCACGCGCGCGGATCGCGCCGTGGGGAGCAAGTGCAGAAGGCGAATCTCGGCGAAGCGACGGGGCCCGCGCCGGCCTCGCCACCCGTAGCCGCGCCTGCGCGCGCCGACCCGCCCGGCGAGCGACGGCGGGCATGGGATTCGCAAAACGCTTTGGTTCACGCCCTTCAGCGCAAGGGACTCTTCGGCGTGACGATCGCGGCGGCGTTTCTCGGCGGAGCCATCTTGCGGCTGATCGTGGCGCCGCGCTGAAACTGTCGCAGTTTCGCTACTGCGATGTCGAAACGTTGCGACGCGCTTTTCACCGTGCAAGCGGCTGCCGCGCCCTGTGCCGTTGATAGAATCCCGGCCCAGAAAAAATGCAATTCTCCGCAGCCATGACCGACACTTCGAAAAAGGGCGCGGTCGCCTCCGGCATCCGGGGACTCGACAACATCCTCGGCGGCGGCTTCACGCCCAATCGCATCTATCTCATCGAGGGCGACCCGGGCGCGGGCAAGACGACGCTCGCGCTGCAGTTCCTGCTCGAAGGCCGCCGCGCCGGCGAGCAAGGCCTTTACGTCTCGCTCTCCGAGACCAAGGAAGAGCTCGAGGGCGTGGCGCGCTCGCACGGCTGGACGCTCGAGGGCATCCACGTCCACGAGCTTCTGCCCTCGGATGAATCGCTGCACCCCGACGGGCAAGCGCGCCTGTTCCATCCTTCCGAGGTCGAGCTCGGCGATACCACGCGCGCGATTCTGGGCGAGGTCGCCAAGCGAGAGCCGGTGCGCATCGTGTTCGACTCGCTCTCCGAAATGCGGCTGCTCGCCCAGCATCCGCTGCGCTACCGGCGGCAGGTGCTGGCGCTCAAGCAGTTCTTCATCGGCCGCGAGTGCACCGTGCTGCTGCTCGACGACCGCACCTCAGCCGACAACGATCTGCAGCTGCACAGCCTCGCGCACGGCGTGATCACGCTGCAGCATCTTGCCCAGGAGTACGGCGCCGAGCGGCGCAGGATCCGGGTACTGAAGATGCGCGGCCAGCCCTTCCGCGGCGGTTATCACGATTTCATCATCCGCACCGGCGGCATCGACATCTTTCCGCGCCTGGTGGCGGCCGAGCACCACAAGCTCTTTCCGCATGAGCCGCTGACAAGCGGCCTCGAGACGCTCGACCACCTCCTCGGCGGCGGCCTGGATCGGGGCACGAGCGCGCTGTTCATGGGCCCGGCGGGCTCCGGCAAGTCGACCATCGCGGCGCAGTTCCTGGTGGCGGCGGCGGAGCGCGGCGAGCCCTCGATTCTGTTCACCTTCGACGAGAGCGTCGCCACCATCCTGACGCGAGCCGAAGGCGTCGGCATCCCGCTGAAGCGCCACCTCGACGCGGGCCGCATCCGCATCCAGCAGGTCGATCCCGGCGAGCTCTCGCCGGGCGAGTTCGTGTACACGATCCGCGGCGCGGTCGAGCGCGAGGGCGTGCGCGTAGTGGTGATCGACAGCCTGAACGGCTATCTGAGCGCGATGCCCGAAGAGCGTTTCCTGACGATCCAGCTGCACGAGCTCCTCACCTACCTCGGGCAGCAGGGCGTGGTCACCATGATGGTCGTCGCGCAGCAGGGCCTGCTCGGCAGCGGCATGCAGACCCCGGTGGATGCGAGCTATCTCGCCGACACGGTGATGGTGCTGCGCTACTTCGAAGCACAGGGCCAGCTCAGGCGGGCGATCTCGGTGGTGAAGAAGCGCAGCGGCGCGCACGAGGACACGCTGCGCGAGCTGCGCATCCGCAAGGGCGGGCTGTGGCTGGGCGAGCCGCTCGCCGAATTCCACGGCGTGCTCTCGGGCACGCCCATGATCATGAACAGGTCCGGGGGCGCAGTCGACGTCGGCGCAGGATGACGGCAAGTATCAGCGACGGTGAGCCCGCAGGCGAAGAATCCGTTCTGATCCTGGCCCCCACGGCCAAGGACGCGACGCTATGCCGCGCCGTCCTGGCCGAGGCGGGCGTGGAGTGCAGCGTGCCGCGCGACGTCGCCGAGTTCTGCGACGCCATCGTGCGCGGCGCCGGCGCCGGCGTGCTCTCCGAGGAGGCGCTCACGGCGCAAGGGCTCGAGCGGCTGCGGCTCGCGGTGCGGCGCCAGCCGGCGTGGTCCGACTTTCCGCTGCTCGTTCTGACGCAGGAAGGCGCGGACTCCGAGGTCGTCCTGCGCACGCTGGAAACCCTGGGCAATGTCACGCTGCTCGAGCGCCCGGTCCGCGTACCGGCGCTGGTGAGCGCGGTGCGCTCGGCGCTCCGGGCGCGCCGGCGTCAATATCAGATCCGCGACTACGTCGCGGAGCTCAACCGCAGCGCGGAATCGCTGCGCGAGGCCGACCGGCGCAAGGACGAGTTCCTCGCGATCCTGGCGCACGAGCTGCGCAACCCGCTCGCGCCGCTGCGCAACGCGGTCGAGGCCATGCGCAGGATGCCCGACGACCGCGAGGCGCTCGCCTGGGCGCGCGGCCTGATCGAGCGGCAGCTCGCGCAGATGGTGCGTCTGATCGACGATCTGCTCGATCTGTCCCGAGTGAGCCGCGGGCGCATCGAGCTCAAGCAGGAGGACCTGGACCTTGCCGCCATCGTCAACGGCGCGCTCGAGATCTGCGCCCCGGCGATCGAGCACGGCGGCCACCGCCTCGTGCTCGACCTGCCGCGCGAGGCGATCGGCCTGCGCGGCGATCCCACGCGCCTCATGCAGGTCGTATGCAACCTCGTGAGCAACGCCGCCAAGTACACCCCCGCGGGCGGGCGCATCGAAGTCGCCGCGCGCCGCACGGAAACCGCGGTGGAGATCGTCGTGCGCGACAACGGCATCGGCATCCCGCCGGACATGCTGCACAAGGTGTTCGACATGTTCACGCAGGTGGAGCGCTCGCTCGAGCGCGCGCAGGGCGGGCTCGGCATCGGCCTCACGCTGGTGAAACGGCTCGCCGAGATGCATGGCGGCAGCGTCGAAGCGAGGAGCGGCGGACCGGCCTGCGGGAGCGAGTTCATCGTGCGGCTGCCCGAGCGCCGCGTCGCCACGCCGGCGCAGGCGCTTTCGGTCGAGCCGCAGGCGCCGCAGGAGAAGCGCAGCCACCGCATCCTGATCGCCGACGACAACCGCGACGCCGCCGACAGCCTGGCGGTGATGCTTCGCGTGGTGGGGCACGAAGTGCGCACCGCCTACGACGGCCAGCAGGCGCTCGAGATCGCCGAAGCGTTCCGTCCCGACCTCGCCCTGCTCGACATCGGGATGCCGCGGCTCAACGGCTACGACACCGCGCGTTCGATCCGGGCGACGCCGTTGGGCCAGGCCATGGTGCTGATCGCCCTCACCGGATGGGGCCAGCCCGAGGACAAGCATCGCTCGGAGCTTGCCGGATTCGACCATCACCTGGTCAAGCCGGTCGATCCCTCGCTGCTCGACCGGTTGCTCGCCGCCGCCTAGGCAAAAAAAAAGGGCCCGGCTTATGGGGGGGCAGCGCGGGCCCAGGGGAGACGGTAGCAGTGGCTCTGGACGCTCAGGACATCAGAAGCTGCCTCGGATCCAGAGTTGCACGACGTAGAGCAGACCCGCCGCCGCGAATCCGTAGATCGCGACGTCGGCGAATTGGGTGCGACGGCGCGGCGAGGTGCCGCGCGAGAACCAGGCGAGCGCGACCACCATGAGCAGCGAGCCGAGCGCCGCCGCGCCGGCGGAGAGGCTGCGGCCGAACGCCTGCGCCACCCAGCCGTCGGGCGAGATGATCTTGTAGATGGTGCCGCCGATGCCGAGCAGCACGAGCGCGAGGATCACGAACCCGAGGCAGGCTTGCGCCAGGGCGGACGCCTCCTGCTTGACTCGCATTTCGCTCATTGGAGCCACCCGGTTGCCAGCAGGACGCCCGCCACTGCAAGCGCGAGCAGCGCCATTGTCGCGATCGACAAGGCGGGGTGAACATGCTGGATGTACTTGGGGTCCATTCGGGGTGAATTTCTTCTGTACAAGCTCCTGCAATCAGCGTGCCAGGACTCGTTTCCCTAGTACGATCAGCGCATTGGGACAGGGTCAGCGAAAACATTACAAGTCCATCATGCAAAAAGCGTCGCCGCAAAACGACGGGCCGTCGCCGGTCCGCAAGGACGCCCTTGATCCACAAGTGTCTTTCGTGTCGCCCATTCACGACGGCTCAGGCAAACCATGAAGGGCAAACCATGAAGCTTTCGATCCTCGATCAGTCGCCGGTAATCCACGGCCATGACGCTCGACGCGCGATCTTGGAGACGCTGGCACTCGCCCGCCGAGCAGAGGCGTTGGGCTATTACCGCTATTGGCTGGCCGAGCACCACGCGATCGCCGCGCTCGCCGACCCGTGTCCCGAGGTGCTTGTGGCCCGACTGGGGGCCGAGACGTCCCGGCTGCGGATCGGGACCGGCGGGGTCCTGCTGCCCTATTACAGCGCCTTCCGCACGGCGGAGGCATTTCGCATGCTCGAAGCGCTCTATCCGGGTCGCATCGACCTGGGTGTCGGGCGCGCCCCGGGCGGCGACGCCCGGACCGCGCAGGCCGTGGCCGGGGGCGGGTTTCCGGACGCCGAGCACTTCCCGCAGCAGGTCTGGGAGCTCGCCGCCCACCTCGCCGGCAGGCTCCCCCCCGACCACCCCTATAAGCAGGTCCGGCTCCAGCCCGAAGTCCCGACGGCGCCGGAGATCTGGCTGCTCGGATCTTCGGACTACAGCGGGGCGCTCGCGGCGCAACTCGGCATGGCGTTCGCCTTCGCTCATTTCATCAACCCGCACGGCGGCGACGCAGTGATGCATGCCTATCGCGAGCATTTCCGGCCGGGTCACGAGCCGTCGCCTCGCACCATGGTCTGCACGTTCGCCATCTGCGGCGAGGACGACCAGGACGCCGAGCGCCTGGCGCAGGCCATCGACCTGCGGCGGCTGCACATGGCGCTCAACATCGACTCGCCCGTGCCGACGGCCGAGGAGGCCGCGGCCCACCAGTACACCGGCCCGGAGCGCGAATACGTCGCGGAGCAGCGGGCGCGGGCGGTCATCGGCGGACCGCGTCGGGTGCGCGAAGAGCTCGAGGCAATGGCGCGGCGCTACGGCGCCGATGAGCTGATGGTGCTCACCATTACCGGCGACTACGCTTCGCGAGCGCAGTCGTACGAGCGGCTGATCGGAGCCTTCTAGGCTAGTCGGGGCCTTCCAGCAGCTTCTCGATCTGCGCGTAGCCGTTGGCGCGCGCGTAGTCGAGCGCGCTCCTGCCGGCGCCGTTTTTTGCCTGCGGCTCCTTGGTGCGAGGCAGCAGCAGGCGCGCGAGCTCGAGATGGCCGCCGTCGGCCGCGGCGTGCAGCGGCAGGCTGCCCTTGCGGTCCTTGGCGTTGGCATCCGCGCCCCGTGCGAGCAGGCGCTGCGCCACCGCGATGTGGCCGCTCAAGGCGGCCCACATCAGCACCGACTCGCCGTCGCTGTTCTGTGCGTTCGCGTCGGCGCCGGCGTCGAGCAGCAGCTCGGCGACCGATGCGTCGGCGTCGAGCGCGGCGAAATGGAGCGGCGTCTCGCCGTTCTTCGAGCGCGCGTTCACCTCGGCGCCGCGCGCGAGCAGCGACTCGGCCAGCGCGCGCATGCCCTTTTCCGCCGCGCGGTGCAGCGGGGCGTCGCCTGCGGCATTGCGCACCTTGGGGTCGAGTTTTCCGGCGCGCACCAGAGCGAGCGCCGCGGCTTCGTCGTCCTGCTCGATCGCGCGCCAAAGCGCTTCCTCGGAGGCCGACACGCGGGTCGAGAACTGGACCAGCAGGAGGCCCGCCATGACCCACAGCGCCCCGCGCAGCCAGCGCCGATAGGTCGGCGCGTCGATGCGCTCGCGCAGGCGCATGCCGGCGAAGAGCGCCGCCACCGAAGGCACCGCGAGCGCGCCGATCACGAGCCAGCCCCGCGGGCTGATCTCGCCCGACATCGCCCAGGTCGCGGTCTGGGCGCCCTTGCCGAGCGAGAAGCACAGGTTCAGCGTCTGCACGACCTGCGCCGGCGCGAGGCCGAGCAGCATGAAGTAGATCAGCAGGAGCGGACCGGCGACGTTCGCGACCGCCTCACAGACGCCGGCGACGAAGCCGAACGCCGCGCCGAACGGCATGCGCAGCCGCTGCACGCGCTCGCTGCGGCCGCGGCCGACGCGGTCGAGATTGAGGTAGAGCAGGATCACCCCCGCCAGTATGAGCAGGAACGGCTCCGGGGGTGTGGCGAGGAGGATGCGCGTGCCGAGCCAGGCCCCGAGCGCCGTGGCGAGCGGCAGGAACCAGAACTCCCGCACGATCGAGAACAGGGCGGCGCCGCGCAGCGCCGAGATCACCGTCAGCACCAGCGTGATCGGCGCGAGCAGCGCGATCGCGGACTTGATGTCGATCGCGAGCGCGACGAGCGGAGTGGCGACGATCGGGAAGCCGAAGCCGAGCGCGCCGTGGCCGAAGCCCGCGAGCAGGCACGCGAGGGCGACAAAGGCGATGACGGCCGGGCCGAGCTCGGCGTTCATCCCCTGGCCAGGATCTCGGCGAGATGCAGCGTCGGCCTGGCGGCGAGGCCCTCGATCTGCTCGCGGCAGGAAAATCCGCTCGCCACCACGCTGGCATCCGGCGCCGCCTGCAGCGCTGGCAGCAGCGCAAGCCCGGCGATCCTCAGCGAGGTCGGATAGAACTCCGGACGGTAGCCGAACGAGCCGGACATGCCGCAACAGCCCGTGTCCGGCGTCATGACCTCGGCGCCGGCCTTTCGCAGGAGCTCGACGTCGTCGGCGCTGCCCCAGAGCGCTTTCTGATGGCAGTGGGCGTGGGCCAGCACCTTCCCCGACAGCGTCGTCTGGAAGCCCCTGCGGTTGAGGAACTCGCCGAGCGACACGACGGCCTTGGCGAGGCGCGTGGCGCGCGCGTCGCCGCGGAAGAGCTGGTGCAGCTCGTCGCGGAACACGGAAAGGCACCCCGGCTCGAGCACCACGACCGGGAGGCCCCGCTCGAGCTGCGGCGCGAGCGCGTCGAGCACCCTGGCGAGCGCGGCCCGCGCACGCTCGAGCATGCCGAAGTCGTAGTACGGCCGGCCGCAGCACACGTGCTTGGCCGGCAGCTCCACCGCGCAGCCGGCGCGCTCCAGCACTTTCTGCGCGGCCGCCGCCGTCTGCGGACGAAAATGGTTGTTGAAGGTATCGTCGAACAGCACTACGGGCTCGCCCTGCTGTTGCGCCCTGAAAGCCGCGCGAAAGGTCCGCGCGGCAAGTTTAGGCAGGGAACGCTCGGGCGCCACCCCCCCAATTTTCTTCGAGAGTTTCATCCCGGAAAGCGCGTTCGCCAGCCCGGGCAGCGCAGAGGCGAGCGGCGCCCACTCGCCGATGCGTCCCATCGACCAGGCCTGGCGCGGACGCCTGCGTCCCTCGTAGTAGTGCGACATGAACTCGGCCTTGTAGGCCGCCATGTCGGTGTGCGTGGGGCAGTCGCTGCGGCAGCCCTTGCACCCGAGGCACCACTCGAGCGCGTCCTTCACTTCCTCGCTTTCCCAGCCCGTAGTGATGAGCTCGCCGCGCAGCATCTCGGCGAGCAGCCGCGCGCGTCCGCGGGTCGAATAGCGCTCCTCGCGCGTGCCGCGGTAGCTCGGGCACATGGTGCCGCCCTTGGCGGCGCGGCACTTCCCCATCCCGACGCAGTGGCCTACCGCCCGGAGAAAACCGTCGCCCTCCTTGGTGACAAAAGCAAGATGGGTTTTCACTTCAATCGGTCGGTATTGGGGCCCCAGCCGCAAATGCTCGTCGACGCGGAACGGGTCGACGATTTTCCCGGGATTCATCCGGTTGGCCGGGTCCCAGGCCGCCTTGAACTCCCGGAACGCCTGCATCAGCTCGTCGCCGAACATGAGCGGTAGGAACTCCGCGCGTGCGTGACCGTCGCCGTGCTCGCCCGAGAGCGAGCCCCCGTACTTCACGACGAGCTCGGATGCCTCGCGCAGGAATTCCCGCCACCGCGCCACGCCTTCGCGGCTGCGCAGGTCGAAATTGAGGCGCGCGTGGACACAGCCGTCGCCGAAGTGCCCATAGATGGAGGTTTGGTAGCCATGGCGCGCGACGAGCGCGCTGAACTCGCGGAGATAGCCGCCGAGGCGCAGCGGGTCGACGGCGGCATCCTCCCAGCCGACGATCGGGTCGGGCGCGCGGCCGGCGAGGTTGAGCGCGGTCGCCGACGCACCGGTCTCGCGCAGGGTCCACAGGCGCGTCATGAGATCGCGGTCGGCTACGACGAGTCCGGGAAGCGCACGCGCTTTCTCGAGCGCCTCGTCGGTCGAGTCGGCGCCGAACTCGACCATCAGCCAGCCCTTGCCCGGCGGCAGCAGCGCGATGTCCGCTAGGCGCAGCCCGCGTTCGCGCAACCCGCCGATGATGGCTTCGTCGAGCCCCTCGCAGGCGATCGGGCCCGCGGCGAGCACCTCGGGCACGGCGTCGCCCGCGGCAAAGATGTCCGGAAAGCCGCGCACCACGAGCACGCGGTGGCGCGGACTTTTTACCAGGCGCGCCTCGGCTTGCAGGGTGAGGGCGCAGGTTCCCTCGGAGCCGACCAGCGCGCGCGCAACGTTGAAGCCGTTTTCGGGAAGCAGCTCGTCCAGGTTGTATCCCGAGACCCGGCGGCGGATCCGCGGGAAACGGCCGCGGATCGCGGGAGCGTACTTTTGGGCGATGCGCTGCAGCGCAGAATAGATCTCGGACTGTCGACCGCCCTGCGACAGGATGCGCTGCATGTCGACAGCGTCGGTCGGACCACACCAGAAACGCGCGCCGTCGTAGGTCAGCACCTCCAGGCGTTCGATGTTTTCGACCGTCTTGCCCGCCATCACCGAGTGCGGGCCGCAGGAATTGTTGCCGATCATGCCGCCGAGCGTGCAGCGCGAGTGGGTCGCCGGGTCCGGGGCGAAAGTCAGGCCGTGCGCCTCCGCCGCCCCGCGAAGCGCATCGCACACCGCGCCGGGCTCGACTTGCGCGGTGCGCGAGACCGGGTCGACCGCAAGCACGCGATCGAGATACTTCGAGCAGTCGATGACCACCGCAGCGTTGACGCTCTGGCCGCACATCGAAGTACCGGCGCCGCGCGGCAGGATCGCTGCATCGTGCTTGCGGCAGAGCGCCACCGCGGCGACGACATCCTCGACGCTCCGCGGCAGAACCACGCCGACCGGCACCTGCCGATAGTTCGAAGCGTCAGACGCGTACACCGCACGCGTCGCATCATCGAAGCGAACCTCGCCCGCAATCGCGGCGTGGAGCGCTACGCCGAGTCGTTGAACCGCTACCATTTCGATAGCCATTCTGGCACAGCGTGTCGGCTAGACCGGGCGGCAGCCGGACGCTAGATTGCGAACGGCTTGATTCCTGCTAGTTCTCGTCCGTGATTCAGTTCCTCATCTCAATCGTTCGCCAAATCTCATCCTAGGAGTGCAAATGAAATCCGTTTGGGCAAGAACAATCTGCCGCCTGCTGATCGTGCTGATGGTCTGGACGCCGTGCCAGATGGCGCAGGCCGGCATGATCGGTACCGATCAGGCCGCGGCGCCTTCCTCGCAGCCTGACCGCGCAGCGGTGCTGAGCTTCGTCTCGCGCGCCGACGTGGCAAGCCGGCTCCAGTCCATGGGCCTCGACGCCGCGACGGCGAAGGACCGCGTAGGCGCGATGACCGACGCCGAAGTGGCGTACCTCGCCGGGAGAATCGAGCAGCTGCCCGCGGGCGCCGACACCGCCGGTGTTATCCTCCTCATCGTCATCATCGCCGCGATCTGGTGGGTCTGGAAACGCTAACGCACCTCGGCCGAAAGACCGCACAGAACGCCCGCGTGACCGCGGGCGTTCTTGTTTGCGCCTGCGCCTTCGCGCTGTCGGGTTGCGCAAGCATGTGGCCCCAGACCGCGGAGCTGCGGCGCGCTCTGCCGCAGGGTCTTCCGGAACGGGCCGAGCTGCGCGCGGTACCGTTCTTTCCGCAGGAGGAATACCAGTGCGGCCCGGCCGCGCTTGCCACGGTGCTCGCGGCCGCCGGGGTCAAGGTGACGCCGGAGGAGCTCGTGCCGCAGGTTTACCTCCCGGAGCGCAAGGGGAGCCTGCAGGTGGAGATGCTGGCGGCGGCACGCCGCCACAACCTGGTTTCGTACCAGCTCGCGCCGCGCTTCGAAGACCTGCTGCGCGAGCTCACCGCGGGCAACCCCGTGATCGTGCTGCAGAACCTCGGCGTGGCCGACGGCTGGCATTACGCCGTCGCGGTCGGCTACGACTACGACGCCGGCATGCTCGTCCTGCGCTCCGGAACCACCGAGCGCGAGCTG
>Ga0111539_10010910_pt1 | contig 11435 bp, 12 predicted proteins | sample RhiMethybrSRZTD1_FD_79667 | JGI IMG/M metagenome (GOLD analysis project Ga0111539, IMG submission 79667) | Populus rhizosphere microbial communities from Tennessee, USA - Rhizosphere MetaG P. TD hybrid SRZTD1 (version 2) (version 2) | ecosystem: Host-associated > Plants > Roots > Rhizosphere >...
ACTGCCGGAACGCTTCACCACTTCAAGCATGTTGCTCATCGGTGCGAGCGGATTCCTGAGCTCGTGAGCAAGCGTTGCCAGAAATTCATTCTTACGCCGATCCGTTTCCGAGAGATCCGACGCGAGCTTGCGCAGGTTGTCTTCCAGGCGTTTTCTCTCGGACATATCACGCGCGATCTTGGAGGCGCCGATCACGTTTCCGGCATCGTCCTTGAGCGGTGAAATCGTGAGAGAAACTGTGATGTGCCGGCCATCGCTGCGCCGGCGTTCAGTTTCGAAATGTTCGATCCGGTGACCTTCTTTCAGCCGCGCGATGATCGTGTCTTCCTCAGCGACGCGTTCGGGCGGAATGATGAGCGAGATATGTTTGCCTACTGCCTGTTCTGCGGTGTAACCAAACAGACGTTCAGCAGCCGCGTTCCAGCTTTGAATCGTGCCGTCCAGTGACTTGCTGATGATGGCGTCGTTTGAAGATTCGACAATCGATGCGAGCAGGCGAGCGGTTAGAAGTCGATTCGCTCGATCACGATCCAACAGGCGCTGCGCGGTAACATCTCGAAAGATCAAAACGCAGCCCGATACGTATCCAAACTCGTTCCGAATTGGCGCCGCACTGTCGTCTATAGGACACTCCTGACCGTCTTTCCGAATCAGCACTGTATGGTTTGCGAGACCGACGACCACTCCTTGACGCAGTGCTCTGATGGCCGGATTCTCGACCGGCTTACGTGTGACCTCGTTGACGATATTAAAGACGCGATCGAGCGACTGACCGAGTGCCTCGTCGCGCGACCAGCCTGTCAGCGATTCGGCTACTTCGTTTAGAGCGGTGATGCGTCCGTGTGTGTCGGTGGTAATCACCGCGTCGCCGATACTATGCAGGGTGACGCGGAAGACTTCGCGCCGTTCATGCGCGCGCGTTTCAGCGATTCGTGCTACTTCGCCGAAGACGATGATTAGGGTGCAGGTGAAGAGATAAGCGACAAGACCGACGACGTTTGCCTTGTTTCCGAAATCAACATGGCCGCGCGGCGGGATGAAGAGATAGTGACAGGCAATGTAGCCGAGGAGGGTAACAGGGATCGCTACGCGATATCCGCCGAGCCACACCGCTGCCGCAACTGCGCCGAAGAGCGAAACGAGGGGAAGCGCGTCGCCCATCAGTGGGTCGAGCAGCCAGCGCAGTAATACTGCGAGCACCACCGTGACCAGACCCAGCGCGTAAGCTGTGCGCATGTTGCGCACACGTCCTCCTTGAAAGAGTGACATTGGGAATTAGATCAAATTGACATAGAGGGCCGTGTGGATTTTAGCAGTTCGGAAGGCGATCAGGATACAAGACGCGGATTCGATTGTAGGGGCGGCCCTCCGTGGCCGCCCCTTGCCGAGATTCAAGCTTTTGAAGATTTGGTCGTTGCGCGCGAGAGGCGGCGATTCATTCGACGTCGTTCAGTTCCACGCAGGGGCGGCCGCGGAGGGCCGCCCCTACAGTACATTCTAGGACGGTAGGCGTTTGCGCTGGAGATTGTTTTTGTAGGCGTCTTCCAGGTATTCGATGCCGTCGGCGGTCACGTACATGCGCGAGTCGTCCGTGCTGATCAGCTTCTTCTGATTGAGGTACCAAAGCGTGAACTCCAGGTGTTCACGCGGGCGGCCGATCATGCGCTCGAGCTCGCGCAGGTAAATGCCCGGATTTGCCGGTTCAACCCGGCGCTTCGTGTAGAGACATTCAAGCACGGTGAGACGCACAGCTTGCTCGAGCTCGAAATTGTTCTCCGATGTCGCACCCTCGGTAACGAGTCGCCAGCGGTCCTTACGCCGTTTTTGACTCGTCGCGTCGTACTGTGCGCGCTTCTCCGGATTGGAGAGGACGTGATAGGCCTCGGTTATCTCGCGGAAGCGGGCTTCATTTCCCGTCTCCTGATTGTCCGGGTGATAACGCTGCGCGAAGATTCGATAGACTCGATTGATAGTCTCCGGTTCAGCGGTGTCACTCACCTGAAGCACTTCGTATAAATCGATCTCTTCCGGCATCGGCTTCACCTTCCTCCAGATTGACTCCCGCCTGAATAATACCGAAATAATCGCCAAACCCGCCTAACTTTTTCCTCGTAACATGTCTCTATAACAATGATGACACGGTCTGAATCGCCCGACGAAGTGCTGGTAATCGGGGCGATTCTCGGGAACCTGGAGGCGTTTGAAGAGCTCGTGGTGCGCTACCGGCCTGCCGTTGTGCGACTGGCAAGGACGATCGTCGGCTCGGATCATGCCGAGGACGTGGCGCAGGACTCGCTCCTGCTCGCCTTCAAAGCGTTGCCAGGCATCGACGAGCCGCGGAAGTTTCCCGCGTGGTTGTCAGCGATAACGCGCCATCGCGCCTTGCGGTTTAACAAGAGCGAAACGGCGCAGATGAGGAAACGAGTAGCACTCGACGAAGCGCTGCTCGAAAAGATTGAGGCACTTGCGAAGCCGCTCGCCGAGAAGGAACGTGACGAGGAAATGATCGCGGCGCTCGAGAGCCTTCCGGCGGACTACGCGATGCCTTTGCGGCTGCGCTTTCTGGACGAGATGCCGCTGAACCGCATCGCGGCGTTTATGGGAATTCCGTTGTCGACGGTCAAGTGGAGAATTTATCACGGGAAGAAACTGTTAAGAGAGAAAGTTAGAGGAGAACCAGATGGAAAAAGAAACAGTGAAACTGCTTAACGTGTTGCGACGCATCGCGCGCGCCGCCGGTTATGCTGCCTGGACTAAGCCGGGACCGGATGCAACACAGTTCTGTGTGGCGCAATACAACCGCGTACTCGCCAGACTCAGCGAGCTCGAGCCGGCAATCAAGCCATTGTTCACGCCGTTGAGCGAATCCGCGTCGCCGGAAGTCACGCGGATCGCTGCGCGCGAACTGCTGGCTTACTTCGAAGCTGATGAGCCGGAGTTCGTTCGCGGATTTGGGAGGGGGTTTTATTTTGGTGGATGCCGGCCGAGGCGTGCGCGAGTGCGTTGCGTGCCTGTGTCTGTGAGTTGTGAGTAGAGACAGGATTGACAAGATTAAAACAGGATTTACAGGAGAAGGTATGGAGAGAGAGAAGGAGTTGGTGAAGCTGATCAATGTGCTGCGACGCACGTCGCGTATGGCACTGCAATCAGAATGGACAGGTGGTAAAGAAGATGCGGCCGCGTTCTGCACCGATCAATACAATCGCGTGCTCGCGCGTCTCAAGGAACTCGATCCGAATGTTAGTGTGGTTTTTGAACCGCTGGCCGCGGGCAGTTCGTTAACAGTCGTGGCAATGGCTTCGCGTCAACTTGCCGCTTACTACGAAGATGAGCTTGGACCAGCGAAGGGCTTCGGGCGCAGCTACGCCTTCGCCTTTGATTCGAATAAATTCCGCGAGTTCTGGGAGAAGTCAGCGCGCGAGTTTGAAGACATGGGCGAGTTTATCCGCGAAAGCATAGATGAGTGGCTGAAACATAAAAAGGCAGAGAAGTGTTCCACAGATCAGACAGAAAATAAATCTGCGTAATCTGTGGATGGCTTTAGAAATTGCACGGGCTCACAAGAGCCGGCACTTTCGGAGGGACAGTATCACGGAAACCGCGTGACGATCGTCGCATCTTCGCAACTTCTGCTTCGACTTGTTGCGGAGTCAATGCAGTGTTCGCCTGGAAAAATACCCAGTCGATGTCTTCCTGATACTGTCGCTTCTCCGTAGACTTCGTCATACCGTCACGAATAAACCAGAGGTTGAAGTTAATCGACATCGTATCCTCCGGATAATACTGGTCGCCGTGTTCCGCAAATAAATTTCCATCGACGAAATAACTAACCTTCTTGTTCATCACCTGCGTCACGAGCGTGTGCCAGCCCGCCTGGCTGCCGTTGGTTGTTTTGAACACGTTGTCTTTCTTCCAGTTTGGTTCCGGACTAAACGTCTCCCACGTCGTGGCGTAGAGTGTTGGTCCATCGATGCCCCAGCCGCCGTTCGGCAGGTATTCATAATCCAACTCGCTGTAATCAGGATCCATTGGTGCCTTGAGTGGAGCGATGGTGTAGAAGCTCTCGACTATCTGATCGCCGCCGGGTCCTGAGACAGGAGCGTCGGTGAAGCGAACGCGAGCTGCGTAAGTGCCTTCGTAGAATTTGCGTTGCTGACAGATCTGCGTTTGCGTCGTCGTTGCGCCTGTGCCTTCCGTTGCAGAAGTCATTCGCAGGAATTGAACGCCGGATTCCTTGTGCAGTGAAACGCCATTTTCAGACCACGTCGCTCCCGGAACTCCCGGCCAGCCCGCTTCAGTTCGAATGATCCAGCCGTTCTTCTTTAGCTGCTCCTTGCTTGTGTAGGTAAAATCCTCGAATAGTACCGCGGCTGGAGGTGCGGCTTTTGATGTAATAATGGCGGCGAGAATGATTAAGGTGACGGCACACGCAAACAAGGTTTTCATCGATGGTCCTCCAGGGCGTTCGATGATATGGGATAAAACGAGATGACACAAAGCAAGACAACACCGAGGCAAACAGCATTTCTCTTCGATCTGGATGGGACACTCGTCGATAGTGTCTATCAACACGTTCTGGCATGGCGTGAAGCACTGGAATCGAGCGGCATGCAACTCGCTGTTTGGCGTATTCACCGGCAGATCGGAATGAGTGGCGGTCTATTCGTCAATGCTCTATTGCGTGAAACCGGCCATACGGTTTCGAAGGAGGAAGCTGAGCGACTACAGCAGGCGCATGGTGACGCCTTCAAGCGTTATGCGTCGCAGGTCCGGCCGTTGCCGGGCGCTGCGGAGTTGTTGTCGTATCTGACGGAGAAGAAGGTGCCGTGGGCGATTGCGACGAGTGGCCATCTGAGGAGCGCGAGTCTGTCGATTGGTCTTTTGGGAGTCAAGAAAGATGTTCCGATTATCACGCGCGATCTCGTGACACATGCGAAACCCGATCCGGATCTGTTTCTCGCGGCGGCTGAAAAGCTCGGCGTTGATTGCAGTGACTCCGTCGTAATCGGCGACAGCATCTGGGACATGCTCGCTGCGCGTCGCGCTCGTGCGCTTGGTGTTGGATTACTCTCCGGCGGTTACGGCCGCGAGGAGCTGGAACGCGCTGGCGCCTATCGAGTTTATAACGACCCAGCCGATCTCTTGTACCACCTCGATGAAGTTGGCGTGCGGCGAGCCGAGTGAGTGTTAGACAGGATGAACAGGATAAAACAGGATTTACATGTACATCCTGAATAATCCTGTTAATCCTGTCTCCACTTCACGTCGACACCTTGCCATCTTAGGCATCCTCACGCTACTATGCCTAAAACGTTTAGGTATACGGCGGCATGACCAATCCCAAAGCTGATCTTCTCCAGGGCACGCTCGACATGCTCATTCTTAAGGCTCTCTCGCTCGGCCCGTTACACGGCTACGGCATCATCCAGCGCATCCGCAGAATGTCAGACGAAATGCTCACCGTTGAACAGGGCGCACTCTACCCGGCACTCTACCGTATCGAGCTGAAAGGCTGGGTCAGCGGCAAGTGGGGAGAGAACGAGACCGGCCGCAAAGCAAAGTTTTACAAACTTACCCGCGCGGGACAGAAACAACTCCGCCTCGAAGAAGAAAGCTGGGACCGGCTCGTGTTAGTCGTCGCCAAGATGCGCGAAGCCACCTGAGGAATACCGCAATGAGATGGCTCAACGTCTTAATCGCACGACTGCGCGCGCTCTTATGGCGCGACAAGGTTATCCATGACATCGACGAAGAGCTTCGCGCGCATCTCGAACTGGAGATGGACGCTAATCGCGAGATGGGAATGACGCCGGATGAAGCACGCCTGTCGGCCGCAAAGAGTTTTGGAAATGTGGCGAGCATCAGAGACCTTGCTTATGAAGTGAAGGGGGGAGGATTCATGGAAACCGTCTGGCAGGATCTGCGTTACAGCGCTCGCATGCTCTTCAAGCATCCAGGCTTTACGGCCATCGCTGTGCTGACGCTCACCTTGGGTATCGGCGCGAACACCGCGATCTTCAGCATCGTCAACGCCGTTTTGCTGCGACCGTTTCCGTTCCAGGCGCCCGAGCAACTCGTCATCGTTGGTGAGTTTGTTCCCGGCGGCTCGGTGTCGTATCCAAACTTCGTCGATTGGCGCGACGATCGAAACGTTTTTGAGTCAGCCTCGGCGGTGCGTTCGAATGAGAGTTACAACTTCAGCGGAGCAGGTGAACCGGAACGCCTGCAAGGCCGCCTCGTTTCCGCTGGCTTTCTTACTCTCCTCGGCGTCAAGCCTTTCCTCGGTCGCGATTTTCTTCCTGAAGATGATCGACCGGGTGCCACTCCGGCAGTGATGTTGAGTTACGGATTCTGGAGTCGCACCTTCGGCAACGATCAGAACATCATCGGGAAAACGATCACACTCAACAACCAGGGCTACACGGTTATTGCCATCACACCGCAGGATTTCCAGTTTGGTCTGCCGGCCGACGTCACCATTCCGGTCGGATTATCGGCGGAACGGTTCAAAGTGCGTGGCGGCGATCCGGGAATCGGCGTGGTTGCGCGTTTGAAACCGAACGTCTCGCAACAGCAAACAGAATCAGAGCTGAACGTCGTCTACAAGCGTCTCGAGCAGCAGTATCCGGACACGAACACTGGGCGTCGCGCCGTTTTGATGCCGCTGCACGAAAGCTTTGTCGGTAGCGTGCGACAGCCATTGTTTATTTTGCTCGGCGCGGTTGGGCTTGTCTTGCTGATCGCGTGCGCAAATGTCGCAAACCTTTTGCTCGTTCGTGCTTCAACTCGCAAAAGAGAAATGTCAGTGCGCGTGGCGCTCGGTGCGAATCGCTGGCGCATCATTCGCCAGTTACTGACGGAGAGTCTTCTGCTCGCCGTAATCGGTGCGGCGCTCGGAATAGTTCTGGCACATTGGGGCACCAGCTTTATCGCGAGCCAACTGCCTGATGGTATTCCGCGGATCGCTGAAGCCAATGTCGATCTACGGGTATTGCTGTTCACACTCGGTGTGTCGATCATTACCGGTGTGTTATTCGGTCTCGCTCCAGCGCTACAGGCTTCACGAATAAACCTCGTCGATGCGTTGAAAGAGGGAGACCGTGGTTCAGTCAGTCGCCAGCATTTGCGCAGTGTGTTGGTTGTTTGCGAAGTGGCGCTAACGCTCACGCTGCTCGTCGGTGCTGGTTTGCTAATTCAGAGTTTTCGCAGAGTGCTGCAGGTCGATCCGGGTTTTGAGGCGCAGAATCTGCTGACGATGCAGGTTTCTGTGAATAATCCTGATGGCAATCAGGTCGTCTCTTTCTTCAAACAGTTGCAGGAAAATGTGCGGAGTTTACCGGGTGTTAAGTCGGTCGCGATCTCGAATGGACTTCCGCTTGGTTCTGCGAATCATCCAGTGTTTTTTATCCAGGGGCGGCCACTGCCGGAACCGGGCAAGGCACCCGGCGCGATTCGTTACACCGTCAGTCCCGATTACTTTCAGACGATGGGAATTGAACTGGTGAAGGGGCGCGTCTTCAACGTACAGGACACGCCGTCAACTCCGCTCGTCGTCGTGATCGACGAAGCCCTCGCGCAACACTTTCAGAATGAAGATCCGATTGGACAGCGTCTGTCGCAGACTGCAACCGGTGGCCCGATTTATGAGATTGTCGGCGTAGTTCGTCACGTCGAACAGTACAGCCTCGATGGCCAGGCGACGCGGACGCCGCAACTTTATCTCGACTTCAATCAGATGCCCGCTGAACGCTGGCCCGGTTCTGTGCGACGGATAAATTTACTGACGCGAACGGATGTCGAGCCAACGAGTCTCGCCGGCGCGGTGCGTGGTCAGATTGCTGCACTGAACAAGGATCAAGCAGTCTTCAACGTGCGGACGATGGAACAGATCGTATCGCAGTCAGTTGCGGCGCGACGTTTCTCGATGTTGTTGCTGGCAGTCTTCGCGGTCGTCGCACTCGCGCTGGCAGTGATCGGGATCTATGGAATGCTCTCTTACGCAGTCGCACAACGCACGCGTGAAATCGGATTGCGGATGACGCTCGGCGCGCAGCGAACAGATGTGATGCGACTCGTGATCGGGCACGGGATGAAGCTCGCGGTTGCGGGGGTTGCGTTGGGCTTGATTGCGTCGTTTGCGCTGACTCGAACGATGAAGAACTTGCTGTTTGGTGTGAGTGCGACGGATCCGGTCACGTTTGGATTAATTACGTTGATATTGACTACAGTAGCGCTGTTGGCATGTTGGATTCCGGCGCGGAGGGCTACAAAAGTCGATCCGATCGAGGCGCTCAGGTACGAATAACTCTAATCCGTGATGTCTGTGGTTAATAAACTCTCCAACTGGCGTCCTCCTGAACACTGGAGTCGCATCACTACGATCGACATGCACACCGGTGGCGAGCCGCTGCGTGTGATCATTGATGGGCTGCCGCCGATCGAAGGTCGAACTGTGCTTGAAAAGCGTCGTTACTTTCGCGAGCACTACGATCACCTGCGCACGGGTCTCATGTGGGAGCCGCGCGGACATGCGGATATGTACGGCGCCGTGATTACTTCGTCTGAAGATGCGGATTTTGATGTTTTCTTTCTGCACAACGAGGGATACAGCACGATGTGCGGGCATGCGATCATCGCGCTCACAAAGCTCGTCGTTGAAACAGGGCTCGTTAGCACAAACGAAGTGGTTTTCAACGTGCCGGCGGGCCGGATTCGCGCTCGTGCGACTGTTGTAGATGGCCACGTCGCGGAAGCATCGTTTCAGAACGTTCCGTCGTTTCTTTACCTTCGCGAGGGACAGGTTGAGGTGCCGGGAATCGGCTTGGTGGAGTTCGATGTTGCTTATGGCGGAGCCTTCTACGCTTTTGTGAGAGCGGAAGCAGCGGGCTTAACACTCGAACCGGAACATTTCAATCGCATTATCGACTACGGCCGGCGGATAAAACACGCCGTGATGGCTCAGTTTGAGATCACGCATCCTCTCGAACCGGATCTGAGTTTTCTCTACGGAACGATCTTTACTGGACCACCACGCGATCAGTTACATCACAGTCGTAACGTTTGTATTTTTGCGGACGGCGAACTCGATCGATCGGCAACCGGCAGCGGCGTGAGCGCGCGTGCTGCGTTGCACTTCGCGAAAGGTGAGTTGGGTTTGAATGAACCGATCGTAATCGAGAGCATTATCGGCAGCACGATGTCGGTACGCGTCGTGGACACAACCAACTTCGGCCCGCATGACGCAGTCATCCCCGAGGTCAGCGGCACCGCCTCCATCATCGGCCGCAACGAGTTCTACTTCGACCCCGACGATCCGCTTCGAGCAGGATTCATTTTTAGATAACCCGCAAAAACTAATGTGACTCGTCTCGGATGCGTTGCAACTCAGCGATTACTTCGAGGTCTTTTGGACGGCCCGCTGCACGTTTGACTTGAATGAGTTGTTCTAAGTTGAGGCATAGACATTCGGTGCCAGCAATCTCGACGGTTATGCTTTCAGGCCGCAACTGGTCATAACTTCCACCACCAGTAATTTCACCGAGGATGTCCAGTGGACCAAGAGTCGTAATCAGCGTGAAGTTGAGACCACGTTCTACAGTTTGCACATCCCAACTGAACGGAAGACCGGGTGGCGCGCCGCGAAGATACGGAGTAATAGGTTGAAGGGCACTGACGATCCGCTCAATATTCTCCCTGCTGCGCTTATAAACGATGTCGAGATCGAATGTCAGTCGTGCTGAACCGAGCGCTGTAGCTGCCGCACCTCCCACAATAATGAACTCGACGTTGTTCTCTGTGAGTATCCGCAGTAGAGCGTTGAAGTCAGTCACTTTTTGCGTGCCTTTCTTCCGGCGCGGCGCAGATCCTCTGCGAACTGCTGAAGTTTCATCAATTGCTGAAATCGCTGATCCACTGTGAGGCGCAGATTCTCGCGGATTAATGTAACGTCAATATCTTTCTTGTAGGCCTCGACAACTGGATCGAGATCCGCAGCTTGTTCAATTGTCTCCTTCATGCTGAACATTATAGCGCAGGGTGGCTCCCGAACCCTGCTAGAATGCTCGGGTATGGAGTGTCCAAGGTGCAAGAGTGAGCGGATTCAACGCGACTACGACGATGCGGTCTTTTTCATACGGATGTTCGGGTTGCACAAGCTGCTGTGCAATAACTGTGGCCTAGTGTTCAAGGGCTTCGACCCGCTCGCAAAACACCAGCGCGAGCCCTCGGAAAAACCAAAACAGGTGCGCAATCGCCGGCGTGGCCCACGCTTTTACGCCCACCTGCCCACCGCAATCTCTTTGATTGTCGGTCAGCCCCAGGGCGGCAAGGTCTCTTACTCGCAACCATCGCGCGGTCACTGCGAAACTATCAGCAAGTTTGGTATGGGACTTTCGCTTGTCGGCACGCGTTTTTCCGAAGCCGATTTGACTCGCAAAGGGGGACTGCTGTTCGTACGTGTAGACTTGCCTGAAGGTCCCATCGAAGCAGTAGTGAAGATCGTCACATCCGAGCGCGCTGGCGATGCGAGCAAAAAACGGTGGCTGATTGGTGCGAACATCCACCAGATATCTGACGATGATCGAGAACGCCTGAATGCGTATCTTGAAAAACGTCGCCGAGGCGAGCCGCTGATCATTTCAGAGTGAAGCCACAAAAAGGCACAAAAGGCACTGAAAGCACCGACTGGCGGTTGAAAGTGGTGGTTTTTGTGTCGGGCGCCGTGCTGATGGGACTCGAGATGACCGGTAGCCGGGTTCTTGCGATCCATTTCGGCTCGTCGATTTACGTCTGGGGCGCGATTATCGGGGTGTTCCTGGCGGCACTTTCGATAGGATATTACAGCGGCGGTATGTTGGCGGATCGCCGTCCGACTTTCTATCCACTCACTGCGTTGCTGCTAGTCGCCGGTGGTTGGTTGATGCTGATTCCGTTTTATGCGAACCCGGTCTGCCGTCTGTTGTTGCGTCTCAATCCCGGCGAACGTCTTGGTCCATTGCTCGCGACGCTGATCCTGTTCGGTGGTCCAAGTGTGTTGCTTGGAATGGTTTCGCCTTACGCAGTGCGACTGGCAGCGCAAACAGTGGAACGGATCGGCAATGTAGCAGGCAGTTTGTATGCGCTCTCGACGTTTGGCAGCATCGCCGGAACGCTGCTGACAGCTTTCTGGCTGGTACCCGCATTCGGTGTGCGAACGCTGTTGCAGATCCTTGGAATATGCCTGCTGGTTCTACCGCTGATCGCGCTCGGCTGGTCGCTAAAGAGTGCCTCGGCTGTAATTCTATTTGCGTCGACATTTATGGTACTGAGCTACATCAGAGCAGTTCCGGCGCCGGGCGTCATTTACGAAGGCGATTCCGCCTACCACTACATCAAGGTCGTCGACGATAAGCAACGAAACATTCGCTTTCTGCAGTTCAATAACTACATTGAAGGCG
>Ga0111539_10010911_pt1 | contig 11435 bp, 12 predicted proteins | sample RhiMethybrSRZTD1_FD_79667 | JGI IMG/M metagenome (GOLD analysis project Ga0111539, IMG submission 79667) | Populus rhizosphere microbial communities from Tennessee, USA - Rhizosphere MetaG P. TD hybrid SRZTD1 (version 2) (version 2) | ecosystem: Host-associated > Plants > Roots > Rhizosphere >...
CCGGACCGGCGCAAATGGCGCATCGTGACCTTCGCGCATGTAGCCGAGACGCGCGAGCAAGCGCGCCAGGACATCAAATTTGGCCTCGACGACTTCCGGCGCTACTTCACCGAGGTTGCGACGTTTCCCATCATCCCGCCGGATATCACGGGTGATCCGGCCGATTATCTGGTGGAGTCGGGGCTCGCCACGATCGGCACGCCAGAAGACTGCATTCGCCACTTCGAGCGTCTGTGGAAGGGCTCCAACGGCGGTCTCGGCGGTGTGCTACTTTTGGCCCACAACTGGGCCGATTGGCCGGCAACCCTGCGCAGCTACGAGCTGATGGCGCGCTTCGTGCACCCGCACTTCCAATCGAACATCAACGGCCTGCGCGACTGCAGTTACGACGACGCCAAGAAGAAATTTGCCACGGCCGGGCAGCAGAGCAGGGCCGCGGTGCAGGCCGCGATCGACCGATACCAGGCGCGCAAGGCGTGAGCGGTCGAACGCGGCGGGCTTTGGCGTGGATTTGGGCCCCTCCGCCTTCCAGGGTCGCCATGGGCCCAGGGGACGGCAGCGCAGCTCGGGATTGAGGCGACAGCGCGCTTCGGGGCGGTGTTAAGACGTGGCGTGCAGATCACCGGTGGCCCGTGCCCGTTCCGTCTCGGGAGCACCCTAGCGCTTGCTAGCGTCCGGGACGGAACGCACCGCCTCGCTCGTCAGGCGCAGCTTGATCTTATCCGCCAGCTGCTCGAAGGCGTTGGCGTCGATGGTGATGCTCCGCCCACCGACACCGAGAAAGCGTCCAATATCGATCTCAAGGGCTTGCACCTTGCCGTTGCCATCGCGGATGACCTCGACCACCCGGCCGACATCCTCATTGTCGGAGCTCAGCACAGGCAAACCGCGTACCGGGGCCAAATTATCCAGGGTTTGACCCACAGCATCGAGGACCGTGCGGCACGAGGGCGCGAGCGAGGCTGCCTTTTCCCTGAGACATTGGCCAATGCGATCGGCATTGGCGCAGTTGGCCTCGATTTCGCTCCAGCAGGCATCGGCAATGCGCTCGACCCGGTCGAGCGCGCGCTCCAACTGGCGCGAAGCGCGGTACAAGGCAAATTGACAGCGCCGGGTCAATTGATCGTCGAAGGCCTGCATGCAAAGCAACAGACGCCCCTCGCCGCGTGTAACATTGCCACAAAACCTGTTGATGTCCGCAGCGCACGAACTCTCGACCGCCTCCGTCGCCCCCTGCACGCGGTCGCGAGGGCTCGTTTGAGCCTTGCCCGGCAGCACGGAAGCCAACGGCAGGATCGCTGCCAAGACCCAAGCGGCCATGCGTGTTGATGTCGAGAGGATCGTCATCGCTGGTCTCCTTGGTCAGGTCTTCCGAGAAGATCGACGCCAATAGGAGCCGGCGACGCTAGGGCAGATCGAGAGCGCCCTTAACCCGGAGAAGACCGCAGAAAAGGGCCGGAAAAACACGCAAAAGCAAGGCGAAGGTGCAACCGCCGATGGTGTCGGGCACAACCTATGGCACGCGCGAGGGCCTCCGAGCCAGGCGGAATTAGGCCTGGTCCTTGACCCAAGCCAAAATGTGTTGTGCCACCGCGACCAGCTCGCCCGTCTGGTTGATCACCTTGATGTCGCTGCGCGACCGACGCTTGATCGGATCGACCTCGATGATGGTGTAGGTCAACGTCAGCGTGTCACCAATGTAGACCGGGCCCAGAAAGCGCACCTTGTCGTAGCCGAGGGAGACGGCGGTCTCATCGCCGGCGGTGCCATGACATTTTTCGATCATCATCGAGGAGCAGGTCGACGCAAAGCCCAAGACGAGCACGCCGTGCGCGATGCGCCGCCCATATTTCGAGCGTGCCATATACTGTTCGTTCACGTGATTGACGGCAAAGTCACCGGTAATGCCAGCAAACAAATAGATGTCGGTCTCGCCCACCGTCTTGGCGAAGGTGACGCTGTCGCCGGGCTTAACATAGAATTCTTCTCTCATCGCGAGGTCCTTCCTTTGGCACGCGCCTCACGGCGTCGTGCCGGTGGTGATGATCTTTTCATCCGCCAGCGCGCGAATTTGCGCGGCCGTGAAGCCAAGCTCGGCCAGCACTTCGGCGGTTTGGGCTCCCAGGGGCTGGGGTGGGCGGCGAACTTCCGCCGCGGCCCCATCGTAGCGCACGGGATGGTTCACCACGGTGACCGGTGCCCCGGTCTTGCCGGTGCCCGGCACGCTGACGAGCGACTGCATATGCTGCACTTGCGGGTCGGCACAGATCTCCGCATATCCCTGCACCGGCGCATGCCAAATCTTGAGCGACTCCATGCGCTCGATCCACTCCTCAGTGGTGCCGGCCTTGAGTTTGCTGGCGATCAGCTCGGAGATCTCGTCCTGCTTGCTAAAGGTATCCTCGCGAGCATAGGTAGCAAGCCTCGGCTCGCCAATGGCAGCGCCGATATCCTTGAGCGGCGATAACGAGAGCGCGAGATGGCCGTTCTTGGTCGGATAGACGCCGTAGGGCGCCGCATAATACCAGCCGGCAACGTGCTTGAAGGCGCTGATGTCGGGCTTGTGGGGCGAGTTGAGCCAGCTCACCAGCGACTCGGCCTGCAGGTCGAGCGCTGCCTGCATCAAGCTGGCTTCCACCCGGCAACCTTCCCCCGTCCTCTGGCGCCGCACCAAGGCGGCCAGCACACCCATCGCGAACAAGGCGGCGCCGTGATGATCGACAAGGGACACGCCTACGGGTCGCGGACCGGTGCTCGCCTGCCCCGTAATCGCCATCACGCCAAACAGCGCTTGGGCCAAAAGATCCTGACCGGGCTTGTCAACATAAGGCCCGCTCGAGCCATAGCCGGTGGCGGAGGCATAGATGAGGCCGGGGTTGCGCTGCTTCAGGGTCTCGTAGCCGAAGCCCAGCTTGTCCATTACGCCAGGCCGAAAGTTTTCCGCCACGATGTCGGCGGTATCGATCAGCCGCAGCGCCAGCTCCTTGCCTTTTGCCGATTTGAGATCGATGGCGACGTTGCGTTTGTTGCGATTGGCGCAAAGGTGCAGCACGCTCTCACCGTCGTGCCAAATGTCCCCGCCGGCCCAGTGGCGCTGCCAGGCCCCTTCCGTACTCTCCACGGCAATGACGTCGGCACCGAGATCGGCGAGTGTCTGCATCGCCATTGGACCGAGCAGGAAATGGTTGAAGCTGACGACGCGGATGCCGTGCAATAGATCGAGCATACGAGCTTCAGCCTTGCTTGGCCCCGGTGAAGTTGAGATCCGTCCAACCGAACACGCCACGGGCCTCGATTTCGGCGATGTTGGTCGGCCGCGCGAACGGCTCGGGAGCCGGCTCACCGGCCCTGCGCTCACGACCGATCTCGGCAAAAAAGGCATCGAGCCCGCCGGGCATGAACAGGGCGAGGAAGGTCAGTGGCTCGGGCCCCGGGTTGATCCACTTGTGGCGGCGATTGTAGCCGACGAACACCGCCGAACCGGCCTCGACCGCATGGTCAACGCCGTCGATCTGAAAAAACCCCTTACCGGCTACGACGTAAGCCGCCTCGTCGTTGTGATCGTGCGTGTGTTCACGAATGAAGCAACCAGGAGCGATCGTCTGCACACTCAGCGAGTATTTGTGCACGCTACCGGTCGTTTCATCGTTGAACAGATTACGGGCGAAGCCATTGGCCGGTACCGGCTGCCAATAGCTCTTGCCCTCGTTCGGGCCGAGCACCAGCGCCCGGCCCAGCCGTTTGTCGCTCGCTGCCACGCTATCCTCCCGCGCTCTCCTGTTGGGCACTCGCATCGATCGTTGCATTGCGGCGGTGAAGCACGCCGCCTGTCAACTGGCGCTGCGTCAGTAAAGTTTTGCCCCGAAATTACGCGCCGGATCCATATCGGGCGCCAAACGCTGTAGCGGTCGCGCCGCCTCTCCACCCGAGCGCGGCAGGAAGCTCCCCGAGCCCGGCATCGCCTTGAGTTTGCCCTTGAGCACGATCACCTCGCCGCGGCGGAGCACGCTCTCCGGCCAGCCTGTGAGCGTGCGGCCGGCATAAGGCGTGTAGCCAGTCTTATCGTGCGTCATGCCGTCGGCCAACGCGACCTTACGCTCCGGATCCCAGACGACGAGGTCGGCGTCGGCGCCGATGGCAATCGAGCCCTTGCGCGGGGCAAGGTTGTAGATCTTCGCCGGCGCGGTGGCCGTCAGCTCCACGAACTTGTTGAGACCCAAGCGCCCCTTGGAGACCATGGCGTCGAACAGCAGCGGCAAGCGCAGCTCGATGCCAGGCAGGCCATTGGCGATCTGCTTGAAGGTTGCCGACGGCCCGGCGCTGAGTTTGCCGCTGGCATCGAAGGCATAAGGCGCATGATCGGAGGAGACGAGCTGCAAATCACCCAACGCCAAGCCTTGCCAAATCGCCGACTGATCCGCCTCGCTGCGCGGGGGTGGCGAGCACATCCATTTCGCTCCCTCGAGCCCGGGTTTGTCGAGGTCGCGAGCCGTCATGAAGAGGTATTGCGGACAGGTCTCCGCGAATATCTTGAGCCCGCGGCCGCGCGCGCGCCGGATCACCTCGACACCTTCGGCGGTCGACACATGAAAGATCATGATCGGTTGGTCGATGAATTCGGCGAAGGTAATCAGCCGGTTGATGGCTTCGGCCTCGCAGCCGCGCGGATGGCTCACCGTGTGGTATTTGGGAGCAGAAAAGCCCTTTTCCACGAGCCGCTTGCCCATCCACGTGATCATGCCGTGGTTTTCGGCGTGCACGCACACCAATGCGCCGGCCGCGCGCGCGGCGCAGAGAATCTCGAGCAACTTCTCATCGCCCACCGCCAGGCGATCATAGGTCATGAACACCTTGAGCGTGGAGTGGCCCTGCGCGATGAGCGCTGGAATGTGCTCGCGGATCGTCACCTCGGTCGGGTCGGCAATGATGAGATGGAAGGCGTAATCGATGATCGCTCCCCTTCGGGCCAGGGCCGAATAGTCGGCAACGACCTTGGCCAAGTCCATGCCGACATGCTGGGCAGCGAAACAGATCGCGGTCGTGGTGCCGCCGTAGGCGGCCGAGGTGGTGGCGCTCTCGAACGTATCGGAATTCACAATACCGGCTGCGGACAGTTGTTCGATATGCGCATGGGCATCGATACCGCCCGGCAGCACCAGCCGGCCTGTCGCATCAATCTCCGACCTACCCGGGTCCAGGTTGCGTCCGATCGCGGCAATCTTGCCCTCCGCTATGCCGACATCGGCGATGAAGTCGTCAACCGCGGTTGCGACGCGACCTCCGCGTATGACGCAGTCAAAAGTGGGCTCTGCCATGTCTCACCTCTGCTCATGCCGCGCGGCTTTCTCCCTTTACGGCCCGCTCCAGCTGGAGCAGGATCGCAGCGCGGCGAAGCTCGCATCGCCCTAAAAGTTCGACGCTGCGGCTGAAGGGCAAATCCTGCTCCAGCAGAGGCGTGAAAGCAAGCGACCCGCCTGCGCTGCCGGCGCGCCGAGCAGGCTCTTTTCCCCGCCGAGAGCGTGGCAGATCGATCAGGAGGTCAGCATGGGAGCCCACAATCGGCGCCGCATCTTGGTGGTGAACCCCAATTGCAATGCACGCGTCACCCATGGCCTCGCCACCACCCTGGCCCCGGTCAGCTTCCACGACGGGCCCGAGATCGTCTGCGAAACCTTGCAGGCTGGCCCCTATGGCATCGAAACGCAGGCGCACGTGGACGAGGTGGCAATGCCGCTGATGCGGCTGGTGAGCAGCCGGGACGACATCGACGCCTTCGTGATCGCCTGCTATTCCGACCCTGGCCTCTATGGCTGCCGGGAGGCCACGCAGCGGCCCGTGTTCGGCATCAATGAGGCGGGCGTGCTCACCGCGCTGGCGCGCGGCGAAAGGTTCGGCGTCATCGCGATCGCCCAACCGTCAATCCGTCGTCACCTGCGCTATCTGCGGCAATTGGGGCTGATGGACCGCCTCGCCGGTGAACGCCCGCTCAATATGAGCGTTGCCGAGACCGCCGCGAGCGACAAGGCGCTCGAGAAAATGATCGCGGTCGGCAGCGCGTTGCGCGATGCTGACGGCGCCGACGTTGTCATCATGGGCTGCGCCGGGATGGCCCGGCACCGGGCCCCGCTCGAGGCCGCGCTCGGAATTGCCGTCATTGACCCAACCCAGGCGGCCGTCGCCATGGCGATCGGAGCGGTGCAGTTCGCCTAACTTTCAAGGCGCTTTTGCCGCCACTCAGCGTAGGTGATGCGCTTTAACTCGAAGCGGTCGCGCTGACGCGCGTAGGCGCTGCCGCACAGGCGCCCGACCGCTGCCAGCGCCGCGAAGTCGACGTTGAGCGTGGCCGCCTCGACGATGCCCTCGCGTACGTGCGCCGCCAGCACTTCTCCGATCAGCAGTTCGCGCTGCGGCCCAAACGCCAGCCCGACGCTGCGGCGGCACTCGAAGGCGGCGGGCGCTTGCGCCAGGCGCGGCGGCTTGATCAGCGTGGAAGCCAGCGTCGCCATGCCCAATGCCGTCGGCTCGCCTTCGCCGGGCGGAAAGTCCGTGGCGGTGAGGTTCATGGCCTCGGCGATGCCCTCATCCACCAAGTTGACGACGAATTCGCCGCTGAGATGGATATTGCGGGTCGTGTCCTTCGGCGAGCCATCCTCGTTGTGCTGCAAACCCAAGACCAGCAAGGCCGGGTTCTCGGAGAATACGTTAAAGAACGAGAACGGCGCGGCATTGACGACACCCTCGCGGCTGATCGAGGTCACCAATGCGATCGGGCGGGGCACCACTAGCCCGCACAGGAGCTTGTAGCGCTGGCTCGGCTGCAACTCCGCGAAATTGTAGCTCAGATGTCCCACTCACCTCTCCTTTGGCAGTTCGGCGCCCGCCTGCGCCGTAATGCGCCCGTAATGCTCGATGCGGCGGTGTCGCGTGAAGTCGAAGATCGTCTCCTTGCCGAAGCGGGTGGCATCGAGATCGCATGCATACAGAATGACCTCGTCCGATTCCGTCTTGCTCTCGGCGACGATTTCGCCGTCCGGATTGACGATCAGGCTGCAACCGAACAGGGGATGCCCATCCTCAATACCGGCCTTGGCCACCGCCACCACCCAGGTCGAGTTCTGATAGGCACCGGCCTGCACGGATAACTTGTGGTGGAAGATGCGCCTTTGTGGTCCCTCGTCGCCCTTCTGAGAATTGACGGAGGGCGTGTTGAAACCGAGGACGATCATTTCCACACCCTGTAGGCCCATGACGCGGTAGGTCTCCGGCCAACGGCGGTCGTTGCAAATGCACATGCCGAAGATACCGCCCAGACAGCGCCACACCGGAAAGCCCAGATCACCGGGCTCGAAATAGCGTTTCTCCAGGTGCTGGTGGCTGCGCTGTGCGTCGAACTCGGCGTGCCCGGGCAGGTGCACCTTGCGATATTTACCGACGATCGCGCCGCTCCTGTCCACCAGGATCGCCGTGTTGAAGTGGTGCCCATCCGGTGTCAGCTCGGCATACCCGAAGCTCATCCCCAGGCCATGTTTTTGCGCGCGTTCGAACAAGGGACGCGCGGCGGCGTTGGGCATCTCCCGCTCGAACCAAAGGTCGGCCTCGGAGCGATCCTCATAATACCAGCGCGGAAAGAAAGTGGTCAGCGCCAGCTCCGGATAGACCACGAGATCGGCGCCCTTGGCCTTGGCCTCATCCATCAGAGCGAGCATACGAGCGATGACCGCCTGGCGCGGCTCCGCCTTCTGAATGGCGCCCAGCTGGGCCGCAGCAACGGTGACGATGCGGGACATGCGGCTTCCTCTTGCTCCCTTTAGTGCGTCGCAACCCCGCGCTCGAGCCGGCTTATCAGCCGAACCAGGGGCCACAGCAACAGAAGATAAACGATGGCGGCCAGTACGACCGGGCTGGAATTGAAGGTGACGGAGCGTGCCATGTCGGCGGAGTATAGCAACTCCGGAAAAGACACCACGCTGGCGATGGAGGTGAGCTTGACGACCTCGACCGTATTGGAAACGAGGTCCGGCAGCACGTTGCGCACGGCCTGCGGCAGCACGACGAAGGTCAAGGTCTCAAAACCGTTGAGCCCCGTCGAGCGCGCGGCCTCCCATTGCCCGCGACCGATGCTCTCGATACCCGCGCGGTAGATTTCCCCATAGTAGCTCGAGGTGTTGCAAAAGAAGGCTAGACACACCGCCGCCGTCGGCGAAAGCCTAATTCCCGCGAAGGGCAGGCCGGAATAGATGAGGATCAGCAGTACCAGCGGCGGGGCGGCGCGGAAGAGATCAACCAAAGCTATGACAAGCCAGCGCGTGAGGCGGCTGCGACTGAGCAAGATAAGCGCGACCCCAAGCCCGCCGATTAATCCCAGCGGGATCGTCAGCGCGCACAGATAGAGCGTGGTGGCAAAACCGCGCATGAGGAGCGGCCAGACCTTCAGCATGATCTCGATATTGAGGAACTGCTGAGCGATCTCTTGCATCAAGCCCTCCGCCACTGAAACCGCGTCTCGATCCAGCGACCGACGGCAACCACGGGGAGGAACAATAAAATGTAGGCGATCGCCCCCATCATCAGAGGCGTGGCGTTGCCCGAAAACGACTGCGCCGCCGTCGCTTGGTTCAAGATTTCGCCGACGCCGATCACGGTGCCGAGCGCGGTGTTCTTGGTAATGGCGATGGTACGGTTGGTGAGCGGCGGCACGCCGAGGCGGACGGCCTGCGGCAGCACCACAAAGAGGAGGGTCTCGGAAAAGCCAAGGCCGGTCGAACGCGCAGCTTCCCACTGTCCCTTGGGCGTCGAAATAATGCCGGCCCAAAAAATCTCTTCGGCGAAGGCGGTGAGCACCAACGACAGCACGAGCCACAGCACGACAAAGCTCGGCAAGTTGATTCCCACCCCGGGAAGTCCGAAGTAGATAATCAGGATTGCCACCAGCGGCGGCAGCGAGCGGAACACGTCGACGAAGACGACGATGGCGATATTGAGAGGCACGAGACGGTAGGCGCGCAGGCCGGCGAGCAGGAGGCCGAAAGAGAGGCCGGTGAGCACGACGGCAGAGGCAATTTCCAGCGTCACCAGCACGCCATGCGCGATGCTGGGCCAGTACTGGGCGAGCATCTCCGGCTTGAAAAAGGTTTCCAGGAAGCGCTGCCATGCCGTCATGGGATCACCGGATCAGCTGGGCGACGAACGCCTTGGTTCTTAACTCGCGCGGGGCGCTGAAGATCGTCTCTGGTGCTCCCTCCTCAACAATGCGGCCCGCATCCATGAAAACGACGCGGTCGGCTGCCTCCCGGGCGAAGCGCAGTTCGTGGCTCACCACCAGCATGGTCATGCCGCGCGCCTTGAGGTCGCGCATGACGCTGAGCACGGAGCCCACCAGCTCCGGATCGAGCGCCGAAGTCGGCTCGTCGAACAGCACGATCCTTGGATCAAGCGCCAGGGCACGCGCGATCGCCACGCGCTGTTGCTGGCCGCCCGAAAGCTCGTTGGGATAACTGGACGCCTTGTCCGCCAGGCCGACACCGGTCAGTGCGGCCAGACCGAGAGCATCGGCCTCCGCCCGCGATTTTTTGAGCACGCGGCGCAAGGCCAAGGTCACATTGCCGAGCGCGGTCATGTGCGGATAGAGATTGAAGGACTGGAACACCATACCCATGGACCGGCGCAACCGGTTGAGGTTGGTGGCGCGCGCGGTCACCTCCCGGCCATCGAAGGTAACGCTCCCGGCCGTCGGCTCCTCCAAGCGGTTGAGGCAGCGCAGCAACGTGCTCTTGCCTGAGCCGGACGGTCCGATGATGAAGACCAATTCGCGCTCGGCGACACTGAGCTCGATGCCCCTCAGCACCTCATTGGCGCCGAAGCTTTTTCTAAGGCCCGAGACCGTCAATATCGCCATGCCCGAGCATCACCCTTGAGCCCTGCGCGCGGGCAGCATGCCTACTGCCCGCCTCAGTCGCACTTCGGCTCGCGCGGGGTCTGGTCCCACCCTTGCGTTCCTGGAACCCCCGTGCCTGGATAGATGGTAACCGCCGGCGAGTTCGCCTCGGGCTTGGTGCCAAACCAGCGCTCGTGCATGGTTGCCATCGTGCCATCCTTTTTCATGCATTCGATGGCGTTCTCGAGCTCTGTCCGCAGCGCCAGCGAATCCTTACGCAGCGGCATGGCCCAGACCAATCCGGTGGAATGAAGATAGGAAAGTTGCAACTGCGGTTGCTGCTTGACTGCCCACTGTATTGCGGTGTTACCCGCCACGTTGGCATAGGCGCGCCCCGCGAGCACGGCCTGCACGGCATCGGTCTGCGTGCCGAAGCTCTCCACGGACCAGCCGATCTCGGCTTCCAGGCCTCGCGCCCAGCTGTCGTAGACCGCCCCCTTGTTGACGGCAATCACCTTCCCCTTGAACTGCTTGAGGTCGGTGATCGGCGGCTCGCCCTTTTTCGTCAGGAACTGATAGTCGGTGTTGAGATAACCCTCGGTAAAAATGTAGTTGTCGGCGCGCTCCTTGGTCACCGTCACGGGCGCGGCAACGAAGTCGAGGGTGCCGGCTTGCAAGGCGGGCAGGATACCCGAGAACTGCATGGCCTGGATCTCGACCGGACGCTTGAGCCGCTTGCCCACCTCGTTGGCAAGATCGACATTGAAGCCCTGAATGCCGCCTTCGAGCTTCGGCATGGCATGCGGCGCAAAGGTGCCGTCGACGGCGGTCTTGAGCGGCTGCTGCGCCGCGCCGATCCCCGGCAGCAACGGCACGAGGAGAGCGGCAACGACGACATTCCGCAAGCGCATGGCGCACTCCTTCTGCAATTGCGCGGGATGCGAGCGTGGCGATCCTAGGGGGTCGCGACGGTTTCTGACAATCCTCTTTAATGCGCAGGGCGCGCCCAGCTCCTGGGCAGGTGGCCTGTTAGGTCACGGTCAGGTTGAAGAGCGTCGTGCGCTCCATGTCATCGCCGAACCAGGCGGTGATCGCAGCTTCGCGCTTGCCGATGTAGCGCGGCCGGCCGTTCTCCTGCGCCATCGGCAGGTCGTGGCCCGGGACCACGATGCTGCCAGGCCGCCGCCGCCAGAGCGACCAGATCATTTCAATGGTGTTTTCCGTCACGCGTGGGTCATAGGTCATGTCGGCCGTGCGCGAGATGAGTTCGGCGCGGTTCTTGGCGGCATCGCCGGTGAAAATCACGTCATGCTCGCGGCCCTCAAGCACAAAGATCAGATGGCCGGGCGTGTGGCCGGGTGCCATGTGCGCCCTAATACCCGGCAATACCTCCTCGCCATCTTGAACCGTTGCAAGCGTCGGCCAGGTCTCAAGTTCGCGCACGTAAAGTTCCGGGACCGGCGTCTCGCCCCAGGGCTCCTTGACCGACCAGGCCAGCTCGTGCGCGCCGATGCGAATGCGGGCATGCCGAAAGAGCGTCCAGTTCACGGCGTGATCGTGA
>Ga0111539_10010916_pt1 | contig 11432 bp, 12 predicted proteins | sample RhiMethybrSRZTD1_FD_79667 | JGI IMG/M metagenome (GOLD analysis project Ga0111539, IMG submission 79667) | Populus rhizosphere microbial communities from Tennessee, USA - Rhizosphere MetaG P. TD hybrid SRZTD1 (version 2) (version 2) | ecosystem: Host-associated > Plants > Roots > Rhizosphere >...
AAAGGTCGAGGTGCCGATGCCGACGATCCCGCCGTGGCCCTCGGGAAGCGCCGTCGGCGAGCCGGGTCGAACGTTGTGCAGGACGGCCGCGAACGCGACGGTCAGCACGAGCAGCCCGACCGTGCGCAGCCACCAATCCCCCACATGGTTCTTGAACAGCAGCAGCGCCAAGCACACGCCGCTGAAGAACAGGATCGGGAACACCCCTTGGCCGAGCACGAGGAACACGTGGTACGCCACGTACGCGCCGACCTTGCCGCAGAGGTTCTGAATGTCGGGGTACGGGTAGACCGAGTGGCTGGGCCAGTCGCTCGTGTGAAAGCTCCCCAGCGCCAGGAGCAGGAACGCCCAGACCGCGATGGAGAGGAACAGGACGACGTGGCGGAAGACGTGTGGCTTTTGCATGAATCGATTTTGGATTTTGGATTGCGGATTTTGGATTGAACGAAAACACGCGGCTCAACCCGAATCCAAAATCCAAAATCGCAAATCCAAAATGACCTAGTGTCCCGTATGTCCAAACCCGCGCTTGCCGCGCTTCGTCTCGTCCAGGTCCTCGACTTCCTTGATCCGCACGTTCGGCACGGGCATCACGAGCATTTGCGCGATGCGCATGCCGCGCTCGATCGTGAACGGCTCGCGGCCGAGGTTGATCATGGGGACCTGCACTTCGCCGCGGTAGTCGCTGTCGATCGTGCCGGGCGCGTTGACCATCGTGATGCCGTGACGACTCGCCAGCCCGCTGCGCGGCCGGACCTGCGCCTCGTAACCGTGCGGGACGGCCATCGCGAACCCGCAGGGGATCAGGCGGATCTCGCCCGGCGAAAGCTTCACCGGCGCCTCGACCGCCGCCGCGAGATCAAACCCGGCCGCGTGCTCGGTCATGCGCGCCGGCAGGGGCAGACCCTCGGCGCCGGCGAGCCGCTTGATCTTTACCGTTATCGGACGCGGCAGGGGGATTCCTCCATGAATCGCGAAGTGAAGGTCTTATCGACCAAGCGGCAGTGACAGGGACAGCGGCAGGTCCCGGGTGAAAGCGTCATCGATCGACGTGATCCACTTTCCCCGAGATCGGCGCCGGAAGCGCACCGGTCATGGTGAGCATGCGCACAATTTCATCGACAAGCTTCTGAGGATCAGTTAGCCGTCCGGCCCCAAGATTGCGGCAAGCCAACCAACCCGCTTCCGGTCCGATGAACCGGTAGCCGATGCCCGTGAGCTTCGCCACGTTCTCCTGTGCGACCGGGTGTTCCCACATGCGCGTGTTCATGGCCGGCGCGAAGACGACGGGGCACGCGGCGGCGCAGATCATCAGGCTCACGAGGTCGTCGCACAGACCGTGCGCGACCTTGGCGATCACGTTGTTCGTCGCGGGCGCGACCAGCATCAGGTCGGCGCGCTCGGTCAGGCCGATGTGCTGCGGGTCGCTCGATTCGACAAGGTCAAACGTGTCAACCCGCACCGGTCGCCCGGACAGCGCCTGAAACGTCAGCGGCGTCACGAATTTCTGCGCCTCGCGCGTCATGCAGACCGTCACGCCCGCTCCGAGCTGCACCAGCTTGCTGACTACGTCCGCCACCTTGTACGCCGCGATTCCGCCACAAACCGCGACGATGATCTCGCGCCCTTTGAGCGTGGCGGGGTCGTGCGGTCCGCTGACGGGGGTGAGGTCGGGGGTGGACATGTCCACATTCTATCGACCCGGCCCGCGCGATGCCCTGAAGCGGTCATGACGGCCCCGACGATGCGCGCCGCGCCGCTTGACCGCACATGAACACCGCACGTTTCGAACCACTGGAATCGCGGCAGATGATGAGCGTTGCATTGAACACGAACCTCCTCGTCAACGGCGACGCGGAGATCGTTCCGCCACCCCCGATGCCCGTCCCCGCGCAGCCGCTGGTGCCGCTGCCGCCGCCGGGGCCGGTGGTGAAGGGCTGGCGCACGTTCGGCGCGTTCGAGGCCGTGCGCTACGGCGAGCGGGGCATGCCGTCGCTGGCGTCGCCGGGTCCGGGGGCGCGCGGGAACATGCTGTTTGCGGGCGGGATGTCCGAGACGGCGTCGGCCACGCCCGACACCTCCGGCGCGGTGCAGTTCATCGACATCTCGTCCATCGCCGCCGACGTGGACGCGGGACGCATCTCGTTCAACTTCTCCGCGTTCCTCGGCGGGTACGGGTTCGAGAAGGACAGCATGAGGGCGACGCTGGTCTTTAACAACGGGATGCTCATCCCTCCGATGGGACCTGCTGTGATGCTCAGCCCGCCGCCGGGACCTTACCTCGTCAGCCCGACGCCGTCGAAGCGCAAGGGCGTGACCGGCCTGATGGAAGCGAGGCTCGGCGGCGACGTGCCGGTGGGAACTCGCGCGATCGCCGTTCAGCTCCTGGCCACCAAGACCTATGGCAAGTACATCGACGGCTTCGCGGACAACGTCGAGCTGAAGCTCTCGTCATCCATGCCGATGAACCAGGGCGTCGTCGCCGGCCGCGTGATGAACGACGCGAACGGCAACGGCAGGCTGGACCTCGGCGAGTTGGGCGTGCCGAACGCGCTGGTGTTCTCCGACCGCAACCAGAACGGCAACCCCGACGCCGGCGAACCCTCCGCCACGACCGATGCCGCCGGAGCGTACTCAATGCAAACTGCGCCCGGCTTGAACGTCATTCGACAAGTCCCCCCGGCCGGCTTTCGTTCAACGGGCGCGCTCGTGCGGAAGGTCATGGTGGAGGGCGGCCTCACGACCACCGGACATAGCTTCCTGGCGTCGCAGACGGGCGTGATCACCGGCAGCACATTCGAGGACTGGAACGGCAACGGGAAGCGCGACAAGGGCGATGAACCGCTCACCGCCGTCGACGTCTTCCTCGACATCAACAAGAACGGCAAGTTCGACAAGGGCGAGCCGCGCACGATGACCGACCGGAAGGGCAACTTCAGCTTCGTCGCCCCGGCCGGGACGTACACGATCCGTCAGCGGGAGCCCGCGACCCTTTTCAAGCAGACCCTGCCGGCCAAGGGAAAGGGAATCGTCGTCAAGCTCGCCGCGGGCGCGACGTCGAAGGGGAGCGTGTTCTGCCTCCGGCCGATCCCGCAATGATGACGTGCCCCGATGAGGTCCCGTTGGCCCCGTAACGGAAGTGCGACGCTTCCTCCTGCGAACGAACGAGTTTCTACAAGACGGGAAGCGATGATGAACACGGCACGATTCGAATCGTTGGAGTCACGGCAACTGATGAGCGTCACGCTCGGCGAGAACCTGCTCGGCAACGGCGACGCCGACCACCCGCGCCTCGCGCGCGGCAAGCCGCCGGTGCTGATGAACGGCTGGACCACGGTCGGCCCCTTTACCGCAGAGCGATACGGCGCCCCGGACATGCCGACGACGACGAGCGCGGGACCGGCCAACCGCGGGAAGTACTTCTTCGCCGGCGGCAAGGCGACGATCCTGCCGAACGGACAGCCGCTGTTCACGCAGACGTCCGCCTACCAGGACGTTGACGTCTCGTCGCTCGCCACCGACATCAACGCCGGACACATCAACTATAGCGTGTCGGCCTACCTGGGCGGCTACGGCAACGAGCGCGACGACATGAGCATCCGCCTGCACTTCCTTGGCACCGGCGGCGCGGAGATTGCCGCAGCAACGATGGGGGATGCCGACCCGTCGCTACGCAGGGGCCAGACCGGGTTGACAGAGTTCTCGATGCAAAGCCAGGTGCCCAACGGAACGGCCAAGATTCGCGTGGAGATGATCGCGAAGATGACGTTCGGCCGGTACATCGACGGCTACGCCGACGACGTCGCGCTGAAGCTCACCGCCGCGACCGGCACGAAGCACGGCTATGTCACGGGACGGGTCAAGAACGACACGGACGGGGATGGCAAAGGCATGACGATGGAACCGGGCCTGCCCGGCGTGACCGTCTTCGCCGACCAGATCAGAAACGGCAAGCTGGACAAGGGCGAGCCGCGCGCCGTCACCGACGCGGAGGGGATGTACGTGCTGGCCGGCGTGACCGCGGGGAACGCGGTGATCCGGCAGATCGTCCCCAAGGGCTTTCGAGCGACCGACACGCTGGCGCGCACCGTGAAGGTGCTCGGCGGGCTCACCACGGCCGCGCCGGACTTCCGCGCCTCGCGCACGGGCGTTATCGCGGGCAACGTCTTCAACGACGCGAACGACAACCGCAAGCGCGACAAGTTGGAAAAGGGCCTGGAAGGCATCACCGTCTTCCTCGACGGCAACGGCAACGGGATGCTCGACGCCGGCGAGCGCTTCGCGAACAGCGACAAGAACGGCAACTTTTCCTTCGTCGCGCAGCGCGGCACGTACAAGCTCCGCCGCGTCGAATCAATGCTGCCCGTGCCCGGAAAGGAAAAGCCGATCATCGTGAAGCTGGGCGACGGCCAGAAGTCGTTCGGCCACGTGTTCGGGGTGAAGTTCGTCCGCGAGGGATGAAGTTGTAAGGCGAACGCGGTCCGCGCCGAGCGCGGGACAGGTCAAGCCCGTCCCGCCGGCGCGGACCGCGTTTCTTCTTAGTTCGACGCCGAGGCGCCGTTCAGCGCAGCTCCTCCGGCGGCACCAGGCCGCTCGCCTCGTAATCGACGGCGATCTTGTCCTGGAGGATCTCCTGGATCACGACCTCCAGGTCCGTCTGTCCGTGCTCGCGCTCGACGAGCGGGCGGGCGCCCTCCATCAGCTCGAGCATGCGCTTCTGGATCAGGGCCGTCAGCTTGAAGCGGCCGCCCACCTTGTGCACGATCTCGTCGCTCTTGAGTGCTTCAATCATGGTTCGCGTGGTTCCTCTGCGGGTTGGCTCAGATGCCGTTCTTTCGGTGGTGCACGATCTTCATGACCTCGTCCACCGTCTTGTCCAGTTGGTCGTTGATCACCATGTAGTCGAACGCGCGGCTGCCCTTGGCCATGTGGATCTCGCGCTTGGCGGCGCGGTAGCGCTTGTTGATCTCCTCGGGGTTGTCGCGCGCGCGGTCGTTGAGCCGCTGGAGCAGTGTAGGCTCGTCGGGCGGCAGAATGAAGACGAGCAGGGCGTCGGGGTAATGGTGTCGCACCTGCATCGCGCCTTGAAAGTCGATGTCCAGCACCACGTCGCGACCCTTGTTCAGGTAATCGAGGGCGGGCTGTTTCGGCGTCGCGTAATAGTCGCCGTAGACCTGCGCGTACTCGAGGTACTCGTCGTTGTCGAGCCGGCGGAAGAACTCCGCCTTGTCCACGTAGTCGTACTTCTTACCCTTCTCCTCGTTGGGCAGCCTCGGCCGCGTCGTCACGGAGGCCGTGTACCAGAAGCCCTGCTTGTCCTTCAGGACGTTCGCGATCGTGCTCTTGCCGACCCCCGAGGGTCCGCAGAGCACGACGAGCAGGCCGGGTTTTGTCCGCGCCGCTTGCGTCATTCGACGTTTTGCACCTGTTCCTTGAGGCGGTCGATCGCGCCCTTGATCTCCACGATGTGGCCGGCGATCGTCGCGTCGTTGGCCTTGCTGGCGATCGTGTTGGCCTCGCGCAGCATTTCCTGCGTGATGAAGTCGAGCTTTCGGCCGGCGTGCTCGCCGGCGCGGCAGGCCTGCTCGAACGCCTGGAGGTGATGCGTGAGGCGCTGGATCTCCTCGGAGATGTCCGCGCGCTCGGCGAAGACCGCGACTTCCTTCAAGAGGTCCGCCTGGTTCACCTGGAGCTCGGCCTTGCTCATGAGCTGGTTGACGCGCGACGTGAGCTTCTTGTGGTAGTCGTCGATCACGAACGGCGCGCGCTTCTCGATCTCCTGGAGGTTCTCGGCGATCAGCCGCGAGTGCTTCATCAGGTCCGTGAACAGCGACTGGCCCTCGCGGCCGCGCATCTGGCAGAGCTTCTCGATGGCCTTGGTCGTCAGCTCGCGGACGACGGGGCCGTGCCGCGCGATCTCGTCGCTCTCGTCGCGCGGCTCCTGACACACGCCCGGCAGCGCCACCAGGCTCGCCAGGTCGATCGTCACCAACCGATCCAATCCCTTCACCGCCTGGAGCTGTTCCAGATACGCCTTCAGCGCCGGCGTGTTGATGTGGTATGCGGCCTCGGCGCTGTCCATGCGCATCTTGAGGATGTACGTGATCGACCCGCGCCCCAGGCCTTCGCGGAGCATGGTCTCCAGCTCGGGCTCGAGCCCCGAGACGTTGTCCGGGAGCTTGATGACGGCCTTGAAGAAGCGGTTGTTGAGGCTGCGGATCTCGACGGCGTAGTGGGTGCCGTCGCGCTCGGCGCTGGCGTCTCCGAAGCCGGTCATGCTGACGATCATGCGTGCGTGTCCCCGCGTGAACCGCGTTAGGGCTGCGTGGTTGGTCCGCTGGTCGACGAAGGCGTGCCTGCCGGCGCATCGACAGCCGTTTCCGCCGGCGCGGTGGTGGCGCCGCGGTCGGCGCGGTCGCGGTCCGGCGGGATTCCCGGTTCCGGCGTCGAGGGCGGCTGCGGCAGCGACGAGCCGGTCGCCCCGGCAACGGCGGCCGGACCCAGCCGATTCAGGTGCTTCTGCGTCGCCAGGAGGTTGAGCGCGACGGCCAGGACGAGGAACACACCGAAGAGGATGCTTGTCGCCCACGTCAGCACGTCACCGGTCTTGGACCCGAAGGCGGTGTTGCCGCCCGCGCCCCCGAACGCGCTGGCGAGCCCGCCGCCGCGACCCTTCTGGATCAGCACCAGCAGGACGAGGAACACGCAGACGACGAGGAACAGCACCATCGTCAGGTAGAAGAAGAAGTCGAGCATGGTTGACTCTGTAAGACGTTACTACGGGATCAAACGCGAGGGCGGACCTGCGGTCGCGCCGCTAAGCGATCACGTGTTGACCTTCAGGCCCGCGGCGGCGTTTACGATTGCGAGGAAGCTGTCTGCCTTCAGCGCCGCGCCGCCGACCAACCCGCCGTCGATGTCGTGGCGCGCGAGCAGGTCGGGCGCGTTGTTCGCGTTCAAGCTTCCACCGTATTGTATTCGCACGCCGTACGCGAAATCGGCGTTCCAGCGGTCCTTCAGGCGGTCGCGGACGAACGCGTGGACCTCCTGCGCCTGGTCGCTGGTCGCGTTGCGGCCGGTGCCGATCGCCCAGACGGGCTCATAGGCGATCACGAGCCGCGCGGGGTCGTCGATCTCCGACGGCTTGAGCTCGTCGAGCTGCGCGGCCACGACGGACAGCGTCTGCCCGGCGTCGCGCTGGTCGAGCTTTTCGCCGACGCAGTGGATCAGGGTCAGACCCGCGCGGTAAACAGCGCTCGCCTTGCGGGCGACCAGGTCCGGCGGCTCGTGCAGCACGTGGCGGCGCTCGCTGTGCCCCGCGAGGCAGAACGTGGCGCCGACGTCGGCGAGCATTTCCACGGACACTTCGCCGGTGAACGCGCCGCTCTTCTCGAAATAGCAGTCCTGCGCCCCGACGCGCAAGGGAGTCCCGCGCGCCGCGTTGGCGACGGCGTCGATGTACACGAACGGCGGCGCGACGCCGACCTCCACCCCCGGCGGGGTCGCCCGCGCGATCTCGCCCGCCAGCGCGACCGCCGGGGCGCGCAGCGTGTTCATCTTCCAGTTTCCGGCCACGAACGGGGTGCGGGACATTGGCCTACCAGTTGGGCCGGGGAGTCTATGGCAGACCGGCCGTTGAAACAAGCGAAGCGGGCGGTTGCGGCGCGTGCGCACGACAGTGCCGCCCCCGCTCGTCGTGCCGGCTGCTCGACTTACGGAAATTCGCAAAGCCTCGCGATTCGTGGCCCGGCGATTGCATCTAACCCTATCGTTGCACGACGGCCGATCAAACGCAGTAGCCCGTTCGTGCGACACCCGTGCAAGGAGCAGAAGGAGCACCCATGAAGCCGAAATCGAAATGGGTCGTGACCCTCGTGGCGTTCGATGACAACGACGTTGAAACGCAGGTCATCAAGGAGCGCATCCCCGCCGACGAAGACGAGCGGCTCGCGGCGTTCCTGCGCGGCGGCGAGTTGATGGCCGTCGTCATGCTCGACGACGAGCGCGTTGCCGAGGCCGAACGCCAACACGTTGAGAAGATGTGCCTGCGCTGATTCCGCGCAGTTTGAAGTGTCCGTTTCATCCCGAAGACGACGAGAGCCGAGAGCCCAACTCTCGGCTCTCTCGCTTCTGTGATTTGCCCCGCTGCCCCCGGCGCCGGACCGGCCAACAACTGCGAAAGAACGTTGCGGCGAAATGTCTTGTGTCGCACGTCCCATATCACGCGCCGACCGGCTGCGAATTGACGCTCCTGCACGTCGCCCTTACGATTCGCCGCTCGCGCGGTTTCCGCGCGCCGTTCGCTTGCGCCCATGTTCGCCATCGTCAGTGACATCCACGGCAATCTCGAGGCCTTCACCGTCGTGCTGGACGAGATCCAGCGGCGGGGGATCGGCGACATCATTTGCCTGGGCGACGTCGTCGGCTACGGCCCCAACCCCATGGAGTGCCTGGACCTGGTCAACCAGCGGTGCAAGGTCTCCCTGATGGGCAACCACGACTTCGCCGTCTTCTACGAGCCGTTCAACTTCAACAGCGGCGCGGAGCAGGCGTGTTTCTGGACGCGGCGGCAGTTCGAGCTCGATCCCGATGCGAAACGGCGCGCCGAGCGGTGGAAGTTCCTGGGCAACCTCCCGGTCCGGCTTCGCGGCAACGACTACATCGCCGTCCACGCGTCCCCGCGCCGGCCGATCAACGAGTACATCTTTCCCGACGACATCTACACGAACCCGACGAAGTTCGTCAGCATCTTCGAGCGCTTCGAGAAGCTCTGCTTCGTCGGGCACACGCACGTCCCGGGGGTCTTTCTAGAGGGGCCTGACTTTTATAGCCCCGACGAGCTTGACTACCGCTTTGAGATCACCGACGAGAAGGCGATCATCAACGTCGGCTCGGTCGGACAGCCGCGCGACCGCGACCCGCGCACGAGCTTCGTCGTCGTGCACGACGGCGGCGAAGTGAGCTTCGGCGGTGGTGGTGGTGGGGGCGGCGGCAGCGGCGGTGCGTCCAGCAGCCCGCCGCCCAACGGGCCTTACGTCGAGTTCATCCGCCTGCCCTACGATGTGGACACGACCGTCCGCAAGGTCGAGGCGATCCCGGATCTGGACAACTTTCTTGGCACGCGCCTGCTCGACGGGCGCTAGCCGGCACACGTGACGCGCGCGCCGCAATGACAGCGGGCGACGACGCGCCGCACCCCGGACAGGAACTGAATGGACACGAGACGTCTGATCACCGCGGTGCTGGTCACCATGCTGCTCGTGCTGGGCTTCCAGCTCGCGATGCGGTGGTACGCCGACCGCATGGGCTGGGACCTCACGCCCAAGCCCGCCGCCGTCGATTCGACGACGCAGCCGACCACCGCGCCGACCACGAGCACTGCCGCCACAACCGGGCCCACGACCGGCGCGGCCGTCGCACGTGCGCCGGGAGGCTTGCGCGCCGCGTCGGCGACGCAGCCGGCGCCCGACGTCGTGCTCGGCTCGGCGCGGCGCAACGACCCGACGCACCGCATGGCCGTCACGATCGGCGCGCGCGGGGCGGCCGTCGAACAGGTCGTGCTCAACGAGTTCACCCGCGCGGTGGACAGCGACGAGCCCTACGTTTTCCAGAAGCCCGCCTTTGCGAGCGGCGACGACACGCGGTCGATGGCGACCCGCGCCGCCGTGATCGACGGCACGCGCGTCGAGCTGGACAACGTCGCCTGGTCGCTCGAGTCTTCCTCGAGCACGTCCGCCACCTACTCGACAACGATCGCCGGCGACGCCGGACCGCTCCTGCGCATCCGCAAGACGTACGAGCTCTTCGACAAGTCCGCCGCCGGCGCGGGGTATGAGGTCATCGTCTCGCACACCGTGGAAGGCCTCGCCGACGGCGCGCACGACGTGAGGCTGATCTTCAACGGACCCGTTACGCCGCCGCGCGAGGTGGACCGCGGGCCGGACCGTTACGTGCTGGGCGGCTACGAACGCGAGGGCGTGATCCGCGTGAACCACCACGCGATCGAGCAGTTTACGAAGGAGAAGCCGGCGATCGACCTGACGAAGTACGAGGCGCAGCCGCTGCGCTGGGCCGGGGCGCTGAGCGTCTACTTTGCAGGCATCGCGCGGCCGGTAGACGGGGCCGATGCGAAAATCGCCCGCGCGGACGCCGTCGCGTTCAACCCCGAAGCGCAGCCGTTCGAGCGCGACGCGGGCCTCGTGTTCGAAACGACACCGCTCCAGGTCGCGCCGTCGCAGACCGCGGCGCTGCCCATGCGCGTCTTCTTCGGCCCGCGGCAGCGCAGCCTGCTCAAGAACGACTACTACGGGGCTCTCGGTTACAACGAGATGCTCGTCCTCACCGGCGGGCCGTGCGCGTACTGCACGTTCCAGTGGCTCATCGACGTGCTCGTCGTGCTCCTGCGCGCGTTCCACTGGGTCTTCGGCGGCTTCGCCGGCAAGGGCGACTGGGGCCTGGCCATCATCGCGCTCGTCGTGCTCGTGCGGCTCCTGCTGCACCCGGTCACGAAGAAGAGCCAGGTCTCGATGATGAAGATGAGCAAGTTCGGGCCCGAGCTCGAACGCCTGCGCAAGAAGTACGCCGACAACAAGGACGAGCTGAACCGCGCGATGATGCAGTTCTACAAGCAGCAGGGCTTCTCCCCGGTCCTGGGCTGCCTGCCGATGTTCCTCCAGATGCCGATCTGGATCGCGCTGTGGAGCGCGCTGAACAGCACGTTCGAGCTGCGCCACGCCCCGTTCCTCTGGGGTTTCACCTGGATCGACGACCTGGCCAAGCCCGACCACCTCATCAAGGTCGCGCGGCCGTTTCACCTGTGGTTCCTCTACGTGGACGGGCTGAACCTCCTGCCGATCCTGATGGGCGTGGTGTTCTACCTGCAGATGAAGCTCCAGCCCAAGCCGGTCAGCATGACCAAGGAGCAGGAGCAGCAGCAGAAGATCATGCAGTGGATGATGCCGTTCCTGTTCCCCGTGATGCTCTACGCCGGTCCCAGCGGGCTGAACCTGTACATCATGACGAGCACGCTGATCGGCATCTGGGAGAGCAAGCGCATCCGCGATCACATCAAGCAGCAGGAGTCCGACGAGGCCCAGCAGCGCGTGATCATCGACGCCAAGCCCACGCGCGGCAGCCGCGACACGAAGAAGCGCGCGACCGCGGACGAGCCCAAGAAGGGCATCGCGGGATGGCTCGCCAGCCTCCAGGATCGCGCCGAGCAGATCCGCAGGGAAGCGGAGCGCAAGGGAAAGTAACGCCGCGCTCCCGGCGTTTGCGCGGCGTGGTCACCCCGGTCAGCTCGCACTCCCCGTACAATCCATCACATGCATCCGGGTGACACGATCACCGTGATCGGCAGCGCGGTCGGACCCGCCGCGCGGATGATCGTGCGTCTCAGCGGTGCCGACGCGATTCGCATTGCGCAAACGATC
>Ga0111539_10010919_pt1 | contig 11430 bp, 9 predicted proteins | sample RhiMethybrSRZTD1_FD_79667 | JGI IMG/M metagenome (GOLD analysis project Ga0111539, IMG submission 79667) | Populus rhizosphere microbial communities from Tennessee, USA - Rhizosphere MetaG P. TD hybrid SRZTD1 (version 2) (version 2) | ecosystem: Host-associated > Plants > Roots > Rhizosphere >...
CAAGTTGATCCGGCTCGAGGCTTCTGAGATACGCAAGACGGGTCGCAGCGCACAAGGTGTGCGGCTGATCAAGACCGACTCCGGTGATAAAGTCACGAGCGCGTCGCTCGTAGAAGCCGCTGCTGAGGAAGAAACGGAACCAACAACTTAGAACACGGATTGAATAAAATCCGTGTTCTATCGGTCAAAGCCTTTGACTGTTAAGGGCTCGGGTTCAGGATCGCGAGCGCCTCGGGCTGAATCACCTGCGCCGGAAACGAGCGGCGGCGGATTTGCCACCAACACTTCCAACGCTGCGTCCAGCGCCTCCGCGATGTTCGACACGAAAACGATCTGAAGCTCGTTTTTCACGTCTTCGGGAATATCGTCAACATCCGCTTCGTTTCGGGCCGGCAACAAGATCCGCCGAATCCCAGCGCGATGCGCAGCCAGCACCTTCTCTTTCACGCCGCCAATCGGAAATACCAACCCTGACAACGTGATCTCACCCGTCATCGCAGTGTCAGGCCGCACGCGACGCCCGGTGTACAGCGACGCCAGTGCCGACGTGATCGTGACACCCGCGCTTGGTCCATCCTTGGGGATCGCCCCCGCCGGCACGTGCAGGTGAACGCCAAACTCCTTGAAGATCTCCGGCTCGATACCAAATTCAGCCGCATGCGACCACAGGTACGACTGCGCCGCGCGCGCCGACTCCTGCATCACCTCGCCGAGCTGCCCCGTGATCGTCAATCCGCGACCACCCGGAAGCAGCGTCGCTTCGATAAACAGCACTTCGCCGCCCATCTCGGTCCACGCCATTCCGGTCGCAACACCGGCGGGTAACTCTTTTCGCGCCTCTTCCGGATAGAACACCGGCGGTCCAAGATACTCGCGAATATCAGCCGCACTAACAGTGACATTCTCCGCCTGCCCCTGCGCGATTCGCAGCGCCACTTTACGCGCCACGCTGCCGATATTTCGTTCGAGCTGTCGCACACCGGCCTCGCGCGTGTAACGCGACGCGATCAACTCGACGGCGCTGTCTTCGATCTTCAACTGCGCCTGGTTGAGTCCGTTCTCAGTCGTCTGCCTCGGAACAAGGTAACGCCGCGCGATCTGAAGTTTTTCCCGGTCGCTGTAACCCGCGAGCCTGATCATTTCCATGCGGTCGCGCAACGGCGGCGGGATCGGACCGAGCTGGTTCGCCGTCGCGATGAAGAAGATGCGCGACAGATCGAACGGCAGATCGAGATAGTGATCGCGGAACGTGTTGTTCTGTTGCGGATCGAGAATCTCGAGCAGCGCTGCCGCCGGATCGCCACGATAGTCGGCGCCGAGCTTGTCGATCTCGTCGAGCATCAGCACCGGATTGTTCACCCCCGCGCGGCGAATAGACTGAATGATTCGTCCCGGCATCGCGCCGATGTACGTCCGGCGATGACCACGCAGCTCCGCTTCGTCGCGCACGCCTCCGAGCGACATGCGTTCAAACTGCCGTCCCAGCGCGCGCGCAATCGATCGTCCCAGTGAAGTCTTGCCGACTCCCGGTGGTCCAACAAACAACAGGATCGGGCTCTTCGTGTCCGGCCGCAGCTTGATGACCGCGAGAAACTCGAGGATTCGCTCTTTGACGTCTTCGAGACCGTAATGATCTTCGTCGAGAATGCGACGAGCTTCCGCGAGGTCGAGTTTGTCTTCCGACGATTTCTTCCACGGCAATTCGAGAACGTACTCGAGGTACTTGCGAATCACGTGATAGTCGGGCGCGGCGGACGGCAATCGTTCGAGGCGCTTCAACTCACGCTCTGCTTCAGCGCGTACGTCGTCCGGTAGATCGGCTTTTTCGAGACGTTCGCGGAGCAACTCCGCTTCAGCAGTTTCGCCCGTCTCGTCCTCGCCGAGCTCTTTCTGAATCGCGCGCATCTGCTGGCGCAGAACATAGTCGCGTTGCGCCTTGTCCATCTCGGTTTGCGCTTCTGTCGCGATTTTCGACCGCAGTTGCAGGATCTCGAGTTCGCGCGCGAGATTGTTGTGGGCCAACCGCAGCAGCTCGTCGGCGGTGTTCGCCTCGAGCATCTTCTGCTCTTCTTCGACGCCGAGATTCAGAATCGAACCCAGGAAATACGCCAGCCGGACCGGATCGACCGAACTCAGCACCGCGATTCGCACTTCCGCCGGAATGTTCGGCAACAGCGCCAACGCCTCCTGAATCATCGACTGAACGTTGCGCTTGGCTGCTTCAACCTGTTCCGGATCGACGATGCGGGGCTCGGGAAGTACCTCGACCAGCGCGCGCAGGTGCGGCTCTTCCTCTTTCCACTCGACCACGCGAATGCGCTCGGAGCCCTGGGCCAGGATACGCATCGCATCCGGTAGTCGCTCCATGCGCTTGATCATCACGAGCGTGCCGACGTCGTAAAGGTCCGACGACTTCGCATCGGTGTCGTCCGATCGCTCGGGCTTCACCGTGATACATCCCAACAACTTCTCCGGCGTCGCCAGCGCCGCTTCAACTGCCGCGACCGATCGCGGCCGTCCCACACCGAGCGGTACAACGGTCTCCGGGAACACGGTCAGGTTTTGCAGCGCCAGCACCGGGACTTCAAACTTTTGTCCAGTCGCGACGGCAGAAAACCTCAAGCCTTCGTTTTGCGGTTGCGATTCGCCGGCAGTGGCTTCGGAAGTGGCGGGGGGCGGCGATGAAGTTTCAGCAGGATCGGCCATGATTTTAAACCTATGATTCAGTACGTACGTTGATAATTAAAAATCCGTCTCGATAATCGTGTCTGACAGCCGCTCCCTCGATCGGAGAAGGAAACTCGATCGCCTTTTCGAACCGGCTGTAAGTAATCTCCATCTGATGAAAAACGAAACCTTCTCGATAATGAGTGTCACGACGGCAACCGCGAATGCTCAACAAGCTGCCGCGGATCTCGATCTCCAGTTCGTCAGAACAAATCCCGGCGAGATCGACTTTGATCAACCACCCGTCGTTCGAGCGGTAAACATCGGCTGCCGGGTTCCATAACCGGCCAGACGGGCTTACTCGCCGATCGAGGATCGGAGAGACGTCACGATTTGAATTACGCATGGCGAAAGAATAAGTGAAGAAAAGCAATCCGTCCAATCCGTGTCAAAAACACGGATCGGACGGACTGCGCCATGATTATCCGAAGAGTCGGTTCCAGAACGACGTACCCTTGGAGATCTCCTCGAGGGCTTCCCCGAGCTCGTGATCTTCGCGGGTTTCCACCGCAACGTCGGCCATCGAGATCATGCCGACGAGGTAACCGTTCTCGTTGCACACCGGAATGCGACGCACCTGCTTCTGTCCCATCTTGTGAATCACGTCGACGACGCGATCGTTCGGATGGGCCGTGTAAACATCGACGGTCATGATGTCTTCGGCGCGCACCTGCGTGCAGTCTTTGCCTTCGGAGACACCGCGGATAACGATGTCGCGGTCGGTAATCAAGCCGAGCAGTTTGCCGCGCGAGTACTGGCGACCGTTCGTCTTGCGATCGGTCTCGGTTCGGCCGTTACCCGGCGTCACGTCGTACTCGACCACCGGGATCACACCCGTGTCTTCCTGTTTCATCATCAGTGCGACTTCGACGATCGCCGTGTCACGTGTGGCAACTGCGAGATCGCGCGTCATGATGTCGCGGCAGCGCAGCCGCGAACGTTCCGAGGGGCGCTCGCGATCTCGCCAGCGGTTCGTTGAAAGATCGCCACGCACGTCGTACAAGGAACTCCGGCGGCCTTCGTCACGAAAGCGTCCGCGTTGTTCGCTGTAGCGTGGTTCGTCGTATTCATATTCGGCGCGTTCGCCGAACCGGCTGCGGTTGTAATCAGGCCGCCAGTCCTGCTCGAACCGGCTGCGTGAACTGTAGGGCTCATCAAACGCGCCCATTGTGTCGCGTCTCACTCGCTCTTCGCGCCGGTAATAGTCCCTCTCGTCTTCCTGGTCGTTTCTGTATCTTGCCATTGCATCCCCTCCCTAATGATCATTAGTTCGCTTTCTATTCAACTTCGGCAATTAATAGCACCCGCGAAGTTATGTCGAGGGAACCAACTTCGATCGGTGTGGCAACGCTGTCGCGTTTTGCCATGAACGCTTCAGCCTGGTAAACGGGCTGCGGGGGTCTGACGAAACCTTCCTCTTGAACTTCCACGATGCGCGTGACTTTGCGTCCGAGCGCACGGGCGATGACTTCCGCCTTGCTCATCGCTTCCTGCGTAGCTTGCAGTAACGCGCGATCGCGCGCGGGTCGATCCTCGCGCAAGGTAAACGCGATGCCTGCGATGTCGTTCGAGCCTGCTTGTGACGCGGCGTCGACAACGGTTCCGACCTTCTTTAGATCGTTCAATGTCACGGTAACGGTGTTTCGTGCTTCGTAGCCGGTGATCGTTGGCGGCTGGTTTTCGCGATACATGCGCTGCGGCTGCACGCTGTAGCCGCTGGTTTTGATTTCCGACCCTGTTCCGGCGGCGGCTCTCAATGCTTGTATGACCGCGTCGGTCTTGGTTGCGTTTTCCTGTTGCGCGTCGATTGCGCGACGCGATTGTGTCACTACTGATATCGTCAGAATCGCCGTGTCGGGCTGAGCTTGAACGATCGAGTCGCCGCCGACAGTGATGCGAGTGGCGCGCCGGGTATCGCTGGTTCCGGGCGTTGCTGTTTGCGCGTGCAGGATCGTCACAGCGCTGAGAATCAGGGCCATCGCCCAGGTGGTTGCAAATAGTCGTTTCATGGTTTTTCCTCTCCCGTCGTTGTCATGTCTCACGGCTGGGAGAGATTTTGCCGCGAACATAGAGAACGCGCTACCGGGAAAAACTTGCTGGCCAACTATTTTCGGCCCGCTTTCTAGCTGCACAAAACGTGTTTTGTTACCATCCATGCGATGCAATCATTCAATACTGAACCAGACGACAGAGTGACTCCTGTCTCCGCCGAACGGAAACTCGTTGTCGGCACAATCAATGACCTTCTGCCAGGTCAGTGCGCCAGGTTCGAACTCCCCGATGGCGACGATGTCGCTATTTACAATGTGAATGGCGAATTCTATGCCACCGGAAATTTTTGTCCGCACAAAGGCGCGCCGCTATCGGAAGGCGCGTTGTGTGGGCATGTGATCGAGTGTGGTTTGCATGGGTGGCAGTTTGACGTGCGCACCGGTGAATGTTTGACGGTGAAAGAAACGATTAGGACGTATCCGTTGAAGATTGAAGACGGAGTGATCAGTGTGGAGTGGGGTTAAATCCGTGTTTTAAGTTCCGTCGTTGCCGATTGCTTCCACCGGGCAACAACTCATCGCTTCCTCACACAGCACTTTTTCTTCTTCACTCTGCGGCTGTTTGTAGACAAACGAGTAGTTGTTTTCGTCGCACCGCATGAAGTTGTCAGGTGCGGTGTCGCGGCAAACGTCGCAATCGATGCAGGAAGAGTCTACGTAGAAAGCACCGCAGACGTTTTCCTTTACTTTGTCGTTTCGATCGGGCACTTCAAATCCGCGTTTTAAGGATGCGTCATCTCTTCGGGGTTGACCTTTGCGTCAAACTCTTCCCCGGTCAGATACCCAAGCTCGATAGCGGACTCGCGCAGACTAATCTTCTTCTTGTGCGCGTTCTTTGCGACCTGGGCGGCTTTGTCGTAACCGATGTGAGGGTTCAAGGCGGTAACCAGCATCAGCGAATCCTTCACATGCTCGTCGATCTGCTCGCGGTTGATCTCGATGCCGTCGATGCAGAACTCGACAAACGAGCGCGTCGCATCGTGAAGCAGTCGCACGGAGTGAAGAAAATTGTGAATCATCACTGGTTTGAAGACGTTCAACTCGAAGTTTCCCTGCGATCCGCCGAAGCTGGTCGCGAGATCGTTGGCGAACACCTGCACTGCGACCATCGTCAATGCTTCGCTCTGCGTCGGATTCACTTTCCCCGGCATGATCGACGAACCAGGCTCGTTCTCCGGCAGTATCAACTCGCCGAGACCGCAACGTGGTCCAGACGCGAGCCAGCGAACGTCGTTTGCGATCTTCATCAGCGAAGCGGCCAGCGTCTTCAACGCGCCACTCGCAAACACAAGCTCGTCATGCGACGACAACGCGGCGAACTTGTTCGGATGCGATTTGAACGGCAGTCCGGTTAGTTGCGCGATCTTCGCGGCGGCGCGTTCGCCAAACTCCGGATGGGAATTCAAGCCGGTGCCGACTGCCGTTCCGCCGATAGCGAGATCGAGTAATCCGGGGAGGGATTGTTTCAGACGTTCGATGTCGCGGGCAACGAGGTTTGCCCAACCGCCAAATTCCTGATCGACGGTCAACGGCGTCGCGTCTTGCAGGTGCGTGCGGCCGATCTTTACGACTCCGGCAAACTCTTTCGCCTTCGCTTCGATCGCCTCGCGCAAGTGCTCGATTTGCGGGATCAGTCTGTTCAACTGTTCGGCGGCGGCGATGTACATCGCAGTCGGGAACGTGTCGTTCGACGACTGCGACATGTTGACGTCGTCGTTTGGATGGATTGGCTTCTTGCTACCCATGACGCCGCCCGCGAGCTCGATGGCGCGGTTCGAAATCACTTCGTTGGCGTTCATGTTGGTCTGCGTGCCGCTTCCGGTTTGCCAGATGCGCAGCGGGAAGTGGTCGTCGAGTTTTCCGTCGATCACTTCGTCGCTGGCGCGGGTGATTAGTTCCGCTTTGTCATGGGGCAGTTTACCGAGATCCTCGTTCACCTGCGCGGCGGCTTTCTTGAGAATGCCGAGTGCGCGAATCAACTCGCGCGGCATGATGTCGCCGCCGATATTGAAGTGGTGGAGCGAACGCTGTGTCTGGGCGCCCCAGTAGCGGTCCGTCGGGACCTCAATGGCGCCCATCGAGTCGGTTTCAGTTCTGGTTTTAGTGGAGTGTTCAGGGGATTGTTGAGCCATACGTCGCTTTGATCTTCGCGCAGGAGCGGCAGATTAGCAAGTAGTGATTAGTAATATTACGGGTTAAACAAACCTGGCTTGAACGAACTGCCGCCATGTATTAAAGTGCGCCGGGTTTTCAGATTCCCCAAGCTTTCCCTGCAGTAACCAAAAGATGTCTATTGCCGACCCTGACAGCGCCGAACTGTCTGCCTTACGTCAACGGGCGTTGATCCTCGTTGTGGAACGGAACCCGGTAGTACAGCGCCTCGAACGCTATTTCCTCGAACAATCGGGTTACACGGTCGAGTTTGCCGTCGACGGGAAGTCTGCACTCGAACGAGCGCGCGAGTTGCGACCGCACATCGTGGTTACTGAAATCATGGTGCCGGGCCTCGATGGACTCAACCTCTGCCGCTTACTGAAGTCAGACCCCGAGACGGCACACGCCCGGGTCCTCATCTTCAGTCATCTGCACGCCGAAGATCGCGCGCAAGAGGTTGGCGCCGACGCTTTTCTGTTGAAGCCCCTCAGCGAAGAGCTCCTTATCGAAACCGTCGAAAGATTGATCGCTTCGTCAAACGCAAAAACTGAGGACACTCGTAATGACTGAGAGAATCGCCACCGGCTGTGTGGGACTCGACGAAATTCTCAACGGCGGCATTCCGGCCAACACCATCACAGTGCTCATGGGCGCACCCGGCACCGGAAAAACGATCCTGGCTGAAGAGATCGCTTTCTGTAATGCGACCGAAGAAAGACCCGCGCTCTACCTGACGACGCTTTCGGAACCACTCGAAAAATTTATCTTCCACGGACAGCGCTACAGCTTTTTCGATCCCGAGAAAGTGGGAAAGTCGGTGATTTACGAAGACCTCGGGATAACCGTTCGGCAGGCGGGAATTGAAAAGCTCTCCGAAGTCGTTGCCGACCTGATCATCAGGTACAAGCCGGGATTTATATTCATCGACTCCTTCAAAGGACTGAACGAACTGCTCCAGACGACCTTCGAGCGCCGCACTGTCATTTACGATTTGGCCACCGTGTTGACAGCTTATCAATGTACGACGTTTCTGATCGGAGAGTACGCGGAGACGATGACTACCGACCTGCCGGAGTTCGCGATCGCCGACGTCGTTCTGAGCCTGATAAAGCATTCGACGAACGTGCGCCAACAGCGCTTCCTCTGTGTCGAAAAGCTGCGCGGTTCCCACTCCACTCCTGGCATGCACGCTTTTTCCATCACCGATCACGGCATCGAGATGTACCCACGACTGTTGAGCCCCAGTGTTGCTCCGATTTATCAGCCCAAAGTTGAACGTGTTAACTCGGGCATCCGGGGTCTGGATGACATGATCGATCAGGGTTTCTGGCGCGGCAGTACGACGCTGATTGCCGGACCGAGCGGCTCGGGCAAGACGATCATGGCGCTGAGCTTCATCCGGGAAGGCGCGCTTCGTGGCGAGCCGGGGCTTTATGTTGGATTTCAGGAAAACCCGTCGCAAATGGCACGCATTATGCTGAACCTCGGCTGGAACGCCGAGGAATTGCTCGAAGGCCGTAACTTCGAGCTGATGTACCGGTCGCCGGTGGAAATGCAAGTGGACAGCGTGGCGGCCGAAATATTTCAACGAGTTCGCACCGGGAAGGCCAAACGAGTCGTGATCGACGCTCTAGGCGACCTGGAGCGCTGTAGTATGGACCGGCAACGCTTTGCGGACTTTATCTATGCACTTACGCAGTGGTTTGCGGTCGAAAACGTTACGTGCATGATGACCAGCGAACTGCGCGAGCTGTTTGAAGTACAGCACATTAGTGACCAGCAAATCTCCAACATGAGCGATAACCTGGTCCTGCTCGGTTTCACGCGCGGCGACGAGATGAAACGGACAATCCGAATCATCAAAACGCGCGGTAGCACGCACGATAACCGGTTGCACTTCCTGGAGATAAACGCTAAAGGGGCAGTTGTTAAGTCGAAATGATCGCCGAGATGATCGAGCCGAGGCAGCGTAAGAAAGATCCGTACAAACGTTTGGCAGAGATCAACCGTGCGATCACTACCTCGCTGGATTTCGACCGGGTACTGAATCTCATCGTCGAGAACGCGGGGCAGTTGGTGGATGCGAGCGCCTGCATGCTGCTGCTGGCGGATTCCGATCAGCGGATGCGCATCCGGGCCGCGCTCGGAATCGACAAAAAACTCGCCGCGTCATTCGCAGGAGACATTGAAGAAGACCTCATCTCTAGTCTGCAAACACTAATCGTACCGGCCGCCGCCGGACCGATGACTTCCGTTCCGATCATCGCGAAGCAGGCCCTGAACGGTCTGCTCGTTATTGCTCGTGAAGGTCCGTTGACCGAAGAGGAAGAGTGGCAACTTTCGGCTCTCGCCGACCAGGCTGCGATCGCGTTGCGCAATGCGCGGCTTTACGAGATGGAACTGGCGGAAGCTAATCGCGAACGCGACGAGACGCTCGAAGCGTTGCGAGCCTCAAACGCCAGGACCAACCGGATCCTCGAAAGCATCACCGATCTCTTTTACCAGTTGGACCGCGAGTGGCGGTTTACAAACGTCAACGGACAAACCGAAGCGCGTCTCGGCATCCCGCGCGAAGAGTTGATCGGACGAGTACTCTGGGACGTGTTTCCACAGGCCGTCGACAGCATTCTCTACAAACGCTTCCACTCGGCAATGGAAACAATGGAGCCGGCGCACTTCGAAGTGCCCTCGCGTATCGTGCCCGGCGCGTGGTTTGAGGCGCACGCATATCCGTCAAGATCCGGATTGACGGTTTATCTACGCGAGATCACGGAGCGCAAACGTGCGGAGCGAACCAGCCGTCTGCTCGCGTCGATCGTCGAGTCTTCCGACGACGCGATCATCAGCAAAGATTTGAACGGCATCATCAGCAGTTGGAACCATGGCGCCGAGCGTGTGTTTGGCTACAAGGCTGACGAGGTAATTGGCAAGCCGGTCACGATTCTAATTCCCCACGAGTTAAACGATGAGGAGGAGCAGATTCTTGCCCGCATACGCTCTGGCCGTTCAATCGATCACTATGAAACCGTTCGCTTGCACAAGGACGGCACGCTGCTAGACATTTCGCTGACGATCTCGCCGCTCAGAGACGAGAGCGGCAGGATCATCGGCGCATCCAAGATCGCGCGCGACATCACCGAAGAAAGACGTGCGCAACAAGAAAAGGCGCGACTGTTGGAAGGCGAGCGTCTGGCGCGCGAAGAAGCTGAAAACGCGAATCGTTTGAAAGACGAGTTTCTCGCGACCTTGTCGCACGAGCTGCGCAATCCGCTGAACGTCGTCATCGGTTATTCCGAGATTCTTCGTCGCAGCGAAGACGTCGTAAACATCGATTTTGTGAACCGTGCCGCGGAAGTGATTCGGCGAAACGCTCTGGCGCAGTCGCAGCTCGTTTCCGATCTGCTCGATCTGTCGCGCTTACAGATGGGCAAGCTCGCGATCAATCATCATCCTGTATCGCTGCTGACGATCATCACCGACGCGCTCGAAACGGTGAAAGCGGAAGCGGAAACCAAGAACATCACGCTCAAGCTCAACGCCAGCCGCGAGCCTTTCATGGTCGACGGCGATCCAGTGCGTCTCGGTCAGATCGCGTGGAACCTTTTAAATAACGCGGTGAAGTTCACTGCGTCCGGTGGTCAGATCACGATCACGCTCGAGGGTGAAGGAACAGGCGCGCAGTTTGTCGTCGAAGATACCGGCCAGGGAATCGCACCGGATTTCCTGCCCTACGTGTTCGAGATCTTCCGGCAAGGCGACGCGAGTAGTTCGCGACGACAAGGCGGACTCGGAATCGGTCTCGCGCTCGTCAAGCAGTTGGTCGAGTTGCACGGTGGCGCTGTGCTGGCTGAATCTCCAGGCGTGGGGCGCGGCGCGCGGTTCAGAGTCTGGTTGCCGCTGCGTGAGATCGAAGCTTCGAATAGCGCAGGCACCACGAACGTTGCGACCGGAGCGCTCGAAGGGACATGCATTCTCGTGGTCGACGACTCGAACGAGACGACTGACATGTTGAGCAAGTTGCTCGAGATGGACGGCGCTGAAGTTCACACCGCGCGCGGCGGGATGGAAGCGCTGGCGATCGCCGGAGAGTCGGAGTTTGATCTTGTGATCTCCGACATCTCGATGCCGGAGATGGATGGATATCAACTGCTTCAGCAGTTACGCCGGTTGCCGCAGATGGCGAACGTGCCGGCGCTTGCGTTGACGGGTTTCGGTCGTCTGTCGGACGTCGATCGTGCGCACCGCGAAGGCTTCGCAAAACATTTCACTAAACCGTTGGACATCGACAAACTGCTCGGCAGTGTTCGCGAACTGACCGGACACAACGGAACACGGATTGCTCCTACTTCCCCCGTACGAATCACACGTGATTGAGGGAGGTATAAATATGGGTTTACCGAACAAAGATGAAATCGAAGGCAAATTCGATCAGGCTAAAGGCAAAACGAAAGAAGCGATCGGCAGAGCAATCGACGACGAGGAACTCGAGGCCGAGGGC
>Ga0111539_10010922_pt1 | contig 11429 bp, 7 predicted proteins | sample RhiMethybrSRZTD1_FD_79667 | JGI IMG/M metagenome (GOLD analysis project Ga0111539, IMG submission 79667) | Populus rhizosphere microbial communities from Tennessee, USA - Rhizosphere MetaG P. TD hybrid SRZTD1 (version 2) (version 2) | ecosystem: Host-associated > Plants > Roots > Rhizosphere >...
AAATGTTGTCGCGGATCCTCGTTGCTCAGTTCGTCAAAAACTGATTTGACCATCGCCGGAGTAAATTCCTTCGACGATAGGCCGTAGCGCCCGGCAATCACTTGTGGCTCAACCATGAAGTGATTTCCGCGCTTCTCTCCCAATGCGGTCATCACGTCAAGGTAGAGCGGATCACCGGGCGCTCCCGGTTCCTTGGTCCGATCGAGCACGGCGATTGCGCGCGTGCTCTTCGGCAATGCTGCCAGGAAAGCGGGCTGAGAAAATGGTCGATAGAGACGCACTTTGAGCACGCCGACTTTCTCGCCACGACTATTGAGCTCTTCGACGGTTTCCTGAACGGTTTCCGCACCCGAACCCATGATCACAATCACGCGTTCTGCTTGCGGATCGCCCTCGTAATCAAACAGGGTGTACTTACGACCCGTTCGCTCGGCGACGGCTTGCATAAGTCGCTCGACGATATTCGCGCAGGCATCGTAAAAAGGATTTGCTGCTTCACGCGCCTGGAAGAATACGTCGGGATTTTGTGCGGTGCCGCGGATGACTGGCTTGTCGGGAGTCAGTGCGCGTTGTCGATGTGCGGCAATAGCCTCTTCCGAAATCAAACTGCGCAGGTCGTCGTCGCTGAGTTGGTCAATCTTCGCCACTTCGTGTGACGTGCGAAAGCCGTCAAAGTAATGCAGGAACGGAATGCGAGACTCGAGACTTGCAGCATGAGCAATCGCGGCGAAGTCATGAACCTCTTGCACGGAGTTGGAGCACAATAATGCGAAGCCGGTTTGACGGCACGCCATCACGTCCGAATGATCGCCAAAGATCGACAATGCATGTGTGGCCAGCGTTCGCGCGGTGACGTGCATGGTGAAGGGCGACAACTCACCGGCGATCTTGTACATGTTGGGGATCATCAGGAGCAGTCCCTGTGACGCCGTGAACGTTGTCGAAAGCGCGCCGGCTTGCAACGCGCCGTGGACGGCACCCGCCGCCCCTCCTTCCGATTGCATCTCGGCGATTTCGGGAATCACACCCCAGAGGTTCTTCTTTCCCCGGCTGGCCCATTCGTCACACAGCTCCGCCATCGGCGAACTCGGAGTAATCGGAAAGATCGCTATCGCCTCGCTCAAACGAAACGCAACAGAAGCCGCTGCCTCGTTACCATCAACAGTGATTTTGTTTTTAACTGGCGTCATGCCTTCCCTCAGAGAGTTAGCCACGGATGAAACGGATAAAAAAACCGATCGGTTTTCTTCATCCGTGTTATCCGTGGCCACTTCGTCGCGCGTGGGCTACCAAAGTCGCTACTGCACAACTCGCAATTCGTGAGCGCACACTGTCGGCCCTGCTTGTGAGGATCACCGGCACCTTGGCACCGAGGACCAAACCTGCGCTGTCGGCGTTCGCGAGAAAAGTCAGTTGCTTGGCGAGAATGTTTCCGGCTTCAAGATCGGGAACCAACAGGATGTCGGGATCGCCGGCAACAGCGGACTTGATCCCTTTCGTCTTGGCCGCTTCCGTGCTGATGGCGTTGTCGAACGCCAATGGACCATCGAGAATTCCGCCTTTGATCTGGCCACGCTCGGCCATCTTGCATAGTGCCGCCGCGTCGAGTGTCGCCGGCATCTTCGTGGTGACTGTCTCGACAGCCGCAAGTATTGCTACTTTGGGTTTGTCAGATTTGTCATGTCGCAGTGACGTGACCAGATCGATCGCGTTCTGGCAGATGTCGACCTTGTCTTCCAAAGTCGGCGCGATGTTTATCGCCGCATCGGTGACGATGAGCACCTTGTGATACGTGGGAACGTCCATCACGAACACGTGACTCACACGCCGGCCGGTGCGCAATCCATCACGTGAAACAATCGCCGAAAGCAGTTCGTCGGAATGAAGGCTGCCCTTCATCAATACTTCCGCTCGACCTTCTTTAATCAACTCGACGGCCTTCTTCGCCGATTCCATACTGTGCGCGGTGTCGACGATCTCGAGTTTGCCGAGATCGAGGTTTGCGGAGCGGGCAGTCTGCTCGATCTTGGCGGCAGGACCCACGAGTATCGGCTCGATGAGTCCTGCCTGTGCTGCTTCAACTGCGCCAGTCAAAGCAGACTCTTCGCAAGGGTGTGCCACTGCGGTAGGAATTGCTGCGAGACTTTTGCATCGCTCCAACAGCTTTTCATACTTCCCGGTTCCTGTTTTCGCGGTCATCTCTCCTCCTATGCGCAGCCTCTTTTGGATCCGAGCGCGTCTTCGACTTACCCACCCGCGACCGCGGGGTGGTACTGACGGGGTCAAACCCTGTTCAGTGTGTCTCAAGTTTTTTTCGCGCCCACGCCGGTCTCTTTTAAAAAGAATGTAAGAACAATCGCGATCAGCACGCCGACGAGCATCGGTTGAAACGCTCTCTGAAAATGCGGCAGCTCCAGTTGCGACGCGCCACCTGAGACTTGCTGCAGCTTCCAGCCAAACACCGGTCCAAGCAGTGCGCTGAAAGTGAAATTAATAAAATTGACGACACCAGTCGCCGTGCCACCAAACTGCGGCGGATTCACTTCCTTGATCACCGTGTAAGGCAACATCGCGGCGCCCGAAGCGATTCCGGCAACAAGACCGAGAACGTACGGTGGGAGCACCCCGGTTGGTCCAAAGAGGATCCAGGCGAGGCAAACGAAAAGAACAACTGCCCCGCCGATGATCACTGGTTTGCGATACCCGATACGATCTGAAATCAAACCGAGCAACGGACACCCGATAATCCAACCGAAAGGAACAGTGGCCGAGCGCATCACCGCAGTGCCATAGTCAACACCGTGCCCTTCCTGGAGGAAACGCACGCCCCAAACCATGTCGAAAATTGTCGTGGGTATGAAAAGTAATCCCGAGATGAGGCCGCACAAGATCGAGTGCGGATTCTTAAAGACTGTGGCAAACGCTCCGGCTGCGGTCTTCAGCCAGGGTCCGGACGGTGTGGCGCCTTCTTCTTTCGGTATCAGAAAGAAAAGCATCGCGCCGATCGCCAGACCGAGAACACCCATCCCTATCCAAAAGGTGTTCCAACTAATTCCGGCGCCAATCATTGGACCAACAACAAACTGACCGGCGGATCCACCGGCCATCCCGAACATCTGTGTGGCGCCAATTAAAGTTGCTGCTTTGGAAGCGGGAAAGTTTTTGGTCGCGATATAGATCGCACCGACGAGTGCAAAGACGCCGCCGGCTCCCTGCATAAACCGGCCGACACTGGCGATTTGGCTCTGGCCGGTAGCAAACAGTAATGCTCCCACTCCGACAATGCAGGCGGCGAGCGGGAGCAATCGCTGTGGTCCAAGCCGGTCCATCGCGGCGCCGGCCACCAGACTGAACGGCGAGTAGCCGTAGTAAAACAGCCCGACGATTCCCGCAACTCCGACAACGCTGATCCCAAAGGCATCAGACAACTGCGGCATCATCACTGCCGGAGCCGAACGAAGCGCATACTGAAAGAAGTAATAGACCGCTGTCAGCAGCCAGGCAACGGTGGCCAGACGGACGCTCTTAACGCGCGCGTGTTTTTGGACCAGTTCAATCGTTGCCGGCGTTTGCATCACCGTAATCCGTGGTTAACACAGCGCTCAGACCGCGATCAGCAGAGCACCACGGAGAGCGCAAGGCCGGCCTCGCTCGTTTCCTTGTACTTGCTATTCATGTCCTTGGCGGTCTGGGCCAGCGCTTGCACCGTTGCATCGAAGTCGACTCGATGCCTGGATGCGATCTCGTTAGTCGCGATCGAGTAGGCGGTCCATGCCTTGACAGCGCCGAATGCGCATCGCTCGATACACGGCACCTGCACATATCCGGCGACCGGATCGCATGTCATGCCGAGATGATGCTCGAGAGCTGATTCAGCAGCATTCTCGACGACCCGCGGTTCTGCGTCGTAAGCAGTTGCGATCAATGCAGCAGCCATCGATGACGCCACGCCGATTTCAGCCTGGCAACCACCTTCAGCAGCCGACAACGTTGCGTGGTGCTTACAAAGGTAGCCGATCGCCGCCGCCGCCATCATGCCTTCGCGGAGCTTTTGTCGTGGAATCTTCCGATTCTCAATGAGCCCATAGACCAGAGACGGCATGACTCCTGCGGAGCCGCCGGTAGGAGCAGTGATCACAAGATGCCCGCGTCCGTTTTCTTCGGATGCCGCCAACGCGTAGGCCGACAGAACGCCGATACCGCGGTCTGCCTGATAGGTATCGTCCATCGCGCGCTTGTAGACGGTTGCTGCTTTGCTGTGGAGTTTGATTGGACCAGGAAGCACATCATCTTCCGGCATGCTCAACCCTGACTTTACCGTCGCGGCCATTGCGTTGATGATCTTGTCGACGAAGGCGTACACTTCCTCCTCCGACCGGCCGGCGATCGACATCTCGTTGGCAAGCATGACTTTTGCGATCGAGAGCTTGTTGTTCTCGGCGTGCGCCCGAAGCTCTTTCATCGTTGCGAACGGGTACTTCGGCGCATTCTTCTTCGGGGGTATGTATCCCTTCCACTCGATGAAACCGCCGCCAACCGAGTAATACTCCTGTTCGAGCAGCACCTCGTCGCCGGCCATAAGCTTGGCGGTCATTGTGTTTGGGTGTTTGAAGTCGCCTTTTGTGGCGTCGTAAATGATGTCCTTAAGGCCCACCGTAACGGTCTTATCTCCGAGCTTCACCGGGAACGTTTGATCGGGCTTGTCTCGAAGGCTGTCGAGGAAGAGCGGATCAACCGTCGCGGGCTCCTTGCCCACGAGTCCAGCCAGCGAGGCACGCTCAGTGCCGTGACCTTTGCCAGTGGCACTGAGGCTGCCGAAGAGGTGAACCTTGAGCGCGGTCGCTTTCGCAAGTTTGTCCGCGGGTAGTTTGATCGCGCGCTGGTAGAAGTCGTATGTGATGCGCATCGGGCCGATCGTGTGCGAGCTGGACGGGCCCGGGCCGACTTTATAGAACTCGTCGAGCGTGGTTAAAACGGGTCCCTGACCCTTCTTGACGACGGCGAGATCGGCGGACAGTGGAGGCACAGGCCCCTGGGCCTGGAGCGGCAGCGCCTCGCTGAACGCTTTCAGAGTCCTTCCCTTGGCGGAGACAAGCTGGCCCGTCATCACGGCAGCCGCGCCCACTACGGCGCTCCGCATCAAAAAACTGCGACGATCCACACCTTCGGGAACCTTGTGCGAGACCACTGCGCTGGTATCGAGTAGCGAATCATCCTGAGATTTATCATTTTCTTTATTGGACATGGCGCACCTCTACGTCTATGGGTTTATTCCGATGGAACTAGTATCGATCCGCTGAAAAGAATTTGTACTGTCAGTATTACTAGGAGAGGAACGAGCTCACTTCCAGTGTGCCAATCTCACTGTTAAAACTTACAGTTCTGCTTCCCTTTCGCCGCCTCTACATTCCTACTGTCGTGCAGCATGTTCAACGAACAAATTGAAAGGGAAGAATTATGGAACTGATGAAACGGATACTGGCACTCCCCACACTCATTCTGATCTGCGCAACAGCCGCCTTTGCGCAAGAGGACTACACGAAATGGGAATTCTTTGGTGGCTATTCCGCACTGCAGTTTGACAACATCGGAGGCGACACGGGTAACCCCAACGTCGATGACATTCTCAGTGGCAGAAACACGCTACGCGGTTTCGAGTTAGCGGTTACCCGAAACTTCCACAAGTATGTGGGCGCCAAGTTTGATTATTCACTTCACCTGCGCGAAGACAATTTTTCCCGACCGGCAGGCAGCGGCACGGTGGATTCAACCATTCAGAATTTTCTGGGCGGGATCCAGATCAAGAACAACACGGAAGATGGACCGCGATTCAAACCTTTCGCTCACGCATTGTTTGGAGTTGCCGTCCAAAAGGTTGATGTCGACAGTCCGCAACTCGTCTCGATCTTCGGCATCAATGACTTTCACGTTAACGAGACAAGCTTCGCGATGGCTTTCGGTGGTGGCGTCGATATCAGGCTCAATCGCCGTATCGATGTTCGAGCTGGTCAGATCGACTGGAACATCATCAACCGAGGTGATCAGCAGACCGGTATAGTTTTGGTACCGACACCATTCCAGACAGTGGGCTCACCATTCGTGATTCCGGGAACGCGGCAGGACAACCTGCGCCTCAGCATCGGAATCGTCATCCACTAAAAAATAAAAGACATACTGTAGGGGCGGCCCTCCGTGGCCGCCCCTTGGCTGGACATTTGAACTGTTAGAGGTGGTCGTTGCCCAACGAGTGGCGGCGATTCTTTCGAGGGTAGTTCGATTCCAGGAAGGGGCGGCCACAGAGGGCCGCCCCTACAGTACGTTTACGGGCGTCCAGGACTTGTCGGGATTAAAGCGCTCGATCGCGTCAGACAGTAGGTTCACCATTCCAGGAACGCGGCACTAAAAAATAAAAGACGTACTGTAGGGGCGGCCCTCCGTGGCCGCCCCTTGGCTGGACATTTGAACTTTTAGAGGTGGTCGTTGCCGACTGAGAGGCGGCGATTCTTTCGAGGGTAGTTCAATTCCAGGAAGGGGCGGCCACAGAGGGCCGCCCCTACAGTACGTTTACGGGCGTCCAGGACTTGTCGGGATTAAAGCGCTCGATCGCGTCAGACAGTAGGTTCACCATTCCGGGAACGCGGCACTAAAAAATAAAAGACGTACTGTAGGGGCGGCCCTCCGTGGCCGCCCTTGGCTGGACATTTGAACTGTTAGAGGTGGTCGTTGCCCAACGAGTGGCGGCGATTCTTTCGAGGGTAGTTCGATTCCAGGAAGGGGCGGCCACAGGAGGGCCGCCCCTACAGTACGTTCCGAAGTTAAAGTTGCTATTGATCCGTAACGGGGATCCAGGACTTGTCGGGATTGAAGCGCTCGATCGCGTTGGCGAGCTCGACTGTCTTTGGACCAAGGTCCTTTTGGTAGACCACGCCGTCATGGCTGACCATGAAGGTTTGCACTCCCGTCACACGATACTGCGCCGGGAACGCAACGAGAGCAAAGCCGCCGATCATCACGCCCTTCACGACGAAGTCCATCTCACCAAGGGGAGCCGCCGCTCCCTGCCCTTTCAGGACTTTGAAGAAATAACCGTGAAAAGGTTCCGAACGGTTTGAATAACCACGAGCGATCGCCGCCGCGACTTTCTCTCCGATTGGACCATCCCACGTGCCGTCGTCTTTTTTCCAGGCCAATCCGTCCTGCATTCCCGGCGTGCTGATGATGCGTTGCGCGTACTGATTGACTCCGGACGTGCCGCGCTTCTGAAGCGCGTATTCGTGCTGCGCTTCAACATACCCGCGACAAACCGCAATCGCATCAAGCTCGTTGCCGCCGATGCGGCGATAGAGGAGTTCCTGACGACCCGCCTTTGTATCAAACGACCAGGCCGAGCCGACCTTCACGATCGGCACTGCGAATGGCCAGTTGTCGTCTCCGATCTCGAGGATCGCGCGCCGCGGATTTTTCGGTTGCAATGAGACATTGGTTTTGATGCGCGCCTGCTCGGCAAACTTCTGCGCCACTTCACGATCGCGCGCCGGCTCGCCGGTATGAATGATGTCGTAGCTGTCCGGCCCGAGGATCTCAGTCAGCGCCGCTTCGTCATACTTCTCAGCGGCTTCAATCAATGCATTTGCTGCTTCTTCAGCAGTCGCAAACGATTTTGCCTTAGTTGCATTCTGTGCAGTCGTTGCCGGCGTATTCACCAACAGGAAACAACATGCGCCAAGCAAGCCTGCGGCAAAAAACAGTTTCGTCTTCGTGATTTTGTTCTTTTTCATGATTTCATTTACCTCCTGCGGCCACCGCCGCCGCCACGACCACCACCACCGCCGCCACGGCCACCGCCGCCACCACCAAAACCACCACCGCTACTACGGCCTCCGCCACCAAAGCCGCCGCTACTACGGCCGCCCATGCTGGAAGAGCCGCGGCTACTGCTCGAACGGGCGCCGGCGCCACTGAAACCTCCGGAACCACCGCCAAAGCCACCGCGACTGGAGCCGCCGCCTACGCTGCGATTGCCGACGCGATCACCACTGGCACCACCGGCGCGATTGTTTATCGAGCCTGGTCCAGTTCGATCACCGATTCCACTGCCGCCGCGATTACCGCCACGGTCGCCAATGGCACTGCTGCGATCACTGACTCCGCCGCGATTGCCTCGATCTCCGACGCCGCCACGATCGCCAACGCCACCACGATCACCAACGCCGCCACGGTTGCCACGATCGCCAACACCACCGCGATCACCGACACCCCCGCGGTTGCCACGATCGCCAACACCACCGCGATCGCCGATACCACCACGATCACCAATTCCACCGCGGTTTGCGCTGCCGAGGTTGCCACCTTGCCGGCCGATGTCTCTCTGTGCAGCTCTTTGCCGGTTGCCTAATGAATCGCCGCGCGCAGTCCCGCCAAACCTGTTTGCCGTACCTCGATCACCATACGGCGCGCCACCGCGATGTGACGGATTGTGTTGCCACTTATTACCGCCACCCCTGTTGCCACTAATGTTATTCACGCGATTGCCGCCGCTGATGTTTGTGTTGCGGTTGAAGTTGTTATTCCTGTTGATATTAATATCGCCGCCACCCCAGCCACAGCCCCAACCCCAGCCGCCACCCCACGCGGCGCCCATGGCCAAACCGACACCAAACGAAATCGCGCTGGCTGCGATCACGGCTCCTGTCGACGGTGGGTAATAAATCGGTGGATACGGATAAACCGGCGCACCGTACACAACGGTCGGGTTGTAGGACGGTACATAAACAACTTGCGGATTCGCCTGCTCGATAACAATCACTTCTTTGCTCTCGACGACCTGCGTCTCCACCTTCTGCTGCTGGTTCGAAGCCAATGCACCTGTATCCTGTGCCTTGTTGCGCATGCGCTGGATCGCATCCATCACGTCCTTCTGTTGCGCAAGGAAGGCATTGCCCAGATCGGTGGTCCACTGAATGTCGTCAGACAAACGCTTCACCACGTCCGGCATAGGAGCCATGGCTTGAATACTCGGATCCCATGGTTGTTTCTTGACCGCGTCCGCTAATTTTTTCTGGTCCTTTGCAAGGTCCGGATTCCGCTCCAGCCACTGCTGAAGCTGAATGATCTCCAATGGGTACGTCGAAGCAACCAGGGTCTGGCTGAGCAGATTGTCCGGGTAGAGAGCAATCGGCGCGACCAGAGAATCCAGTTGGTCAGTCGGAATCTTTACTGCAGCGTCCTGCACCGGTTTCGCGGGCGCGGGCCGTGCAAGCAATGGTGTGGGCCCAATCAAAGCCAACGCGCAAACGAGCGCGATGGCATATCGGGCCAATCCTCTCGGTGTAAAAATAATGCGTTTCATTTCAAACCTCCGCTATTGGCAGAACCGTTTTTTAGGTTCATTTGCTCCCAGCTTCGCACCTTGCGCCGGGCTTCATCGAAGATGCGTTCGTAATTTTTCTTGCGTACTTTCTCGCTTGCTTCCGGTGTCAGAAGTTTCCAGAAAGGTTCGTACTGGTTGTAGACCCGCAAGTACTTTTCCTGATCCGGCGGCGCCACTTCGTCTGTACCGAACAGAAACCGATCGGGATATTTATTCACGACCGCCGCCGCGTTTTTCATCGACTCAGGTGTAGACACGACATACTTCGCCACTTCATCCCAGGAGATGTCGAAATGGACGTGACTAAGTTGCGGATCGTTGATGATGTCTTCGACTATGGCAGCCTGCTCTTTGACGGGCCGAATGATGCGCCCGACACCGATGTGCGCCCAGATGATCGTGGCTTTCGGGTGACGTCTGAATAATTCCTTGATCTGCTTCGCGTATGCCGGCTCCGCGCCGGGTTTCGCAAACGGCACGTCCACATCACAATGGATCAGGACCACCAGGCCGGCTTCACTCGCAAAATCGATTAAGCGATCGAGAGCCTGGTCCTGAAGACTCGCGACTTCCCCGGCAATCTTCGCCGAGACAAACTCTTTATGGATCGTGAACTCACCGATGCCGCTGAACACCTGTGGAAAGGTACGCAGGACACGTCGAATATGATCCGCTGCGTACATGTCTGTCGGATTGAATCCGGTGATCATCGGATCGAAGCGCGCCTGCTCTTCTTTTGAGAGAGACTTGTAGGCGGTCGCAATCCATGCGTCCGTGAAAGAGTAGTAATAAAGAGGAGCGTCGGAATTCAGGTAGTAAGTTGGCCCACGCTCCCCATCGACGCGATACGACCACTGCTGCTGCAACGGAATTCCGAAGAGTGCGACACGGCCAACCTTGTTTCCCATGATCTTCAGGAAGTCGTGAATATCGATTCCTTCCTGAATGTAGTTGGTGAGATGAAAGTGACTGTCGTTGAAGAGATAGTCGTTGGCCTGCGCCTTTACAGTTACGGTAACCGACGAAATGACGAGGGCGACGAGAATCGGGTATTTGAAATATTCTCTGTGCAACAGAGAAAGCCAAAATCCCACGCAAAGGCGCAGCGGCGCAAAGAGCGTCGTGCCCCCAGAATTTCTTTGCGCTTTTGCGCCTTTGCGTAAGAACTTGTTCATGGTTCAGCACGTCAGATGGAACTTTGGGCAAACACCTAATCACTTTTCAAACCAACTGAACGAGGCGAGAACAGATTGAAGTCGAGCCGGTTGGCTACAAGCTGGATAACCTTCTGCGCCTTCACACTGTTCCCTGCCTCATCCAATGGCGGAGCAAACACCGCAATCGCCCCCTTCCCTGGAACAACCGCAACGATGCCTCCGCCGACTCCACTCTTCGCAGGCAGACCTACGTGCCAGGCCCAACTACCTGAACCGTCGTACAGTCCGGCCATGATCATCGTCGAGAGAATGTGTGGAATGTTTTCAGGTTTGATTACCTGCTCGCCGGTTGCCGGGTTCTTGCCGTTGTTCGCGAGCGTCGCACCCATACGAGCCAGTTGAGTCACGTTTACGCCGACAGAACACTGCTTCGTGTAAACATCGACGGATTCAAACGGGTCGGCGTAAATGCGATCGTACTTCGCGAGTAACATCGAAAGAGCTTTGTTACCCGTATTCGTGGCTGCTTCCGATTTGTAAACTTCGTCGATGAGTTTCAGTTTCTCGCCCGCAACGCGGCTGTAGAAATCGAGTATCTTGTTCCACTTCTCGTCGGGGGTTTTTCCTGAAATCAGACTGACAGTCGCGATGGCACCGGCGTTTACATATGCATTGCCGGTGTGAGTCGGCATGTCAGCGACGGCAAAGACCGAGTTGAAAGCACGGCCGGTCGGTTCAGATCCAACCTTGTCGAACACTTTGTCTGGTCCAAACTCCTCCATTGCCAGCGCCTGCGAGAAAACTTTCGAGATCGACTGAATAGAGAAGGAGTAATCGACGTCTCCCAACGTGAGCGACTGGTTATCCGTCGTTACTATCGCAATGCCAAAAAGCTTTGAGTC
>Ga0111539_10010923_pt1 | contig 11429 bp, 8 predicted proteins | sample RhiMethybrSRZTD1_FD_79667 | JGI IMG/M metagenome (GOLD analysis project Ga0111539, IMG submission 79667) | Populus rhizosphere microbial communities from Tennessee, USA - Rhizosphere MetaG P. TD hybrid SRZTD1 (version 2) (version 2) | ecosystem: Host-associated > Plants > Roots > Rhizosphere >...
CCCAGTCCATCACCTGCACCTCTCCGAACGCGCCGACCATGATGTTGGACGGCTTGAGGTCGCGGTGGATGACACCGCGCGAGTGCGCGTAGGCGATCGTTTGGGCCACTTGTTCGAAGATTCCGAGGAAGCGGACGCGATCGGCCGCCACGTTCTCGCGCTCCTGGAGGAGGGCCGCGAGAGTGCGTCCCTTCACGAGCTTCATCGTGAAGTAGGGACGATCGCCATCGAAGAGGCCCGCCTCGTGGACGGACACGATGCCCGGGTGTTCGAGCTGCCCGGCGACCTGGGACTCCTCGATGAAGCGATGCCGGATCCCCGGATTCCTGCCGTGCGATGGGAGGAGGAGCTTGATGGCGATTTCGCGGCGCAGCTCTGCGTCGCGAGCCTTCAGTACGACCCCAACACCTCCCTGGCCGATCACATCGACGACGTCGTAACGGCCGATGCGCTGCGGCACCTCCGTTTCGAGGGGCCGCGGGGGTGGGGGAGGCGACTGCGCGCCGGCAGCGAAGACAGCTCGAAGACCGGCCTCCAGCAGGTGATCCGACAGCTTCCCCCGAGCGGGAGCTTGCTGGCCCGGGCTCTCACGTGCGCCGTCGTTATCATCGTTCGCCATGCAAACCTCAGTGGAGCGCGGCGAGGAGCTCGGCGCACTCCCGCTCCCCGTCCGACGCGCAACTGGGGCAGTGAAACGTCACCACGGCCAATAGCACTTCCTTGAACTCATCGCGCGCCCGCGCGTACTCGTGATGAATAACGGAAGCTTCCATCTTCCAGCGCTGGGCGATCTCCCGGATCGGCAGGTTCTCCTGAAAGCGGAGCCGCAAAAGCTCAACACGCCTCTGTGCGGCTTCATCTCGCGACCTGGCCTCGTCGGCGTGCCGGCGGACTGCCTCACCCAGGAGGGCGAGGGCCCAGGAGCGGTCAAACACGCGCGACAGGGAGGTCTCATCGACGGCCACGGCGTTCAGGTCGCTAACTCCGGGAGACTGCCGCTCCTTGCGCCGCCCCCCTCGCCTCTCGACCCGGAGGGCGACATTGCGGGCTACGCCGTACAGGAACGCTCGGAATCCTCCGGGTCCCCCCTGCTTCACATGATCGAGGAAACCGCCCCCGCGAAAACACTCCAGGAAGAACTCCTGGACGGCGTCGTCGGTCTCTTGCACGAGGGGCGATCCAGCCCACCGCGCCCTGAGGTAGGCCTCGACCGGCCCCTGATAGCGCTGGGCGAACTCCTCCCGATCCTCGCGGCGCCCCCCGGCAGCCGCCTCGATGAGCGTCCAGCAAGTGGTATCGAGCGAAGCCATGCGCGCGCCGAATTGATCCGTAAGCCCTGCAGCCAAGAGGGATAGCGGGCCCGAGCACGTTCTCTCAGCGACCAGCTCCGTTCCCCAGCGGAAATCCATCCACAGAATTCCGCCGCGAAAACGGAACCTTCGGCGAATCGATCAGGAATTCACCGTGCGGCCGGCTACGGAGTGGTTCCTGAGTCGCTGCCTGCACCCTCGACCTGCCGTTCAAGGAAGGAGACTCCTGATCATGATCCCCAGAATGGTCGACCTCGTCACCTCTATTCTCGGCGGGAGGTCGCCGGGCAATCCGAAACTGAGCATGGCGCGGGCGCTCGTGCTTCCGGCAGCCGCTCTGCTATCGATGGGTGGGCTGGGGAATACCCCCTGTGTTTCCGCACAAGGAGTCCTCCAGGCTAGCTTCGACTGGTCCATGCCGGACCGATTTGGTCCGGATGTGAAGTCGCTCGCAGGAGCGCCGGGCGCCGATGGCGTCCGCGACTACTTGATCACGTTCCCGGATACATGGTCCGCCATCGACCCCGCGCACCCGGAGGCTGGAAGCCCCAACATCAACCCGTCGAGCTGGAGGGTCACCCTCGACGCCAGCTCCTCCCAGGGCGCGATCACGACCTATCGATGGCGGATCGATAGCGTGGACATCGGGGGGGGCTCGAAACCAGTACTCCAGCACGATTTCCCTTCCGAGCGGAGCTACAACGTCACGCTCATCGTGGCCGACGCCAAAGGAAATACATCCGAGGTGACGCGCGAGGTCATCGTCCAGGACTGGCTGATCGTTGCGCTGGGGGACTCGTATGCCTCGGGCGAAGGCAACCCCGAAATGGGCGGCTTGGAGTGGTTTGAACGTTTGGCCGCGGCGTACGGGCGGCTCGAGGAGGCAACCTCGAGGTGGAATGACGCGGTAGAGGCTTTGAGGGACGCGGAGCTTGGCTACCAGGTCAAGATCCAGGACGTGCAACCAGCGCTGAACGCGCTCAACACTTGGAACGCAGAGTGCCCCTCGCTCTCCTTGGACTGCGTCCATGCCACGACTAACTTGGTCGCCGAGCTCACCCGGCTGGGGTTCAGTCAGGCCGCGCAGCTCATCACGAAAGGCTTCCAGTACGTCAAGACGCAGCTCCAGAACATCATCAATGCCGCGCAGGCAGGGATCAACGTCGCGCAGCAGGCGGTCAACAGTACGAAGGCCACTGCGGATGCCATCCGCGTGGAGATCGACTTAATCTTGAACGAGGGCGCAGTTTGGCAGACTCGTCCGGACATCGCGAGCGAGCGAGCGAGCCATCGATCTTCGTTCTCGGGCCAGGCGCTGGCAGCGCTGGCCCTCGAACGAGCCGACCCTCACACCTCAGTGACTTTCGTCCACCTCGCCTCCAGTGGAGCCAAGATCGAAAGGCACTCGACGGATAGCTACCTCATCTCCGATGACGGCACATCGCAGCTCGACTACGCCAAGCAGCTCGTGGGCGACCGCGAAATCGACGCCCTCTTGGTCTCCATCGGCGGCAACGACGCCGGGTTCGTGTACATCCTGATGTCGCTGGCGCTTCATTCCACGGGCGAGATCTGCAGTGGCGTGAGGACGCTGGCCGAAACCCAGTGCCGCTCGGTATTGACGAGGGCAAACCTGCCGTCGGCTTTTGTTGATCTCGCGTGCGACGAGATCGGCGACCGATTCGAGGCGCTCTGCGGCGAGAAGCTCGCCCAGGTCGAATTCTGGCCCAAGGAAAGCCACGAGAGCTTGCTCCGGGACGGGCTCGCCCTGCTGCCCGATAGATTCAGCAACCTCGCAGAATTTCTGAATCGGCCCGCGAAGTTCCCGGACCTGCCTCCCAGCCGGCTGTACTTCACCGAGTATCCCAACCTGACCGAGGGCGATGACGGGAACCTCTGTCCGCAGTTCCTCACCGTCACAACGGATGACTGGCGGTGGGTGCGGGACACGATGACCGTCGGCCTGAACTCGACGATTCGCCGGGAAGTCACGCAGCGCGGCTGGAACTTCATCGACAAAGTCTTCGAGGGCTTTCACGGGCATGGTTACTGCGCGAACGACCATTGGGTCGTCCATCCCGATGAGGCGTTCCTGATCCAGGGCGACTACAAAGGCGTCGCGCATCCCACGGCCGAGGGGCACGAGGTCTACGGAGCACGGATCGCCAGGACCCTCTTCGCTGACCTGTACACCGGCGGAGATCTCTCGCGGCCGCGCGTGCCGGGATACGGCCCGTTCTTCCGCCGCGGGGACTCGAACGGCGACGCCGCAATCAACATCGCCGACGCCAGCCACATGCTCAGTTGGCTCTTCCTCGGAGGGAAGCCGCCATATTGCGAGGCTGCGAGCGATGCGAACGGCGACGACAACGTCGACGTCGGCGACGCCAGCTACTTGCTCAACTTCCTCTTCCTCGGAGGCCCGGAGCCGGAGAGTCCGTACCGCGACTGCGGTCCGCTGCCCAACGCCGAAGGCTCGTCGCTGAGTTGCGCGGCGTCGACCGGGGATTGCCGCTGAAGAGGCGACGAGTTTTCTGCGGGAGCGCGAGTTCGAAAGATCTCACTCCGCCTCCACGGATTCTCACTCTGAAAACGCTCTGAAGGATGAACGCGGCCCGCTCGGGAAACCCGGCGGGCCGCGACTGTTTGGGAGCTGGGGCATAGACGTGCGCGGTGACTTTCGCGCACGGAAAGCTGTACCAAAGATGGACGAGTGGAGCCGCCATCATCGGTCCGAGAGTTCAACGGCGAGCACCGCCTTCGGAATGTACTTCACTTCCCCATTCCGCTATCCTACGCAGCCGGATGCGGTCTCCCTTCGAGGGCCCCTTGAAGGTCGAAGGGAGAGAGCGTCAGCGGAACGAAGCCAGGAGCTCGAGTCAGAATGTCACGAAAGCTGTGGCGCGCGAAAGAGAATGTCCGCAAAGGATCGACGCGAACCGCAACCGATGAAGAGCGACATTTGTTTTCGAGTTGTGGTCGCGGCGTCGCCGCCGTCATTGCGGCTCTGTCGCTGTTGCTCGGCGGTATAGTTTCAGCCCAGGATACGGCCCAGCCTTCCTCGGCCCCGCCCCCGGCCGATTCCGCGGTAGCTCCAGAAGCCTCGACCAAGGAGACCACGTCGGAAGAATTTCAGAAGCTGGAAAACTTGGATCGGGACCTCACCGTCATCCGCACGAAGACGGACATCCTGAGCGAGTTCACGGACCGACCCGGAAATGGATGGTTTGAGAAGCTTACGCTCGGCACCACTTACGGGTTTCGCCTCCCGGGGGTGGGCCCCGAGCACGAGTACGGCGTTCGTCTCCAGGCGCCGCTCGCGTTTGCAGACCCCGGCTCCGGCGGGGGGGCGACGAAGGGGGGCCTGGGAGATATTGAGCTGAAGACGGGGTGGGCCTGGATCCCCGACGAGGTGAACCGCCTCGGCTTCTTCGGGAACTTCAAGTTCAACACCGCGACCGACGACCTTCTTGGGGATAATCGAAACGACTACTCGCTAGGGCTCGCCGCCTCCCACCAGATCATCCCGAACCGCTTCTCCGTGTTCGTCCTCGCAGAGTACCTTGACACGATCACTCGCGAGGATGGCGTACCCTCCCGGAACGCTCTGGAGCTCTCTTTCAACCCCATCGTGAGAATCGTCGGGCCCTTGTCCGCTAATTTCCTTTTCAAGGACAAGCTGGACTTCAAGACGGATGATAACTTCGCCCTCATCGAGCCGGGCCTGAGCATGCTTCTGGCGAAGCATCTGGGTATTTCGACGAGCATCGAGATCCCGATCGAGGACCGGAGCTACACCTACATCGCCAAAATCGGGTTGGTGTGGTTCTACTGAGCTCGAGTTTTTGCGTTTTTCCGACCGCCGGCTATCTTGCCGGAAGAACGCAATCGTCGAGCAATGAGGCTGCTTCAGAACCTCATCCCGGCTTCGGGCCTGCGCAACTCACCCGGAACTCTCACTTGCAGGAGTCCGCTCCAATCACACTGTTGGAGCCGAGGTCGAGCACTTGCCCGCACACAGTTGTCCCCGGCGGGAACTTCGTTTCCCCGACAAGGTTGCCGGACGTGCCGACATCGAGGAGGACGCAGCCAGCTCCAGATTCGAAACCCGGGGAACCGCTGCGGGTGTAATCGTTGGCCAGGATCGCGTGGAATCCTCCCAAGAACAGAATTCTGGTCAAGGCCGGGCAGAAATGAGCGACCAAGACCAAGCAAGCTACAAAGCAGGACTTGAGGCCTACAACGCGGGCGAGTGGCAAAGCGCCTTTGCTCAGTTGATCGGACCTGCTGAAAACGGTGATTCCCAGGCACAGGCCGTGACTGCCAGTATGTAGGAGCTCGGTCTGGGACGGCGGGTTGACATGGTACGATCTCCGCCAATTGAAATGAGCCCTGCTCCGCATCCTTCCACTGCCTCGGCCTCAAAACACGGCTGCTTTGTCGGCACTGGCGACCTCGCGTTCGAAGCCCTCGAGCGTTGGGAGCAGCTTCCGGCGGATGCCCTGTTCGTCGAGGTCGTTGGCATGGCCACGGACTCGAGCGACCGCCTATTCGTCTTCAACCGCGGCCCGCACCCGCTGGTCGTCCTCGACCGCGATGGCCGCTTCATCACCTCCTGGGGGGATGGCCTCTTCGCGCGCCCCCACGGAATCACGATCGGCTCCGACGACTCCGTCTATCTCACCGATGACGTCGACCACACGGTGCGAAAGTTCACTCCCGCAGGCAAACTCCTCCTGACGCTCGGGACGAGCGGCCGCCCCTCGGATACCGGAGTGATCGGTCACGACTATCGCACGATCCAGAGAATTGGCCCGCCTTTCTGTCTGCCCACGAATCTCGCCCTCTCGCCTTCAGGCGATTTGTACATCACCGACGGCTACGGCAACGCGAGGGTCCATAAATTCTCCGCCGATGGTCGCCTGCAATTCTCCTGGGGAGAGCCGGGAAGTGGGCCGGGCCAGTTCCATGTCCCGCACGGAATCGCCGTGGACCGGAGCGGGACCGTCTACGTCGCGGACCGCGAGAACAGCCGAGTCCAGCTCTTCAGCCCCGATGGCGAATACCTTCGCGAGTGGACCGGTCTCGCGCGGCCCTGCGAGATCTTCATCGACGAGCGCCGCAGTGGTCCGCCTCTCGCCTACGTGGCCGAGCTAGGGTATCGGGCCGGTATGTGGCCGGGGACGAGCCCGCCGGCCCCTGGCGCCACCGGAGGCCGCGTGAGCATCCTGGACCTCGAAGGCCGCCTGTTGACCCGCTGGGGCGGCGGCGGCGATCCGTGCGTGCCCGGAGATTTTTTCGCGCCGCACGACATCTGGGTCGATTCGCGCGGCGATGTTTACGTGGGCGAAGTGACGATGTCCGCCGGGGGAAATCGCGGCATGGTGCCGCCGGAATGCCACTCGCTCCAAAAGTTCAGGCGCATCGGCCGCACGGAGGCCACGCCATGAAATGCTGGCGCTTCTATGGCTTTGGCGACATGAGGCTCGATGACGTTCCCGCACCGTCGCCACGGCCGGGCCACGTGCTGGTCGAGCCCCTGTGCGTGCAACCGAGCGTCACCGAAGCCCAGCTCGCATTTGGAATCCGCACGCTCGCCTACGAGAAGATCAAGAAGCGGCTCGAAACCGAGGCTCCTGTCCAGCTTTTCGGCCATGAATTCTGCGCGAGGGTCGTCGAGGCGGGCGATCCGTCCTCTCCCTATCGCCCGGGAGACCGCGTCGCGGCGCGAGCCAAGCTGCCGTGCCAGGCTTGTCCCCTCTGCGCATCGGGACGTGACGCGCTGTGCCGGAAGGGCCCGATCATCGGCTTCCAGCTGCCAGGCTGTTTCTCCGAGCTCGCGCTCCTCCCTGAAATCGCGCTCGTGAAAGTCGACGAGCGGCTTTCGGACAGTGAGAGCGCTTGCCTCCAGTCGCTCTCCGACAGCATCGCTGCCGTCGAGACGGCTGAGATCAAGATCGGCGACTCGGTGGCGGTCTTCGGCCAGGGCAGCATGGGACTCGAATGTCTTCAGATCGCGAGGACGAGCGGCGCGGGACTTCTCATGGCGGTCGACGTGCGCGACGAGACCTGCCGGATCTCGAAGGAGCTCGGGGCGGATCACGTGATCGACGCTCGCCGGAGCGACCCCGTCGAGGTCATCCGCGATCTCACCGGCGGGAATGGCGCTGACGTCGTCTTCGAGTGCGCCGGCGGAAGCCCTCGACAGGGCCTCGCAGGCTCCCAGACGCTCACGCAAGCCGTCGACGCCGTCCGCTCCGGCGGCAAGATCATCGGCGTTTCCTGGTTCGGCCAGCCGCTCGAGGTCGATGTCGATCTCTTGCGCGAGCGCAGCTTGCGCTACCTGTTCCCCGATATCAGCACCAAGGCGCACCTCGAGCACGCGGTTCGCCTCGCAGCGTCGCGCCGCGTGCTCCTGAAGCCTACCATCACCCACATCTTGGACGGCATCGAGAAAGTACGCGAGGCTTTCGAGATCACCGCAGCAAAGGGGAAATACGGCGCGATCAATCCGGCGCAGGTGATGATGCGCCGCGGGGAGTTGGGCCACCGCGCGGTGGACGCTGTACCTTCGCGCATTCGCGAATAGAATGCCACATGGGTTTACGAAAAACGCTGCAACTACTCCGACACGGGTGCTTGAATGCGACGAAACTGGACTCTGGTCGTGCTGTCCGCGCTGTGCATTGTGGCCGTCTCGCGCTTCGTCGCAGCACAAGCGCTGCCGACGGTCCCGAGCGGCTTCATGGCGGAGATTTTCACGCAGGTTCCAGGCAAACCGCTGGGTCTGACGTTTGCGCCGGACGGAAAGCTCATTGTCTGCGCGTGGGACGACGGCAAAGTCTACAGCGTCGATCCGAACGGCACTCAAGCCGTCCTGAACCCCGAAGAGGCCCTGCCCCTGGCAGCCCAGCCTGTCGTCACGAGTGATGGCCGAGTCCTCGTCACGGCCGGTGGCACGAACTCGAGCGCTAAGATTTGGGAGATCGTGGGCGGTCATCCCCAGCTCGTCTACGAAGGCCAAGGGGCCTATGGCATCGAGCTCGACACGGCCGGCTCTGTCTACTTTGGGCAGGCGCCCACCGGCAGCATTCTGAAGACGCAGCTGACGGACGAGCCCTCGGTCTTTGCGTCCGGCCTCGGGTTCGGACTGGCCGAGCTCGCTTTTGGGCCCGACGGCAGCCTCTACGCCGCGAACGACGACAACGGAACCATCTACCGGATCGACTCCAGCGGCGTGGCCACGCCCTATTTGACGGGGCTCACTCGGCCCGAGATGCTCGCGTTCGACAACGAGGGCAACCTGTACTTCACGGCCTTCACTTACAACAAGGTCTACAAGGTGGACCCTGACAAGAATGTCACTCTGTTCCTGAGGGGGCCTGCGAATTCCGAGATCCGCGGCATCGCTTTCGACGAGGCAGGGAGCTTGTTCGTTTGCGACACCAGTCTCGGAGTGGTCTACAAGGTCAGCGCAGAGAGCGGGCCATTCAAAGCCGAGATCTCGCAGTCCAGCCCGCGCTGCGCCACGATCGTCGTCTCGAATCGGCAAGCTTTGCGAGGCGGCGAGCTCGGCCTCGCCTACGATCCCTCCGTCATGACCGCTGTCGCGGTGAAGGCGGGAAAAGATCTGCCGTCCGGCAGCAAATTGGTGACGCAGCTCCAGCCGAGGAACAACTGCGCCGCAGAGCTCGGCGTCGACGCGGCGTTGAGCGTGGCGTGGATCACGCCGACGACGGAAGAGATCCTCGTCCCGGCCGGAAAGCATGAGCTCCTCAAAGTCTGCTTCACGATCGCGGAGGGCGCGTCCGTGGGGGATTGCTCCCCGTTGCGGTTCGTCGCGTGTCTCGGTGTGCCCGAAGCACCCGTGCAGAACGTCGTCACGGACGAATCGGGCGCGTCCGAGGGCCTCGAGACGACGGACGGACAGGTCTGCATGTTGGAGGAGACCTCCTTCCGCCGCGGCGACGTGAACCAGGACACCCGGTTCGACATCAGCGATCCCATTGGAATCCTCGGGTGCCTATTTCTCGGAAGCCTGTGCCCTACTTGCGCGGACGCGCAGGACGCCAACGACGACGGCGTCGTGAATATCGCCGACCCTGTCCACCTCCTGAACTGGCGCTTCGGCAGCGGCGACAACCCTCCGCCGCCATTCTCCGAGTGCGGAATTGACCCGACGGCGGACGAGCTCGAGGAGTGCGAAAGCTTCGCGCCTTGCCCGTAGGACCAAGCGCTTCATTGATGAAGTGGCCGGTGATGGACTCCAGCCCGAGCCCCCCCGGCTGCCGCCCTATCCTTTCAAATCGTCGAGGTCGGCGCCTTCAAGTAGTGCGAGCGAGGTATTCGTCCCACGTGATGCGCCCGTCTCGGTGCTCCGGCGCGAGGTTGTAGCCGGCCGCGAATGCCCTGGCCGATTTGCCGGGCAGCGGCAGTTCGATCACGACACGGCGCTTACCGACGGCCTTGTAATACTTCCGCGCGATCTCAGCGAACGATAGCGCTTCGGGCCCGCCCATCTCGGGGACGTGCTGCGACGGCGGACCTTGGACAAGGCCGGCCATGCGTTGGGCGACTTCGCCGGCGTCGAGGAGCTGCATGCGCACACGCTTCGGCACGGCCACGAGCGGCAGTGAACCGAGCAGCTGGCAGAACTTTACCGCGAGCGTGTGCCACTGCGTGGTGCGGAGGATCGTGTAGGGGAGTCCGCTGCGTTCAATGACCTGCTCGGTCGCGAGCTTGCCGCGGTAATAGCCGAACGGGATCTTGTCGATGCCGACGATCGAGATGTAGACGACATGCGGCTCGACTCCCGCCCGTCGTGCGGCATCGAGCAGCCGCTCGGTACCTTGAACGTCGGTGCGTTTTGCGTTCGCGTAGCTGGGCGCTCCGCGGGTGCCGCTCGCGAGGTGAGCGATGACGTTGATCGCGGTGATGGCTGCGTCGAGGCCGTCGCCGGTCGTGAGGTCGCCACGGACAGCTCGCGCGCCAGCGGGCATTGTCGGCGCCGATCGCCGCGAGAGGACTCTCACGTCCAAGCCTGCCGCCACGAGCAGCGGTACGAGCTCGCTGCCGAGTGCTCCCGTGCCGCCGGTGACGAGGACGTTCCTTACCACGTTTTCCTCCGCGTTGCCGGCAATCGGCGCAGGCGCGGCAGAATCGAGATCATGTTCGCATCTTAACCGGAAGTCGTGGGCGGCTGCGCATGGGCCTGCCTCTCGTTGGCCTTCCTCGACTGTCCCGAATACAATGCTCTCGATCTCGCACCCACTCGCGGAGGAGCCGAAGCATGAACAAGTTCGCCGTCGGCCTTATTGTCTCCCTCGTCGTCGTGGGGAACGTCATCACCTCCCTCCTTCTTCTGCGAGCTTCTCGTCCCATGGGCGACCTTGCGAGCAGGAACGATGGGATCGCGGCGCAGCGTGAGGCGATCGACTCGCTGCGGAAAGAGGTGAGCCGGCTCTCCACTCTCCTAGCGTCAAGAGGCTCGCCGTCGAAGGTGGCGATCGACCCTGAGGAAACCAATGCGGTCGACCTGGTTTCTCGGCTCGACGAGGTGATCAAAAGATTGGAGTCGCTCGAGAAATCGATCGCCGGAAAGAACGAAGTGAGCGACGAGCTCGCGCTCCTCAAACTTCGAGAAAAACTGCAGGAGCAATATCGTGCCGATGACGGATTCGCGATCGCGGAGGAGCTCCTCGCGCAAGGGAAGTTCGCTGCGGGGGGCAACGGTATTCTGACGTTTCTCGAATCGCATCCGGATCACCCCGACACACAAGACCTCATGAGAAGGGCGCGCAGCGCGTTCGAGCAATCGGGCAACCTGGACAAGGCGCTCTGGTTGCAGCAAGAGATCATGAAGAAGTTCCCCGAGCACCGTGGAGGGGATCTTCACTTGCTCGCCTTACTCGAGAAACGAATGAAGAAGCAGGACGACGCCCTGCAGCACTTCAATGAGTCCGTGGATCTCGCCGTGACGGATCAGGAGCGAATCAACCGGCTGTTATCTCGCGCCGAGCTCGTTCATGAACTGAACGGGGACAGCGCGGGTCTCGAGGCCTACCGGGAAGTGGAGCGTCTGGCCAAGGCCGCTGGGATCGAGTCGGCGGCCGAAGCAAG
>Ga0111539_10010924_pt1 | contig 11428 bp, 9 predicted proteins | sample RhiMethybrSRZTD1_FD_79667 | JGI IMG/M metagenome (GOLD analysis project Ga0111539, IMG submission 79667) | Populus rhizosphere microbial communities from Tennessee, USA - Rhizosphere MetaG P. TD hybrid SRZTD1 (version 2) (version 2) | ecosystem: Host-associated > Plants > Roots > Rhizosphere >...
CTCGAGCTCTACGGCTTCGGCGGCCGCTCGCCGGCACTGGCGGGCACCGGCGAGAGCGACTCCGCCGGCTTCGACAGCACCTACCTCAATCCGGCCGGCCTCGGCGAGGTCACCCGCAAGCGGCTCACCGTCGGCTATCTCTACGGCGATTTCTAGCTCGAGATGGACGGCGACGACACCGGGACCGAGCGGCCGCCGAAGCCGTAGAGCTCGAGCGGCGATCCGACGGCCACGCGCGCGGCGGCGGCGGTGGCGGCACAGACCAGCGCGGCCCGGATCGCGACTCTCGCCCACCCCATGCGGCGCGGACCTTAGCACGTGATAGCTTCGACCGGATGGCGGAGGGCGGTTGGCTTCACGACACCCTGCAGGAGGCATGGAGGGACTACACGCTCCTGCTCGTCATCGGCCTCCTCCTCGCGGCGGCCGTGCGCAGCCGAGCCTCGCGCAGCAGGCGCAGCCGCGCGAGCATGCGCGGCACCGCGATCTTCCTCCTGCTCCACATCGCGTCGCTGCCGCTGCTCGGCTACCTGGCGGCGGGCGGCCACGAGAGCTACGAGAGCTGGCGGCTGTTCTCGATCACGCTGGCGACCTTCGCCGGGGTCACCATCCTGCTCGCCATCCTGTTCGACGGCATCCTGCGCGGGCTCCGGCTCGAGGCCCCGCGCCTGGTGCAGGACATGTTCGCCGCCGGCGCCTACCTGGTGTCCGGGCTGTTCCTCCTGTCCGCCTGGGGGGTCAACCTCGGCGGTCTCATCGCCACCTCGGCGGTCTTGACCGCGGTCATCGGCTTCTCGCTGCAGGACACCCTCGGCAACCTGATGGGCGGCATGGCGCTGCAGGCGGAGCGCTCGGTGCGCCCGGGCGACTGGGTCAAGATCGGCGACGTGGTCGGCAAGGTGCTCGAGGTGAGGTGGCGGCAGACCACGCTCGAGACGCGCAACTGGGAGACGGTCATCGTCCCGAACAGCTTCCTGGTCAAGAACCAGTTCATGGTCCTGGGCCGGCGCCAGGGGCAGCCGCTCCAGCTGCGCCGCGCGATCGAGTTCAACACCGACTATCGCTACAGCCCGGCCGAGGTGATCCGCACGGTCGAGGAGGCGCTGCGCCGCGCGCCCATCCAGTCGGTGGCCGCCGAGCCGCTGCCCGACTGCGTGCTCTTCGACCTGCGCGGCAGCTTCTACACCTTCCGGGTCAGGTACTACCTGACCGATCTCAACCGCGACGACCCGATCGACTCGCTGGTCCGCAACCGGATCGACGTGGCGCTGCGGCGCGCCGGCATCCCGCTCACCATGCCGGCCGCCGCCGTCTTCCTCACCCGCGAGAGCGAGAAGCGGCGCAAGCGCAAGGCGCAAGACCTCGACCGCACGCGCGAGGAGGTGCTGCGGCGCGTCCAGCTGTTCGAGAAGCTGTCGGAGGAGGAGCTCGATCAGCTGGCCGACGGCCTGCGCTTCTCGCCCTTCTCGTCCGGCGAGGTCATGACCCGGCAGGGAACCGAGGGGCACGATCTCTACCTCATCCACCAGGGCAAGGTGGCGGTGCGCGTCCACGCCGGTGGGGTCGAGACCGAGGTCGCCCAGCTCGGCCCGGGCGCCTTCTTCGGCGAGCGCTCGCTCATGACCGGCGAGATGCGCAGCGCCACCACCGTCGCCCTCAGCGACGTCGTCTGCTACCGGCTGCCCAAGGCCGAGCTCGAAGGCATCCTCAAGCGGCGCCCCGAGCTGGCCGAGGAGCTGGCCGAGCTCCTGGCCCGGCGCGTGAACGAGCTCGACGCCCATCGCCAGCACCTCAACAGCGACGCCCGCGAACAGCGCGTCGAGAGCGACCGCCGGCGGCTCGTGTCGCAGATCCGCGACTTCTTCGGCCTGTGACCAGCGGGGTCCCGGGGACGGGGCTCGCCAGCGGCGTGACATTTCCGCATCGCCGCGCCGGCCCCAGGCGCGGGGGATAACCACGCGCATCCGGGTGGTTGTGCCGCGGCGTGCTTCTTGCGGGACGGAGACCGCATGCTGCCCCGCGCGCCGCTCTTCGTGCTCCTCCTCGCTTGTGACTGCGGTCCCGGCGCCGACGGCGCGCAATCGGCGACCATGAGCACCGAGGAGTGCGCCAGCCCGGAGGTGGCGCTGTTCGGCGTCAACATCGACCCGAAAAACCCGACCGCCAGCCCGACCCCGGCCCAGCTCGACGAGCTCGGCGTCAGGTGGGTGCGCTTCGTCTATCGCGCCGGGACCGGCGTCGCAGCCACCGTCCGGCAGATCGAGCGCTACCGGGCCGCAGGCATCAAGGTCCTGCTCAACGTGAACTACGAGTCGCTCACCCTGCCGAAGCCGGCGCACGACGCACCGGCGGACGAGTGGGGGCGGTATGTCGCGGCGGTCGTCGCGGCGGCGCGCGACGTCGCGATCGGCATCGGCAGCGGGGTCGACGCCTACGAGCTGTGGAACGAACCGGACCAGCTGCCGGAAGAAGGACAGGACCCGACCTGCGCCTGCGACATCACACCCGACCACTGCGACGACGACTGCGGCTGCGACTACCAGTGCTACGACCCGTTCGTCCCGCCCTTCTACTTCGGTCCGATGGCCGCGCAGGCCGGCGCCCTGCTGGCGGCGACCGGCGTGCCGCTCGTGCTGGGCGGCTTCTCGTCCGGTCAGCCGGGCTACGTGACGAACAGCATCGCCACCGGCGGCGGGCTCGCCGACTACACGGGCATCGGCGTCCACCCGTACGGCGCCGACTGGCTGCCCGGCAGCAGCCTGGTGAAGACGTTCAGCACCTATCGCTTCGACCGCCAGGTCTGGGTCACCGAGATCGGCCTGCCGGCCGATGGGCCCGAGGCCGCCGAGTATCTCGACCACATCTACCGGGCCACGCTGGATGGCGGATACGCGGGTGACGCGGTGCCGGTCATCTTCTGGTTCGCCTGGTCGGACGGCAACCGGCCCGGCTTCGGGCTGGTCGATGTCGATGGCGTGCCGAAGGCGACCTACGCCGCGTTTCAGGCGCTGGCCCCGGCGGCGCACGGCCGCTGCAGCGGCGGCGGCCAGGCGACGGCGTGCGGCGCCGGGCAGCATCCGGTCGGCGGCACCTGCGTCTCCGACAGCTGCGGCGACGGCACCTGCGCGGCCGACGAGACCGTCGAGAGCTGCGGAGTCGATTGCGGCTGCGCGGCGCCGACCGCCTGCAGCACGGTCGCGCCTTTCGGCTGCTGGTGCGACGCCACCTGCGCCGAGCGGGGCGACTGCTGCTCCGACTACGCGGCCGCCTGCGGCGGCTGAGGCCGCCTACTCGACGTAGATCGGGCTGGCATAGATCCAGGGCAGCGTCTGCTCGGCGTAGTCGGTTCCGAACGAGCCGAGGTAGGGACCGAGGTGGCGCGGGACCATGTGGATCTCGACCCGGTAGGCGCCGGGGGCGTCGAGCGGCGCCGACAGCGCGGGGCCGGCGCCCTCGGCCACCACCTCCGGTTCGCCGTCAGGCGGGATGTAAAGGATGCGCGCCGTGATGGTGGGGGAGGGCAACGAGGGATCGAGATCGAGGACCTCCGGGACGGCCACCTCGAGGCTGGCGCCGGCGGCGGCCGCGACGGTGCCGCCGAGCTCGACCGGATCCTCGCCGGCTGCCTCGGCGCGGACGTCGAGACCGACCGGGGTGCCGAGCAGCTCGAACGCGACGAAGAGGCGGCCGCCGCGCAGCGCCTCCTCGATCTGGCCGATGTCGCTCGGGTCGCGGACCAGGACCACGTTGGAGAACCAGCGCATGACGCGCCGGTAGGAGTCGCCGCGCTCGCCGTCGCGCAGCATGATGGGCAGCGCGTTCTGGTGAGCATCCGAGCCGCCCGATCCGGCGACGCGGCGGCCGCCCGCCAGGAGCTGGTCCCAGGTGTCGAGCGACGGCTGGTTCTCGCTCAGGAACGAGAGCAGGGCCAGGTCGGGGACCGGCCCGTCGTCGGCGAGGTCGGCGAACTCGATGGCGGCGCTGATGGCGCCGGCGCGGTCGAGCCCCAGGTACTCCTCGCGGATGTCGGGATCGATGTTGGCGTGCAGCTGGTAGACCTCGATGCCGTCCGGCTCGAGCGGCTCGAGCTCGGCCGCGGTGCGCTGCTCGGTATGCGGGATCCAGACCGTGGCGCCGGCGTCGCGGAACGCGGCCACCGCCGCCGGGTCGTCTCCGTTGTAGGCGGCATGGCGCTCCTCGATGGTCCCGCTGACGTGCCGGTCGAGCATGATCGGCATGATCGGGTTCTCGCCGCCCACCGTGAGGAGGACGTGGCTGCCGTCGTCGCACGCGAGGCGCGAGGCGATCGGCCCGCCCTCGCTCATCACCAGCTGGTCGTCGCCGCGCACCAGGAACAGGTCGGCGAACTCCTCGTCCGCCATGGTCGCGTCGTGGTCGGTCAGCGCCGCGTAGTCCATTCGCGTGGTGCACAGCCCGGCGCGCAGGTCGGCCAGGCAGTCCTCGTCGATCGGGCCGGTCTCGTCGGCGCGCGGCTGGCCGTCGCAGGCGTCGTGCGAGTAGGGGGAGTGGAGGTGGATGATGCCGCGCGCCGGCTCGAGCCCACGCCGCGCGCCCATCTCGCTCGAGGGCGCCAGGTCCATCCGCCAGGCGGGCAGCGCGGTCGCATCGGGAGCCCCGCCGCCGCCGTCATTGTCGCCGCAGGCCAATCCGAGAATGGCGGCCGCAAAGGCCCACAGCGCCCGCCCCTTCCGCCACGTCATGACGGACGTTTATCCCATTCACATGAATAAATCAGCGTTTCGCTGGTCGAAAGCTTGATTGTGAACCCCCGGACACGGCAGTGATCGGCACGATCAGACAGCACTGGTTAACCAGGTTTCGCGCCAGGTGTCACATGTTCGACGGTTGCGGGTAAGGTGGCCGAGGCCCGCGACTTGCTTTCCCGGGAGTCCCCGAAAGGAGAAACGACATATGCGCCGTTTCACCATCATTGTTGCTCTACTCGTTGTAGCCCCGCTCCTCGCCGATTCGGGCGAGGCGCAGGCACAGGTCGGCGTCTCGTTCGACGTCGGCATCGCGCCGCCGGCTCCCCGGCAGGTGGTCCCCGACAGCCGCTACGGCTACGACGCCTGGGATAGCTGGGATGGCTACTCCTACGGCGGCTACGTCTGGGTGCAGGGCCGCTGGGCGTGGGACGGCTACAGCTGGCGCTGGATGGACGGCTACTGGACGCAGGCCCGCCCGGGACACGTGTGGGTCGACGGTTACTGGGTCCGCACGCCGCGCGGTCGCTGGCGCTGGGTCGAGGGCTACTGGCTCCGCGCTCGCCCGGGTCGTCACTGGCGCCCCGGCTTCTGGGCGATGGTCGGCGGCCACTACATGTGGCGTCCGGGCGCCTGGACGATGGTCCGCTCCGGCTACGACTGGGAGCCGGGCCGCTGGATGCGCCGCAACGGCCGGGTCGTCTGGGTCGACGGCCGCTGGCGCGCGGCGAACGTGAGGCGCAGCTACCGGAACGTGGTCTACCGCGACAACCGGTACTTCCGCGACCGCGCCGTGCACGATCGCGACTACCGCCGGGGCGGCCGCCTCAACCGCGACGTGCGTGAGGACATCCGCGATCGCCGCGAGGACGTGCGCGACCGGCGCGAGGACATCCGCGACCGCCGCGAGGACGTGCGCGACAGGCGCGAGGACGTCCGTGACCGGCGCGACGGCAACACCGGCCCGGCCGACCGCCGCGAGGATGTGCGCGATCGCCGCGAGGACCGCCGCGACCGCCGCGAGGACGTGCGCGACCGGCGCGAGGATCGCCGCGACGTGCGCGAGGACAAGCGCGAAGAGCGCCGCGATCGCCGCAAGCGCCACAACAACAACCAGTAGTCGCCGGTCCATCCGAGCGACCGACGAAGCCGGGCCTGCGGGCCCGGCTTTTTTTCGTTCCGGGTCAGGTCCGGACGACCAGGAGCTTGGCGGCGCCGAGCCCCTCGATGAGCGGCGGCGGCACACCGACCTCGTCGCGCCAGAACGCGTCGGACCCGAGGAGATCGTGGGTGGCGCGCAGCTGGCCGTCGAGGGTGAAGAGGACCCCGCCGGGCGCCAGCCGCGGCACCAGCTGCCGCAGGCAGACCCGGGTCGACTCGAGGAGGTCGACGTCGAGCACCACCACGTCGAGCGGCGGCGTCACCAGCTCCGGCAGCGTCTCGGCGAACCAGCCCTTGTGGAAGCTCACCACCTCGGCGGCGCCCAGCCGCCCCACCGCGCGCTGAACCTGGGGCAGGGTGGCGCGGAACGCCCCGGCGCGGAACTCGATCGGCCGTCCGTCCATGTGCCGGTGGCGCTCGCGGTTGGGCGGCAGTCCGCGGAACGAGTCGCACACGATGAGCCGGCCGCCGGCGGCGCGCACCGCCAGGCTGAGCTTCGCGGTGCTCGAGCCGTGACCGCAGCCGGCCTCGAGCACGACCGGTCGCTCGCGCGCCAGGATGGCGCGGCTCACCGCCAGCATCTCGCCGAGCGTGTGATAGCCGCGCACCTGGTTGGTGATGGCGGTGAAGCGGCGCACCAGATCGATCCGCGCCGCCAGGTTCGCCCGCACCGCCGGGTCGCGCAAGAAGCCGATGAGGTCGCGCCGGTCGCGGGTGGCGAGGTACCGGATCGACATCCAGCGCCGGTAGAGGCTGCCGGGTCCGCGCCGCACGGGTTCAGCCCGGCCCTAGAACGGAGCGGCCGCGCAGAACGGCTGCAGGTCGCTGCCAACCGCCTCGCCGGGCGGCGGGACTGGCTCGCCGCCGTGGTCGCGCATCCGGGGCTCGTCGCGGCACTCGTAGCCGTCGCGGCAGTCGCCGTTGCTGTCGCACTTCTTCATGCAGTAGCGGATCTCCGCGTTGCGCGGGACGCAGGTCTCGCTCAGCGAGCACAGCTCGTCGGCCGTGCAGCTGTCCTCTCCGCCGCTCTGGTCCTCGGTGTAGGGGTCGCAGGTCCGATCCGAGTCGGACACCGAGAAGAACCGGACGCAGACCGACTCCTCCGGACAGGAGTCGAAGTCGCAGCCGATGATGGTGCAGTAGCCGCCCGGCGAGCTGATGTCGCAGAAGCGATCCCCCTGAGGCGAGCAGTCGGACGACAGCGAGCACTCGTCGCCGATCTCCTCGCCGCAGGCGGCGGCCATGAGGAGCGCTGTCACGAGCAGGAGGGGGCGAACCGGGCGCACGGCGGGCGGATACTAACACCGGACTGACCCCGGGCAAGCCGCGCGGGTTGCCTCGTCGTGTCGCGCGGTTGCGGGTTTGTCGCCCGGCGCGGGGAGAGGGCGCTTCGCCCGGCTGCGTATAATTGTCCCAGTGAGGGGCCCCCCCGCCGGGAAAGCGACCTCGGAGGCCGCCAGTCCGGAGCTCGCCGACACCGTGGCAGGCTGGTCGGGCGGCGACGGCACCTCCGCGATCCTGGAGCGCGGCGCCGCGGTCGGCCGCTACCTCGTCCTCGAGCTCCTCGGCACCGGCGGCATGGGCGCGGTGTACGCCGCCTACGATCCGGAGCTGGATCGCAAGGTCGCCGTCAAGCTGGTCCTGCCCGGCGCGGGCGGCAGCATCGGGCGGGCGCGTATGCTGCGCGAAGCGCAGGCGATCGCCCGGCTGTCGCACCCGAACGTGGTCACGGTGCACGACGTCGGCACCCGGGTCGACGAGGTGTTCGTCGCGATGGAGCTGGTGGATGGTGACACGCTCACCGCCTGGCTGGGCGAGCGGACCCGCACCACCGACGAGATCCTCGACGTCTTCGTCCAGGCCGGCCGCGGGCTGGCCGCCGCCCACCGGGCCGGGCTGGTCCACCGCGACTTCAAGCCCGACAATGTGCTGGTCGGCAAGGACGGCCGCACCCGCGTGGTCGACTTCGGCCTGGTCCGCGAGGTCGAGCACCCGGAGGAGGAGCCCAACACGCCGGTCCCGTCGGAGCCGGTCCTCTCGATGGAGCTCACCCAGGCCGGCTCGGTGATGGGCACGCCCGCCTACATGGCGCCCGAGCAGTTCATGCGGCGCGCGACCGATGCCCGCAGCGACCAGTACAGCTTCTGCGTGGCGCTGTTCGAGGCGCTGCAGGGGAAGCTTCCCTTCATCGGCGAGGACCTGGCGAGCACCGCCGAGAAGGTGCTGTCCGGCGAGGTGCCGGAGGTGGCGGGCGAGCGCAAGGTGCCGGCCCGCGTGCGCGCCGTCCTGCGCCGTGGCATGAGCATCACCCCGGCCGCCCGCTATCCGTCGATGGACGCGCTGCTCGCCGAGCTGGCCCAGAGCGGCCGCGCCGGGCGCCGGCGCCTGCTTTCCGTCGCGGCGGTCGCCGCGGTGGCGGGCGCGATGGCGATCCCGCTGCTTGCCGGCAAGGGGTCGGCTGCCCCGCCGTGCGCCGGCGGCGCCGATCGCCTGACCGGCGCCTGGGACGTCTCGCGCCGCACCGCGGTCGAGCGCGCCTTCGCCGCCACCGGCCTGCCCTACGCCGCCGATTCGGCCCGCGCGGTGGCGCGCAGCCTCGACCGCTACGCCGGCGACTGGGTGAAGAGCTGGCGCGACTCGTGCGAGGCGACTCGCGTGCGCGGCGAGCAGTCGGCCGAGATGCAGGACCTGCGCGCTGCCTGCCTGGCGCGGCGCCGGAGCGAGCTCGACGCGCTGGTCGACCTCATGACCGCGGCCGATCAAGGAACCGTGCAGCGCGCCGCGGCCGCCGCCCAGGCGCTGCCGCCGGTCGCCGAGTGCGACGACCTGGCGGCCCTGCAGGCGCCGGTCCCGCCGCCCAGCGGAGCGGCCGCGCGCCGCGAGGTCGACGCCATCCGCGACGAGGCGGCCCGGGTCGATGCCCTGCTGCTCGCCGGCCGCTACAAGGATGCGCTGGGTCCAGCCGAGGCGCTGCGCCTCCGCGCCCGCGCGCTCGCCTACCGGCCGGTCGAGGCCGAGGTCGCGGTGCTGGTGGCGCAGTCGAACATGCGCTCGGGCGCGACCGAGAAGGCGATGGCTGCCTATCGCGAGGCGCTCACCGCGGCGACCGCCGGGCGCCACGACGAGGCGGCGGCGCGCATCCTGACCATGCTGGTGCAGGTCTCGGCCGACGCCGAGGAGTTCGACCGGGGCCTCGAGTGGGAGGCGCTGGCCGAGGCGGCCCTCGAGCGGATCGGCAACCCGCCGCAGCGGCGAGCCTCGCTGCACCATGTACACGGCTATCTCCTCGCGCGCCAGGGCAAGTTCGCCGAGGCGGCCGCGGAGCACGAACAGGCGCTCGTCATCCGGCAGCGCATCTCGCCGTCCAGCTTCGAGACATCGCGCAGCCTCAACAGCGTGGCCTTCGCCTACGACGAGATCGGGCGGTACGCCGAGGCGCGCGCCATGGCCGAGAAGGCGGTCGCCATCCAGCTGGCCGAGCTCGGCCCCAACCACCCCGAGGTCGCCGTCTGCTACAACAACCTCGGCAACATCGCCAGCGACGAGGGCGACCTGGCTCGGGCCAGCGACTACTACCATCGCGCGCTCGCCATCCGCGAGAAGACGACACCGGCTGGCGACGACCCGCTGAACCTGTCCAACGTGCTCAACAACCTCGGCATCGTCGCCTTCGACCAGCGCCGCTGGGACGACGCGCTCGCCTTCCACCATCGCGCCCTGGCGATCCGAGAGCGGATCGAGCCCGACGGACCGGACGTGTCGGTGTCGATCGCCAACATCGCCGCGGTCGAGCTCGAGCGCGGCCACCTGCGCGAGGGGCTGGCCGGCTACCGGCGCGCGCTCGCCATCGCCGAGAAGAAGCTCGGGCGCGACCACCCCTACGTGGGCGACGCCCTCCAGGGGATCGGCGATGCCACCCGCCGGCTCGGCCAGCTCGACGAGGCGCTGGCCGTCTACCAGCGGGCGCTGGCGATCCGCAAGGCGGGCGCGCGGCCGATCGAGCTGGCCGATGTCGAGTTCGGCCTGGCGCGCGCTCTCTTTGCCAAGGGCCAGAAGCAGCGCGCCGTCCAGCTGGCGCGCGCCGCCCGCGGCCGCTACGAAGGCGACCCGGCGGCCCGGCGCAAGCTCGCCGAGCTCGACGACTGGCTGCGTTCTCGCCCGGTCCGGTAGCTCTGCTAACATGCGCCCGTGCGAGCCGTGGTGCAGCGGGTGTCCCGCGCCAGCGTCGAGGTGGAGGGGCGGCGGGTCGGCGGCATCGCGGCGGGGCTCCTGGTTCTGGTCGGCGCCGGCGCCGCCGACGGGCCGGCCGACGTGGCCTACCTGGTCGACAAGGTCGCCAACTTGAGGATCTTCGCCGACGAGGCCGGCAAGATGAACCGCTCGGTCCTCGAGACCGGCGGCGGTGTCCTCGCGGTCTCGCAGTTCACCCTGTACGGCGACGCGCGCAAGGGGCGGCGGCCTGCATTCACCGGCGCGCTCGAGCCGGCCAGTGCGCAATCGCTCTACGAGCAGTTCGTCGCCGGCCTGCGCGCCGCCGGAGTGGCAGACGTCGCCACCGGCGTGTTCGGCGCCATGATGGAGGTCGAGCTGGTCAACAGCGGCCCGGTCACCATCCTCCTCGACTCCGGGAAGGCGTTCTAGTGCCGATCGGGCCGTTCCTGATCCGGCGGGTGGCCTCGAGCCTGCTCGCGGTGCTCGGCGTCTCGCTCCTGGTCTTCTTCTTCCTCCACCTGGTGCCGGGCGATCCGGTCGACCGATTGGCCGGGGGCGACGCCACCCCGGAGCAGCGGCGCGACATGGCCGAGTGCATGCACCTCGACGAGCCGATGGCCACCCAGTTCGGCATCTTCATGAAGAGCGTCTTCGACGGGACGCTCGGGCGGCAGTGCCCGGATCCCGGCAACAAGCCGACCGTGATGCACCGGGTGCTCGAGGTGATGCCGTACACCATCCAGCTCGCGCTCGGCGGGATGCTGGTGGCGCTCTCGCTCGCGCTGCCGCTCGGCGTGGTGGCCGCGATCCGCCGCGGCAGCTGGGTGGACGCGAGCGCCGCCTTCGTCTCGCTGTCCGGCATCTCCATCCCGACCATGTGGATGGGGCCGCTCCTCATCTTCGTCTTCTACGTCCAGCTCGCCTGGCTGCCGGGGCCGGCCGAGCCCGATGCCTCGCTGGCGCTCTTGCTGCCCTCGGTGGTGGTCGGCACCCACCTCATGGCGATGCTCTCGCGCATGACCCGCTCCTCGCTGGTCGAGGTGCTGCGCGAGGACTACATGACGACCGCGCGGGCCAAGGGCCTGCCCGAACCGGTCGTCATCCTCAAGCACGGCCTGAGGAACGCGCTCCTGCCTGTCATCACGGTGGCCGGCCTGCAGTTCGGTGCGCTGCTCGGCGGCGCCATCATCACCGAGAAGGTGTTCGCCCGTCCCGGGCTCGGCACGCTCCTGCTCGAGGGAATCAACGAGCGCAACTACCCGCTGGTGCAGGGCACCGTGCTGGTCATCGCGGTCGCCTACGTCACCGTCAACCTCCTCGTCGACCTGGCC
>Ga0111539_10010925_pt1 | contig 11428 bp, 10 predicted proteins | sample RhiMethybrSRZTD1_FD_79667 | JGI IMG/M metagenome (GOLD analysis project Ga0111539, IMG submission 79667) | Populus rhizosphere microbial communities from Tennessee, USA - Rhizosphere MetaG P. TD hybrid SRZTD1 (version 2) (version 2) | ecosystem: Host-associated > Plants > Roots > Rhizosphere >...
AAGGGAAACTGCCACTGCGCTGCCGGGGCGCGCGGCCCCCGCATACCGATATCAGCGCTGAACCCTGTCCGCACATGTCCCTTCCAGTCCAAAGACAGGCTTAGGCGCTGATATCGGTATGCTGAAAACAGGTTGTGCATGCAGTAACCGAAAAGTTAATTTTGCCAAGCGAAGTAGTCGAATTATAACTTGACAAAGTAGGGGTAATCATGAAGTAGCCATAATAATTCTATCTTTAGCGAACGTGGACCTGTAATAATCTTCCTGCATGAGTGAAATAATTAGTGCGCTTGCCACCGGTGTTTGGACTCCTGTGCTCTTTCTTCTGATTCTTGGTGGACTATTTTTTCTCCTCTACTCACGGTTTATGCCGTACAGATACATCGGCCATTCCATTGCGATATTAAGGGGCAAATACGACAATCCAGATGACCCAGGTCAAATCAACGCCTACGAGGCACTTTCAACGGCGCTTGCTTCAACGGTAGGGATGGGGAACATCGCCGGCGTGGCGGCTGCAATATCGCTGGGAGGACCGGGCGCTTTATTCTGGATGTGGGTGACAGCAGTAGTAGGAATGGCCACAAATTTTTTCACCAGTACATTATCAGTCATGTTTAAGGGAAAGGACTCGGCTGGCGAAATTCAGGGTGGTCCAATGTATGTTATTCGTGAAGCATTAGGTAAGCCATGGTACCCTTTGGCGGCTCTATTTTGCTTATGCGCTTCCGTCGGATGCTTACCAATATTCCAGGCCAATCAATTAACGCAAATCATCATTGATATCGGGATCACCAACGCAAGCATGAAGGCATCATCGTTCTCCGTCGGAAATTTCGAAGTAAATACAGCAAAATTAATTATTGGAACAATTCTCACGATTATATCGGGAATTGTAATCATTGGCGGAATACAACGCATCGGCAGTTGGGCGGGAAAAATGGTTCCGCTAATGATCATAATTTATTTCCTCTCCGTTATCCTTATTCTGATCCTGAATGCAACAAAGGTACCTGAGTACTTCGTCATGATCTTCACCGATGCATTTGCAGCCCATCATTATCGGGGAGAACCTCTTTTGGGTGGAGTTCTTGGCGGATTAGTTGTCACCGGAGTACGTAGAGCGTCGTTTTCTAACGAGGCGGGTATTGGTACAGCGCCCATGGCACTTGGCGCCTCCAAAAGCAGAGAGCCTATCCGTGAAGGACTGGTGTCCATGTTAAGCCCTGCCATTGATACATTGCTGGTATGTACTCTTACTGCTCTGGCAATATTAGTGACTGACGTATGGCGAACATCGGGTGCGAGTGGTGTTACACTCACGGTCACAGCCTTCGAAAGTTCTTTGGGAAGCTTAGGGAAAATCCTACTATTAATCAGCGCATTCTTTTTTGCAATTACCTCCCTCTTCTCGTACAGCTATTATGGGAACAAAGCGCTTTCATTCTTAATCGGTGTTAAGGCAGGTAAGTACTATGATTATTTTTATTTATCGACAATCATCTTCGGCGCCATTCTTTCCATGCAGGATATCATGAACATTATTGATATAGCCTACGCACTAATGGCAATTCCTACGATGATATCCGGTTTTGTCCTTGCACCGAAAGTGATGAAGGAGGCGAAAAGTTATTTTGGGAAGCTGCAATAAAAAATGCATTTAACCACGGAGGCACGGAGAAATGCAAAGCTACACTGCGATCCGTCGTGTCTCCGAGTCTCCGTGGTTTCTTAATTCAATGGCGGGAAAAAATTCAATTGATGAATCTTTTAAATCCCTGTTTCAGAAGCGGGACGTTAAAATTAATGAGCAAGCCCAGCGGCTTGTGCGCAAGTTTCAGGTAACTTATTATCTGAGCGTCATGGACGGGAAGTAACCCCTCAACTGATTTTAGTTCGACAATGATTTCATCTTCAACTAACAGATCGATGACGTAATCCTTATTTAAATTCCGGCCACGATAATGCAAAGGGACGATCACCATTGACTCCACCTTAAGTCCTCTGGTGATAAGCTCACTGATCAAACAATGATGATAAACTGACTCTAACAAACCTGGCCCCATTTCCTTGTGAACTCTAATTGCTGAATCCAGAATAACGGAGGTAAAATGATTCAAGTGCTCGACGGCGGGCGTATCTAATTTCATCATAGCTAACGGTTTTTAATAATAAAACCAATTTAACTTATTTCTTCCTTTTCTTAAAAGCGAGTTCTAAATGCGCTTCCCCACGGAGACGTGAAGGCGCGGAGTCAGAGGCAGATATCCTTGAAAAAGACTTAAATGTTTACTTTGGGATCCTCCGTGCCTCCGAGACTCCGTGGTAAAATCATGGGACCTAATCCCACTTCCCTACCCCTTTGGACAGACTGTATTTTCCTGCGCCTGCAAAAAATAATACGACGGCCGTCATCATGTACAACATGTTGGTCTCGATCATCCAACCTCCAAAGTCATTCAAAGAAAACATGATATCACGGTGTGCGATTAAAACAGACATCAACATATTAAAAGCAATGACCAACGCTGCAAGCCTGGTTTTAAATCCAAGCAAAACAAAAACCGGGGCGACAAATTCACCAATGATATTTCCGTAAGCGAATGATTCCGGAAGGCCCGCATTTTTAACAATGACTTTCACATGGTCAACTTCAACGAAAACTTTGTGTACACCATGGAATAATAAAATTCCGCCGCAGGTAATTCGAAGCAGAAGTCTAGCCAAGTCCTGATTCTTCATCATCGAATAATTTAGACTGTGCTAAAAGAAGTTTTAGGAAGCGATGGAAATTTGCTTTGACTCATCGGGCAAGGGGTAATCGAACAGCCCATGCTTCTTGATCGCCTCTTCGACTTTATGCGGAACATATTTTTCCCATCCGCTTTCGCCTTTTTTAATCATGGCGAGGACGTTGTCAGAAATAATGTGAAGATTTTTCACGTTTGCTTCTCCGATTTCTTCAAGTTTGTTGTTGTCGACCAGGTAACGAAACAAATTTTTCAGGCGCACCGGAAGTTCGGCTTCGAAATGTTTGAGCGTGAAAAGTTCATTGGTATCTTTTTTCCAGGCAGGGTAGATATAAAGCTTAACATTCGTGCCGAAAAGTGAGGCAAAACATTCGAGTATTCCTCCCCTCAGATTTTCATAAGTTTTTTCTTCAAATACTTTTTGAAGGGCAAAAATGCCCAATGTGATTCCGATCTTTTTCCCTTTTGTGATTTTGGAGAGATAGTCAACAAGTTTGTAGTATTCAAAATAATTCGAAATCAATACGTTTTGTCCCAAAGAACAAAGAATATCAGCACGATTTAGAAAATCCTTTTCATCGATCTTGCCATCGGGACCTAAATCGTTTAAGGTAAGTTCAGAAATCAATATAATATTTGAGCGATCTACATCACCCTCCTGTCTGAAATGCCTTCTGGAAGCCAGCAACATATCTACATTGACATGCGTCGGGGGACGAAACCTTCCACGCAGCACGAGAACATTTTTTTTGTATAATTCGTCTGACGGTTGCATAACGTTTCCATCAGGGCCAAACATAGCCGCTTTTGTCAATCCACTTCTGACTAGCTTCAAGGCCATTAAGCGATTATCAACGTGTTTGAAATCAGGACCATTCAGACGGAACATATCAATCTCGATTCTCCTGGAAGAAAGTCCGTCGAGCAGCGAAGAAACAATTTCTGAAGGATCGGTAAGAAACATACAGGAATAAAGGAGGTTCACACCCACAATTCCCAGCGCATATTGTTGTTGAAGTGGATCAGTGTCATGCATTTTGACATGGATAATACAATCGTTCGATTCACTTTTCGGCGAGAGTTGAAATCGTAATCCGATCCATCCATGGCCTTGATTTGTCCGTTCATAATTTAACACTTCAACGGTATCTGCGAACGCAAAAAACCGCGTTGATTCTATCCGGTGTGGCAAACGTTCCGGGAGTAGTACATACTCGTGATCAAGCATGCGGATCAAGCGCTCTTCACAAACATACCGGTCGCCAACGCCATAGATAGCATCACTGAATTTCATATCATATGCCGACATGGTTTTGGCAACGGTCCCTGAGGCACCGCCGACTTTAAAAAAATTTGCAGCAACTTCCTGACCTGCGCCAATTTCTGCAAACGAACCATAAATGGCCTTGCTAAGATTGATGCGAAGTGCTTTTTCCTGGGTAGTTAATTTTCTGAATTCATCCATACGCATTGTTCTCTCCTGAACACGTTCAACTTCTGTTTCCAAGATACCGTTAATCACGGACGCTTAAAAGTTAAATTTTGCCTAAGTTATTACCTAGGTTGTGACAGGTATTGAGTAAACGACTGAGAATTGATTAAGGTTCTTCGCTGAAAACTGGTATTGCAAAATGTTCCGAAGTCTGTTAACACCGTCATTATTTGATAATTAAAGTATAAGATCTATTTTGTAAGCTTTTCAAACGAAACAAAATAAGCTATACATGTCTAGTAGGGGTAACTTTTCGGGCCAGATTGGTTTTATTTTAACAGCCGCTGGCTCCGCCGTTGGACTTGGTAACATTTGGAAGTTCCCTTACCTCGCTGGACAAAATGGTGGGGCCGTCTTTCTTTTCATCTACCTCATTTGTGTTTTCCTATTGTGCTATCCGGTTATGGTGGGGGAAATTTCAATTGGGCGCCGAGCAGGACTAGATGCCTACGGATCCTACAGCAAACTCGGAGGAAAGCGTTGGGGCTTTTTAGGCTTGTTTGGAATCACCGTTGGTATTTTTATTCTCTCGTTCTACAACGTAGTGGCAGGATGGGCATTCGGATATTTCCTTCATACAGCTTTTGGTGATCTCCCGAATCAATCGGATTTCACTATTTTTTTCGGACTCTTTGTCAATGATATTTTGGACGTATCCAGCGCCAACGGATTGGCAAATTCCAACTTTATTTTCTCAATGGTATTTATGGCGATGACTGCCTTTATTGTAGCGAGAGGAATTCAATCCGGGATTGAAGCAGCCAATAAAATCATGATGCCGATTCTGTACGTCATTCTTATCGCCATTATTATCTACAGCCTTACGTTGCCCAATGCCATGGCGGGTGTAAGATTTTATCTTATACCTGATTTCGCAGAATTAAAAATTCAAACACTATTTGAAGGATTAAAACAAGCTTTCTTTTCACTGTCACTAGGTATGGGCACCTTGATGACTTACGGGTCATATTTGAAAAAGAATGAAAACATTACGTCATCAGTGGTCGCCATTTCAGCAACTGATACTTCGGTAGCTTTTCTGGCGGGCCTTATGGTATTTCCGCTGGTTCATTTCCTTCAATACAAACTTCAAATTACGGAAGTTGCTACAGCAGGTCCGCCGCTTATTTTTATTGTGCTTCCACAAATATTTCACGAAATGGGGCCAATCCTCGGACGCATCGTCGGAGGATTATTTTTCTTATTGGTTTGTTTTGCTGCGCTCACGTCAACGATCTCGCTGTTGGAAGTTCCAGTGGCCTACCTGGTGGATCAAAAAAAGATGGGCCGCAAAAAGGTATCCTGGGGACTTGCGCTTCTTATTTTTGTTATTGGATTACCGGTCATGATGAGTCAAGGCATGATACCTGCGCTTAACAAATTAACTTTTTATAAAGGACAGGACTATCTGGTATTCGTTTCCGACATGTGCGACATTTCACTGACTGTCGGCGGATGTCTCATGTGTATTTTTATTACCACACGTTGGAAAATTGAAAACATGCACGCGGAATTGGAAATTGGGAATCCGAACTATAAGACTTCCTTCCTGAAAAAATACTTGAATTTTACCATTCAATACGTGTGCCCGATATTGCTGGGAATCCTTTCCATACTGATCATCATCGATAAGTTTATCGGACTTGAAAAGGTATTTTGATCAGGCTCTTGACTTTAAAAAGGTCAGAACAGCTAGTGCATCTTCACCGCCCTTCGTTGCATGATGAATAAGATCTAGGCTGTGTGGACCTTTCGATTTAATAAGCGTTGGATATGCCTCAATGGCTGGTTTAACAATGTCAAGTCTTCCCAACATCGCTGCCACGAAAATTGTAAACCGTGCTCCGTTTGAAATAAGATACAGTGCAATTTCGCGATTGCCGACATGGCCGGCTCCTTCGATAGCCTCTTCAAAGTCACCATTTCCCCAATCATAGGATGCATTTAAAAGAGAAGGGGTGACTTCCAGCATCTGTTTTGTTTTCTCCAAATTTCCATGACCAGCAATTACAAATTCCTTAACAAGATCACTTCCGAGTGGTGGCTTTTTCTCCTGTGAAAAAACCAGACGGGGACCTAATGTAAAACTGAGGGCACCAGCGGTAAATAGCTGAACAAATTTTGGTCGCGACACTTTGTTGGAAATCATAATCAGGCTTTTTTCGAATATCAGAATTTCTTAGCCAATTCTGCGAAGGAATTATCCCCACGGAAGACCACTCAATACAAATACCTTATCTAGGGGTACTTAATTAGTTTATTACGAACTAGAATTCAGCTAACGGATCTGGCGAACAGTTTGAACTACGAACAACATTAACGGATAACTGACCTACAACATGAAATTCTCCCTGGCTTCCAACTTCATTTCTTCCCATTCATCGGGAGGAGGAGGTGTGCCTCTGTCGAATTCTTCCAACAACCATTTGACCAATTCTTTTTTCATCCCAAACTGCGTTACCGCCGTCTCACAAAACTCGATTTCGTGAGGATCTATTACGTCATCGGCGTACACCATAAGGATCAGGTCATATAACAAATTCATCCGATCATTATGATTGTCCGGTACGTTGACGTCAAACTTTTCATCCGCATCAACAAGCAGCTTGACCTGACGGTCCTTTAATCCATACTTGCCTGCGATCCTATATAAGAGCGCTTCTTCCTTAGGGTGCATGTGCCCATCGGATTTTGCCAGGGCCAAAAGATTTTTAATGTGATTTTTCTTATAGGAAAGGTATTGATGTTCAAAAAAACCCATCATAGATCAAAGTGTTAAAATTAGCGATACCAAAGGTACTTACTTTGCTTCAACTCCCATGTGCTCTTCTTTGAGCACACGTCTTAATATCTTACCTACGTTGCTTTTAGGCAAATCATTTCTGAATTCGATATGTTTTGGAACTTTGTAATTCGTAAGATTTTCCTGGCAATATTTTTTTAGTTCTGATTCCGTCAGGGTAGGGTCTTTTTTAACAACGTAAATTTTTATCACCTCACCCGATTTTGCGTCTGGTACGCCGATCGCTGCTACTTCCTTTACTTTGGAAAAAGAAGCGATCACATTTTCAACCTCATTGGGGAAAACATTAAACCCTGAAACCTTGATCATATCCTTCTTGCGATCAACAATTTTGAAAAAACCTTCTGCGTCCATCAAGCCTATGTCGCCCGTACGAAACCATCCGCCCGGAAAAAATACGCCCTCATTGTCTTTCTTCCAGTATCCAGTCATAACCTGCGGGCCACGCGCGCAAATCTCGCCGGTTTCACCTTGTGCTAATTGATTACCGTTATCATCAAAAATGGCAACTTCAGTGTTGGGCATCGGCAGGCCGATGGTCCCTTTTTTATGTTTCCCGTCCAACGGATTACAACACAGCGTAGGTGATGTTTCGCTTAGACCGTACCCTTCAACGAGAGGCTTACCAGTAACCTGTAACCAACGGTCTGCGACAGCATCCTGCACGGCCATGCCGCCGCCAACGGCTCCATATAGGGAGGAAAAATCAACGTCTTTGAAATCGGGATTATTTAACAAGCCATTAAAAAGCGTATTAACTCCTGTTAAAATGGTGAACTTTTGTTTCTTTAATTCTTTCACAAATCCTTTGATATCCCGCGCATTCGTGATCAATAAATTTTTTACCCCTGTATTGAACATGAGCAGGCCGTTCACCGTAAGCGCAAAAATATGATAAAGGGGTATGGCGGTCACGATCACATTTGCACCGTTGGTATTCATATACGGCTTGAACCACTGTTTGGTCATTGAATTGTGAGCGATGAGGTTGGCGTGTGATAATTGTGCACCCTTCGAAATGCCAGTAGTCCCACCGGTATATTGTAGAACGGCAACGTCTTCAGACTCTATTTTCGGCGGTGTCAATTCGAGTGACGCCCCCTTTTTCATCGCATCTTTGAATTTCAGCGCCTGGGGAACATGGTATGCCGGCACCATCTTTTTAACTTTCTTAACAACAAAATTTACCAATGCTCCTTTTAACGTTCCGAGCATATCCCCTAACTCTGTAATGATAATATGTTTGATGGGGGTATTCGCTAATACTTTTTCGAGGTTAAAACCAAAATTTGCTACGATCACTATGGCAGAGATTCCGGCATCTTTAAACTGGTACTCCATCTCACGTGCCGTATAAAGAGGATTGGTATTAACAACAATTAATCCTGCCCGAATAGCACCCATAAACGAAATTGGAAATTGAAGCAGGTTGGGCATTTGAATGGCGATACGTTCACCCTTTTTCAGTCCAAGGTCTTTCTGAAGGTAGGCCGCAAAATGGCCAGAAAGTATATACACCTGCTCAAAGGTCAGTTTGACGCCCATGTTCTCATAGGCTATCTGGTCTTTATATTTTTTGCAAGTTTCTTCAAAAAGCTGGACCAGACTTGGATATTCATTCAATTGAATTTCGTGGGCAACTCCTTTAGGATACTTTTTGAGCCAGATATAATCGTTCATATAAACAAAATCGTAAAGTTGAATGTATAAAGCAAACGATTGTTTGCCAGCAAATCAATAGGATAAAGTAGCCGGAGCAAAAAAAAACCCATCTTGAATCTATCAAGATGGGCAGCTCCGAATAACTCATTAACCTAAACTGAGCTTAGCTGTAGAGGAAGGAGTCGAACCTTCACGGAGAGGTTAGGTTTAGAAACCTGATCTTATTTGAGAACTAAAATAAGATCAGGGTGCTTCACTTTATCCCTTTCCTCCACCCTCGAGACCGGAGGGCATGTCTGCCAATTTCAACACCCTACAATATAATGGTGTGTGAGTGTGTGTGTTTGCTGTAGAGGGAGGGATCGAACCTCCACGGAGCAGTTAGGTCGCCAAAGGCTGGACTTTATCCCGTTTTCTCCACCCCCGAGACCGGAGGGCTTGTCTGCCAAGTTTCAACACCCTACAATGTTGTTTATTTTATAACTTGCTGATTCTGCTGTTTGAATCTGGGCTTGTTGTAAAATCTTTAACAAAGTAACGGATAAACTGCCCGTTCAATCAACAAAACATTCAAATATTTGTATATTTTTTAATTTTATTTCATATTTTTGAATTATAGTCAAAACGTAATTTGAATATGACCGAAAATTATAAAGTTGATAATATCGACTTGAAGATTCTTGAAATCCTGATGCAGGATGCGAAAAAGCCTTACACTGAAGTAGCGAAGAAGGCTTTTGTATCCGGAGGAACTGTACACGTACGGATGAACAAGCTCGAGGAGGCTGGAATTGTTGAAAAGACAACGTTAAAAGTCAACTACGCCAAATTAGGCTATGACATCACGGCTTTTATTGGAATATTTCTTCAGAAAAGTGCCTTGTACGACCAGGTAATGGCAAAACTGAAGGCAATTCCCGAAATCACCAGCATTCACTATACCACTGGAAACTATAGCATGTTCACAAAAATCCATTGTAAGGACACCAATCACCTGAAAGTGGTCTTACACGACAAAATCCAGCAAGTGGAGGGTATTGAGCGCACAGAAACGATGATTTCGCTGGAAGAAAGCCTGGATCGAAGCCTGAATCTCACATAAAAAGTCGAAAACGGTTGTTGCGAACTTTAAACTTTAATCGCATAACTATAAACCTTTTTTGTGTTACTTTTGTACTGTTTAAAATTAGTCTAAATAGGCTTCAATGAGTAAAGACAATCAAGTTCTGGAAGCATTCACCTCAAAGGAATACGAGCACGGCTGGACTATCAATATCGAAACAGATTCGGCTCCGAAAGGTCTTAATGAGGAAATTATCCGATTTATTTCGGCCAAGAAGAATGAGCCGGAGTGGCTTCTGGAGTGGCGCCTCAAAGCGTATCGTCAATGGACTAAAATGGTTGAACCGAAGTGGCCGAACGTCACATACCCTCCTATTAATTATCAGGACTTGATCTATTATTCAGCACCGAAACAAAAGGTCCAGCCCAAAAATTTAGAGGATATCGACCCGGAGTTGATCAAAACATTTGAAAAGCTCGGTATCTCACTGACGGAACAAAAACGCCTTACGGGTGTCGCGGTTGACGCTGTTATTGACAGTGTTTCTGTTGCTACAACCTATAAATCAACTTTAGCAGAACTTGGAATCATTTTCTGCTCGTTTAGTGAAGCGGTAAAGGAACACCCTGAACTGGTGAAGAAATACATGGGTTCCGTTGTACCCGTTAATGATAATTATTTTGCAGCCTTAAATTCCGCCGTGTTTACGGATGGATCCTTCTGTTATATTCCCAAAGGCGTAAGATGCCCAATGGAGCTCTCGACGTATTTCAGAATTAACGCCGCCAATACCGGACAGTTTGAGCGGACGCTGATTGTAGCGGATGAAGGCTCTTACGTCAGCTATCTGGAAGGGTGTACCGCTCCAATGCGCGATGAAAACCAACTTCATGCAGCGGTAGTGGAAATTTATGCCATGAAGGATGCACAGGTTAAGTATTCTACTGTGCAAAACTGGTACCCCGGAGACAAAGAAGGCAAGGGTGGCATTTACAACTTTGTGACTAAGCGCGGATTGTGTTTTGGTGACGGTTCTAAAATTTCCTGGACTCAGGTTGAAACAGGATCTGCCATCACGTGGAAATACCCATCCTGTGTATTGAAAGGGGATAATTCAATGGGTGAGTTTTATTCCGTGGCAGTCACCAACAATTATCAGCAGGCTGATACCGGAACAAAAATGATCCACATCGGAAAGAATACCAAGTCGCGCATTGTATCAAAAGGAATTTCGGCTGGCCACTCCCAAAATAGTTATCGTGGGCAAGTGAAAATCATGAAACGCGCAGAAAATGCCCGCAACTTTTCACAATGCGACTCCCTGCTGATGGGTGACAAATGTGGTGCGCATACCTTCCCCTATATTGATGTTGAGAACAACTCGGCAAGAATAGAGCACGAAGCAACGACCTCCAAAATCGGAGAAGATCAAATCTTTTATTGTTTGCAACGCGGCATCGATGAAGAATCCGCTGTTGCTTTGATTGTGAATGGCTATGCCAAAGAGGTACTCAGCCAGTTGCCAATGGAATTTGCCGTAGAAGCGCAGAAGCTCCTTGCCCTTACGCTGGAAGGCAGTGTCGGCTAGTTCACCTTTCTTAATTTGAAAAACTGAATATGTTAAGCATAAAAAATCTTCAAGCTAAAATCGATGATAA
>Ga0111539_10010928_pt1 | contig 11427 bp, 10 predicted proteins | sample RhiMethybrSRZTD1_FD_79667 | JGI IMG/M metagenome (GOLD analysis project Ga0111539, IMG submission 79667) | Populus rhizosphere microbial communities from Tennessee, USA - Rhizosphere MetaG P. TD hybrid SRZTD1 (version 2) (version 2) | ecosystem: Host-associated > Plants > Roots > Rhizosphere >...
CTCGGTCTTCCCGGCACTCCCGGCGAGATCCGCGGGGACGCCGCCCGGCCGCAATTCGGGCCCGGCGACGGGCGCGCGCTCGGCGCGTCGCAGATCCTGTTCCCGCGCATCGAGCTGCCGGTCGACGCGTCGAGCGCATAGCCGCGCGGCGTGTTCGACACCCACTGCCATCTCTGCGACAAGCGGTTCGACAAGGACCGCGAGGACGCGATCGAGCGCGCACACACGGCCGGCGTCACCGGCTTCGTCGAAATCGCCTACACACCGGCGATCGTTCCGAAGGCGCACGACCTCGCCGCGCGCCACCCCGACCTGTTCCTGTGCGTGGGCGTCCATCCCAGCGAATCGGGCAAGGTGCCGGACGCCTACGTCGACGCGCTGCGCGACCATGCGCGCCATCCGCGGGTGGTCGCGATCGGCGAGACCGGGCTCGACTTCTATCGCGACTATGCGCCGCGCGCCGATCAGGAACGCTGGTTCCGCGCGCAGCTCGCGATCGCCCGCGAACTCGGACTGCCGGTGGTGATCCACCAGCGCTCGGCGCTCGCCGACACGCTCGCGATCCTCGAGGAGACACGCCCGCCGGCGGGCGGAGTCCTCCACTGTTTCGACGACGGCCCGGAGGTGGTTCCGCGCGCCGCGTCGCTCGGCTTCAAGCTCGGGCTCGGCGGCTGCCTGACCTACGGACACGAGGCGCTCGACCAGGCGGTACGGATGGCGCCGCCGGAGCTGCTGGTGCTCGAAACCGACGCCCCCTACCTGGAGCCCGAGCCGCGCTCGCTCAAGCGGAACGAGCCGGCGCTCCTGACCCGGGTGGTCGCGCGCCTGTGCGCGCTGCGCGACTGGACGCCCGACGAGGCGGTCCGGATCACCACCGCCAACGCCCGCGATCTGTTCCGCTTCCCGACCGGGCAGGCGCCCGCCGCCCTGCCCGGGGACTGATCCGCAGCCGTCTCAAGCCACCCCGCCTTCGGGCCGTTAACCCGAAGGCCATGCCCACCCCTCCTGCCAGCCTGCCCGGACTCGAACTGCCGCCCCCGATGGCTCTGTCGATCTGGCTCGCGACGATCGCGCTCGCGATTTACGCGGTCCGGGTGCTCGGCCGGCGCCAGCGGCGTCATGAACGGCGGCGGGTCGGCGGACTTGCGCGGCAGTTCCTGCGCCACGTCGCCGGGCAGCTCCCGGCCCCCGATGTGCGGCGACTCGTGGCGGAAACCACCGAAGGCGAGTTCTGGACGGCGATCGAGCGCCTGTCGGTCCGGTGGAAGAAGCGCGAGTGGCTGCGGCTGTCGCGAACGCTGGAGCGGAACCGGTGGTCGGCGGCCGAACGGCGCGCACTGCAGGACGATTCGCCGTGGCGGCGCGAGCTGGCAGCACGGCGGCTCGCCCTGCTCGCATCTCCCGAATCCCGCCGCGCGCTGCGCCGCGCGCTGGTGCGGGGACCCGAGCGGGTGTCGCTGGCGTGCGCCGAGTCGCTTGCGCGCTACGGCGACCGGAAGACGCTGCGCTGGCTGCTCGCACACCCCGCCGCGCTCGGCACCCGTGCGCTGGTTCCGCTGGTCGACCTGCTGCAGGCGTTCGGAACCCGCGGCGCACCCGACCTGCTCGAGGCGCTCGAGCAGCGCATCGACCATCCGCGGCTCGAGCGCGCGGTGGCGGAGGCGCTGGGACTGCTCGGGGAGCGGGCGGCGCGCCCGGCGATCGAGCGCCTCCTGGCGGACACCTCGGTCGACCTGCGGGTTTCGGCCTGCCGGGCGCTCGGGCGCCTGGCGGCGATCGAATCGGGCACCGCGCTGCTCCATGCGCTGCGGGACGATGCGTGGGCGGTCCGCGCCCAGGCCGCCAAGGCACTCGGGCTGGCGCGGGTGACGATCGCGGTGCCGGCGCTCGGGGACTGCCTGACCGACCGCTCGTGGTGGGTGCGGCGCCATTCGGCCTACGCGCTCGCGCGACTCGGTTACGACGGCCAGCAGATGCTGCGCTCGATCGCCGCGCACTCGCCGGACCCCTACGCGCGCGACATGGCGCTCGAAGTCATCGAAGGCGGAAGTCAGGCTGCCTGAGCGGGCCTGCTAGACTTGCCCAATGTCGATGCGCCGGGCTCCCCGCGCTTCCAGCTACATCCGCGAAAAGGCCGCCTCCGAGGGCAGTGAAGGCTCCCGGGTGCGTGAAGCGCTTGCGATCCGCGGCCTCTCGCCACGCAAGCGGTTCGGCCAGAACTTCCTGATCCGCGAGGACCTGGCCGAGCGGATCGTCGAGCATGCACGGATCGGCTCCGACGACGTGGTGGTGGAGATCGGCCCCGGCGCCGGCGCGTTGACCGGGCAGCTCGCGCGCCGCGCGCGGATGGTGGTGGCGATCGAGAAGGACAACGGGCTCGCCGACCTGCTGCTCGAGGAGTACGCCGAGGTCCCGCGGGTCGAGATCGTGAACGGTGACGTGCTCGAGACCGACCTGGGCGCGATCGCCGACCGGACCGGCGCCGATCAGGTGCTGGTGGTCGGGAACATTCCCTACAACATCACCACCCCGATTCTCGAGTGGCTGTTCGCCCACCGCAAGCGTGCGCGCGCGGCCGTGATGCTGGTGCAGAAGGAGTACGCGGACCGGCTGGCGGCGGCGGCCGGCACGCCCGAATACGGGTCGCTGACCGTGTTCGCCCGCTATCACGCGCTGCTCGAGCCGCTCATGCACATCCGCGCCTCGGCGTTCTGGCCGCGCCCGGACGTCGACAGCATGCTGGTGCGGTTCTTCCTGCGCGAGCAGCCGCCGGTCGAGGTGCCCGACGAGGCGCTGCTGTTCCGGATCGTGCGCGGGTCGTTCCACATGCGGCGCAAGACCCTGCTCAACACGCTCGCGGAGTCGCTCGGCCTCGGCAAGCCGCAGCTCGAGCGCCTGTGCCGGCACGCGGGCATCGACCCGCAGCGGCGCGGCGAGACGCTGACGCTCGACGAGTTCGCGAAGCTCGCGCGGCTCGCGCACGAGCACGTCGAGGCAATCGAGCAGCGCCGCCGCGACGAACCAGCGTCCTAGCGGTAGAGGCCCTTCACCCGGCCCCAGCTCGACGCCGCAATCGGGGTCGCGCCGTTGAAGTGCACGGTCACGGTCCAGTTGTCGATGCCGCCGGTGGTGGCGCCGCCACTGCCGCCGACGCTGGTCGAGTTGGCGCGGAAGAAGCCGAACTGGATCGGCGGCGCGCCGACTCCGAAGTTCGGGTTCTGAACCCCCGCCGCCAGCGCATCGAACGACGTTGCGGTGAGCGAGGCCTGCGCGTTCGGCGCCCAGGTCCCGAACGCGACCGGATTGAGGAAGGCGGGGCCGTAGTAGATGACGCCGCTCTGGCGCACGGCGAGACCGCATGCCTGCTGGCCGCCCGCGGTGCGCATCGTCGACTCGGTGTAATCGATGGCCGTGATCGGTCCGTTGCTCGCGGGAGAAAACACCGCCCCGGCCCTGGCGTGGAAGTCGTACACGGTGTTCGAGAACGGCTGGCCGACCGCGCTGTTCGTCGTGTTGTCGATCCGGCGGAAGGTGCCCGGATTCCCGCCCGAGGCGACCTGGGTCCCGGTCGCGGTGCCGCCAAGGTTCAGGACCTCGACCGTCACGGTCCAGTCGGTATCGGTGAACGTGACGTCGTTGTACGAGGTGCTCTGGGCACGCGCGGAGGGGGCGAGCGCGGCGAGGACGGCGACGGCGAACAACGAAACCACCGGAGGAGCAAGACGCATAGCGGCCTCTGCAGGGGGGTGGAACGGAGCAGCTGGAGGTCCGCGCCCGGACGACGGGGACGCCGCCGGGCGCCTCACCCCCTAATTAGCGCATGACCGCCCCGGCGGGCTCTACAAATTTGTAGCCCCCCGGCTCGCCCGGCTCGCGCACGAACCCGTCGAGGCGATCGAGCAGCGTCGCCGCGACGACGCAGCGTTCTAGCGGTAGAGGCCCTTTACCCGTCCCCAGCTGGATGTCGCAACCGCGGTCGCACCGTTGAAGTGAATGGTCACGTTCCAGTTGTCGATGCCGCCACCGGTCCCTTCGCCGCCGACGACGCTGGTCGAGCTGGCGCGGAAGAAGCCGAACTGGATCGGCGGTGCGCCGACTCCGAAATTCGGGTTCTGGACGCCGGGCGCCAGCGCGTCGAACGACGCGGCGTTGAGACTGGGCTGCGAGGTCGGAGCCCAGGTCGCGACCGCGAACGGAACGAGGAAGCTGGGACCGTAGTAGATGACGCCGCTCTGGCGGATGGCGAGCCCGCACGACTGCTGGCTGTTGCCGGACCGCATCGACGACTCGGAATAATCGATCCCCATGATCGAACCATAGCTGGCGGGCGCGAAGGTGGCGCCGACGCGGGCGTGGAACGCGTACACGGTGTTGCTGTTCGACGGCTGGCCGACCGCGCTGTACAGGGTGTTCTCGACCCGGCGGTAGTAGAGGGGATTTCCGCCCGAGGAGACATGGAACCCGGTCGCGGTGCCGCCGAGGTTCAAGCCCTCGGCCGTGACGGTCCAGTCGGTGTCGAAAAAGTTCACGTCGTTGAACGAGATGCTCTGGGCGCGCGCCGAGGAGGCAAGCGCGGCGACGGCGAACAACGAAGCCACCGGAGGAGCAAGACGCATAGCGGCCTCTGCAGGGGATGGAACGGCGCCAGGCTGGAGGGACCACGCCCGGACGACGGGCTCCGCCGCCGGGCGCCTCACCCCGAATTAGCTCATGACCGCACCGGCGGGCTCCACGAACTTGTAGCCCACCTTGTGCACCGCGACGATGAACGGCTGCTCGAATCCGGACCCCAGCTTGGAGCGCAGGTTCGAGACGTGCGTGTCGACCGTGCGGGTGGTGACGCCGAGATCCTCGTCGACGCCCCAGATCTCCTCGAGCAGCTCCTCGCGCGACACCGTGCGTCCGCGATGCTCGACCAGGTACTTGAGCAGCTCGAATTCCTTGTACGACAGCGCCACCTGCTTGCCGACCTTGAGCACCTCGCGCGGCTCGAAACGCACTTCGACGTCGCCGAACGTGTAGGTGGTCATCGGCGCGCGTCCCGCGTTGGGGCCCCGCTGGACCAGGCGCTTGACCCGTGCCAGCAGCTCCTTCACGCCGAACGGCTTGGTCAGGTAGTCGTCCGCACCGAGTTCGAAGCCCTTGAGCACGTCGGCTTCGAAGTTGCGCGCGGTGATCACCAGCACCGGCATGTCGCGGTGCCGCTGGCGCAGCTCGCGCAGGACGGTGAAACCGTCCTTCTCGGGCAGCATGATATCCAGGACCACGATGTCCGGCTTCTGCTTGAGGGCGAGCTTGAGCCCCTCCTGGCCGTTGGTCGCGGTCATCACATCAAATCCTTCGTACTTGAAGTTGTGCTCGAGGCCCTCGAGCAGTCCTTCCTCATCCTCGACGATCAAGACCCGCGTCATGTTCCTCTGGTCCTCCCGATCTATGAACCTGTCCGCATCTCGGTCTCGGGGAGTGCTGCCGCCTCGGCCGGGGCCCTCGGCAGCCACAGGGTGAACGTGCTTCCCTCGCCGGGCATGCTTGTCACTTCGACACGACCATTGTGCGCTCGGATGATCTGTTGTACCAGTGACAGCCCCAGTCCGGTCCCTTTCACGTCGTGGACCAGGCCATCCTCGATCCTCACGAACTTGTCGAAGATCCGCTTGTGGTCCCGGGTCGCGATCCCGATCCCACGGTCCTGCACGGAGATGCCGACTCCGCCGTCCCGCTCGGCCACCGCCACCCGGATCTCCTTACGTTGTCTTGAATACTTCACCGCGTTGTCCAACAAATTAAGTAAACACTGAGCAAGGGCCGGGCCGTCGCCCCGGACCGGGGGCAGGTGGTCGGCCAGTTCGACCCGGAGGGCGAACCCCTGGTCCTCGAGCCGGATCCGGTAGCTGTCCATCGTCTCGCGGACCAGGTCGACCACGTCGACCTGGGTGAACCGGAACGCGCGCTGGCCGGCCTCGAGCCGGGCGAAGTCGAGGATGTTCTCGACCAGCACGTTGAGCCGCTCGGTTTCGCGATGGATCCGGCGCAGGAACTTGCCGCCCTCCTCGGGCGACGAGAACCGCTGCATCTCGAGGGTCTCGACCGCGAGTCGGATCAGCGCGATCGGGGTCTTGAGCTCGTGCGAGACGTTGGCGAGGAAGCTCGACTTGACGCGCGCGAGCTCGAGCTGGCGCACCATGTAGCGAAGACCGAAGAACGCCGCGATCAGGATCATCAGCGTCATCAGGCCGATCACCAGGGTCTGGACCATCACCGTGCTCTTGGCCCCCGCGATCGGCGCGGTCGCGGTCGCCTCGACGCGAATCGCGTAGCCCTCGAACGGTCCTTCGAGCCGCGCGATCTCCGGATTACGGGTCGGCCCGGGACTGCGCATGTGATCGATCTCGCGGTTCGCCGGATCGAGCAGCGTGACCGCGACGTGGCGGCGCGACTCGATGCCGCCGTACATGCGCTGATCGTTGGCGAGCCGCTCCTCGACCACCGGGCGCAGATGCAGCTCGAGGAACGTGCGCGGGTTCACCCACCAGCCGCCGGCGCCGATGATCTGGCCGGTCGCGTCGCGCAGCATGAGTCCGGCGAACCGGCGTCCGGCGGGGTCCTCGGTGCCGGACCGGTAGACGAGCGGCTGTGACTCGACCAGCAGCAGGAAGTAGTCATCGAGGTCTTCGAGCGGAACGAAGCCCGGTGACTCGGCCGGTCCTTCGCCGGCGCGACGCAGCGCCGCAACCAGCTGGTCCCGGTTGCCCCCCTCGCGCGCCACGATCTCGGCCGACGCGATGCCATCGCGCAGGTGGGCGAGCAGCTCCTTCTCGTAGCCGTCGGCGACCTGCTGGGAGACGTAGGCGTTGTAGCGCTTGCTGTGCGAATCGAGCGCCTGCGTGATCCGCAGCGTGTTGAGGATCGCCCAGGCGCCCAGCAGCATGGCGGGCAGCGCCACTCCCAGGCCCATCACCGCGACCACGCGGCGGTTGATACGGGTCGTGGTCGTGCTCATGAGCGAAGAAGCCTAGCGCCCGGGGGGCGGGCCGACAACGGGAGGGCTACGGACCCCGGGCGGCGGGCAAACGAATGGGGGCCGGTCCCGGGGACCGGCCCCCACTGCGGAAGCATGAAGCTCAGCTCTTGACGCGGGCCGCAGTCTTGCCGGCATCCACCATGGCGCGGATCTGACGCACCATCGCCGGATCGTTCGAGGTCACGAGCGCGAGCGAGCCGCCCTCGATGCTGACGACCTCGCGCGTGACCTTGCCGCTCGCCATCGCGCCGCGCATCGCCTTGCAGCCGTCGCACAGGTGCGCCTTGTCACCGGCCGCCACGATCTTCTGCAGCTGCTCGGAGCGGCGCGTGACCGCCGACTGGAGCGCGTTCACCTTGCCCGGCGCCGCCGCGGTGTAGACGAACATCGCGCCGTTCTTGATCGGCACCACCTGGACCGCCGCACCGGCCGTCGTCAGCTCGGTGTCGAACGCGCCCATGTCCTCGCACGCGTCACAACCGGCGTGCGAGTCCTTGCACATCGCCATCGTCAGCGCCTGGCCGCTGCACGAGGAAGACGAGACACCCGCCATCGCGCTGCCGCACGCGGCACCACCGGCTGCGGCCGACGTGTTCTTCGCGCTCTTGGCGCTCTTGGCGGAGCAGCAGCCTTCGGCACCCGCGACCTTCATCGACTTGGCGCCCGCGCTCGAGGCGGTGACGGCAGTCACGGTGGAAGCAGAACCGCCGCACCCCTCATGGGACGCGGCGGTGGCATCCATCGTGTGAGCCGAACAGCCCGACGACGACGCGGTCGTCGCGGCGGACGCGGTGTTCTTGCTGGCGCAGCTGCCGGCGCCGGCGGTCTTCGCCTGGTAGCTCGCGGTGGTGGCGCTGGCGGCGCTCGCACTGCTCTTGTTCTTGTCACAGGCGGTCGCATAGACCGACCAGCTGCCCGCCGCGGCGACGGCGAGCGCTGCCCACACAAGTCGCGAATTCTTCACTGCTCACCTCCGAGGGATCGGGGATCGCGGAACCCCAGTCGGGCACCGCACGGGAACGTTATCGGCCGGAACCACAGCAAGGCTGTCATCCACCCTGCAGATGGGTGTCAATGCCGTGCAAAAACCTTCCTGCGCAAGCGTCCATGATCGGCCAATTGAGTCGCGCTTGCCAGCCCGGGGATGTCCCCGATGCGAGGGCATCAACGGCCGCGGCGGTTGAGCCAGGGACGGCGGGCGCGGCCGTTGGTAGGCGAGGCGCGCTCGGAGCGCGCCGAGCCGTGCCCTCGCATCGGGACATCCCGGGCTGGCAAGCCTTCAATGAATCGACCAATGGATCACCGCGGTCGATCCGCGGTAACGTGCCGCACCCCCATGGCCCGCTCCGCGCGCAAGAAATCCAACGTCGTGCGCCCGCTGGTCGCGATCGCGATCGGCGCACTCGTGCTGTTCCTGCTCGGCGAGCTGTGGATCGTCACCCGGTCCGACACCGGGCGGCTCCAGTTTGCCCGGCGCTTCGGCCTGGTCGAGCAGGCCGAGCTGACCCGGCTGGTGGGACGGCAGATCCATCACGCCCTCGATGGCGCGGGGGTCCCCGCCGACAGCGTCCGCGAACGCGTCCTGGAGAACGGTCCGGCCGGCGTCCGGTGGCGGATCGGTCTGGTCCCCGGCGCCTCGACCCTCCAGCTCAACCAGGCGATCACCCACGCGCTCGAAGAGTCGGGCGGCGAGGTGCTGTCGGGGCGCGAACGCTGGGACACCGAGAACAACCAGACCGTGACGCTGCTGGTCGGGCTGCCGCGGCGCGCGACCCACGAGCTGGTGATCGTCCGCCCGCCGCGCCACGACGAACCCGGCACGCGGGAGAACGCGCGGCTCGCGCTGGTGATCTACGGCTTCGGCGACGCCGCCGCGGCGGCCGATTCGTTCTTCGCGCTGCCGGCGGCGTTCGCGGTCGCGGTGGTGCCGGGCACCAGGGCGGGCGGCGATCTGTTCGAGGCCGCACACCGGCGCGAGCGCGAGGTGGTGCTCCAGCTACCGCTCGAGCCGGTCAACTATCCGCAGGTGAATCCCGGCCCCGGCACGCTGCTGGTGACGATGAAGCCGGCCCGGATCGCCGGTGACGTGAAGAAGTGGCTCGACCAGGCACGCCCGGTCAGCGCGGTCTCCAATCACATGGGCTCGCTCGCGACCCAGGACATGACGGTGATGACCGCGGTGTTCCGCGTGCTGCGCAACGCGCACCTGCCGTTCATGCACATGATGCCGGCCGCGGGCGCGGTGTGCCGCTCGCTCGCCGCCGACATGGGGATCGCCTACGACGAGCCCGACGCAGTGCTCGACGCCGAGCCGCGCGCGTCCGACACGAAGGCGCTCGACCGCCGGTGGAAGGAGATCCTCACCGAGCTGCAGGAGCGCGGACAGATGGTGGTGTGGGTGCGCGCGACCCCGACCACCTACCGGTGGCTGCCGCGCGTCCTCGATCCGAAGCGGCTCAAGGAGGTCGATCTGGTGCCGCTCACCGCGCTGGTCCGCAAGCCCGCCCCGGCCTGATCCGGGGCCCCGCTCACGCGGCGCGGGACTCCGAGTCGGCGCTCGCCGGGACGGTCCGCGTGAGGTACATGCGGTACGCCTGGTGCGCGACCACCAGCGGGCACAGCGCGAGCGCGGTCGCCGCCAGGCCGGCCTGGGTCACGTGCACCGCGACCAGCACGCCGAGCGACAGGCTCGCGCCCTCGATGCTCAGATTGAGACCGTTGCCGAACAGCCGGCGCCACGCCGTCCACGGCGACAGCTTCTCGCACAGCGCGACCGCACAGGCGACCGAGCCGGTGTTGACCACCGCGTAGGCGATCGCGGCCGCGATCATCGGCAGCGGCTCGAACCGCACCAGCGCGCCGGTGACGCTCGCGCCGGTCGGCAGCAGGAGCCACAGCATCCACGAGGCTGCCGCGCTCGCCAGCATCGACTGCGAGGCGTTGAAGATCGACCGGTGGGCCGGCTTGCGCATGAACCAGCGCTCGGACACCACGGTCGACAGCGCGATCGCGATCATCGCGTCTGCGCGCGGGAGCAGGAGCGTGGCGGCGAAGTTGAAGCACGCCGCCATGCTGAGCGTGGCGCCGCCGAGCGGCAGCCGCACCCACAGGCGCTCCCCGACCACGCACGCCGCGAACCAGAACGCGAGCGGGAGACCGAGATGGACGGGCCCCGCGAACCCGAGCGTCACCAGGGCGACGAAGGCGACTGCCGAAACGAGCAGCACCTCACGCGGGCCGGGGCGCGGGTCCTGCCCGCGTTCCCTGCCAGCGCGTTCGCTGGTCTGTCGTCTCGGTGCGCTCATTGCGGACCTCCATGAGTCCAGTCGCCGGATCCAGTCGGGCGGCGACGGGTGCATCCATAGGAGTTCCAAGGGCATTCCCCGTGCCGCGGCCCGCGAGCCAAAACCCCCGGAGCCGCCTTTCCGCCTCGCCGGACGGCTCCCGCAGAACGTTGCGCAGACGTCATTCACGGGCGCGGTTCGCGCGCCGCGGTCGATTCCCCAACCCGCGGGGGCAATCGCGCAGCCTCCCGGCGGGGGTCGGTCGCATCCCGCATGCGGGCCGGTCTCGATCTGCACGGTCTTCTGCTATCTTCGCCCGCTGTATGCGGCTCGGACAGGATGTCCTAACCGACCTCGGGCGTGCGCTGTCCCATCAGTGGCTGCTCGGGAACGGACTCGGCGGAACCAGCCTCGGTGACGCCGTCACCGCCGGAGCGCGGCGTGCGCATGGGTGGCTCCATGCGCCGACCCCGCGCGGGACCCGGGTTGCCCTGTTGGGGCTGGAAGAGCGCCTCACGATCGGCGACGAGTCCTTCGAGCTCGCCACCCGGATGCGCGCCGATGGCGATGCCCGGCCGGCCGGTTACACCCTTCTCGAATCGTTCGGCCTCGACCCGTGGCCGGTGTGGCGCTGGCGCGTCGCAGGCGTGACGCTCGAGCGCTCGTTGTTCCTGGTCGAGTCCCACCATTCGCTGGTGATCGGCTACCGGCACCTCGAAGGCCCGCCGGTCCGGCTGGTGGTGTCGCCGCTGATGGTCGCGCGCGGACCCGACGCCCTCCAGCACGAGGATCCCGGCTTCCGCGGCGTGGTGAAGGGGCAGCCGGGACGGGTGCGGATCGAGACTGTCGACGGCGCACCGGTGCTCACGCTGTGGCACAACGGGGTGCTGCTGCCGGCCCGCCTGTGGCAGCGCGAGATCGAGCATCCGCTCGATCCGCCCGAGGACCGCACGACGCCGGTCCGGTCCGGAAAGCGCGCGCGCAAGGACGCGGAGCCAGCCGGCAGCAGCGAGGAAGCGCTGGTGCCCGCGTACTTCGAGGCGCGGCTCTCCGCCGGGCAGACGCTCCACATGGTGGCGGCGACCGAGGACGATCTGTTCAAGGCACTCGCCCGCGAAGGGC
>Ga0111539_10010929_pt1 | contig 11426 bp, 11 predicted proteins | sample RhiMethybrSRZTD1_FD_79667 | JGI IMG/M metagenome (GOLD analysis project Ga0111539, IMG submission 79667) | Populus rhizosphere microbial communities from Tennessee, USA - Rhizosphere MetaG P. TD hybrid SRZTD1 (version 2) (version 2) | ecosystem: Host-associated > Plants > Roots > Rhizosphere >...
GCGACGTTCCACAGCGTCATCGAGTGACGCGGCAGGTTGGCGACGCCGCGCGCGAGCGACCGCCCGTCGGTCCAGCTCTTCGCCGGATCATGGCACGTCGCGCAGGACACCGTGCCCGGACCCGACAGACGCTCGTCGAAGAACAGCGCCTGCCCGAGCCGCGCGGCCGCGGGATTCGAGGCCACGGCGTTGGTCGGATCGTCGGGCGGCGGCGGCAGCGGCGAGAGCTCGAGCGCGGTCTCGATCTCCTCGGGCGTGAGCACGACTCCCGCGTCCTGCGGTCTCCCGCCGGCGGCGAGCGCGAGCACGACCAGCGCGGCGAACGTCATCAGAGCTCGAACTCGCACTGCGCCACGTCGGCCTGGGACTCGCGGAGCAGGTCGAACGCGAGCTGCCAGCGCCCGCGCATGTGCAGCAGCACGCCCTCGACGCGATAGGAGCCGTCGCCCTGATCCACGGTGCGCGGCACGCGCAGCATCCCGTGTCCGTGCTCGGGCATCCAGCCGCGCACCGAGATCGCGAGGCCCGGTACGGGCTCGGTGCCCTCGAAGACCCAGACCTCGAGCGCGCAGTCCTGGTTGCGCGGCAGCGTGCCGGACTCGGCGCGCCAGCACACCACGTAGCGGCCGCCGACGCTGTTCAGGTGCTGGAAGGTCGGGTCCTCGAGCGGCGAGAGAGCGCGCTCGGCGGGCTCGGATGCCGCGGAGTGCTCGGCCACGGCACCCGCGGGCGGAACCGGAGCGCTCGCGCTCGCCGCACCCTGCGATCGACAGGACGCGAGGAGCGCGACCAGGACGAGACCGCTCGCTCGCTCGCTCACGGTGTTCATCGCGTCCCTCATCATACGCTTACCCGATTCGCACCGAACCGTACCGAGTCCGGCCTGGTCGAACGGACGATGAGCGCTACGATCCTGCCGTTCGTGCTCCGCGCTGCGGACGAACCCCTGCGACCACCGCGTTTGAAACTCATGTCGATCGCATCCTTGTTGTTGCTCACCGCGTTCCAGACGCCTGCGGCCCAGCGTCCGTTCGAGCTGATGGTCGGGGACGCCGCGCCTCCCATCCGCGTGGCGGAATGGGTCCAGGGTACGCCGGTGGAGCGCCTCCTCCCGGGACAGGTGTACGTGGTGGAGTTCTGGGCGACCTGGTGCGGGCCGTGCAAGGTCGCGATCCCGCACCTGAACGAGCTGCACAAGAAGCACGGCGACAAGGTGCGCTTCCTCGGCGTGAGCATCTGGGAGCATCTCGAAGACGAGCCCTACTCGGTGCCGGAGTTCGTGCGCGGCATGGGCGAGAAGATGACCTACACGGTCGCCGCCGATCGCAAGGCCGCGACCGACGAGGCGCAGATGGCCAAGGCCTGGATGGACACGTCCGGTCAGAGCGGCATCCCGACGGCCTTCATCGTCGATCGCACGGGCAAGATCGCCTGGATCGGTCATCCGATGGGCATCGACGATCCGCTGCAGCAGGTCGTCGACGGGACCTTCGACCTCGCGACGGCGACGCAGAAGTACGCGACCGACGTCGCGCTCAAGGGCGTCTCGTCGAAGATCAGCAAGGAAGTCACGAAGGCCAAGAAGGCGAAGGACTGGGCGGGCGCGCTGCGCCAGATCGACGACGCGGTCGCGCAGTACCCGGGGCTCGAGGCGTCGTTCGGGATCGACAAGTACTTCCTCTTGCTCGAGGCGCAGCGCGGGAAGGACGCCGCCGTCTACGGCCGCCGGCTCGTGTCCGACGTCTTCGCCAGGAGCTCCATGCAGCTGAACATGCTCGCCTGGACGATCGTGGACCCGCAGATCGGCCGCAAGGACGCCGACTGGGATCTCGCCGTCCTCGCCGCGGAGCGCGCCGTCGAGCTGACGAAGAGCGCGGACGCCAACATCCTCGACACGCTGGGCCTCGCCCTCTTCCGCACCGGGCAGGTGACGCGCGCGATCCAGATCCAGGAGCAGGCCGTGAAGCTCTCGGAGGGCTCGCCCTATGCCGCCGACATCAAGGCGCGGCTCGACGAGTTCCGCGGCGGCAAGGCGCGCCAGCTGTAGTTCCCTCGTGTCGGCGCGGGCGTAGACTTCCGCGCCATGTGGCCGCTCGTCGCGCTCGCGTTCTTCTCGTCACTCCCCGTCCAGGAAGCGCCGGCTCCGGCCCGCGTGCTCGTGCGCTCGGCGCGCTGGCTCGACGTCGCTGCGGGGCGCATCGTCCCCGATGCCTCGATCCTGATCGAAGGCGAGCACATCACCGCCGTGAACCCGGCCGAGGTGCCGGCCGACGCACGCGTGCTCGACCTGGGCGACCTCTGTCTCGTGCCGGGGCTCGTCGATTGCCACACGCACCTGTGCAGCGACATCGAGGGCGAGTGGGTCTATCGCGATGTGCTCGAGACGCCGGCCGACGCGGCGCTGCGCGGCGCGTGCAACGCGCAGAAGACGCTGCTCGCGGGCTTCACGACGGTGCGCGACCTGGGAGCCACGGGCTTCGCGGACGTCGCGCTGATGCGCGCCATCGACGCCGGGCGCGTCCCCGGACCGCGCATGTTCCCGGCCGGCCACGCGATCGGGATCACGGGCGGCCACGCGGACACGACCGGCTTCGCGCCCGGCATCGCCGAGCGCGGGCCCGAGTCGGGCGTCGCCGATGGCGCCGCCGAGATCCTCGCGGCGGTGCGCTTCCAGGTGAAGTACGGCGCCAAGGTGATCAAGACCTGCGCCACGGCCGGCGTGCTCTCCTTCGAGGGTCCCGTGGGCGCGCAGCAGTACTCCGAGGAGGAGCTGCGCGTCCTCGTCGAAGAGGCGCACCGCCACGGGCTGCGCGTCGCGGCGCACGCGCACGGCAACGAAGGGATCCGCGCGGCCGTGCGCGCCGGCGTGGACTCGATCGAGCACGGCTCCGAGCTCGACGACGAGACCTGCGCGATGATGAAGGAGCGCGGCACGTGGCTCGTGCCCACGACCTACGTCGCCGACGCCGTCGACCTCGACATCCTGCCGCCGCCGATCCGCGCGAAGGCCGAGACCATCCTGCCGCGCGCCAAGGAGAGCCTGAAGCTCGCGATCCGGAGCGGCGTGCGCATCGCCTACGGCACCGACGCGGGCGTGTATCCACACGGGCTGAATGCGCGCGAGCTCGGCGTGCTCGTGCAGCGCGGGATGACGCCGCTCGAGGCGCTGCGGGCCGCGACGCAGAACGCCTGCGAGCTCCTGGGCGTCGACGACCGCGGAGAGATCGCGGCCGGGAAGCTCGCCGACCTGATCGCCGTCGCCGGCGACCCGCTGCGCGACGTCACCGTGCTCGAGCACGTGGCCTTCGTCATGAAGGGCGGCGCCGTCGTGAAGGCCCCGTGAGTGGCCTCGAGCCGACGCCCTCCGAGATCGCGGCGCGGATCGCCGAGCGCGAGGGCAAGGCGCTGGAGTTCAAGCGCGGCCTTCCGGGCGACGCCAAGGTCGCGCGCACGCTGTGCGCCTTCGCCAACACGCGCGGCGGGCTGCTCCTGATCGGGGTGGGCGACCGCGGCGAGCGGATCGGCGCGCCGCGTCCGCCCGCGACGGCCGCGCGCCTGCGCGCCATCGCGGCGGAGCGACTCGAGCCGCCGCTCGACGTGCTCGTCGGAACGGTCGAGCTCGAGGGCCGGCGCATCGTGTGGTGCTCGGTGCCGCTTTCTCCGCGACGGCCGCACGCCGCGCTCGACGACGCCGGCGAGCGCACGGTGCTCGTGCGCGTCGGCTCGAGCAACCGTCGCGCGTCGGGCGCGACGCTCGACGCGCTGCGGGCGCAGCGCTCGGCGAAGCGCCGGCTCGGTGCGCTCGAGCGCGCCATCCTGGACTGGGTGTCCGGCCGCGCGCGGCGAGGCCAGCCGGGCGGCGATGCGACCGTGCGCGGCTTCGCCCAGGCCCACAACGTCGGCGTGCAGCGCGCGCGGCGCGCGTTCACGCAGCTCGAGCAGAGCGGGCGCCTCGTGGGCCACGGCGCGGGCGCGCACCGCGTCTACGGCATTCCGTAGAGCGCGCTCACATCCCCGCGCGCACCGCACTCCACAGTCCGACGAGCAGCACCGCGCCGATGCCGAGGATCCAGCCCGCTCCCGTCACGAAGAACGGGTAGATCGAGAGCGCGAGCCCGCACAGGAAGTGCGGCAGACGCAGGGCCTTCTTCCCGTAGACGAGGAGGCCCGCGCCGATCGAGCTCACGATCAGCGAGGCGAGGAGCGCACCCGCGGAGAAGTCCATCGACCACATCATCGGCGGTTTCCGGGGCGCGGGTGGAACGATCTCCCGCGCGGCGCCCGGTGCTATCCTCCCGCGATGCCCAAGGTCGTACAGAGCCCGAAGATCATCCACGCCGCCGGCAACCTGCCCAAGGTCATCGAGGAGTACATCGGGCGCGTGAGCACCGGCACCGCGCAGGTCAGCATCGCGCGCATGAAGAGCCCGCGGGGCTGGGTCGAGCCCGGCCAGACGCCCGAGTTCGACGAGTGGACCGTGGTGCTCGCGGGGAGCCTGCGCGTGACCTCGCGCTCCGGACAGATCGACGTCAAGGCCGGGCAGGCCGTGCACACTCCGCGCGGCGAGTGGGTGCAGTACAGCACGCCGCTCGAGAGCGCGGAGTACGTGGCCGTGTGCCTGCCGGCGTTCTCGCTCGACACGGTGCACCGGGACGACGGATAGCCTTCCGGCGAGCCGCGCACGCGACCTGAACGCAGCTTCACGGAAAGGGAGCTCGGCACCGCGTAGGACTCCTGGACCAGAGGATCCCACCATGCCGACCTACACCCTCCCCGAGCTGCCCTACGACTACGCCGCGCTGGAGCCGCACTACTCGGCCAAGGTGCTCGAGCTGCACCATGGAAAGCACCACGCCGCCTACGTCAGCGGCGCCAACACGACGCTGGAGAAGCTGGCCGAGGCGCGCACCAAGAACGACTTCGCGGCGATCAACCAGCTGCAGAAGAACCTGGCCTTCCACCTCTCGGGGCACGTCCTGCACTCGATCTTCTGGAAGAACCTGAACCCGAAGGGCGGCGGCAAGCCGGGCGGCGAGCTGTCCGCCGCGATCGGCGAGTTCTTCGGCGGCCTCGAGGGCTTCCAGTCGCAGCTGAACGAGGCCGCGCTCGCGATCCAGGGCTCGGGCTGGGGCGCGCTCGCGTGGGAGCCGCTCGCCAAGCGCCTGGTCGTCGAGCAGGTCTACGACCACCAGGGCAACATCGGGAACGGAACGGTGCCGCTGCTCGTGCTCGACATGTGGGAGCACGCCTACTACCTCCAGTACCAGAACAACAAGGCCAGCTGGGTGAAGGCCTACTGGAAGATCGTCGACTGGGCGGACGTGGAGCGGCGCTTCCGGAGCGTGCGCTCGCTGGACCTGGCGCTGACCTAGCGGGTCCTGGAGTCGCCGCGAGATTCGAGGATCTCCAACCGACCGCGGAGGCGCGGAGGGCGCGGAGGAGCGCGGAGAAGAACGGTGAGGGGCCTCCGGCGCTTCAGCTCCCCGGGAGCCGACGATCCGGAGGCCCCTTCGTTCTTTCTCCGCGCTCCTCCGCGCACTCCGCGTCTCCGCGGTCGGTTGGGTTCTAGCGCTCTGGCTCGAGCAACAGCTCGCGCAGCACCGGTGCCAGCTTCTCGGCGAGCTTCTCGTGGCCCTCGGCCGTCGGGTGAATGCCGTCCGGCAGGTTGAGCTCGGGGACGCCGCCCACGCCCTCGAGGAAGCACGGCACGAAGGGCACGTCCTCCTCGTGTGCGACGCGCTCGTACAGCGCCGCGAAGCCGTCTCGATACTCGGGCCCGTAGTTCCCGGGCAGGCAGAGGCCGAGCAGCCACGCGCGCGCGCCCGCCGTGCGCACGGCCTCGACGATGCCGCGCAGGTTGGACTCGATCGCGTCGAGCGCGATCCCGCGCAGCCCGTCGTTGCCGCCGAGCTCGATGACCACCCAGTCGGGCTTCTGCTTCAGGATCCACGCGATGCGCCGCAGCCCACCCGCGCTCGTGTCGCCGCTGACGCCGGCGTTGATCAGCCGGAACGGATGGCCCTCGGAGGCGAGCTCGCGCTGGACGAGCGCGGGGAAGGCCTGATCGGCCTCGAGGTGCAGCCCGGCGGCGAGGCTGTCGCCGAGGAAGACGACCAGCGGCCCTTCGCCGCTCGCCCGGGACGCCGGCGCTGCGCCGCTCGACGAGCGCAGGGGCGGTGCCTCGCCACCACACGCGGTGAACGAGCCGATCGCGAGCGCGGCGACGGCGAGCATCCGCTGGACGAGGGACCGGCTCGATGCGGATGCGTGGGTGCTCACCAGGGGTAAGAAGCTGCCGTGTGCGAGGCAGCATGCTAGAAGGTCCGGCTCTTTCCGGCCATGACTCCGCCTGCCGCACCGCGCGTCGAGTGCCGCTCCGTGACCAAGGTGTACCGAACGGGGGGAGAGGAGCTGCGCGTGCTGTCGAGCGTGGAGCTCACGATCGCCGCCGGCGAGTCCGTCGCCATCCTCGGCCCCTCGGGAAGCGGGAAGTCCACGCTGCTGGGGCTGATGGCCGGGCTCGACCGCCCGAGCTCGGGAAGCGTGCGTTTCGAGGGGCAAGCGCTCGAGGGCCTGGACGAGGACCAGCTCGCGCTCCTGCGCCGCAACCGTATCGGCTTCGTCTTCCAGTCCTTCCATCTCTTCCCCAACCTCACCGCGCAGGAGAACGTGCGCGTCCCGCTCGAGCTGACGGGAGTCGAGGGCGCGCGCGAGCGCAGCCGCGAGCTGCTCGAGCGCGTCGGTCTCGCGGCCCGCGCGCACCACTATCCGTCGCAGCTCTCGGGCGGCGAACAGCAGCGCGTGGCCCTGGCGCGCGCCTTCGGGCCGCGGCCCACGCTCGTCCTGGCCGACGAGCCCACCGGCAACCTCGACGGCGCGAACGGCGCGCGCGTGCTGGAGCTCCTGCGCGAGATGCACGACCGCGAGGGCACGACGCTCGTGCTCGTCACCCACGATCCGGCGGTGGCCGCGCGCTGCGAGAGACGCGTGCACCTCTCCGACGGCGCCGTCGTGCGCGTCGAGCCGTGAGGGCGCGCGGCGCGCTGCACTTCGTGCTGATGGAGTCGCGCGGCACGCGCGGCCGGCTGGTGTTCCTCACCGCGTGCGTCGCCATCGGCGTGGCGGCCGTCGTGGCCGTCGCCGGTCTGTCCGGAGGGCTGCAGGAAGGCCTGCGCGCGAGCTCGCGCGAGCTCATGGGCGCGGACCTCGCCGTGCAGTCGAGCCGGCCTCTGCCCGCGGACCTCGACGCCGCTCTGGCCGAGGTCGTGCCCGGCGCGCGGCGCACGGACGTGATCGAGCTCGCGAGCATGGCCTCGGCGCTCGCGAGCGACGGCGCGGCCGGCAAGAGCCGCCTGTGCGAGCTGCGCGTCGTCGACGGGGAGTTCCCGTTCTACGGCGAGCTCGGGCTGGAGCCCCAGCGTCCGCTGGGCGAGCTGCTCGACGCCGAGCACGCCGTCGTGGCGCCCGAGCTCCTCTCGACGCTGGGCATCGCTCGCGGCGAGGGGCTGCGCATCGGCGGCGCCGAGTTCCGCGTCGCGGGCGTGGTCCTCGAGGAGCCCGACCGCCTCGACTTCTCGCTCGCCCTGGGCCCGCGCGTGTTCCTCTCGCGCGCCGGCTTCGCGCGCACCGATCTCCTGGGCAACGGGAGCCGCGTGAAGTATCGCGCGCTGATCGCCCTGCCCGCGGGCGTCGACACGGATCGCGCCGAGGAGTTCGAGGAGGAGCTCGAGGACCGCCTCGCGAACGAGCCCGGCGTGCGCGTCGACGCGCACCAGGACTCGCAGCGCGGTCTGCGGCGCGGCCTCGATCGCTTCGAGCGCTTCCTCGGCCTCGTGGCGCTCCTGTCGCTCGTGCTCGGCGGCATCGGCGTGGCCCAGGTGGTTCGCTCGTGGCTCGCCACGCGCGCGCTCTCGATCGCGGTCTGGAAGAGCCTCGGCCTGCGGCCGCGCGAGGTCGTCGGCCTGTACCTGATCCACGCGCTCTTCTGCGCGGCCGTGGGCAGCGTGCTCGGCGCGCTGCTCGGCGCGCTCGTGCCCCTGTTCGTGCCGCGCTTCGTGCCGGACTTCCTCGATCCGGGGCTCGTGCGCGCCTGGCAGCCGCTGGCACTCGTGCGCGGGATCGTGCTCGGCGTCGGCATCGCCGGGCTCTTCGCGCTCACGGCCCTCACGACGCTGTGGCGCGTTCCGCCGGCGCTCGTCCTGCGCGACGACGCCGAGCCGCTCGCGGCACCGCGCTCCGTGCGCTGGACCGCGGCACTCCTGCTCGGCGCAGGGCTGTGCGCGGCGGCGTACCTGCAGTCCGAGCGCCTGGACCTCGCGCTGTGGTTCACGGGCGGCATGAGCGTGCTGGCGGCGGCGCTGTTCTTCGGGGCGCGCGGGCTGATGCGCGCCGCGGTGCGCGTGCCGCGCTCGCGGCTCGGCCCGTACGTCGCGCACGGTCTCTCCGCGCTCGCGCGGCCCGGCGCCGGCACCGTCGGGGCCGTCGTCGCGCTCGGCCTCGGCACGCTGGTCGTCACGACGCTGGCGGTGGTGCAGTCGCGGCTCGAGATGGAGCTCTCGGGCTCGTTGCCCGCCGAGGCGCCGAGCCTCTTCCTCGTCGACGTGCAACCCGATCAGTGGGACACCGTGCGCGGCGTGCTCGAGGACGCCCACGCGACGAACGTCGAGTCCGTGCCCATGCTGACCGCGCGTCTTTCCGCGATCGACGGCATGGCGCCCGCGCGCGGCTGGTACGGCGAGCAACGCCTCACCTGGCGAGCCGAGCTCCCGCCGTCGAACGCGCTCGTCGCCGGCGCGCTGTGGTCCGACCCCGAGCGCGCCGAGGTGAGCCTCGAGGACCGCTACGCCGAGCGCATGGACGTCGGCCTCGGCGCGACGATCACCTACGACGTCCAGGGCATCCCGTTCGACTTCCTCGTCACCAGCCTGCGCTCCGTGGAATGGGAGAGCTTCGGCATCAACTTCTTCGCGGTGGTCGAGCCCGGCACCCTGGACGACGCACCGCACACGGTGCTGGCCGCCGCGCGTGTCGAGCCCGCGCGCGAGCAGCTCGTGCAGGACCGGCTCGTTGCGGACTTCCCGAACGTCACCGTGCTGCGCGTGCGCGCGATCCTCGAGAAGATCCGCGCGTTGCTCGAGCGCATCGCGCTCGGCGTGCGTCTCCTGGGCGCGTTCACGGTGGCGGCCGGCGTCGCGATCCTTGCGGGAGCCGTGGGCGCGACGCAGCTGCGCCGCTCGAGCGAGGTCGCGCTGCTGAAGACGCTGGGCGTGACCCGGCGCGGCGTCGCCGGGCTGATGGCCACGGAGTTCGCGCTCACGGGCGCGGTCGCGGGGCTCCTCGGCACGCTCGGCGCCGGCCTCCTCTCCTGGGGCTTCTTCGAGCACGTCCTCGAGCTCCATTTCGATCTGCCGCTCCTCCCGCTCGCGCTCGGCGTCGTGGCGACGATCGTGCTCGCCGTGGGCGCCGGCCTCGCGGCCAGCACGCGAGCGCTGAGCGTTCGTCCCGGACGCGTGCTGCGCTGAAGGTCGCGTCCGCGAGCCCGAATTGGCGCGACAGTAACCGGACATGCGCGCCACGGCGGGCGTGCTACCGTCCGCCCATGGGACGGACCGGGAGCCAGACCGAGACGAAGGAGTACATCCTCGGCACCGACGCGCAGGAGCTCGAGCGCCTGCGCTTCCAGCACCAGGTGTGGGTGAAGGAGGCCTACGCGCTGTTCGAGCGCGCGGGCTTGCGCGCGGGTCACCACGTGCTCGACATCGGCTGCGGGCCGGGCTTCGTGACGCTCGAGCTCGCGCACGTCGTCGGTCCGCACGGGCGCATCGTCGCCAGCGACCAGAGCGCGCGCTTCCTCGACGTCCTGCGCCGCGAGTGCGCGCGCCTCGGTCGCATGCAGGTCCAGCCGTGCCTCGGGCCGGTGGAGGAGCTCGACTTGGCGCCGCGCTCGCTCGACGCGGCCTACGCGCGCTGGCTCTTCTGCTGGCTCGCGGATCCGAGCCCGGTCCTCGAGCGCGTGGCGCGCGCCCTGAAGCCCGGGGGAGCGCTCCTCCTGCAGGAGTACCTCGACTGGGGCGCGATGAGCCTGATCCCGGCGTCGGCGGCCTTCGCGCGCGTCGTCGAGGCCTGCCTCGCGAGCTGGAAGGCGGGTGGCGCCACGATCGACTTCACGCGTCGCGTGCCCGAGCTCGCCGCCGCGCACGGCTTCACCGTCGAGCACTTCGCGCCGCGCGCGCGCCTCGGCATGGTGGGCTCGCTCGAGTGGCGCTGGATCGACCAGTTCCTGCGCGAGTACCTGCCCAAGGTCGAGACGCGCGGGCTCCTGCGGGCGGACGAGCGCGAGGCCTGGCAGCGCGAGTGGGAGCAGCGCACGGCCGAGGGCGCGAGCTGGGTCACGACGCCGACCGTCGCCGACGTGATCCTGCGCAAGCGTTAGTGTCCCGTCCCGGAGATCCGACTGACCTGTCGGCCCCTCGCTCGCGCCAGCGTCGTTGCGGGCTTCCCCGCACGGCGATCCGCAGGATCGCCGTACAGGCCTGCGGCGCACCGGGACTCACTCCTCCGAGTGTTCCTGCGCCAACACGCGTCGTCGGCGCGCCTGGCTGGCGCGGCTGCGGAGCTCGACAGGTCACTCGCATCTCTGGGACGGGACACTGGCGCGCCTCCCGCCGCGGAGGCGGAAGGCGCGCGATTGCCGTGGAGCGGATGCTCTCCGGCGCTACTGGCTCGCCTTGGCGCCGACGTCGGACATCGCCATGCCGCACACCGGGCAGGGCATGAGCTCGAGGTAGCGCGGCTTGTCGCACTCGCCGCCGCACGGCTGGCAACCGTAGCGCAGGCCGCTCTTGTCACCATCGCCCAGGCGCACGAGGCGTGAGTTGCACACGTTGCGGAAGGCTGCCACGCGGCGCGGCTCGATGTCCTTGGCCTTCTCGAGCGCCGCGAGAGCCTCCTTCGCGCTGCGCTGCGCGCCGGCGACGTCGCCCGTCGCCTCGCAGGCCTCGGCGAGGCTGTCGTGCGCGTTGACCGAGGCCGGGAACGCCGCCGCGATCATGCGGAAGAGCGGCAGCGCCTTCTCCTTCTTGCCGGCGTAGAGCAGTCCGTAGGCGGCCTGCGTGAGGCGGTACTCGTCCGGCCGCTCGGCGTCGGCGCGGTACTGCTCGAGCGCGCGCTCGGGGCCCTGGCTGGCGGCGAGGTCGCCGTAGCGCAGCGGGCCGTCCTCGACCACGAGCTTCCCCGGCTCCGCGTGCTTCTTGTCGATCTCCTCGGGGCGCCACTCGTACTCCATGTACCAGGCGCACTCGCGCGCGGCCTTCTCGCCCAGCATGCGCTGGATCACGTGCAGTGCGCCGTCGATGCCGGCCGAGACGCCGGCGCAGGTCATCACCTTGCCGCTGTCGACGAAGCGCCGGTTGCTGAACACGCGGGCC
>Ga0111539_10010930_pt1 | contig 11426 bp, 9 predicted proteins | sample RhiMethybrSRZTD1_FD_79667 | JGI IMG/M metagenome (GOLD analysis project Ga0111539, IMG submission 79667) | Populus rhizosphere microbial communities from Tennessee, USA - Rhizosphere MetaG P. TD hybrid SRZTD1 (version 2) (version 2) | ecosystem: Host-associated > Plants > Roots > Rhizosphere >...
GAGAACGGCACCGTCGTGTCGGGAAGGCTGACGCCCTTGCGGTCCGACAATTTGCCGCCGACCTCCACTCGCGTGACGATGCGCCGCTTGTCCACCTCGGTGGCGACGAGCCGGATCTTGCCGTCATCGAGCAGGAGCGTATGCCCGGGCTCGATGGCGGCCAGGATCTCGGGGTGCGGCAGGTGCACACGCTTGGCATCGCCGGGCGCCGGATCATCGTCGAGGATGAAGGTGTCGCCATTGGCGAGCACGGCCGGACCGGCCGCGAAGCTCCCGACCCGGAGCTTGGGCCCTTGCAGATCGACCAGAATGCCGATCGGGCGGCCATGCTCGAGTTCGACCGCGCGGATCGCCGCCACCAGCTCGCGCATGCGCTCGTGGCTGGTGTGACTCATATTGATGCGGAAGACGTCGGCGCCGGCCGTGAACAGTTTGGCGATCACGCTGCGGTCTGACGACGCCGGACCGAGGGTCGCGACGATCTTGGTCCGGCGCAGACGTCGCATCAGTTGCGGCTTCGGGACGGAGGCGTCGGTGTGGCGGGCCGGCCCGCGGCCGGAGGCGTCTGAAGCATCGGGACGCGCGATTGCAGCGGTTGTTGCATGGGCGCCTGATCGGCCGATTCGGTGAGCTGGACGGTCCAGGACGGCTGATCGCCGGTGTCGACCTCGAAAAAGCCGGTGCGATCATAACCGCGTGCCAGGCAATCGTCGGTTCCGCGGATGGTGAACTCCTTTTCCCGCGTGCACATGAAGGCTTGCCCGGACCACTCGCCGCCGCGATCGTAGTCGACCGCGTAGATGTAATAGAACCGGGCGACCAGGGATCCCCGGAGGACGGTCTCGCAGCTGCGGGCAGAAATGTTCCACCACCCCTCCGTGGTCCAGCCCTCGTTCTCCTTGTACCCGACCGCGATGCCGACCCGGTTGCCGGTGTTGTTGCAAAGCCTGAAATCGGCCTTGGCCGGCTCGGCCGACAGCGCGAAGCCCGTCATGATCAACGCCGCGCATGCGAGCGGACCCGCCGGACGAGGCAGGACGCTGCGCCGAGTTTTCGTGCTGGTGTACCGGTGTTTCATCCCGCCCGCATTCCAAGCCGCCCGACGGTCCGAATGCCGATATCGCGTGAACTCTCAAGGCCTGTCAACGACGATGGCCCGGAAGTCGTTCACGTTGGTCAATGTCGGCCCCGGCGTCAGCAGATCTCCAAGTTTCTCAAAGAATTCGGTCGAATTGTTGTCGTTAAGAAACGCGGCCGGATCGAGGCCGAGGCGTCCGGCCCGGGCCAGCGTGCTCGCATCGACGAAGGCACCCGCGGGGTCCTCGGCGCGGCCGCCGCCACCATCGGTTCCATCGGTGTCGCCGGCGAGTGCCGCAATCCCGGGCGCGCCGGCCAGGGCCGTGGCCAGCGCCAGTGCGTATTCCTGGTTGGGGCCTCCGCGCCCTTTACCGCGCAGCGTGACCGTGAGCTCGCCGCCCGAGAGGATCACTGCGCGGCGTCCCTCGCCCTGCAGAGCGCGCGCGAGCCGCGCATGGCTGGTGGCCACGTCGCGGGCCGCGCCTTCGATCGCGCTGCCGAGCACGACGCAATCGTATCCGCCGGCGCGCACCGTCCGCTCGACCGTGCGGAACACGTCGGCGGGGCGCACGGCCAGCGCAAATGACGTGGCGGCGAACATGGGATCCCCGGGCTTCGGGGTCTCGTTCGCGGGGTCGGCGAGGGCGTGGATGACCGGCTGGGGCAAGGCGAGGCGATAGCGTGCCACGATGGCGCGCGCGTCGGAGAGCGTGGTGCGGTCCGGCACAGTGGGGCCCGACCCGATCACCTCCGGGTCGTCTCCGGGCACGTCGGAAATGCCCACCGCGACCACCCGCGCGGGATAGGCGTGCACGGCCAGCCGTCCGCCTTTGATCCGCGACAGGTGCTTGCGCACCGCGTTGATCTCGACGATCGAGGCGCCCGATGCCAGCAGCGCGCGGGTGACCGCCTGCTTTTCCGCGAGCGAAAGGCCGGCGGCAGGGGCGATCCAATTGGCAGACGCGCCGCCTGAAATGAGCACCAGGACCAGATCGTCGGCGCCGGCGCCGTCGGCCACGGCCAGCGTCTCCAGGGTCGCCGCCACGCCCGCTGCGTCGGGGACCGGATGGCCCGCCTCCACCACGCGCACCAGCCGCGTGGGCGTGCCGTAGCCGTGACGGGTGACGGCGAGACCGCCAATTCGTCCTGCGGGCACGCCGCGCTCGTCGAGATAATGGCGCTCGGCAACCTCGGCCATGGAAGCGGCGGCCTTGCCGGCAGCGAGAATCAGCAGGCGCCCGGATGCCGGCGGCGGCGGCAAGTGCGCCGGCAGGCAGCTCGCGGGGTGCGCGGCCGCAACCGCCGAATGGAACAGGTCTTTCAGAAAGGGGCGCGCGGACACGGTGACGGCCTTCACCCGGAGACGGTGTCGCGCTTGCCGCGGGAGGGCGATGTTTCGGCTGCTCTGCTTCGCATCTGCTTTGCCATGGCCGCAAACAGCGGCGCAATGTGCCAAGGCACAGGTGCAATCGGCGCGTCGAACCGCCAGGGGGTCGTTGCGTGCCACCCACGCTGGAAAGTGGGCGGACGCATCACTATCCTATCTGTGCCAAGGTCTGAAAATCTTGGGTCCCCCTCGCCGCGAGGAAAAGGAGCTTGCGCCCATGCCGCTCGATGAAAAGACCCGCACGGAGCTCGAGGCCGCTGCGTTCCGGCGTCTCCTGGAGCATTTGCGCGCGCGCACCGACGTGCAGAACATCGACTTGATGAATCTTGCCGGCTTTTGCCGCAATTGCCTGTCGAACTGGATGAAGGACGCTGCCGACGCGCGCGGCGTGACCATGTCCAGGGACGAGAGCCGCGAGACGATCTACGGCATGCCGTATGAGGAATGGAAGACCAAGTACCAGAAAGAAGCGGCCAAGGACCAGCAAGCCGCCTTCGAAAAGGCCGGGCACAAACATTAAATTTTGTCGCCTGTGTACTCCGGGGATGAACCGTCTGCCGGCTTGACCTTGGCGGCCGCGCTTCTGAAACCTCTTGCCACCACTCGTTCGAGTCCCTGGAGGAGGTTATCATGGCCACTGCCGCCGCGGCGAAGGAAGAAGAAGCGCCCGCGACCCGTTTCGCGAAGGATCATCTGAAAGCCTTCGTCGAGCGCATCGAGCGCCTCGAGGAAGAGAAGAAGACCATCGCCGACGACATCCGCGACGTCTATGCCGAAGCCAAAGGCAATGGCTTCGACGTCAAGGCGTTGCGCACCATCGTGCGGCTGCGCAAGCAGGATGCCGATGAGCGGCGCGAGCAGGAAACCATCCTCGAGACCTACATGCATGCGCTCGGCATGCTGAATTGAGATCGAGACTGGGATCGGAGGATGCCGATGCGGCATGCGTCCTCCGACCTCCAAAATCGCTGCGCCGCAAATCGGGTTTCCCCGACTTGCGGCGCTGCGCCCCCAACACCCCCGCGATGAAGACGTAGAATTACCTCAGCGACGCCGTGCTGAACGTGGCGGTCGATACGAAGACCACGGCGCTGCCGTCGAATTTTTCGCAAATCATCCCGCGATGCGGATCGTTCGAGAACGAGGTCATCACCGTCGTCGCCGGCTTTTGCATAAACGGACCCAGATTGCGGAAATCCGTGGCGCCGAGCAGCGTCGTCCTCAAATAGTTCTGCGCGCTCGGGCTCACGATCATCGCGCGCATCCAGGGATCGTTGAAGCGATCGCCCACCCGCACCACGCTGGCCACTTTGGTCGCGGACGGCATCACCGATGACGGACGGTCCTCGCTGCGCTTGACCGCGATGGTCGTTTCCGGCGGCGCGACGGGCGCGGCCCGCGAGGTTCCCAGGCCCATCGGCAACGTGCGTGCGGTGGCGATCGGCGTGGGCTGCGCCGCGTAGGCGAGCGCGTTGGGAATGGGCTCGCTGGCGACGCGATCGGTCAAGGGCCAGGGCGTGGCGCTCGCGGTGGCCGCGGGATCGGCGCCGGCGGGCGCGCCGCGCTTGGAGGCGGCTGCACGGGTCGCGACGGCTTGCGGCGTGTCCGCCGCATCGGTGCTCGGCAGTCCGCGCCAATAGCCGCGCTCGTTGATGATGTCGGTCACGGATTCATCTGCCGGCGCGGCCGGAGCCATGGCCGCCTGGGCGAGACGTACCGGCTTGGAGGTTGCCGACGCGACTTCGTAACGCGCCGGCACGATGGTTTCCGAAGATGCCGAGGCGAGGGCCACTCGGGCGACCGGCTTGGAGCCGGCCGATGCGACCTGGTAGCTCTCCGGCTTGGCGGGTTTGCCTTGCGGCAGCGGCACGGTGGCGACCTTTTCGGCTCGTGATTCGGCAGCGGCGGCGACCACGGTCGGTTTCTCGGTGCGTGCCTCGGGCGCGGCAGCGGGCTTGCGCGCGGGCGCGGCGGCCTTGGCCGGCGCGGACGCGGTCTTTGCATCCTCTTCCTCGTCCCTGCCGCCGCCGAAGAGACGCGCGAACAGGTTGGGCGAGCTGCGCTGGGTATCGGCCTGCGCTACGGTGGATTTGAGCTGGCCCTTCGCGAGGATGCTGGCGAGCTGGGCCTCCGGCATGCGCGGCCAGTGACGTACGCTGCCGGTGTCCATGTGCACGAAGGGCGCTCCCGAGGTCGGGTAGAAGCCGACTCCGCCGCGTTGCGCCCGCAGCCCCACTTCGCGCAGCCGCTCGAGCGGCACGCCGGGAATGTAGAAGTCGATCGCCTTGCCGAGCATGTGCTGGCTGAACTGGGCGACCCCGCTCGAGCGCCGCCGCAGCATCGAGTTGGTCTCGGGCGAACGGTACCCGCAGATGATCCAGATCGCTTCCTTGGCGCCGACCTCGCGATGAACCTCCCACAACAGATCGATCAGATGCGGATCCATCTTGGTCGGTTGCGATTCGCGCCAGTCGCGCAACAGGTTGTTGATCTTCCTGAGGGCCTCTTCATCGTAGCGCCCGTTCACCTTGTAGGTGACGGTCAGCTCTTCGTCGGTATGAACGTGATGGAGGGATATCGTCCGGGTGTCGCCTTCGGCGCTCGCGCTCTGCAAGCGATTGCCGCCAAAGAGGACGAGGAGAGCGGCGATACTGCAGCAACAGGCCGCCCGGGCCGAATGCGAAGACAATAGATTCCTGTGCGCGACTTTAGCCGTCACGTGCCGACCCTATTAATTGCGTCCGCGCGTGCCTTTGCGGGCAACGGCATTCCGTCACGCGCCGCGGCTCCTGACCACAGCGAATACGGCCGACGCAGTTTTAATTAGGGAAGGGTTGACGCGAGGTTAGCGCACCCGTCCCCCCCGATACCGGAACCGTGACAGGGGACTATGGCGAAAACTTGCCGCGGTTAACCGAGATGCAAATAATCCTTAACGTTTGCTAACGCGAACGGGCGCCGAACGCTTTGCGTCCGGCGCCCGTTGGATCGAACGCAATTAGCGAGTGATGCGGCGCGGCGGCACCGGCCTCCCTTGCGGCTGGCCGCCGCCGAAGAACGACTCGAAGAACGAGACGACGCGCGGTGTCTGGGCCTGCGGAGCGACCCGCCGCTGTCCCGTCGACGCAACCTCCTGGTCGCGCTTGCGCTCCTGCATCGGTTCGACGACGCCGCGCTCGCTCTTGACCGCCGCCTGCGTGCGGCTGTCGATGCCGTAGACGTCGCGGCGAATCTGCAGCTTGCCGGCGTCGTCGACGAAGGCGGTCTGATAGGTCAGATGTACCCAGATCGGAACGGGCAACTGGACGTCCTGTTCGCCGGTGCCGAACATCCGCTTGATCCGCTCGGCGGTCCAGTTCTCGCTCGGACGCGCGATGTTGAACAGAACCTCGGCGTACTTGGCCGGGTCCTGCACGCGCATGCAGCCGTGGCTGTAGGCGCGCGTGTCGTGCGCGAACAGGTGCTTGTCCGGCGTATCGTGCTGATACACCAGGAAGCGATTCGGGAAGTTGAACCGGATGCGACCCAGGGCGTTGGCCTCGCCCGGCGGCTGATAGATGTGCACGCTGCCGTCGCGGTTGTTTATGAGCTTGAGGCCCATCCGCTCCAGCACCGTCGGATCCTGCTGCAGCGCCGGCAGATATTCGCCGTAGACGATCGACGGCGGCACGTTCCAGGTCGGGTTGATGGTGATGTACTTCATCGTCTCGCTGAGCAGCGGGGTCGACTTGTCGGGCTTGCCGATCACGATCCGCGTCGTCCAGACCTGGGCACCGTTGTGCATCACCTTGAGGGTGAAATCCGGCAGGTTGACCACGACATGCGCGTTGCCGGGGTCGCGCGGATACCAGCGCCAGCGCTCCATGTTGGAGACGATCATGTCGATCGACTTGTCGCGCGTCGGGCCGTTGAGCTCCTTGACGGTCTTGGCGTCGAGGTTGCCGGTCGCCGGCAGCTCGTTGGCCTGCTGGAATTTCTTCACCGCTTCCGCGAGCTTGGCGTCGTATTTGAGATCGGACGCCTCGCCGGCGAGCCCGAGTTTCTCGCGCAACAGCGGAACGCGCGCATCTTCCATCGGCGCCTTGGCGTTGAGCTTGAGGAGCGCGCCGTCGGCGATCATCTTGCGTCCGTCGCCCTTCCCGCGCATCTGCGCCAGCAGGGTCTTGAGCCGCTTGTAGCCTTCGTGCTGCGGACTGAAGTCCTCGAGCGCCTTGCCGGCGTCGGCGGCACCCGCGATCTTGCCGAGCACGTCCGCCGGCTCGGGCGGGGCTTGCGGCAACTCGATGTTGTGGCTGACGCGGGTATAGGGGAAGCGACCTGCCTGCACGTGGCGGGCATAGGTCAACACCGTCTGGACCAGCTTGAGCTCGGCCTCGGCCTGGGCGTCGGCGGCAAGGCCTGCGAAACTCGGCGTCTTGTAGTCGTTGACGTCGAGGCCGTCGGCGTCGGCGCCCTGCAGGCGCGCGATTACCGCCTTGGCGCGGGCGTTCTCGATGCCCTTGTCGAGCCAGATCGGTGCGTAATTGCGATTCTGATAGAACGTCTCGGCCGCGCTGCGCTCTTTCTTGCCGGCGAACAGCTTGTCGCCCTTGGTCGCCAGCAGGTCGCGAATCTTCTCCGCGACGACGCGGTCGGCCGGATCGAGCGAGGCCATGGGATCCGGCGCTGCGGTCTGCTCGGTTGCAACGGCGGGATTGGCAGGTGTTGCGGGCGCGGCGGCGTCCTTGGCGGCGGCGGCAGGCGCGGCGACATCCTTGGCGGCGGCAGGCGCCTCGCTCGGCGCCGCTGCGTCCTTGGGAACTATCGCGGTTTGCCCCGGCGCAGGCGCCGGCGCGCTCGAGGCCGCGGCGAGCGCCGGGACCGGCGACGCCGCGGGTGATTCGTCTGCGGGCTGCGGCTTAACGGCCGCGTCGAGCCCGGCGGCGGCAAACTTTTCTGCAGCCCGCTGTGCGGCGGATACGGCCGCGCTCGCCGCAGCGGCGTTTTCGGCGGCGTCCTGCGCCATGGCGGCAAAGCCGAGCGGCGCGGTTAGAATCAGCGCCAGAGCCGTGCTCGCCAGGATCCGATCGTAACGGGGGCCGCTCATGAGGACATTCTCCCAAATTGCAACGGGACCGGCGGTCTAAGCGCGAGCCCCACGTCCAATCCACCTGCACGCGTCCAGTTCCGAAGCTGACTTGAATTCACCGACCGAGCAACTGGAGAGGACATCTTTGGCGGACGAATTTGTTCGATTTTGGTGCGCTGTCACCCGCCTGCAACGCATTGCCGATTTCTCAGCAGTGTCACCCATTTACAACGTAGCGGCGGCATACGTCTGGCGTCCGGACGAATCCAACGCGCGATCAGATGTCGCGCGCCGCCCAATCCTTGCGCGACTTCCGACACGGAGCCGCCGCAATGCTTGACGCGATTCCGGTCGCCTCGGCAGCGAGCGCAGCGCGCACGACAGGCGCGGCGGTTGCCCGCGGCCGTCAGCGCCGCGAACGCGGTACGGTGCAAAGCTACCCGGCCTGGGTCAAAGCCACGCCGCTGGCCGGCTCACGCGCGTGACGGCGATCGACCCGCAAGGCTCTTTCCTGCCGGCGCCGATGCCGCTCGACGCTCCATGCGCAGCACGACCTTGACCGCCTCCGCCCCGACCAACAGCGTGCCAGCGACGGCGGTCGCTATCATCCAATCGAATGATGACAGCGGCACAGTGTGGAACGCCGTTTGCAGGAACGGGACGTAGATGACCAGAACATGCGTGAACAATGACAATGCAACCGCCGCGATCAGCCATTTGTTCTCGAAGAAGCCGCTGAAGGCGCTGCGCCAGGTCGAGCGGCAGTTGTACACGTTGAACAGCTGGAACATCATCAGCGTGGTAAAGGCCATCGTGCGGGCGTGGGTCTCGTCCGCCAAGTTCGGTCCGGTACCCGTAGCAAACAGCGTGAACAAGCCGCCGGGATAATACGCGTCGAGCACGGCGAGGGTCCCGACCATCATCACCAAGCCGATGATTGCGAGGCGCCACCAGTCCTCGCTGGTCAGCACGCCACCACCGCGGCTTCGCGGCGGCCGGCCCATGACGTCGGGATCCTTGGGGTCGACTCCGAGCGCCAGCGCGGGCGGCCCGTCGGTGATGAGGTTGATCCACAGCAGTTGCGCGGCGAGCAGCGGAAGGAACAGCCCGGGCTCGACCGATACCAGGCCGAGCATGCCCGCGAAGGTGACGCCAGCGAACATGGTGAGCAGTTCGCCGGCATTGGACGACAGCAGATAGAGCAGGTATTTGCGGATATTGTCGTAGATGCCGCGCCCTTCCTCGATCGCCTTGACGATGCTGGCGAAGTTGTCGTCGGTCAGCACCATGTCGGCGGCTTCTTTCGAGACGTCGGTGCCGGTGATTCCCATGGCGACGCCGATATTGGCGGACTTGAGGGCCGGGGCATCGTTGATGCCGTCCCCAGTCATGGCGACGATGTGGCCTTGGCGCTGCAGCGCACCGACGATGCGCAGCTTGTGCTCCGGATCGACGCGGGCAAACACGCGCACGCGCTCGACGATGGCGTCAAGCTCGGCGTCCGCCATGGCGCGCAGCTCGGTGCCGGTCACCAGCCGTGCGCCCGGCTCGAAGATGTCGAGCTCACGGGCGATCGCCTCCGCGGTCGCGGGGTGATCGCCGGTGATCATCACCGAGCGGATGTGTGCGCGCTTGGCGATGGCGACCGCCGCCTTCGCCTCCGCGCGCGGCGGATCGATCATGCCGACCAGGCCGAGCAGCACAAGCTCGTCCTCGATGCTGTCCGGCAACTCGATCCGCGCTGCCGTGTCCGGGCGCGGGACAAGTCCCAGGGCAGCCGCCGGCACGATGCGGGTGGCGATCGCCAGCGTGCGCAGCGCCTGGCCGGCCAGTGCGTCATTGCGCCGCGAAAGCTCGGCGCGGCGATCCTCGCCGAGCGGGACAATCTGACCGTCCTCCCAGAGATAGCAGGTTTTCGCCAGCAGGATGTCGGGGGCGCCTTTGACGAAGACCCGCAATGTCTCGGGGTTCTCGCGGTCGAGATGGACGGTGGTGTGGCGCTTGCGCTCCGACGTGAACGGGACTTCGGCGATGCGAGGGAACTGCGCCAGCGCGTCCTCGGTCACGCCGAACTTGCGCGCGGCGACGATCAGCGCGCCCTCGGTTGGGTCGCCTTGCACGCGCCAGCGCCCCTCGCTGTCGGTGAGCGCAGCGTCATTGGCAAGCGCCGCGGCGCGCAGCGTTTGTGCGACCGCGTCGCGGACGTGGGGACTTCCCTCGAGTGGCTCGCCGTTGACGGTGAAGTCGCCCTCGGGGATGTAGCCGCTGCCGTCAACCTCGACCAGCGCGCTGGCCGTGGCAATCTTGCGCACGGTCATTTCATTGCGCGTGAGTGTGCCGGTCTTGTCGGAACATATGACGGTGGCGGCGCCGAGAGTCTCGACCGCCGGAAGCTTGCGCACGATGGCGTTGGCGGCCGCCATGCGCCGCACGCCGAGGCTCAGCCCCACCGTCACGATCGCCGGCAGCGCCTCCGGGATGGCCGCCACCGCCAGCGCGACGGCGAACAGGAACAGCCCGAGGATGGCGTTGAGATTCATGACGGGGCTGGTGATCAGCCCGGTCGCGAACACGATCGCGCAAATTCCGAGCATGATGATGCTCAGGCGCTTGCCGGTGCGGTCGAGCTCCTGCTGCAGCGGCGTCGGCTCTTTTTCCGCGGCCTCGAGCAGGCCGGCGATGCGGCCGACTTCGGTGTCCATTCCGGTCGCGATGACGACGGCGCGGCCACGCCCGTAGGTGGCGATCGTGCTCGAGAACAACATGTTGCGGCGGTCGCCGATGCCGACGTCGCCGTCGAGCGGCGCGGTTTCCTTCGTCACCGGCATGCTCTCGCCGGTCAGTGGCGCCTCGTCGGTATGGAGATTGGCATTTTCGATCAGGCGCGCATCTGCCGGAATGCGATCTCCGGCTTCGACCATGATGATGTCGCCGGGGACGATCTGCTCGGCTGGAATGCGTTGGCGTTCGCCGTCGCGGACAACCGTCGATTCCGGTGCAGCCAGCGCCATCAGCGCGCGGACCGAACGCTCGGCCCGCGATTCCTGGAAGAAGCCGAGCAGCGCGTTCAGCACGACGATGAGCAAGATGACGATGGCTTCATAGGGCAGGGCGGTCTCGCGGGGCTCCTGCAGCAGCCATTCCACCATCGAGATGACGGTGGCCACCAGCAGGATGATCACCAGGAAGTTCTGGAACTGCTCGAGCAAGCGCCTCCACCAGGGCGTCTCCGGGGCGCTCTTGAGTCGGTTCGGACCATGGCGCTCGAGGCGCATCCGCGCCTCGGTTCGGCTCAGCCCGCGCGCCAGGTCAGAGCCGAGCGCCGCGACCACCGCTTGCGCCGGCTGACAGTGGGCGGCCGCGAGCTTGCGAATGAGTGCGTCCTCGTCCGGCGCCGCAGGATGGGCGAATCGCACCGCCTCGTGCTCGGTCGACTTCTGGTGCAGGTTCACGATAGCTCCTCACACGTTCATGGCTTTGCAGCGAGGTGGCGTCGGCGGGGTTGAGGCGACGCGTCAGCCATATGTGCCAGTCGCCCCTACTGTTCGCGGTGCGTGCCTTCCACCAGCCGCACCATCTGATCGGCATCGACCTGCGACGCGACGCAGATTCCAAATAAGGTGAGAGCCCCGGCGACGTCCCAATAGGTCATTCGGCGCTGGTCGCAGGCGCGCTCGCGAAGCATTGCGACCAGCGCGACCAGGCACGCCAGAACGAAGAAGATCGTGCTCACCACCGGCAGGACCAGGTCGCCCGGCAGCATTTTCGTGCCTGCGACCATGGCGGCGAAGGCGATCAGCAAGGTGCCTGCGAACGCCAATTCCGGGCCGTGCATCCACGGGCTGGCTCGATGCAAGCGCTTGGCTGGATTGGTGATCGACATGCTGCTCCCCC
>Ga0111539_10010933_pt1 | contig 11425 bp, 10 predicted proteins | sample RhiMethybrSRZTD1_FD_79667 | JGI IMG/M metagenome (GOLD analysis project Ga0111539, IMG submission 79667) | Populus rhizosphere microbial communities from Tennessee, USA - Rhizosphere MetaG P. TD hybrid SRZTD1 (version 2) (version 2) | ecosystem: Host-associated > Plants > Roots > Rhizosphere >...
TCGTCGTCCACGTACAGCGCGTACTCGCTGTACCGGTTGTTGCTGAGGAAGCTCGGCAGTTTCACCGGCGTCGTGTACGTGCCCCCCGGAAAGCCCTCGGGGTTGATGGCGGTCTGGAACCGGCGAATCTGACCGATGACGAAGTTGTCCAGCGACGTCAGCGCGTTGGAGTTCGTGTTCAGCGATTCGACGGCGTTCTCGTACGCGCCGAACGTGCGGTCGTCGGTCATGTGCACATACGATCCGCCGAACCGGAAGTCGTGACGGCCCATGATCCACGTCTGGTCGTGGTACAGCTGCAACAATCGCTGCGGTCCGCCGAACGGAATGGCATTGCCCGGGCTCCATGGCAGGTAGCCCGGGAACGAAATCCGGTAGTTCTGGAGCCGAACCGCCGTCGTCGGATTCATGTACAAGGTCGGTTGCGGGTCGCCGTTGATGGGCTGATCGTTCGCCACCTGGTTGAACACCAGCTTGGTCTGGCTCGTGATGTTCGTCGAGAAGACGTGTACGAATGAGCCGAGGATGTTGTGGTTGTTGACGGTGTTGCCTGTGTCGTACCCGTTGTACGGACTCGAGGCGTTCGTGCCCGGATCGGTCTTCGCGTTCTGGTACGCATAGCGGACGTAGGCTTGCGTGGCCGGTCCCATGGTCCAGTCGACGCGGCCCACGAATTGATAGTCATTGCCGGGATTGCCGCCGCCAGCGTCGATCGGCAGGCTCTTCTGGACCTGCCCGAAGATCGGCAGTCCGGCGGGCAACTGGCTGAAAGCGCCCGTGCCCGCGCCGACGATGTTGGAGACGTCCGCACGCGTCAGCGTCGGTCCGTTGATCGTCACACCTTGTCCGTACTGCGTGAAGAACGCCTGCGTCGCCGCCGCGCTCGCCCCAATGAACTGCGGCGTCGGCACCCACGAGATCTGCGTGTCGAAGCTGCGAACGGGGATGTACTCGAGGCTGGAAAAGAAGTGCATCTTGTTTCTGACGATCGGGCCACCCACGCTGTAGCCGACCTGATGCCGCGTGAAGTTGCCCTTGGGCAGGTCGTTGGCGATGTTGGTGGGCGTGTTCGCGGCGAGCTCGTCGCTCCGGAAGAAATCGTACGCCGTGCCCTGAAATGAGTTCGTGCCAGACTTCGTCGCCACGTTCACGATGCCGCCGGAGGCGCGGCCGTACTGCGCCGTGAAGTTCGACCGGACAACCGAGAACTCCTGCACGGAGTCGAGCGGAACCTGCTGGCCGACCGTCGCCGTGAACTCGTCGTTGTTGGCCGAGCCGTCGAGCAGGATGTTCGTGCTCGCGGACCGCATGCCGTTGATCGCATACCCGGTGCCGCGATTCGATGCGGTGTCGAGCGAGACATTCGGCGCGATGCCCACCAGGTCGTACGCGTTGCGCGTGAGCGTCGGCAGCTCGCGGATCTGTTCCTGCCGAATCGTGCTCGACAGCTCACCGTTGGTCGTGTTGATGTCCTGCGATGTGGCGACGACGGACACCGCTTCCGCCTGGCCCGCCAGTTTCAACTGCGTCTCCACCGTGGCGCTGCCGCCGACGGTGACCACGACCGGGGTCGACTGAGCGCCGAACCCGCTCATCGTGATCTTGACGACGTACGGTCCCGGTTGAACGTTGGCAAACACGTACCGCCCCAGCGCGTCAGAGACGGTGTTCCTGACTGAGCCAGTCGCGGTAGAGGTGAGGGTGACAGCCGCGCCGGGAAGGACGGCGCCAGTCTGGTCGAGCACCAAGCCGGTCAGACGACCGGTTTCTGTCTGCGCCCAGCCTTGCGCTGCGGCGCTGAGGAACAGCACCGTGAGCAGGGCCAACCTGCTGACGGTCCTGAACCGGAAACGAATGGCCATTTCAACCTCCTAGGGGGAAGTGGAGCGCCAATCTCTTTCTCTTTACGTGATCGTTACGATCCACGGTAGTCCAGTGACCGCAACCGGGCAAGCGCGATCTGCAACTCGTCCCTAATTGGTCACAAGCCCAGCTTGATGAATAGCCAGTTCTCAGTGACCAACTGGCTCGTTGGTGTGATTTATTGCGTATGGCTTGCGTTAGTCACTGATGGCAGGCCCAGGGTGCGTTGGTTCCGATCCCTGGGTTGGGTGCCTGGGCGAAGTTCCAGGGTCTACCGTCCGGGAACCCCAATCCATGACCGCGTGACGTAGTCGCTGATCGTGATGCCGAACAGAATGATGAGCCAGAAGAAGCCGGCGACGGCGACGAGCTTCGTGAGCGGCGTGTTGTAACGCAGACCCATGAAATAGATCACGACGGCAGTGGCCTTCAGGAAGGCGACGGCCAGGGCGATCGGTGTGTTCATCACGCCGAAGTCCTGCAGCGCGACCAGGTACGTGACGATCGTCAGCACCACCAGGAGCAGGAACGTAAACACGTAGGTGCGAACGGGTGTGACGACGTGTTCGGACATGGCGCGTTAGCCCCCGTGCGCGCCGAGGTGCGCGCCAAGCAGATACAGCAGCGGAAACAGGAAGATCCAGACGATGTCGACGAAGTGCCAGTAGAGGCCTGATATTTCAACCGGCGTGTAATACGACGCCGAGAACCTGCCCCGGATCGCCATCGCCAGGATGACGAGCATCAGCACGATGCCCACCACCATGTGTGCCGCGTGGACGCCGGTCAGCATGAAGTACAGCGAGAAGAACAGCTGCTGGTGGTTCGCCTCCTGATCGGGCGCAATGATGCCGTTCGGGTACTCCTCGGTCGGCATGTTGAAGGTCGGCCCGGGCACGAGGTGGTGCTCGAACTTCTCCGCGTACTCGAAGTACTTGACGACAAGGAACGCCGAGCCGAAGACGATCGTGAGGATCAGGAACCAGATCTGGCCCTTGCGCGAGCTGACCTGCGCCGATCGCACGGCGAGCGCCATCGTCAGCGAGCTGCAGATCAGCACGATGGTGTTGGTCGCGCCGAGCGAGACGTTCAGATGGTGGCTGCCGAGCTGCCACGCCGCGGGATACAGGTGGCGGTACAGGATGTACGCCATGAACATCCCGCCGAAGAACATGATCTCGGTGACGAGGAACACCCACATCCCCAGCGTGGACGCTTCGAGCTGCTGCGCCATGCTGTAGAAGTGATGCTGCAGGTTCGGATTCTGCGCGTGCTCGTCGCCGCCCGCCCCGTGCGACGTCGCCGAGTGTGCGCCGATCGATGCTGCCTGACTGTGCGCCATCAGCTCGCGACCTGTCCCGAGCGGAGCCTTGGATCCGGGCGTCGTCGAGGGACTAGCCAACGTGAACCTCCCGGGTCGGCTTGTAGTTGTACGCGGGCTCATCCACGACTGGATCCTCATCGAAATTGAACGTCGGCGGCGGTGACGGCACCGTCCACTCGAGTCCCTTCGCGCCCCACGGATTGGCCGGCGCTTCCTTGCCCTTCACGAGCGACCAGGTCAGGTAGAACGCCGGCAGCAGGTAGCCGAGGAAGAGCACCGATGCGCCGAGCGTCGAGGCCACGTTCAGCACCTGCCACTCTTCCGGATACGCGTGGTACCGGCGCGGCATGCCCATGTAGCCGAGGATGAACTGCGGGAAGAACGTCAGGTTGAATCCGACGAACACGAGGATCGCCGACGCGATGGCGCCGGGCTCGTTGTACATCTTGCCCGTCATCTTGGGCCACCAGAAGTGCAGGCCGCCCATGTAGGCCATGATCGCGCCGCCCACCATGATGTAGTGGAAATGCGCGACGACGAAGTACGTGTCCGTCAGGTGGATGTCGAGGCCCATCGACGCGAGGAAGAGACCCGTCAGACCGCCGATCGTGAACAGGCCCATGAAGCCGAGGACCCAGAACGTCGTCGCCGTCCACATGATCGAGCCCTTGTACATCGTCGCGGCCCAGTTGAACGTTTTCACCGCAGAGGGCACGGCGACGAGCATCGTGATGATGGAGAACACGAGGCCCGCGTAGATCGACTGGCTGCTCACGAAGAGGTGGTGGCCCCACACGAGGAACCCGAGGATCGCGATGGCGAGGCTCGAGAACGCCACGAAGCCATAGCCGAACACCTGCTTGCGTGACACGGCCGCGACGAGCTCGCTCATCACGCCCATGCCCGGCAGAATCATGATGTAGACCGCCGGGTGCGAGTAGAACCAGAACAGGTGCTGGAAGAGGACCGGGTCGCCGCCGAGGCGCGGATCGAAGAAGCCGAAGTGGAACGCACGTTCGGCCCCGACGAGGAGGACGGTGATTGCGATGACCGGCGTGCCGAGGATCATCACGAGGCTGGTCGCATACTGCGCCCACACGAACAGCGGCAGGCGGAACCACGTCATGCCCGGCGCGCGCATGCGATGCACGGTGACGATGAAGTTCAGGCCGGTGAGGATCGACGAGAAGCCGGTGATGAACACGCCGATGGCCGCGGTGGTGACGGCCGTCTCCGACGCGATGGAGCTGTAGGGCGTGTAGAACGTCCAGCCGGTGTCGAGGCCGCCGTTGAACACGGCCGCGAGCGTCGTGAGGGCGCCGGCGACGTAGATGTACCAGCTCAGCAGGTTGATGCGCGGAAAGGCCAGGTCCTTCGCGCCGACCATGATCGGCAGCAGGAAGTTCCCGAGCGTCGCCGGAATCGACGGAATCAGGAAGAAGAAGATCATGATCACGCCGTGCAGCGTGAACAGCTTGTTGTACATGTCCGGCGTCCAGAGGTCGCCCTTCGGCGTGAGCAGCTCGAGCCGGATGCCGGCGGCGAAGATGCCGCCGAGCGCAAAGAAGATCGTGATCGAGATGAGGTACAGCATCGCGATTCGCTTGTGGTCCTTGGTCAGGAGCCACGCGGCGACGCCGTGCGGTGCGCCCAGATACGAGCGGCTGATGTTGTCAGTCATAAAGTCCTACTTCTTCTCCGCCGCAGCAGGGGCGGAGGCCTTCAGGGTCTTGATGTAGGCGATGATCTGAATCAGGTTCTCCTCGCTGATCGTGCCCTGGAAGGGCGGCATGATCGGCTGGAAACCCGCAACCACCTTCGCCGTGGGCGTCATCACGGACTCGCGGATGTAGTTCTCGTCCGCCGTCACGGTCCGGCCGTCGGCCAGCTTGACCTGCGATCCGAAGACGCCGTTGAGAATCGGGCCCCGGCCGGACCCGTCGCCCTTGTGGCACGTGACGCACGCGTACTCGCTGAACAGTTTCTCGCCGTTCGCCGCCGCCGAGACGCCGCCGGCTCCGGTGCCCGCATCGGACAGCCACGCTTCGTATTCCTGCGGCGCCATCGCGATCACCTGGCCGATCATGCCGGAGTGCTTCGTGCCGCAGTACTCCGCGCAGAACAGGTGATAGGTGCCCGCCACCGTCGGCTCGAACCACAGCGTGGTGAGCTTGCCAGGCACGGCGTCCATCTTCACGCGCATCGCGGGGATCGAGTAGTCGTGGATGACGTCTTCCGAGCCGAGCGTGATGCGCACCGGGCGGCCGACGGGCACGTGCAGCTCGTTGATCTCGCGCTTGCCCTCAGGATGCTGCACCTTCCACATCCACTGCTTGCCGACGACGAACACTTCCATCGCGTCTGCGGGCGGGCGTGACAGGCGGAAAAACAGGTCCGCGCCCCACACGAACATGACCATCGCCAGGATGAACGGGATGACCGTCCACGTCAGTTCGAGCGCGAGCGAGCCGTGAATGTCGGCGCCCACCTCGTCCGGATGGCGACGGCGGTACTTGACGGCAAAGACGAACACGAGCGCCGCCACCAGCACGACGAAGAACGCGCTCACGGCGGCGATGAACAGATAGAGCAGGTCCATCTCCGTCGCGACCGACGACGCGTTCGGGGGAAACAGAGGGAAGGGACTCGACGACATCTAGCGGGTACCCGTGGCGGTCGGCGTGACCGCGGTGGCCTGCCGCCGATCGCGGCGCAGGGTCAGGAAGATGGACATCGCGATGGCCAGCACCGTCAGGATGCCCGCCGCGCGGACGATGGTCATGATCGCGAACCCGTACGACCCGGTCTCGGGGTCGTAGTGGTAGCAGAACAGCAGCACCTGATCGATGACGCTGCCGATCTTGTTGTCGGCCGCCTCGACCAGCGCCAGCCGCACGTCCACCGGCGCGAACTCGATGCCGAACAGGTACCGCGATACGCGGCCATCCTTCGTGAGAATCGTCATCACGGCGGGATGCGCGTACTGGTCGATGGCCTGGTCGTACGCGTACTTGAACCCGACGGCCTGCGTGAGCGCCGCGATCGACTCGGGCCGGCCCGTGAGGAAATGCACGCCGGCTTCGGTGCCCGGCCGGCCCAGCCGCTTGATCCACGACTCGCGCTTCCTCGCCGCCATCGCCGGCGTTTCGCCCGGATCGAAGCTCACGACGACGACGTCGTACTCGTTGCCGGGATTGAACGTCAGCGCCTCGAGCGATCCGACGCTGCCGTTCAGCACCTGCGTGCACAGCATCGGGCACTCGTAATACGCGAGCACGAGCACCACGGGTCGCGTACCGAAGTACTGGCCGAACGTCACCTCGCGGCCCGCTTCGTCGACGAACGTCGCGTCGAAGGGCACGTGGTTGTTGAGCTTCGTCTGATCGATCCCGACGTCGCGCAGCATCGGAATCTTCTCGGTGGCCGCCTTGCCCGGCGGCGGCACCGACAACGGCCCGCTCGGCTGCGCCGCCGCCGCCGACACCCCGGCCGCCACGGCGATCATCGTCGCGAGCGTTGTTCGAATCAGCCGGGACAGGTCGTGCATGATCGTCTTCCTTATTTCAGGGTCTTCTAACTTCCGCCTTCACTTCTGGCCTTACTTCTGGCTTCTGTCTTCTAACTTCTGGCTTCACTTCTGGCTTCTGTCTTCTAACTTCTTACTTCCGTACAGGCAGTCCCCGTTCGAGCACCAGCGCCTTGGCGCGGTCGATCGGGATGTGAATCGTGCCCTGGGTCTTGTCCACCCAGCCGTAGGTCGCGAGCTCGTGATCTTCCTTCGTGCGGAAGTCGCCAAGCACCGTCGGCTCGCTGACGAGCAGTCCCGGCTGTGGCGCGAGCGTCGTGCCCGTCGAGAGATGACCGCTCTCGATCTTCGGCTGTGTCATCGGCGCAGCCAGCGGCGAGCGGACGGCTTCGTTCGTCACGGCGCGGTGCGCCCAGTACTCGAACATGCCCCACACGAGGGCCTGGCAGAACAGCGTCGTCACCGTCAGGATGACGACGAACCAGATGATGCCGCTGTAGCTGATGCCGTCGCCTTCGACGGGCGCCGTGGGCGGTTGCGCGTGGGCGTGGTCAGTTTGCGACATTCGCCATCGCCTCCTTGTAGTACGGATCGTGCGCCGGCACGAGCGGCCGGCCCGCGAGATTGCGGAAGAACAGCGGCAGCCAGAGGCAGCCGAGGCCGAGCGCGCACGCGAAGTCGAGCCAGCTCAGCGTGGACCCTTCGTGACGGAAGACCGGGCCAATCGTCCACGTGATGTCGACGACGCGCATCACGATGACGAGCATGGCGATGCGGGCCACCGCGCGCGGGTTGCGCTTGAAGCCGCGCGAGAGCAGCAGCAGGAACGGGAGCGTGAACTGGAGCAGCAGGATGACGATGCTCACCCCGCGCCAGGGTCCGTTCAGCCGCTCGAGGTAGAACGGAATCTCTTCCGGCAGGTTCGCCGACCAGATGATCAGGAGCTGCGAAACCGAGAAGTACGCCCACAGCATCGTGAACGCCAGCATCAGCTTCCCGAGGTCATGGAACACATCGGCCACCGGGATCTGCGACATCGGCTGGAACTTCACGAGCAGCGCCAGCACGAGAATGGTGAAGGCCATCGTCGAAAGGCCCTGACCGCCCAGCATGAGGATGCCGAAGATCGTCGAGTACCAGTGCGGGTCGAGCGACATCACCCAGTCCACCGACATGAAGGTGACCGTGAGGACGTACAGCACCAGCCCCGGACCCGACAACACGCGGGAACGGCGATCGCGCGGGCCGGGCAGCAGCGGCGGGTTCTCGTCCTGCTCGCGCGACCAGCGGGTCAGCAGGAACGTGAGGCCGATCCAGATCGCGAAGAACACGACCGAGCGCAGGTAGAACCCGTTGCGGTTGAGGTAGGCCGCCTTCGACGCGATCACCGGATCAGCGGCCGCCTCCGGCCGCGCCCAGATGTACAGCGAGGGCAGGTTGAGCGCGATCGGAATGAACAACACGACCATCAGCGGGAAGTTCTTGGCCGAGGCTTCCCAGACACGGCGGCCGGCCATGCCCCACGCGCCGCCCGACAGGTGGTGCACCATCAGCACCGCGAGCGATCCCATCGTCAGCCCCATCCAGAAGATGAAGCCGATGAGGTACGACTGCAGGAACGTGTCACGCGAGGTCAGGAGGCCGACGACCATCCCGAGGAGGCCGACGCTGCAGAACATCAGCGCCCGGGAACCCAGGCGTCCGATCTCCGCGCGAGGGCGCGTCATCAAAACGGAATCGCTCATCTCAGTCATTGCCGCCGTGCCCTTTCGTCTCGGTGCCCGCGGCCGGTGCGGACGGCGCGGGTGCAGGGTTCTGCATCTTCTGCATCTCGTCGGCGGGCACGTCGGTCGGCTGCGCGTGCCGTGCGAGTTGCAGCGCGCGGATGTATGCCGCGATGCGCCACCGATCCTCGATTGGCACCTGCGCCTTGTAGTCGGGCATCGCGCCGAAGCCGTTCGTCATCACGTCCACGAAGTAGCCCACGGGAACGGTGCGAAGACGATCGACGTGATACGTGGCGGCCTGGCGATAGCCGCGCTGCACGACCATGCCGTTGCCCTCGCCGGTGCGGCCGTGGCACGGCGCGCAATAGATGTTGTAGCGCTGCTGTCCGCGGTCCAGGTCGTCCTTGGTGATCGCAAACGGGAACACATCGGCGGGCTGGCCGGCGATCTTGCCCGTGTAGAGCAACTCGTCGTCGCGCAGTTCACCGCGCGCGACCGTGCCCTCGACGAGCGGCTGCGCCGATGCCCCCTTTGCGAGCACCGTGCTCGACTCGAGCGGGTCGTACCGCGGTGCGTCGTGCATGTCCTGACGGCAGGAGGTCACGGCCATCAAGAGCACCGACGCGACGGCAAACCGTAAGCCGTGAGCCGTGAGCCGTGAGCCGTCAGCCGTGGGCCGTGAGCCTGACAAGAGCGTGTTACTCATCGACCGCCACCACTTCTTTCGCGTGCAGACCGTTCAGGAACGCGCGCGTGTCGTCGAGCTTGAACCGCGGATCGGCGGCTTCGATCGCGAGGAAGAACTTGTCCTGGCTCGCGAGGCTGAAGCGCGGAGCGTTGAACACCGGGTGATACGGCTGGGGCAGCTTGTTCAGGACGATCATCGAGATCGCCGACGTGAAAGCCGCGCAGAGAATCGTCGTCTCGAAGGCCGGCGGAATGAACGAGACCCAGGCGAACGTCGGACGTCCGCCGATGTTCATCGGGTAGGCAATCGCCTGCGCCCAGTACTCGAGACCGTAGCCACCGAGCGCGCCGAAGATGCCGGCAGCCAGCACGAACTTCGGTACGAGGTGCTCCTTCATGCCAAGCGCTTCGGCGAGGCCGTGAATCGGATACGGCGAGAAGGCATCCGTCTTCGTGAAGCCGGCCTCGCGCACCTTGTTGGCGGCGTCGAGCAGGGCCGTGGCCGAGTCGAACTCGGCCACCAGACCGTAGAGGCCCGAGGCGGGAGCAGGACCGTGAGACATCAGTGCACCCCTCCCTTCTCGTCAGCGCCGTGTTTCGGCGCGGCGCCCGGCAGGAGCGTGCGCATCTCGAAGATCGAAATCATCGGCAGCACGCGCACGAACAGGAACATCAGCGTGAGGAACAAGCCGATGGTGCCGGCCAGCGTCATGAAGTCCCAGATCGTCGGGTAGTACATCTGCCACGACGACGGCAGGAAGTCGCGATGCAGGCTGGTCACGATGATGACGAAGCGCTCGAGCCACATGCCCACGTTGATGAACATGCACACGACGAACACGATGGGGATGTTGCGGCGCAGCCGCTTCGACCACAGCAGCTGCGGGACGATGAAGTTGCAAATCAGGAGCAGCCAGTACGACCACGCGTACGGTCCGAAGTAGGTGCGGTTCTTCAGCATGAACCGCTCGTACTCGTTGCCGCTGTACCAGCCGAAGAACGCTTCGCACGCGTAGCCGTAGACGACGACCAGGCCCGTGACGAGCGTGATCTTCGCCATGTTCTCGATGTGGCGCATCGTGATGAAGTCTTCGACCTTGAACATCACGCGCAGCGGAATCGCCAGCGTCAGCACCATCGCGAACCCGGCGTAGATGGCGCCGGCGACGAAGTAGGGCGGGAAGATCGTGGCGTGCCAGCCCGGGATCACCGACACCGCGAAGTCGAAGCTCACGACGGTGTGCACCGAAAGCACCAGCGGCGTCGAGAGGCCCGCGAGGAGCAGATACGCCGTTTCGTAGCGGAACCAGTGCCGCGCCGAACCGCGCCAGCCCAGCGCCAGGAAGCCGAACAGCTTTTTCAGGCCCGGGTGCGCGGCGCGATCGCGGAACGTGGCGAGGTCGGGAATCAGACCCACGAACCAGAAGAGCGCCGACACCGAGCCGTAGGTGGTGACCGCGAAGACGTCCCAGATGAGCGGGCTCTTGAAGTTCGGCCACAGCGTCATCGCGTTCGGATACGGGAACAGCCAGTAGATCGCGAGCCACGGACGACCCGTGTGGACCAGCGGAAAGAGCGCGGCGCAGGCCACCGCGAAGAGCGTCATCGCCTCGGCAAAACGGTTGATCGACGTGCGCCAGTCCTGCTTGAAGAGGAGCAGAATCGCCGAAATCAGCGTGCCGGCGTGGCCGATGCCGATCCACCAGACGAAGTTGATGATGTCGAACGCCCAGCCGACGGGGACGTTGTTGCCCCAGATGCCGATGCCCTTGGCGAGCAGGTAGGCGAGCGAGACCGTCAGGCCCATCAGGAGCATGAAGGCGACCGCCGTGACGAAGAACCACGCGACCGGCGTGTGCTTGGTCAGCACGATGCCGGTGAGCTTCTCGGTGATCGAACGGCTCGTGTATCCCGGTGCAATCACCGGGAGCGGCGCTCTGAAGTCGTCCTTCGGGAACTGCGAAGCTTCCATCGTCTACTCCAGCGCCGGGTTCGGGTTGCGCACCTTCGCGAGATACGTGGTGCGCGGCCGCGTGCCGAGATCGTCGAGCAGTCCGTAGTTCCGCTCGGTGGCTTTCAGCTCGACCACGCGGCTCTTCGGATCGTTGAGATCGCCGAAGACGATCGCGTCGGCAGGGCACACCTGCTGGCACGCCGTCTTGATGTCGCCGTCCTGAATCGCGCGGCCGGTCGTCTTCTCATCGATGCGCGCGTGGTTGATGCGCTGCACGCAGTACGTGCACTTCTCCATGACGCCGCGGCTGCGGATCGTCACGTCCGGATTCCGCTGCGCCATCA
>Ga0111539_10010934_pt1 | contig 11424 bp, 9 predicted proteins | sample RhiMethybrSRZTD1_FD_79667 | JGI IMG/M metagenome (GOLD analysis project Ga0111539, IMG submission 79667) | Populus rhizosphere microbial communities from Tennessee, USA - Rhizosphere MetaG P. TD hybrid SRZTD1 (version 2) (version 2) | ecosystem: Host-associated > Plants > Roots > Rhizosphere >...
CAGGCGTCCCGGCCTTGCCGAGCGTCAGCAGCACTTTGCCCTGAGGACTGAACTTGATCACCTGATGACCCTTGTTCCCGGCCTTGTTGGCCTGTCCATCGGTAATCCAGACGTTGCCCTCACGATCGACATGGATGCCGTGCGGAAAGACGATCATGCCGCCGCCGAAGCTCGTCAGCAGCTTGCCACTCGAACGGTCGAACTTGACGATCGGATCGACGGTCGATTCGGCGCACGTATTCGACCCGCACCGGTCGTAGGCCCAGACGTGGCCGTCGGGACCGATGTCGACGCCGGCGGTCGACCCCCACGTGCGGCCAGCCGGCAGTTCACCCCAGTTTTTGATAACGGTGGGATTCGGGTTTGGCAGATTGCCCTTGATCGTCGGGTCGACGACTTCACCCTGCGTGAACGTCGTCGTACCGCCTGCGAGGGCGAGAACCGCGATGCCGGCGGCGAACGCGATTCGCGCGCGACGTGAAAGTGCCATGGCCACTCCCTCCATATAAAGAGGGCCCAAGTGTATAGCCTTTCCGTAAAGGCGCGCGTCAGGCTATTTCTTCAAATACTTGGCGTGGCACGCCTCGCAGGTGTCGTAGACCTTGTCGCCCGCTTCCGACAGCGCGGCGCCGTCCTTTTTCTCGGCTGCCGATGCCGCCTGAGCCGCCGCATCGACCATGGCGCGGGACATCGCCATCCACTCAGCACGGTCCATAGGCCGATTGCCGATCATCAGGAGATTGCCGCCCTCAGCGACTGTAAGGGCCTGGAGCTGGGCGGCAGTCCAGCCAGCCTCATCCTTGGGCGGATCGCCAGCAACCTTGAACAGCGTGTCCGACGCCGGGATGACGATGGCCCGCATGACCTGCTTGACGGTGGCGATGCTGCGGACGCCGGCGACGGCGCGGGCCGGAGGGTTCGTTTGCGGCAGCTGACGCGGCGCCGTCTGCGCGGCAAGACCGAGGGTGCCGCCCAGGACCGCGGCCGCCGCAACAATGAATCCGGTCTGTCTCTTCATCGCATCACCCACTCACTACTAAAGAATAGCGTCGGTTCCGGGTCTGGCGCTTTCGTGACTAAGTTCAAGCCTTCTACAGAACCACAGATTTGACACGTCTTTGACATTTTAGAAAGCAAGCGCGGCGCTGATGCGTGTCCGGTCCTGCGCTCCGGCCGGACGGCCTGACAAAGCGGTCAACGCGATGAGAATTGCGACGCTCAGGTCGGGCACGCACGGTCGCGACCCGGTCACTTGTACATTTCCCTGACGCCTGGCATGTACTTGGTGTGACAGTGGACGCACGCCTCGTACATGTCGGCACCGACGTCGAAGACATCCTTGGAGTTTTTCCGATCGATCGCCGTAATCATGCGTTCGCCCTCGGCGATGAGTGCTGACGCGAACTGCATCCATTGATCGGCGTCCTGTGCGCGCGGCACCAGCATCAGCAGATTGCCGGCTTCGGTGACGGTCACCGCCGCGTCGCGGATGTTGGCCCATTCTTCGTCGGTGCGTGGCCGCAGCTCTTGTGTGCCCGTCGCCGAGTCAATCTCACCGACCGATTCCCAGATGATGTTCGCCTGCTTCTCGAGGACCGAGGCCATGAGAGCTTTGTTGTCGACGACAGGTTTGAACGGCGGCGGCTTCGGCCCGCTGCACGCGACAGCGGACGCCACACACATTCCCAGCGCGAAACCCCCGAATTTACGCATGAGATCCTCTCTGGTGCGACGAAGACCGTCCGTATAGTATGCGCAGGTTCGGGCGTCGGCGTAACGTCCGCCGGCCGGAGGCGCGATGCATCACGCAATCCTTATAACCGTCGTCATCCTGTGGTCGTTGTTGTCGGGTGCGACGGCGCTGGCGCAGCAGGATCCTGCCATCGGCAACTGGCGCGGCACGTTGAAGGCGGCCGATGGCACGAGCAGCACGGTTATCGTGACTGTGGCCAAGAGCGGCGACGGCTACAGCGGCTCGACGACCGGCGTCGGCGAGAGCGCCGAGAGCCCGCTGACGCGCGTGTCCGTGGCCGGTACGCGCGTGACGATCGAAGGCGCCGCCGAATCGAAGCTCGGGCCGGTGACCCTCGGCGCCGAGCTGACCGTCGAGGGCAACGCCATGCGCGGCGCCGGCACGATCGGCGTCGGCAACCAGAAGATTCCGGTGACATTCGAGCTGCAGCGCCGGGCCCGGCAGGACGTCGTCCAGCACCACGTCGCGCAGCGCGCCGAGTTCTTCACCGGACGATGGACATTCGAATACCTGGGCGGCGAGTTTCCACCATTGAGCGCCGGCGATCGAGCTGGCAGCGTGACGTTCTCGGCGCCGTCTCAGTCGTCGTTTGTCACCGGCACCGTCGAAGGCGAGAGCCTTGGCAAACCGTTCAAAGAAACGGTCACCCTCGGCGTGAATCCCGACAGCAAGACGGTCGTTCTGCTCGAGCGGCGGGCCGACGGCGTCGAGCTGGTCAGCCTGGGCAGCTGGACGAGCCCGCTGGCGATCGTCTTTCAAACCGCACCCGTGGTGGCGAACGGCCGGTCGTACCAACTCCGCAGGGTGCTGTCGGTGCTCTCGGAATCGGCCTTCGACGTCACCGAGGAATTTGCAGTGGACGGCGGCGCGTTCCGGAAGCTTGGAACGGCTCACTACACGAAACAGTAAGGCTCAAGGCTCAGGACTCAAGACTCTCGCAAGCGGCTCAAGGAAGGTTTGCCTGAGCCTTGAGGCCTGAGCCCTGGGCCGCTGTCATTCGATGCGGAAGGCGAGCAGAACATTCCCCGGCCGGCCGCCGAGCGTGCCGTAGCCGGAGTTCACGAACACCATGCCGTCGGCAATCACGGGCCCAGGGCCATTGATCGACGCGCCCGCCGCCTTCACACCGTTGACGGTCGTGAACTCGCGGTTGGTATCGAACTCCCACAGCAGCGTGCCGTCTTTCGTCGCGAACGCGCGAACGCCGCCGTCCATCGACGCCGCGAAGACGGCGCCCGGGATCACCGACAGCGCCGCGAGAATCGCCGGTGAGCAGCCGCGGCCGGGCTGCCCGCACAAGAGCGGCCGCGGCGTTGCGCGCCACGCGCGCTCGCCGCTCGCCAGCTGCACGGCGTGCAGCTCGCCCGCCGACGGCCTGCTGCCATCGGCAACGCCGAAGTAGGCGTGCTCGCTGTCGACCGCCGATCCCCACTCCATGCCACCAAGCGCGCTGCCGAGGCCGGCGCGGTACTGCCAGATGACGGCCCCGCGGTTGTCCGGATCGAACGCCCAGCCGATCCCCGACTTCTGGCCGAGAACGAGCATCTGCCGGCCATCGGGACGCTTGACCAGCATCGGCGAGCTGCCGAAGTCGAAGTCCGGTCCGAGTCCGGTCGATGGCGGACAGTTCGCCCCGGCCTGATTGCAGCCGACGACGAACACGTCTTGCGGCGTGGCCTGGGTCGTCCAGCGGATCTTGCCGGTGTCCAGCTCGAACGCGATGACCGCGTCGCTCGTGGTCTGCTGCGGCTCGGTGTACATGTTGCCCGTTGCCGCGTAGACGAGCCGCCGGACCGGATCGATGGTGGGCGACGACCAGATGGCCGCGCCTGACGGACCGTAGCGCGTCGATCCTCCCGGGTTCTTGCCGATCGGACCCGGTTCCTTGTCGATGGTGAAGGTCTTCCAGACGAGCGCGCCGGTCGACGCGTTGAGGGCGACGAGGCTGCCACGGAAGGTGCAGCACTCGTACTTCGGATTGTTCCCTTGGCCTTCCTCGAGCGAGGAGACCGGCACGTACAACCGGCCCTGGAACGGCGTTGGTGCGCCGGTGACACGAGACGATCGGTGCTCCTCGACCGCTCGGGTCCAGAGCAGCTGACCGGTCGCAGCGTTGAGTGCGTAGACATTCGCCCGCTCGTCGCCGAGGTAGGCCGTCACGGCACCGCTGGGCGCGGCGTCGATGACGACGGCTGAACGCACGGCGGCCTTGGCCTTGAAGGTCCAATAGGTGCACCCCGACTTCGCGTCGAGCGCGTACACCGTTCCGTCCTGGCTGCCGGTGAAGAGCCGGCCGCCGAACACCGTCGCCGCTGCGCGCGCGGACGTGGCGTTGGGGAAACCGAATGCCCACTTCAGCTTCAGCTGCGGCAGTTGTTCCGCAGTCAGTCCCGGTTTGGGTTGGAACCTGGCATTACTGGGTTCCGCGCTCCAACTCCTCCACTCGCCGCCGACACCTGGACCGAACTTCGGCTGAGCGGTGCACCGCGCGGTGGCCGGCGGATCGACGGCACCAGTCGCGGCCGAGGCGTTTCCGATGTACTCGGCGACCGCACGGCGCTCGTCGTCACTCAACGTCGCGCCTTGCACGATCATGACGCCGAGCGTCAGGGTCTCGACGATCGACTGCGGAGAGCGTTCGCGAAGAGCGGCAACCCCTGGCGTGCGGCTGTCGCCGCTCTCATGGCAGGACGCACAGCGCTCCTTGAAGAGCGCCGCGCCGTTGGGGGTGTTCGAGGATTGCGTCTGGGCGGCAAGGGTACCGGCCAGCGCGATGAGCATCACGCCGGCCAGCGCCGCGATCGTTCGCGCCACGTCAGTTGCCGCCAGTACGTCCCGGGCCGGCGTCCCCACGCGTCTCGACCGTCCCGAAGTAGCCGATGAGCATTTCCTCCCAGGTCTGATCGCCCCAGCGGACGGTGGCGGTCGGATCGGGATTGAACCGGTTGTTCTTCGAGTTGTCGAAATGCGCGGTGACGACCAGCGTCGAGCCCTTCGGCGCCAGCTTCGGCTCGGCGAACTTGTAGCGCATCTGCCAGTTGAAGTCGTACCTCGGAACGCTGAGGAGCACTTCCTCGCGGCCGTCCGGATACACCAGCTTGTAACGGACGTCCTTGCCGCGCACGTGCATGTGCGGATAGAGGTTGGTCAAATACGTGTTGCGATCGAACGTCTTCTGCGCGCTGACCTCGTGATTCGACGCCCCGGGCGGAATGACGAACGTGGTGTTCGGCATCTGGCCGCCGCCGAGGATCTTGGCGTTCGCTTTGGGCGGTTCCTTGGAGACGAGGATGCCGATTTCCGTCTGGTCCGTCACCGGCTGGCCAATCGTCGTGTAATGCATCTGCAGCACAATCGCGGAGCCGGCAGGAATTTTTCGCACGACGCCGTCCTCGAACGCTTCGTAGAGGCGGCCGGGCACCAGCCCGGCTCCGAGGCCGCTCGGAATCTCCTTGAGCGACGGATCGCGCGTCAATCGCGGTTTCAGATCGAACGGCTGACCGTTGCCTTCGACCAGATCGCTGATGATGTGATGCACCACGCGGCGGTCGGTCGGCCGCAGCTCAACGCCGCGGATCCAGACATCTTCCTTGAAATTTGTCGGAATCGTGATGTAGGTGTACGGCACCGTGCCGTCAGCCGGCACGTTGAACGGCGCCGGCATCTTCAAGATGATGTCCGGCTTGCCGATCGTCCAGCCTTCTGCGAACTCGGGAGCCTTCGGCAGATCGGCTCGGTCGCCTTCCGGTGCCCCGGCGTCGACCCACGCGGCGATGGTCTCGATTTGCTTTGCCGTGAGGCTCGGATCGTTCTCCCACTTGCCGATGGCTGGATCGGCACCCCACGGGGGCATCTCTCGGGCCATCGTGCGCCGCTTGACGGCCCGCGCCCACGGCCGGGCGTCCTCGTAGGTCAGCAGCGACATCGGCGCCATTCCCGAAGACCGGTGGCACTCGACGCACCGCGAGTAGAGGATCGGCGCGACGTCCTTGCTGAAGGTAGGGCCTGATGCAGCTTGCGACGGGGTATTGCCAAGGGCCACGAGGCCGGCAGCCGCGACCACCGACCCGATGAATCGGAGAACTCTCATCGGCCAAGCCTCCCCAAAAAGAATCGTCCAGCCAGTATACGCAACAGGCCTGTCTTTCCTACCAGTCGATCCGTCCGCCGAGCTGGAACCGCCGGCCCTGCACGATACTGCCCGGATCCATGTAGTTCGGCCCAACGTTCTCGTTCACTGTCAGGATCGTCGACAGATTGAGCAGGTTGAAGACCTCCATGAACGGCTGGACGCGCGTCGTGCCGAACCGGAAGGTCCGCGCCAGGCGGATGTCGTTGGTCTTCACGTACGAGTAATACCGCTCGGTCGGATCGACCACGACCAGGGTGATGTTGCCGCCGCCGGTAATGGGCACGCCGGCGATTGCGCTGTTGATCGTGTAGTACGAGCCGATGGTTATGCCGGGCCGCGCCTGGAACGATCCGCTCAACTGAATCTCGTAGGGCAGCGTGTATGCGCCAGACGCCTTGTACAGCGGCTGGTACGGCGGCACCTGCTTGCAGAAACGATAGTTGTTGGGATTCGACGTGCCCGCATTGGCCGTCGTCGGCACGGGACCATCGCACTCATCGGTGGCGGTGCGATCCCAGGTGATGCCGCCGAAGATGAAGCCGCGCGGCAGCCGTCCGTTCACGCTCACTTCGAAGCCGTTGTACACGCGCGAGTTCTTGTCTGACCAGGTGCGGACGTTGGCCGTCTGCCCCTGCTTGCTCGGCAGCAGGTTCCAGACCGTGATGACCTGGCCGCCACCGTCGGGCAGATCAGGATTGGCGGGCACGGTGATCGTGAACGGCGTGTAGTCGGTGTCTGGATTCACGAGGGTGTTCTTCGTCACGTAGATGTGCTGGAAGGTGCGGTGATAGTAGCCACCGGTCACGGACACCCGCGGGAAGAGCTCGTGCTGCACCGACACCGTTTCCTCCCAGTTGGTGCTCCGTGGCAGGTCCGGATCGATCACGGTGCCACCGCCCGGGAAGCCGAACCGCGTGTTGTTCGTGGCGCCCAACTCGCTGAACTGCACGTTTCCGGCGGAGTCGAAGATCGTGCCGTTGCCGTCGCGGTCAGTCCACGCGCGCGCGTCCGTCTGACCATTCAGCGGGTTCACGGTGGCGGCCAGCCCGAGCGCTTCCTGCGCGAGGAACTTGCCAACGGACACCTTCAACGCCGTCTTGCCGTTGCCGAAGAGATCGTACGAGCCGCCGCCACGAATCGACCAGTCGTTCCAGCACGGCGTGCACGACACCGGATCGATGTGCGCCCGCGCAGCCTGTGCTTCGGCTGACATGAAACGCCCCCCCGAAGCTGATTGTTCGGGCGCCGACGCGTTGAAGTAATCGTAGCGGCCGCCGAACGTGACGGTCAGGCGAGGCAGCGTCCACTTGTCCTGCGCGTACAAGCCGAGAACCGCGTTCAGATTGTTTCGTCGGTCGTACGGTGAGTTGGTCAGCGTCGCCGTTTGCGCGCCCGGCACACCCGCGGCGTTGTTCAGGAACGTGAGAATCGACATGTCGCCATTGCGCTCGACCTTCGTGTGGTCCCAGCCCCACTGCTGATTCACGCCGACCTTGAGGTTGTGCGAGCCAGTGACGTAGGACAGGTTCGCGATGGTGTTCCACACCTGGCTGAAGTAGTCGCTCGGCGCCGTCGCCGAGGCGACGGTTCGCACGCTGGTCGTGCGATTGAACTTCTGGATGTCCATCGGCCCGACTTCAGGCTGGTATTTGAACTCGTAGGTTGGCACCGCGAACGACTGGCCGACTTCGAGCAGAAGACGCGTGGTGATAGGCGACGTCCACTTGGCCTGCGTGGCGTACTGCAGCGGCGTCGGCAGCGAGTACGAGGCCTCAGGCGAGATGCACGAGACCGCGTTGAAGCTCGTCGCCGAGCAGCCGACGTCGTAACGCTGCGTGCCACCGCTCGATTTGTAGAATGCGAACACGAGCTTGTTGCGCGGCGTCAACTGTGACGTCAGGCGAACCGTCGAATGCGGGTTGACCTCACCCCCCGATTCCGCGTCGCCGCCGTTTGGATATGCGGGGAACACACCCTTCGGCAGCGGGATGAGGTTGTTGGTCTGCATGAAGCGCTGCGCCACGAGGAACCAGAGGCGGTTCGCCTTGATCGGACCGCCGAAGACGGCGTTCACTTCCCACATCTTGTCCAGGCGGTTACCCTGTTCGATGAACGGGCGCACTTCGTCACTCACGTTGTCGTTCTGCAGCGACTCGTTGGCACCGAAGGCGCGGGCGACCCCCGAAAAACGATTGCCGCCTTCTTTTGGAATCGAGTCCATGCGCACGCCGCCCACGCCGAACTCAGTCGACTGCGCACCCGCGTCGTACACGAGCTCTTCCTGTGCCAGCTCGTTGACGCCGACGCCATTCGCCTGCTGCCCCTGCTGGGTCAGGTTCTGGCCGATGTTCATCCCGTCGAAGTAGATGTGCTGGTCCTGCCGGAGAGACCCGTGATAGCTCATGTTGCTGGTGAAGCCCTGGCTGTAGAAGACCACGCCGGGCACCAGGCTCGCGCCGCCCTGCATCGTGCGGGCGGCCGGCAGCACGTCGAGCTCGTCGCGGCGGAGAACCGCCTGGCTCTGAGTGCTCTGAAGGTCGACCACTGGCGTCGTGCCGGAGACGGTGATCGTTTCTTCGAGTCCGCCGACTTCCAGCCGCGCATTGACCGTGGCCGTGAACGCGCTCGTCAGCTCGATGCCCTCACGCCGGACGCTCTTGAACCCGGTCAGGGAAACGGTCACGGTGTAGGTACCTGGCCGCAGGTCAACGACGGCGAAACGCCCGGCGTTGTCTGAAGTTGCGGCGCGGGTTCCCTCGATGAGCGTCGGACTGGTCACTTCGATCGTCGCGCCAGGCATGACCGCGCCCGAGGCATCCTCGACCACCCCAACAATGCTCGCGCGCTGCTGCGCCGCCGCCGGAATCGCCGCCAGGACTCCCGCCAACGTCACGACCACCAGACATGCTGTCAATCGACGCATGACGCCTCCTTGATGTCGCGGACGCCGCAGATACTCACCGCTCGCCGTCGCGTTGTCAACTCGGATTTAGCTCGATCGGGACCCTGAAGTATGCCGATCCAAGCGATAGGAACGGCCTGGCCCGGGAATCGGATTAGTCGCCCAACTGGGCGAAATTTGCACGTGAATGGCCGGGACTGGTGACCCGCTGATGGCGTCGAGCCTCCCGACCGATCAACGAAGCGATCACCGTTGCGGCGCGCCACGGCCGTAGTTTGGCCGATAGTGGCGGTGGCACTCCACGCACGACTGATACAGATCCTCGTTCACGGCCTCGAGCGCGGCGACGTCCTTGGCCCGCGCGGCCCGGTACGCGGTGGCACCGGCGTCGTACATGCGCTTGGCATCAACCAGCCACCGATCCTGGTCGCGAGCGCGGCCGGGCATCATCAGCAGGTTCGCCGACTCGGCCAGCGTGAGCGTCTTGTTCTGCAGCTCTTCCCACTCCTGTTGGGTCTGTGGCGTGCGCGTCGTGATGTAGAACACCGCGTCCGAAGTCGGATAAATGAGTCGTATCATCAGCTCGCTCATCGATCCGACGGGCCGCGGGGAGGGCGGCGGAGTCGGGACGGCGGCGGGTGCCTGGGCCTGGCGCGCCATCACCGCAAACGACCATGAGGTCGCGAGCACGCATCCGAACAGCAGGGCGTGAAGACGGCGTCGCATCGATGGCTCCTTCGAAGCACTGGCGGCAGTTGACAGTGATCTGACGCGGGTGATATCTAACACCGCCTGTCCTGGACTGACAACTGATGTCTTTGCTTCCGTTCTGTGAATGGCTGGCCGGCACTTCGGGCAGCATTGCGCTCCACGAATCGCTCTACATGTATCCCCTGGTCGAGTCGTCGCACGTGCTGACGCTCTGCCTGTTCGTCGGGATGTCGGTTATCTGGGATCTGCGCCTGCTCGGTATCGTCCTGCCGAACGTGGCGATGAGCGATATGAGCCGCCGCATCTGGCCTCTGATGCTCATCGGATTCATTCTGATGTCCATCTCAGGAGTGCTGCTCTTTTACGCCATTCCCGTTCGCTCCTATCAAAGTATCTGGTTCCGGGCGAAGGTCATCATGCTCGTCGCCGCGGGACTGAACGCGTGGACGTTCCACCGCACCGTCTACCGCACGGTCGACACATGGGACACGGGGCGACCGCCACGGCGGGCGCGCCGTGCGGCGATCGCCTCGCTGGCGCTCTGGGCCGGCATCATCGTTGCTGGCCGCATGATTGCCTACAACTGGTTCGATTGCGATCTGCCGCAAAGACCGTTCATCACCTGGGCGGCGGGCTGTACCGAGAAAGGGTAGGTCGTATCGATGGCCGCGCTAGATGTGTTTCAGGCGATCGAAGCATCGGGCGTCTCGACGGCGATTCGCGAATCGCCGTGGGCGTTCGCGGTCATCGAGTCAATCCACCTGCTCGCCCTCTCGCTGATGGGCGGCGCGGTCCTGCTGGTCGATCTGCGCATCCTCGGCATCGGGCTGACCGCGCGGCCCGTGCGAGAACTGGCCGGTGAGACCGAGCGCTGGATGACGACCGCGCTGGTCGTCCTCATCGTCACCGGCATCGGACTGTTCCTGTCCGAAGCCGTGAAATGCTTCTACAGCACGCCGTTCTGGGTGAAGATGACCACTCTGTCCCTGGCCACCATCTTCACCTACACGCTGCGGCGCGGCGTGGTCAGAAAAACCGGGACCGACGTCGGCACCACCACGCGTCTCGTCGCCGTCGTGTCGATGGCGCTGTGGTTCACGGTCGGCGCCGCCGGCCGGTGGATTGGGTTCTCGGGATAGACTGCCGACGGCCTGCTACGGCTTCGCGTTCTTCTCTCCGAAGCGCGCCCCGCGCAAAATGCCGAGCATCGCCTCGTTGCCCTCGTGGCACGCGTACTCGAACAGCGGCTCGTCGCTGCGGGTCATCGGCAAGGCGACACTCCACGGCGCGGTGAACGCCGCCGGATCGGTCACGGTGAACTCGTACAGCAGGCTATCGGGTCCCGTGCGCGTGAAGCGCTCGACAAGCCGCATGTTCTCGGTGGCGCCGCGGAAGTTCGTCTGGTCGGTGAAGTTCGTCGTTTCGACGACGAGCGTCTTGCCCTCCCAACGTCCGACCGAATCCCCCTGATAGCGCCGCACGGTCGACGGCAGATGCTTGCGCCCGTCCGTTGGCACGACGCGGGCGTCGTGGATCATCTCGTTGAAGATGACGACATGCCGCGCGAAGGGGAAGATCTGGACGTAGTTGTTGTAGGGTCCCGGCAACATCGGCGGACCGGCGTTGAAGCCAAGGCACCGTTCGCCGAGCGATCGATCTTCCGGGCCATCAGCCGGACGATCTCGCCGCGCTTGAAGGCGCGCCGCCTGACGCTGCTGCGCATCCAGCGTGAGGGCCGGCAATCGGCCGTCGGCCGGCGACACCAGCAGCGAGGTCCGGGGTTCGCCGTTCACGATGGCCACGGCGTTGCCGCGGTCGTACCAGGCATCGTTGTAGGCCCGGGCGACGTCAGCGTCGACACCGCCGTCGCGGCGGTCGGCGTTGTTGCGCTCCATGACCTGCCGGACGAACCTGGCGGCCTCGTCC
>Ga0111539_10010935_pt1 | contig 11423 bp, 12 predicted proteins | sample RhiMethybrSRZTD1_FD_79667 | JGI IMG/M metagenome (GOLD analysis project Ga0111539, IMG submission 79667) | Populus rhizosphere microbial communities from Tennessee, USA - Rhizosphere MetaG P. TD hybrid SRZTD1 (version 2) (version 2) | ecosystem: Host-associated > Plants > Roots > Rhizosphere >...
GTCGTCCAATTGCGAGAGAGACCGCCCCAAAACGAGGTATCCGCGGAGCTCCCCATCCTCCCAGAAGAGAAAACGATATTCGTGGAACGGGTGGCGGAAACGCCACCCGAAGTACCCCGAATCGCGTGTGTGACGGATGCGCCCATCCCAGGGCCGCGAAGCGACCAGGGCAGCCATGGCCTCCGGACGCGGCGCCGTGGCCAGCGTGAGCGGGCCACCGTTCGTGCGTGCGGCCCGGTCGAGCCGGCGAAAGGGATCGGCGATGCGGGGGTGGCGGAGCGCCTCCTCGAGGCGCCAGAGGCCACGCGCCCGCCGTAGGCGCGTACGGAGCCCTCGCCAGGACGACGGCTCGCGGTCGAACCCGGCCGCGGCGACGCCACCTACGCGACGCCACCCGTCGGCGAGCGAGCTCAGCATGGTCACCGGCCGCGCGCCCAGGTTGATGACGTTGCGGTACCCGCGGCGCGCGAGGTCGTCGAACGCCCATGCCATGAGCGGCTTCACGACGCCCCGGCTCCGATGCTCCGGCATGACGATGAGGTCGTCGGCGTGCGGCATCGGCTCGGGTTCGGCGGCACCGCCGGCCTCCCAGCGCGACGCGAAGAAGCCGCGCATCGCCACGACCCTGCCGCCTGCCAGGGCGAGGTAGATCAGGGGATCGGCGCCGCACGGATTCTCGAGAAACTTCCATCGGAGATAGGCGGCATTGACGCGCGCGTCGGGCGTCCACAGCCCACGCTGCAGCTCGGCGACCTCCGCCTCGAAGCGGGGCGCATACGGAACGATCTCGTAGCTCACCGCGCTACCCGCGCGCGGTGCCGTGTCGCGCGATGAAGGCGCGCAGGAGCCGAGGCGTGTCCCACTCGGCGGCGAGGTCGAACGCGGCGAGATCGAGGCCGGGCGTCACACGCTCCTCCACCCAGAGCGCCAGCTTGAAGAGCGCCATGGAATCGAGCAGCCCGGAGCGGATCAACGACGTGTCGTCGTCGTAGTCGTGCGGAAGGGCCACCCCGCTGACCTCGAGGGCCTCGCGGACCTCGTCGTGCGACGTCACGGTCGCGGATCGCTGTGCCGGCCCGCGCGGGGCTCGCTGTGCGCACTGGTCTGGAGATCGAGGGCCATGTCTGGAACGATGTGATGTTGACGCCGGTCTACGCCGCACGATACGTGGCAGGCGCGCCGGTGACAAGGCAAGAGACGCGGACAGTGTGATGGCCCACGATTCCTGCCGTGGCTGCGGCGCGCGCCTCGGGGCTCCCGTGCTCGACCTCGGCGCGACCCCGCTCTGCGAGAGCTTCGTCAGCGCCGAGCGCTACGACGAGGCCGAGCCGATCTTTCCGCTCCGCGCGTACGTCTGCGAACGCTGCTTCCTCGTCCAGCTCGGCGTCTTCGTCCGTCCCGAGGCGATCTTCACCGAGTACGCGTACTTCTCGTCCTACTCGGATTCCTGGGTGCGCCACGCCGCACGCTACGCGGAGACGATGCGCGCGCGCCTCGCGCTCGGGCCGCGGAGCCTCGTCGTCGAGATCGGAAGCAACGACGGGTATCTCCTCCAGCACTTCGTCGCCGCGGGCGTCCCCGTCCTCGGGATCGATCCGGCCGCGAACGTGGCCGAGGCGGCGCGTGCGCGCGGCGTCACCACGCTGGTCCGCTTCTTCGGCCGGGCCGTGGCCGACGAGCTCGTCGCGGACGGTCGCCGGGCCGACCTGATCGCCGGCAACAACGTGCTGGCGCAGGTCCCCGATCTCCACGACGTCGTCGGGGGGCTCGCCAGGCTCCTCGCACCCCGCGGCGTCGTGACCATCGAGGTCCCGCATCTCCTGCGCCTCCTCGAGGGACACCAGTTCGACACCATCTACCACGAGCACTTCTCGTACTTCTCGCTGCGCACGCTGAATCGCATCTTCGCCCGCCACGCGCTTCGCTGCTTCGACGTCGAGGAGCTCGAGAGCCACGGCGGCTCGCTCCGGCTCTTCGTCTGCCACGACGGCGATGCGACGCATCCGACCGCGCCGAGCGTCGCCGGCGTCGAGGAGGCGGAACGGCGCGGCGGTCTCGAGGAGCTCGCCACCTACGTCGCCTTCGCGGAGCGCGTGCGAGAGACCAAACGCGCCCTGCTCACGTTCCTCATCGAGGCCAAGCGGGCGCGGAAGACGATCGCCGGATACGGCGCGCCCGGGAAGGGCAACACGCTCCTCAACTACTGCGGCATCGGCACCGATTTCCTCGACTACACGGTCGATCGCAATCCCCACAAGCACGGACGCTTCCTTCCCGGCTCGCGCATTCCGATCCTCGCGCCCGAGCACGTGGCGACCACGCGGCCCGACTATCTCCTCATCTTGCCCTGGAACCTGAGCCGCGAGATCGTCACGCAGATGGCGCACATCCGGACCTGGGGCGGGCAGTTCGTGATTCCCATCCCGAGCATCCAGGTGGTGCCGTGATCTTCACGGTCACCCCGGTGGGAGCGTTGGTCATCGAACCCGAGCGCCTGTCCGACGACCGCGGCTTCTTCGCCCGTTCGTTCTGCGCGCGCGAGTTCGAGGCGCACGGACTCGACCCGCGCGTGGCCCAGTGCAATATTTCGTTCAACCCGAGACGCGGAACGGTACGCGGCATGCACTTCCAGCGGCCGCCACACGCCGAGGCGAAGCTCGTGCGCTGCACCGCGGGCTCGCTGTGGGACGTCGCGCTCGACCTCCGGCCCGAGTCGCCGACGTTCTGCCGCCACTTCGCCTTGGAGCTCAGCGCCGAGAACCGGAAGATGCTCTACCTGCCGGAGGGCCTCGCCCACGGCTATCAGACGCTCGCGGACGACACGGAGGTCTTCTACCAGGTGTCCGCGGCGTACGCGCCCGATCACGGCGCCGGCGTCCGCTGGGACGATCCCGCCTTCGACATCGCGTGGCCGCTGCCCGTGACGATGATCGCCGAGCGCGACCGCACGTATCCCGACTTCCGGAGCCGGTGAGCGTGCGGATCGCCGACCTCGGCCGCAGCGTCGACCTCGCGGCAGCCGGCCGCGAGATGCACCAGCTCATCGAGGAGCTCTACCCGCTCTGCCGGAGCATCACCGGGGCAGGCCTCCGGGCGACGCTCGACCGCATCGCGCAGGACGTGCCGCTCGGGCGCCACGAGGTCCCGACCGGCACGCGCGTCCTCGACTGGACCGTCCCGCGCGAGTGGAGCATCCGCGACGCGTGGGTGAAGAACGCGCGCGGCGAGCGTGTCATCGACTTCCTGCGCTCGAACCTCCACGTCGTCCAGTACAGCGTGCCCGTCCACCGGCGGATGTCGCTCGCCGAGCTGCGGCCCCATCTGCACACGCTGCCCGAGCGCCCGGGGTGGATTCCGTACCGGACGTCCTATTACGAGGAGCGCTGGGGCTTCTGCCTCGAGCACGCGCGCCTCGCCGAGCTGCCCGAGGGCGAGTACGAGGTCTGCATCGACAGCACGCTCACCGAGGGGAGCCTGTCGTACGGCGAGTGCGTGCTGCGCGGCGAGACCGCCGACGAGGTCCTGCTCTCGTGCCACGTCTGCCACCCCTCGCTCTGCAACGACAACCTCTCGGGAATCGCGCTCTGCACGCAGCTCGCGCGGCACCTCGGCCCCTGCGCGCGACGCTACACGTATCGGTTCCTGTTCGCGCCCGGGACGATCGGCGCGCTCGCCTGGCTCAGCCGGAACGAGGCCGGCCTCACGGCCATCCGCCACGGCCTCGTGGTCGCCTGCGTCGGGGATCCGGGAACGCCGCACTACAAGCGCAGCCGGCGCGGCGCCGACGTCGATCGCGCGGTCGAGCTGGTGCTCCGTCACACGGGCGGCCCCTACGAGGTCCGTCCGTTCTCGCCCTACGGGTACGACGAGCGCCAGTACTGCTCGCCCGGGTTCGATCTCCCCGTCGGCAGCCTCACGCGGACGCCGCACGGCGAGTTCCCGGAGTACCACACCTCGGCCGACGATCCGTCCCTCGTCACCGCCGAGGCGCTCGGCGCCTCGCTCGGCCTCTACCTCGAGGTGCTCGCGGTACTCGAAGAAGACCGGCGCTATCGCGGCACGAACCCGAAGGGCGAGCCCCAGCTCGGGCGCCGCGGCCTCTACGGCGCCCTCGGCGGGCTGCCCCATCGCAGGCAGGCCGAGATGGCGATGCTGTGGGTCCTGAATCTTGCCGACGGGCGCCACAGCCTGCTCGACGTCGCCGAGCGCGCCGGGCTCGACTTCCGCACCGTGCACGAGGCCGCGACGCTGCTCCGCGAACACGGCCTCCTGGAGGCCGCGTGACCGACGAGGCCATCCCTCGGCGCGCCCTCGTGACGGGCGCGGCGGGCTTTCTCGGCAGACACCTCGTGGCGCGACTCCTCGGCGACGGGGTCGACGTCCATGGGGTGTCACGCATCCCGCGCGCCGTGCCGGCGGAGGTGCGCTGGCATCAGAGCGCATTCGTCGATGCCACGGAGATCGATCATCTCGTACGTGCCGTCCGGCCGGACGTCATCTTTCATCTCGCCGGGAAGGTGACGTCCGCGTTCGAGCTCGATCGCGTGGCGCCCACCTTCTCGAGCCTCCTCACCAGCACCGTGCACACGCTGACCAGCGCCACCAAGCACGGCGTCACGCGGATCGTACTGGCGGGATCCTTCACCGAGCCCGACGAGCGCGGGGCCGCGGCGCCAAGCCCGTACGCGGCCGCCAAGGCGTGCGCCAGCCTCTACGCACGGACCTTCCACGGGCTGTACCGGACGCCGGTCGTCGTGGTGCGGATCTTCATGGCCTACGGCCCCGGACAGCGCCCGAGCCAGCTCGTCCCGCACGCCATCGCCTCGCTGCTCCAGAAGCGGGCGCCCCTGCTCTCGGACGGAAGCTATGCGGCGGACTGGATCTACGTCGACGACGTCGTCGAGGGCCTGCTGCGTGCCGCCCGGCGTCCGACGCTGTGCGGGCGGACGGTCGAGCTCGGCACCGGCCGGCTCTCGACGGTACGCGAGGTCGCGGAGCGCATCGCGGCGTTGCTGGATGCGCGCATCCCGCTGCGCTTCGGCGACCGCCCCGAGGGCACGCATCCCGTACGGCCCGCCGCGGACGTCGCGGCCACCCGGGCGCTTCTCGACTGGCATCCCTCGATCACACTCGACGACGGGCTCGGCCGCACGATCGCGTGGCTGCGCCAGGGTCTGGAGGCATCGTGAAGGTCGTCCTCTTCTGCGGCGGGCTCGGAATGCGCATCCGCGCGGCATCGGAGGCGGTGCCGAAGCCGCTCGTGACCGTCGGACCCCGCCCCATCCTCTGGCACATCATGCGGTACTATGCGCACTGGGGGCACGACGAGTTCGTCCTCTGCCTCGGCTACAAGGGCGACACGATCGAGGCGTATCTGAACGGCGAGGGGCGCGAGCCGGGCTGGCGCGTCACGTGCGTGCAGACCGGCCTCCATGCGAGCATCGGCGAGCGCCTGCGGAGCGTGCGCCGCCACGTCGACGGCGACGCCGCGTTCCTGGCCAACTACGCCGACGGGCTCAGCGACTTCCCGCTGCCGGCGCTGATCGAGCGCCTCGTCGCCGGCGACAAGGTCGGGGCGTTCCTCTCCGTGCGTCCCTCGCTCACCTGCCACTTCGTAGAGGCGGGCGAGGACGGGACGGTCACGGCCATCACCCCGCCCGAGCGCGCGCCGCTTCGCATCAACGGCGGCTACTTCGTCTTCCGCCGGGAGATCTTCGACTACATGCGCGAGGGGGAGGACCTCGTCGCCGAGCCGTTCCGGCGCCTCACCGATGCGCGGAAGCTGCTCGCCCACAGCTACGACGGGTTCTGGAAGAACATGGACACCTACAAGGACAAGCAGGCGCTCGACGAGCTGCACGCCGCCGGCGCCGCCCCCTGGCAGGTATGGACGGAGAGCGACGGCCGGCACGCATGAAGGCCCTCCTGCTCGACCGCCCGCCCGGGACGCCGCTCCGCGTGCTCTGCCTCGGCGCCCACAGCGACGATCTCGAGATCGGCTGCGGCGGGACCATGCTCTGGCTCGCGCGCCGGTATGCGCCGCTCAGCGTCGATTGGGTCGTCCTCGGCGCCGACGATGCCGTCCGCCGCGCCGAGGCCGAGGCCGGCGCGGGGGCGATCCTCGCGGGCGCCGCGGAGCGGCACGTCCGGATCGAGCGCTTCCGCGACGGCTTCTTTCCGTTCGTGGGGGCGGAGATCAAAGAGTACTTCGCCGCGCTCGCGCGCGACGTCGCGCCCGACCTCGTGCTCACCCACCAGCGCCACGACCTGCACCAGGACCATCGCCTCGTCGCCGAGCTCACCTGGCAGACCTTCCGCCGCGCGCTGGTGCTCGAGTACGAAATTCCGAAATGGGACGGCGATCTCGGCGCGCCGAGCGTCTACGTGCCGCTCCCCGAGGACGTCGTCGAGGCCAAGATTCGCATCCTCACGGCGACCTTCGCGAGCCAGCGCACGAAGCAGTGGTTCGATCCGGAGACGTTCAGGGGCCTCCTCCGCATCCGCGGCGTCGAGGCCGGGGCGCAGTACGCCGAGGCATTCTACGGACGCAAGCTCGTCGTCACATGAAAGGGATCGCATGAGAGTGCTCGTGACCGGCCACCACGGCTTCATCGGATCCGTTCTCGTCCCGCGTCTCGTCGCCGCCGGGCACGAGGTCGTCGGGCTCGACACCTTCTACTACGAGGGCTGCGACTTCGGGCCCGATGCGCCGCGCGTCCCCGCCATTCGCCGCGACCTTCGCGACGTCACGCACGACGACCTCGACGGGTTCCAGGCCGTCATCCACCTCGCCGCGCTCTCGAACGATCCCATCGGCGATCTTCGCCCCGCGTGCACGTACGCCATCAACCTCGACGCCTCCGTCCATCTCGCGCAGGTCGCGAAGCGCGCCGGCGTCCGGCGCTTCCTCTTCTCGTCCTCGTGCAGCCTCTACGGCGTCGCGGGCGACGCGTTCCTCGACGAGGGCGCGGGCTTCAATCCGATCACGCCGTACGGCGAGTCGAAGGTCCGGGTCGAGCAGGCGCTCGCGACGCTCGCCGATGCCGGCTTCTCGCCGACGTACCTCCGGAACGCCACCGCCTACGGCGTCTCGCCCCGCCTCCGCGCCGACCTCGTGGTCAACAACCTCGTCGGCTACGCCCATCTCACCGGCGACGTCCTCATCAAGAGCGACGGCACGCCGTGGCGGCCGCTGGTGCACGTCCAGGACATCAGCGCCGCCTTCCTCGCGGTGCTCGAGGCGCCGCGCGACGCCGTCCACGGCCAGGCCTTCAACGTCGGCCGTACGGAGGAGAACTTCCGCGTCCGCGAGGTGGCGGCGATGGTCGAGGAGCTGGTGCCCGGGAGCCGGGTACGCTACGCCGAGGGCGCCGGGCCCGATCCGCGCTGCTATCGCGTCGCGTGCGACAAGCTTCCACGACACGTGCCGGCGTTCCGGCCGACATGGACGGTCCGGCGCGGCATCGAGGAGCTGGCGGAGGCATATCGGCGCTGCGCGCTGCGCGCCGAGGACTTCGAGGGGGAGCCCTACGTGCGGCTGAAGCGTGTGCGCGGCCTAGTCGCCCGGGGTCGGCTCGACGAGGATCTGCGCTGGAGCTAGACCGGGCGTCATGCATCTGTACGCCCACCCGTTCTCCTCGTACTGCCAGAAGGTGCTGGTCGCGCTCTACGAGAATGCGATCCCCTTCGAGTTTCGCCTGCTCGCGCCGGGCGAGGAGCGCGCGGCGGCCGAGCACGCGGCGCTGTGGCCGCTGAAGCGCATGCCTGTCCTCGTGGACGACGGCCGCACGGTCGTCGAGGCGAGCATCATCATCGAGCACCTCGGCCTCCATCATGCCGGGCCGGTGCGGCTGATCCCCGAGGACCCGCGCGCCGCGCTCGACGTGCGCATGATGGACCGCTTCTTCGACAACTACGTGATGACGCCGATGCAGAAGATCGTCGGCGACCACCTCCGCGCGGAGGAGCGTCGCGATCCCCACGGCGTCGCCGAGGCGCGGCGGCTCCTCGACACGGCCTACGGCTGGCTCGACGGCACGATGGCGACACGCGAGTGGGCAGCCGGCGAGCGCTTCAGCCTCGCCGACTGCGCGGCCGCGCCGTCCCTCTTCTACGCCGACTGGGCGCACGCGATCGGCGACGCGTTCCCGAACGTGCGGGCCTATCGCCGGAGGCTCCTCGCGTGGCCGTCGTTCGCGCGCGCCGTGAACGAGGCGCGTCCGTACCGTCCGCTGTTCCCGCTCGGCGCCCCAGATCGCGACTGACGTGAATCGGCGATCGTCTCGCTCGAGGCCTCGTCGTCGCGCGTGTCAACGCGTTGCGCGAGGCACGCAATTGCCGAGGAAGACCTGCGTGAAGTAGACCGCGCCGTCCGCATTCGAGGCCACGCCGACGCCGGTGACTTCGTACAGCCCCTCGATGCTGTTCCGATGCGCGCGGCTTCTGAGCCAGCCGTCGACCACCTCGGAGCCCGGCCGCGGACGCCTCTCGTTGAACGCGACGTTCTCGGCGCTGCGCTGGCAGTCGAGTCCCGTGGCGTCGAAGCGCGCGCGGAAGCCGTCGTGTCCCAACGGGACCCTGCCGGCAGCCATTGCCGCGCTGTGCAGACGTGCCGCGCGGCCGAGACGCTCGTTCAGCTCGAGGGCGCGCAACCCAAGTGCCTGACGATGGCGGTTCACGAGCTCGAACACCTCAGCCTCGAGCGCGACGTTTCCGCCGCTCTGAAGCGGCGGCGTCTCAGCCTTCGGAACGGCCCTAGCGGGCGGCGAGGCCGGTCCGCAGGAGAGGAGCAACGCCGCCACGATCCACGCGAGATGACGACGAAGGGCACAGCTCATCTCGGCCATCCGCGCGTTCAGAACAGTCGCGGTGGCTCGGGCGTGCGGCGCGCCAGGATGGCCTCCATCCGCGCGCGGACCCGGCGGTCGCCCTCCTCGCTCGGCGGGAGGATGAAGTAACGGTCCTCGCGCAGGCCGTCGACCAGGTGCTCCGCCACCTCGGACGGTTCGGTCGTCTTGAGGCGCGTGCCGGCCGCCTCCGCGAGCTGGAGGATCGCATCGAGGGTCATCGGCGGCATCACCTGCGGCGTCTCGCGCGCGTAGCGCGGCAGCCGGTTGCGCGCGGCCGTGAAGATGCTCGACGCGACGATGTGCGGTCCGGGATAGAGCACCGACGCGCGGAGCTTCGCGCCGAGCCCGACGAGCTGGTAGTGCAAAGCCTCCGTGAGCGCGCTGACGGCGCTCTTGCTGGTGGCGTAGATCGGCGTGGTGGGGATGACGATCAGCCCGCCGTTCCCGGAGGACGTGTTGACGACGTGCCCCTCCTCGCCGTGCGCCAGCATCCCCGGGACGAACGCCTTGATGCCGTGGATCACGCCCCAGAGGTTGACGTCGAGCGTCCAGCGCCAGTCGCTGAGCGGCAGCTCCCAGACCGGGACGTCCTCGTGCGCCCCGACGCCCGCGTTGTTGCAGAGGACGTGGACGCGCCCGAACGCCGCGACCGCGGCCTGCTCGAGCGCCTGCACCGATTCGAAGCGCGACACGTCGGTCACGACGCCCAGCGCCTCCGCTCCGCCCGCCCGCAGTGCGGCGACGGTCCCGTCGAGCGCCGGACCCTCGACGTCGGCGAGGACGAGGCGCATGCGCTCGCGCGCGAGGCGCTCGGCGATGGCGCGGCCGACGCCGCTCGCGCCGCCGGTGACGACCGCGACCTTCCCGGCGAAGTCGCGCATCAGACGTCGACGCCGTCGCCGGAGATGTCGTCGAACCGCTGGTGCAGGAACGGCAGCAGCCACTCGCCGGGGACGCTGCGGAGCACCTTGCCGCCGCTCCGCGTGGTGCCCTCCTCGTACTCCATCCGGATCAGGCGCCGGATCGGCACGTCGGACACCGGATCGACCATCGAGTCGCCGAGCACGAGCTCACCGTCCACCTTCGCGACGACGTCGTGCGTGTGGTGCCACTCGAGCCGCACCAGGAGCGGGTCACCGTCGAACGCCCGGCCCTTCTCGCACGACGGGAGCGCCTTGAAGCAGTAGGCGTGCTCCGTGAACTCCCGCGGCGGGAGCGCGCCGGCGAGCCTCCCACGCACCGAGAGGTACGTCATCCCGTGGCGCGTCACCTGGGCGGAGACGTCGTCGCCCTCGCGGGTGAACTTGATCTCCGCGAGCTTCTTCGGCTCGCCGTAGGTCTCGCGTCCCGCGACGACGGCCGCCTCCGCCGTCATCGGCATCGTGAGCGGGTAGAGGCCCTCGACGCCCTCGTACCGTGCCCGCACCCCGAAGACGGTCGAGCCGATCTCGAACGTGAAGTCGGGCCGGATCTGCATCGCGACGTGCGAGAACGTCACGCCGACCTCGGGCCGCGCCGCGGGCTCGAGGGGCTTCGGCAGGACCGCGGCGGCGATGCCGGCGTCGGTCTCGTAGACGACGCGGATCGAGCGCACGCGGCTCTGCAGGAACTCGGGATTCCCCTCGGCGGCCTTCGCCACCTGGGCCAGGGTCTTCGCGTAGCGGATTCGTGCCATGGCGTCCCTCCGGAGTCAGCGCTGGAATTCTTCGAGGCGCGGCCCGATGCGGGCGGCGACGCGCGCGAGCGCCTGGGCGTCGAAGCCGTAGAGCCGCGTCGCATTGCCGCCGAGCATCGCGCGCAGCTCGCCCTCGGGCAGCCCGCAGAACGTCTCGCGCATCTGCTCGCGGGTGTGCGGCCACGTGCCCTCGGGGTGCGGGTAGTCGGAGCCCCACATGATGTTCTCGACGCCGATCTGGTGGCGCATCTCGGCCTCGCGCCGCGGCATGCAGGAGGCGCCCAAGAAGACGTTCCGGTGGAAGTACTCGCTCGGCTTCATCTTGAGGTGGCTCCGGTAGTCGCCGAGCTTCGCGCTGTAGTGCGTCTCCGAGTAGCGCTGGTCCATGAGCGCGAGGGCCTCGGGCACCCAGACCGTCGTGGACTCGGTGATCGCGAGCCGGAGCCTCGGGTGACGCTCGAAGACACCGCCCCAGATGAGGAACCAGAGCGGCCGCACCGCCCACCACACCACCTCGGTGATGTAGATGCCCATCATCCCGAGATGGTCGCCGTAGTCCTCCATCGGCGCCGCGCCCGAGTGAAGGTGGATGACGACGCCGAGGTCCGCGCAGGCGGCCCAGATCGGCTCGTACTTCGGGTGATGGTAGGCGTCGTGACGGCCCCACATCGACGGGATCAGGATGCCGCGGAGCCCGTGTTCGCGGACCCAGTGGATCTCGCGCACCGCCTCGTCGACGTCCCAGCAGATGGGCGCGAGCGCGACGCCCGCGCGCCGCTCGGGCGCCATCGCGCAGAACTCGGCGAGCCAGCGGTTGTGGGCGCGCGCCCCCTCCCACTGCAGCTCCGGGACGATGCGCGAGTCGGTCGGGAGCGAGAGGCCGGCCCCGAAGGGCGGCA
>Ga0111539_10010939_pt1 | contig 11422 bp, 10 predicted proteins | sample RhiMethybrSRZTD1_FD_79667 | JGI IMG/M metagenome (GOLD analysis project Ga0111539, IMG submission 79667) | Populus rhizosphere microbial communities from Tennessee, USA - Rhizosphere MetaG P. TD hybrid SRZTD1 (version 2) (version 2) | ecosystem: Host-associated > Plants > Roots > Rhizosphere >...
CCGATTAATGCAACACCATAACCACCCATACAATCAATGTATTCATTTCCAGATACATCCCAAACGAGAGCTCCTTTTCCTCTTGAGATATTGATTGGAAATCTCTGATAAAGATTTCCAAGATGATTGTCTTCACTCACTTTGTTATCACCGTACAATTAGTATGAACTATAGCAGAAGAGATTGGATTTTCAACGTCGCCTGAAGCTATAATTGCTTCCTTAACACCCATATCTAAAGATTCTATACATGCCATTACTTTTTTCTCCATTCCATGACCAATGTTTGGTAAAGATTCCTTTGCTTTATCATATGTTATTTCTTTTACCAGCTCATCATTTAGAATTAAACCCTTAACATTCGTAATAAAAATTACCTTATCTGCCGATAATCCGCCTGCAATATAGGCAGCAGCTCTATCTCCATCGACATTTAAAAATTCAGTTTCTTCGCTTAAAGCTATTGGAGAAACAACGGGTACAAAATTACCTTCTATTAAATTTCTAATTAATAGTGTATTGATCTTGTTTATTTTTCCTGTATAACCACCATCAATTATCATTTTTCTACCTTTATCACTAACAACTAGAAGCTTTTTCTTTCTTAAGGCTTCGATTGTAGATCCATCAATTCCCGATATTCCTGCTGCACTTATCCCGTTACTTAAAAGCAATCTGACGATAGTTTTATTTATTTTTCCAGACATAACCATGGTATATATTTCTGCAGTTTCCTTGTCAGTATATCTACTTTTTACACCTCCAGGGGAAACAATAAATTTTTGTTCTTTGCCCAATTTATTACCAATAATAGTGACATCCTTACCTCCCCCATGAACAAGAACAACCTTATCTTGTTTTAATATATTTTTAAGGTCTGAAATAGTCGATGAATGTAATCCATCTACTATGCTACCACCAATTTTAATTACAATCATACCGGTGTTAATGGAGTTAATTTTAATCCATCCATTTCATCGAAACCAAACATTACATTCATATTTTGTATTGCTGAACCTGCTGCACCTTTCATGAGATTATCAGAAGCTGAGAGTGCAACAACTCTATTGTTATCCTCATCAATATCAAAACCAATATCACAGAAATTGGAGCCAATTAAGAATTTTGGGTCTGGAAATTTATACAATCCCTTTTTATCTTTGATAAATCTTATAAATGGTTCATTTTTGTAAGATTGTCTATAGAGTTTCCATAGATCTAATTCACCAATTGTTTTATTCAAAAAAGTATGATTAGTTGTAAGAATACCCCTAACAAGATTGACAGCATGAGGGCTCATACTAACTTTTATATTCTTTTTAGATAATCCGCTAAGTTCTTGAATTATTTCGCCCGTATGTCTATGTTTGGCTGGTTTATAAGGTCTGATAACCCCATATCTCATAGCATGATGTGTCCCTGCATTTGCTTGAGCACCTGCACCAGAAGAACCAATTTTACTATCTACAACTATATGATCTGTATCAATAAGATCATTATCAATAAGTGGTTTTAGTGCTAGTAAGGAAGTCACTGCCATACATCCTGGACATGATACTAATTTGGCTTTTTTAATCTCTTCACGATGAAGTTCTGGAACTCCATAGACTGATTTTGAAAGTAAATCTGGAAAAGGATGTTCCCAACCATACCATTTTATATAATCTTGAGGATTGTGCAATCGGAAGTCTGCAGAAAGATCTATTATTTTAATATCTCGTTCATATAATTTTTTAACAATTTTATTCGCATTTCCATGCGGAACAGAAACAAATACTAGATCAGATGAATCTGCAATTTTATCAAGATCCATTGATGAAAAGGTAAGGTCTATGAATCCTTTTAAACTCGGATGAAGTCTATGGACATATTCTCCAACATGTTGTCTAGATGTAACCACATTAACCGTTACTTTGGGATGAGTTACCAATAATCTAAGTAATTCTCCACCTACGTATCCCGACGCACCTATAACTCCTACTTTCATTGTTATGAACTATAGATCAGAATATTACTGCATCTTATGAATTTTTTTATCATTTAAAGTAAAGACAAATATTAATTGAATTTCTATTTTTTAAAAACTTTTAAAACATACTCAATCATAGAATTTGCTATATCTACTTGAGATACTTGAGATGCTCCTCTAAATTCAACATTACTATTAATCTCATGTATAACGAATCCTTTATTTTCATCTTCCATAACATCTACTCCGAGAATACCCCCTCCTACTGCATTGGATGCCTTAATTACAATATCTTCTAATTCTTTTGTAATTGGTGCAAGTCCTGTATGACCCCCCCTAGCAACGTTTGTTCTCCATTCATTTATAGCAGAATATCGATATACTGCGGTAATAATTTGATCTCCAGTAACAATACATCTAATATCCCTAGGTGGTCTATTTATCATTTCTTGGACGTAATAGATCCTAGAAAATGCGGAATCATTTTCCTCTCTCATTTCCATGATAATATTTACCATTTCTTCATTTCGAATAGGAAAAACTCCTCTCCCCCAAGAACCAACAAGTGGTTTTAAAACTAAAGGGAATCCAAGTTTATTTGTCAATTCTTTAAAAGATTCAGCGCTAAAAGTGAAATATGTTTTTGGAGAAGGAATTTCAGATTTTGCCAAAATGAGAGATGTTCTTAATTTATTGCCACAGATCTCATTTACATCATAATTGTTTATTACCTTATGCCTCAAAAATTCAAGGCAAAATGTGATATACAGACCTCGATAATGACTTAAACATCGTTGAAGAAAAATATCACCTTTAATAGGATTATTTTGATTTATTTCTGTACTAAAAGAAATAGGTTTAGCATCTATTAAATGAGTAGTTATTCCTCTATTGGTAGCCTTATCGTATAGTTCTTTTTCCTCGAATCGTAGTTTATCATAAATTATAGAAAGTTCCATATTTTCTCAAACTTATTCTCCCCAATCTTCTCCTACGGACTCTGCTGGTTTCATGTCTACTTTACCTTCAGAATTAGAAGTTATTTCGAATTCGGCCCCACAGTCTGGACAGGAAACAATCTCACCCACGACTACATCTTCTAGAATATTTAATTCTCCTCCACAGTCTTTGCATTCACTCTTCATTCTATTGTTCATCTCCTTTATTCTCTTTTTTATTTAAATTAATTGCTATAGAATTTGCTGTAATAGATTGTAATCCCCATAATTCAACAAAACCTTTTCCTAGTTGCTGATCAAAAATAGAGTCAGAACTATACGTTGCCAAGTCATTCTTATATAAAGAAAATTTAGATTCTCTTCCTACTATTCGTATGGAACCATTTTGCATTCGCATTTTTACTTTTCCTGTAACTCTGTTTTGTGTTGCATCTATAAACTTATCCAAATCGTTAAGCAATGGATCCTGCCAAAGGCCAGAATAAGTCATCCAACTCCACTGCTGATCCACAATATGTTTGAACCTCAATTCGTGAGAGGTTAATACCATTTTCTCAAGATCTTGATGAGCTTGAATTAATACAATTGCTGCAGGACATTCATAAACTTCTCTAGACTTTATACCTATAATTCTATCTTCTATATGATCAACAATTCCTACACCGTATGATCCTGCTTTAAAATTAATATAATTTATCAGATCTATAAGATTCATCATTTTGCCATCAGCTATTATAGGTAAACCTTTTTCATATTCTATTTCCATATAACCAACGTCAGAATTCTTAAATTTGATAAATTTGAAACAACTTTCTGGTGGTTCAACAAAAGGATTTTCGAGATCTCCACCTTCTATTGACCGTCCCCATATATTCATATCAATACTATATGTCTTGACTTCAGTAGAGATGGGAATGTTATGTTCTTTTGCAAATTGAATTTCTATATCTCTTGTTAGATTCATGTCTCTAATTGGTGCAATTATTCTTAAATTTGGATTAAGTGATTTGATGGTAATATCGAATCTGACTTGATCATTTCCTTTACCTGTAGACCCGTGAGCTATTGTTTTGGCATTTTCTTTATTTGATATCTCAACTACTTTCTTTGCTATAAGAGGCCGTGCTAACGCAGTTCCCAAAGGATATTGGTTTTCATACAAGCCATTGGCTTTTATAGAACGAGAAATATACTCATTTACGAATTCTTCTTTAGCATCTATGTAGTAATGCTGAACAGCTCCTATTTCTTTAGATCTATTTTCGATTTCTTTGAAATCATCATTTTGGCCACAATCTACTGTTACAGTAATAACATCAAGATTATGTAAAAGCTGTAAATATTTAATACATACCGATGTATCCAAACCTCCTGAATAGGCTAAAATGCATTTTTCTTTAACCATCGTTAGCCGATGCGAATATAGTTATTATATTTATATTTTTGGATTCCTTTAATCAGTAAATTTAGTTATTTATTAAATTTTATAAAAAAAAATTATAATAAAAAATGATAAATGCTATTTTATTAATTATATAATTGAAAAATTTGTATAAAAGATACACCATCGATGAAATAAAAAATAAAGTCATTGAAACATTGGGTAACCATGAAGAAGGAATGTCTAGTATGGAATTGGCTGATGCCATTCATGTTAATAGAATGACAATAACAAAATATCTTAACGTTCTATCTGCAATCGGTTTAATAAAAAAGAAAAAAATTGGTTCAATTAATATATGGACAAGAGAATCCGGTGTAGACGATATAGATTTTCCTTTGAATTATATCCATATACAACAGAAATTTTTAACTGCATTGCTTGGATATAATAAAAGAGAATCAAGTAAAATTTTACTTAATACTATTTATTCAGAAAGTGAAATTTTAAAAGTTTTAAAAGAAATAATAATTCCCTCATTAAATACTATCAATGAAATTTATAACAGAGGTAGATTAGGTAAAACAGAGCTTATTTATTTGAATAACTTATTATTTGACCTTTTAATTGTAATTGAAATATATTATAAAAATATTGAGCATAACAAAAATATTCACACTATTTTTATTGCTGGAAACGAAGATCAGATATTATATTCAAAGATATTATCATTAGTCTCTGAAGTTTCAAATTGTGATACTATATATCTTGGAAATATAGGGCAACATATAGACCCTTTTTTTGATATTGATTTACAAAGATACATAACTAAATTTTGGTCTCATAAGAAAGGGACAAAAATTATTTTTTTATGTTGCTCAGATGAAAGCTCTCTGAAATTTTTATTTAGTACTGCTGATTATATAAAAAGAAAAATGACCGAGATTATAAAAATAGTGTTATTTGTTAATCCAGAAATATTAACTTTGACAAAGGATTTGAAATTTGATTTCATTGCATCAGATCTCACTTCATTAATTATATGGTTGGAAGAATTGATTAAACAAATTAGGATGAAATTTTAATCTATTTCTTCAAAATAATGTATAATAAATAATATCATATCTTATATTTATTACAAAGTTTATTCAAAAAATTTAATCCTTGCCGGATTTCAACTTTATAATTTCTATCTACTATAGGTTCCAAACCAATGTAATTATTATACTGTATCTTCCTTAATGTTTTTAATATTGAATTAAAATTAATATGTCCTAATCCTGGCATTTTTCTGTTGCTATCTGCAAAATGAATATGTTTTAAAAAATCTTTTGATTTTATGATACTATCAGAAAAATCCATTTCCTCAATATTCATATGATAAGTATCCAATAAAATTGAAAAATAGTCATTATTAAGATTAGATGTAACAAACATTGCATCTGAAGTATTACAACAAAAGGGAGTAGAATACCTATTTAATGGTTCTAATAAAAGATATACTCCAAAATCCTTTGAAAAACGAGTAAGTTCTGATAATATATTTACGGATTTTTTGAGTAATTTCTTTTTTTCTTTATTGGGAATCATTTCATGGTTCCAATCTTTTTTTAGATGATAATCTGATAATAGGCAAATATTAAAAATTGAACCCCCAAAAAAATTACAAATTTTTATACATTCTTTAACATAATTTTTTGAATAAGATAGAATATGTGGATCGGAGGTAAGGAGAATCGGGCTTATCATTCCTTTTGAGCTGGTCCATTTACCAGTTACACCAAGAATAGAAACACTAAAAGTATTAAAAAGTTCAATTTTTTTTTTTGAATTAAAATTTGAAGGATCACCAGAAAGTTCAATATTGTTTATACCTAATTCTACTAAACTTTTAATTGTATTTTCTAATGATTCTATTTTTGTAAATGAATCAATAGTTATTGAAAATTTAACCAATTAAATCACTATATAACTATAGTTATAGTATATTCATAAGATATTTTCCTATTTGAACAACATCTACTGAATTCGACTCATCTTTTGGCAGGTTTGATCGAATATTTGATGCATAAAGCGAAAAGCCTTCTTGTGTTGTTCTATTAATTGGTCTTCCATGTGATCCCTTGAGTAAGCCTGTATCAAAAGGAATGGACCTCTTTTTAGTGTCAAGAAATAAGTCCAACGGATCATAGCCTGGTTTCCTGTGTATATCTACCATTCTAGTAAAAGAAGGTGCCATATTTTCATCATACCACCAGTAATAACTAAACCATTTATCACGATTAGCGACTACTAGAATATCGCCTGCTCGTTCATGATCAATCTTGAAAGATTTCTTTTCTTTTTCTGTTATTATAATATCTATATCAGAGATATTTTTTAAAATATTTACAATTTTTTCTTTTTCTAGAGGAGATTTTATATAAATATTTGCTATTTGATGATCTACTACTGCAAATGCTTTACTAAATTCAAAATCGACATATTCTTTTTCTCCAATTTTTCTCACATTCAAAAGTCCATGATTTCTTAAAATGATATTTATAGGAATTGCACCGTTAACATCATTAAAAGAATATTCTGAAAAAATAATAAATTGTGTATTTTCATAAATTTTACTTTTTTTTGTTGAATGGATTATTTTTTCTACAATACTGTCTGCTAAAACCAAATCATCAGAAACCTGGTGACTATTTTTTCCAAAACGCTGACCAGAATAATCTATATGTGGAATATAAGTAAACATAAAATTTGGTTTACTGTTTTCTATAGTATATTGAGCCGCTTTTGTTATCCATTCACTTGATAGGCTAGAAGCAAATGGGCCCCAATATGAAGAAAGATCAAATTCTCCAATTTGTTCCACTATTTGTTCATAATAACCTACTGGTTTAGAATAACACCACATTTTCATTTCATTTTCTAAATGTAGTGGCCTTGGAGTTATAATGATATCTGAATTTGCATATAAAGTATTTTGCCAAAAGAGTACAGCAGTTTTAAAATTATTATTCTTATTTTTTATGAAATCCCAAATTCGTGGTACTTGGACTAAACTATTATATTGTTCCCAAAATGATACATTATAAGTCTGTCGATCCATAAAACCATTTGAAATTATACCATGCCGGTTGGGATATTCTCCAGACAAAAAGCTTGTTTGTACTGTAGATGTAACTGCTGGGAAAACAGGTTTCATTTTAGAAGATTCACCTTTTTCAGTTAATGTAGAAATAGTTGGCAGTAAACCCGAAGTAAGATGTTTTTCTTCTAAACCAACAATATCAATAACAATAACATGTTTAATCATATACAGCTTTAAACAATGAGTAATTTAAATAATATGTTAAATATAGTTTATCAGTTCAAAGGTTTAGTGTCTTTAAAATATTGAAAGATCTATTCAACTCATATACACCTTTTTTGATAAAAAAAAGATAGGAGTTATTAATATCAATACTAAAATAATACTATAATAAACTCCTAATATATCCGTTATAAAAATACTATCTAGAATAACTATCAGAGTTATTAACTGCGATACAGATTTTAGAATAGAGATATTTTTTTTAAATAACATTATATGAGAATAAATTATAATACAAGAAAATATTATTAATGGAATTAAGGCATCATAGTTAAATGTACCCCAAATTATAAAAATACCTATGGAAAATATTAGGAAATATATAATTAAGAATGGAAAAATACTCCATAGACTAAGAAAATAGTCTTTAATTTCATTTTTACTTAAAATAGTAATTGCACTTACATATAAAAATTCGGATAATAATGGAATAAAAAAACGAATATCAAATATACTTCCCTCTATGAGAAATATGGATTGACTACCTCCTAAAACAACATTTAAGCTTCTTATAACTCCCATATTAATTGGTCCAAAAATTGTATTTTTTAAAAATCTGTTATATAAAAAAATTAAAGTGACCATAATTAGTGTAATTAAAAATGTATGCCATCCTAAAATAACAGAGATAGTTAGAGAGTAGAAGAAAGAAATAACTATTATAATTAAAGCATTTTTTTTTGATACTTTATTAGATGGTAAAGGACGCAAAGGTCTTTCCTTCTTGTCTATTTTTATATCAAAATAATCATTTGATACCATGCCACCAATATATAAAGAAGCAGAGATTGAAATTAATATAAACACATCAAAATAATCTAAATGGTGTATGCTAGTGAAGAAAATATACCCCAAAAGAATATTAGAAATAGTAGTAAGAACATTAGGAATACGAACTAATATAAAATAATTTATTATAGCAGATGACATATGTTTAATTAATTCCCATTAATTGCAACAATAAGATAAAACGACATAGTGTAAAAACTTTGCACAATTCAACAATAAAATCCTATTTATTTATTTATTTATTTATTAAATCTTAAATTTCATTTATAAATACATGAGATGAAGAAATTACAAACTAATTAGATGATCTTCTCTTGTTTCGCAATGGATATTTACAACATGGACACCGATTTCCATCACATTTTATATAAATAGCACATTCTGTACATCGCTTAAAATTTTGAGCATATAAAGAATATTTGCCTCCTTTTTTGCTTCCCAATCTAGTACAATATCCTTTACAGCTCAAATTTACTAAATATAGTGAAGATTGAATTAATTATTTTGTATGTTTACATTGCAATCTTTTGTATTATTATATTGATTATTACAATTTGAGCTTAAGTAACAAAGGTAATGATTAACGAAAAAGAAATTTGTCAAAATGAATGAGAATTGCTATCTTATTTTCCTTATTTTTTAACAATAAATACTAAACAATTTCATTAAGTAATTACTTTGAGGAATATATAAAATTAATAAAGATATTTCTATAGTAATAGATAGGAAGTATTTAGATTATCATCCTATTTATAATTCAAAATATTTAAGTAGGTGGAAATAAGTTATACTATGAAAATTCAGGCATATGCAGCTCATCAAAGAGCCGGAAAACTTGAACCATTTGAATACGATCTTGGACCTTTAAAATCTGATGAAATAGAAGTTGATGTTGAATATTGTAGTATATGTCACAGCGATTTGCATATGCTTGATAATGAATGGGGGATAACACAATATCCGTTTGTGCCAGGGCACGAAATTATTGGAAGAATATCTGCAATCGGTAATATGGTAGAACATTTACAAATTGGTCAATATGTAGGAGTAGGCTGGCGTGCTCGCTCATGCTTAATTTGTGACCAATGTACTAGTGGACATCACAATCTCTGTTTAAAAGCCGAGGATGTAATTGTTGGGAGATATGGTGGTTTTGCTAATAAAGTAAGATGTCAAGCTGTATGGGCTTTTCCCCTATCTACAAAGATAGATATTAAAACTGCAGGTCCATTATTTTGCGGAGGAATAACAGTATTCAATCCAATTGTTCAAAATAATATAAAACCACCAAATCATGTAGCAGTAGTGGGGATCGGTGGCTTAGGACACTTGGCGATTAAATTTCTCAAGGCTTGGGGTTGTGAAGTTACAGCTTTTTCATCCAATCCAGAAAAAGAGAATGAGGTAAAACAGTTTGGAGCTCATTATTTCTTGAATTCAAAGGATCCTGAGTCTTTAAAATCTTCAATAAATAGGTTTGATATGATATTAGTAACTACAAATGTTGAACTTGATTGGAATTCATATCTTAACACACTTCGGCCAGGTGGTAAACTCCATATTGTAGGAGCAATACCGTCATTGAAGGTAGACGTATTTCCCTTAATCTCTGGTGAAAAATCGATCGGTGGCTCACCCATTGGTAGTCCATCAACAATTACTACAATGCTAGATTTTTGCAGTCGTCATGGCATTACACCTGTTACAGAGGAATTTCCACTATCTCGTGTTAATGAAGCGTTAGCCCATTTAAAGGCTGGAAAAGCCCGATACCGTATTGTATTAAGAAATGATTTAAAATAATTTCAATGGAGGAGGTGGGATTGGAAGCCTCGGTTCGAATCCTCTTTTTTTGAGAATTCATAATTCATTCTAGTAGTTACTAAGAAATAACTTTTACTTTTTGTTATTATTAAGTTCATTAAGAAATTAAGAATTTTGGAATCACATTAATATTCATGATATTGTATTAGATCAACAGAATTAAAAAATCTTTCAAATAGCCCGGTCCTGCTTTCATATTTTTTGTCATCGGTTTGGTATGTACTATAATGGCTATCGCCATATTTGTCATATTGAGCCATTATTGTGGTATTTGAAAAACTGTTGTTGTTGTTGAGAAATGGCATTAGCACTAACATTACTAATGAACTTGCCAAAAGTCTAAAATTATAAACTGATCTTGTATACAATTTTTAAACAGTTAATATATAATTGAAATGCTTATGAAGGCTTGCTAATAGAGTATTACTAAATTAGATTAGGGAATTAAATAAGTGATTGATTGTTCATTGTGCTTTTCCGTTGCTAATTTTTATTAGTGAACAATACTGAAAATTAAGAGTGCTGATTGAAGTTCATTTTCTATAACATTTAGTATTTGTTACTTTCATTAATAGCTTGATCTCGGATTCGGTCGTTTTGAGGTTATTTTGACCTAAATTTTTCCTTTCTGATCAAGTTAGCTCATTATTCCATAATAAGAAATAATTGCAAAAAATAAGGATATTAACTGAATCTGATGTTCTTTTAAGTTACTAGAATATTGTTTAATATTTGATTTAGCTATCTACATAAATCAATTCGATAATAATAATATGGGAAATAAAATTACAAAAATATCATATTTAGTTTTTGTTACAGATTTAGATAGAAAATAAAATAAAAAATTGGTTTGGTTTAATTCAGTTATGACTCATTTATGGAAGTAGATCTAACCATTGTTTCTTAACTTTTCGATCTTTTCTGATGCAGATAAATCTCCTGTTTCCTGAGCTATTGTAGGTGGAGAAGAGAAAAAAGCTGCGATCCAACCCTACTAATATATAATTTTTAACAGTACATGTTCTTTCTTCTCCTGCTGCTTATATTATAGTACTACACTCATCTTCATATTCAAGACAAATCGAAACCTACTCGTATGTAATTTTTAACAGTACAGGTTCTTGATTCTCCTGC
>Ga0111539_10010940_pt1 | contig 11419 bp, 8 predicted proteins | sample RhiMethybrSRZTD1_FD_79667 | JGI IMG/M metagenome (GOLD analysis project Ga0111539, IMG submission 79667) | Populus rhizosphere microbial communities from Tennessee, USA - Rhizosphere MetaG P. TD hybrid SRZTD1 (version 2) (version 2) | ecosystem: Host-associated > Plants > Roots > Rhizosphere >...
CGGCGGCAACGGCCGCACAACCTGCCCCGTTGCCGCCGGGGTATGCCGGCGCCGATACCTGCGCCATCTGTCATGCTGACTACGCGACGAATCTCGAGCGCACGCGACACGGGCAGACGGCGGATCCCCGATCGCCGGCCGCCGCGCATGGCTGCGAGACCTGTCACGGTCCGGGCCAGGCGCATGTCGACGACGAATCCAAGGGACACATCAAGCGATTCACCGGTGTCGCGCCAGCCGACGTCAACGAGACGTGCCTCAGCTGCCACAACCGCAGCAACCACGCGGGCTGGGAAGGCAGCGTGCACGAAGCCCGGAATCTCGCGTGCACGACGTGTCATAGCGTCCACAATCCGCAGTCGCCGCAGCATCAACTCGCCAAGGCCACCGAAACGCAGCTGTGCGCCACCTGTCATCGCCTGCAGGTCGTGAAAACCGAGCGGGCGGTCGCGCACATGCCGGTTCGCGAAGGCAAGATGACGTGCTCGTCGTGCCACAACCCGCACGGGTCGATCAGCAACGTCAAAAACCTGAAGGTCGGCAGCTCTGTGAACGAGACCTGCACGAGCTGTCATGCCGAGATGCGAGGGCCGATGCTGTTCGAGCACACACCGGTGCGCGAGAACTGCACCACCTGCCACGATCCGCACGGCTCGTCGAACGATCGCATGCTGAACGTGCGTCTGCCGTTCCTGTGTCAGCGCTGTCATGTCGCCACGAGGCATCCCTCGTCCGTGTATGACAACGCCGCGATTACGACGAACAAGAGCAATCGCATGTTCGGCCGGTCGTGCGTGAACTGCCACGCGAACATTCACGGCTCCAACCACCCGTCGGGCCAGTTCTTCATGCGCTAGACGAGCGGACATATGCGACGACTGCTCTTCGCGAGCCTGTGCGGTGTGATGATTGTGGCTGGCGCTACGCGCGCACATGCCCAGGCCACCGGCGCGCAAGCGCCGGCCACCGGTGCGCAAGCACCGGCCACCGGCGCACCGGCGCAGCCGGCACCAGCCCCGCAACCAAACGCGCTGACCGGACCGCTGGCGGATGACTCGACGAGCCTGTTCGCGCCACGCTGGAACATGTTTCAGCTCTCCGGCCGCGTCGCCAGCGTCGAAGGCGACCCGGCGCGCTGGCAGCGATACGAAGATCTGGGCGACGGCCTCCTGTTCACCACCGGACGCCTGCTGCGCGAGCGGCCCGAATGGGCCGCCTCGCTCACCGCTGACAACGTCGGATGGCGCGACCAGCGATATTCCGGAAGCTACGAACGGATCGGCCGCCTCACGGTGAGTGGACTGTGGGATCAAATCCCGCAGTTCTACAGCGTGGACACGCGAACGCCGTTCACCTCAGCTGGCGAGGGCGTCCTCGTACTGGACGATAGCGCTCAACGCGCGGCGAACCTGAACGCCTATCCGCCGATTGCGCCCCAATTCGACCTGCGCGAGCAGCGGAACATCGGCACGTTCGGTGTCAGCGCGACGCCCTCGACGCGTGTCGACGTCACGGGCCACTTCACGACCACGAAGCACTCGGGTGAGCTGCCGTGGGGCGCGGATTTCGGCTTCGGCAACGACAACGAAGTCGCGCTGCCGTACAAGTCGCGCACCAACGACGTCGAGCTGGGCGCGCAGTGGACGAACCCGCGGGCGATGATTCGCGGTGCCTACAACGGATCGTGGTTCCACAACATCGATGACACGCTGGTCTGGGACAACCCGCTGGTGCTGGACGACAGCACGACCGCGCCCGGACGCGGCCGGACCGCGCTGTGGCCGTCCAACTCGCTGCAGACGATGAGCACGGCCGGATACGTGAAGCTGGCCAGGAAAACGCAGCTCACCGGTTCGCTGGCGTACGGATGGTGGAACAACGACGAGCCGTTGCTGCCGTTCACCATCAACAGTGCACTGCCCCAGCTGTCGCTGCCGCGCACCACCGCCGAAGCCACCGCCCACACGATCGCGACGAACGTGAACTTTGTCTCGCGTCCGCAGAACGACTGGCGCTTCAGCGCCCGGTTCCGCCGCTACGACTACAACAACGAGACGCCCGAGACACCGATCCCGCAATTCATCAACTACGACACGTCGGTCGCCACGAGCACGACCGGCGGCCCCGAACTGTACGCGCACGATCGCAACACGTTCGACGCCGACGCCACGTGGACCGGCCTCGGACCGCTGGCGCTCACGGTCGGCTACACCAACAACCACAACGGCTACGACTTCCGCATCTTCCAGTCCACCAACGAAAACGTGCTCCAGCTCAAAGCCGACCTCATCGGCTCACAGTGGGCGACTTTCCGGGCGCACTACGAGTACGGGAGCCGCAGCGGATCCGGGCTCGATGAAGCGTCGTTGGAGCAGATCGGCGAGCAGCCGCAGTTGCGTCACTACGATCTCGCGGATCGCACGCGCAATCGCTTCGTCGGTCAATTGGACATCGTCCCGACCGAGGCGCTCACGTTCAGTCTGAGCGGGAGTGTCGGCACCGACAACTTCGACGATAGCTACTTCGGCCTACAGGAGGCCACATTCCGCAACGTCTCGGTGGGGGTCGATTATCAGTTCCCGCGCGGCCTGGTCTTTGGCACCACGTACAACTACGAACGCTATTCAGGCCTGCAGCGATCGCGATCGGCGAGTCCGGGTGAGCAGGAAGTTGACCCGAACCGGGACTGGACCGCTGATTCACTGGAAACGGTGCACTACGTGTCAGTCTTTCTGCAGCCGCCCCGCATCGGCCGTAATACCGAGGCCCGATTCTCCTACGACTACTCGTACGCGCGCGGCAATTTCGTGTACGCCGTCGGTCCGGCTCTGCCCCCGCCGTCGCAGCTGCCGCAGACCTTCAACAAGCTGCAGGACCTTCGGCTGGATGTCCGTCATCGCCTGAACGGGCGGCTGGCCGCGACGGTGTCGTACGTGTACGAGCCGTATCGGATCTTCGACTTCGCGTTCGACCCGAGCGTCATCAACAGCATCGTGCAACCCAGCTCGCTCGTGCTCGGCTACACCTACCGCCCGTACACCACGCACTCGGCAGTCTTCGGAATTTTGTACTACTGGTAAGCGGCCGCCTGAATGCGGCCCCGCCTTATTGCGAGGCCGGCTGATCGACCTGCACGTGGCAGTACTCGCAGTCTGCGCTGATGCTGGTCCCGTCGGATGCTGTGTGACCGCCGTCGTGACAGCGGAAGCACCCGTTCGACGTCACATGTCCGATGTTGTCCGGATAGACGCCGAAGGTCACTTTCATCGGCGGGAACACGTTGTGTCGGTAGACATTCTGCAGGCTGGCAATCGAACGGGCGAGCTCACCCTCATCGAACGCACCGCGGCCGGTGTAGAAGGCGCGCAGTCCCTTGGCGATTTCCGGAAGGGCCTGCTCCTGTGACGGGTATTCCGCCTTCACAAGCCGCACGCTCTCTCGCCGGACGAATGGCAGACGCCGGCTGATACCACCGGACGCCAGCGCCGCATCAACGGCTTGCTCCGCGGATGGCGCGATCCGGTGCGCCGCCACGTTGTGGCAGTCGATGCAGTCCATCACGCGTCGCTGCCCGCTCCCGATCTGCTGGTCGGTCGTCCCATCCGTTTTGTATTCCTTGACGCGCCCGCTCTTGTCGGTCGATCGCACGTATGGGATCGTCTGCCGCTCGACGTCCGTGTAGACGAACTCGATCGTGACATCCGGATTCGCGTGCCAGTGGATGGCCCGCCCAGTCGATGTCGGCCGGCCCGGTCCACCGACCAGCATCCGAAGACCTGTCACCGTCTCGCTGTTCGCTTCGTCGTCGGCGAACTCGCGCTTGACGCGCAGCACTTCACCGGAATCGTGACCGGGCCAATGGCAGTGTCCGCACGTCTCGAGCGCAGGACGCATGTCGGCGACAGCCGGAATCGGCTTGGGGATTTGATTCGTGACGACGTGATAGAGCTGGCGAAGGCCGGCCAGCTTGTAGTGAACCAGCGCGGCCGCCCCTTCGCCGACGTGACACTCTGTGCAGGCGACCTGCGCATGCGGCGTGGCCTGCCACGCGGTGAACTGCGGATGCATCGGCAGGTGACACGTCTGCCCGCAGAACATCGGTGACTCCATGGCCCGCATGCCGCCGAATGCAGCGACGGAGATGATCGCAAAGTTGGCGACGGTGAGCACCGTGATTGCCAGCGCGACACGCCTGGTTTCGGGGATCCGGAGATCGAACACCGGCCAGTCGTACGCGATAGTCGGGTTGCGTCGCCGTCTTCGCGCGTCCAGCCAGTGGCCCAGCGGGATGAGCAGCAGCCCCAATACAAAAAAGGCCGGAATCACGACGTAGACGATCAGTCCGCCGTACGGATTCCGGATGAGGCCCAGCAGTTCAGCCGCGATGGCGGCGATGAAGAACACCGCGCTCACCGTGGTCAGCAGCACGCCGGCGATGACGACGGGGTGGCTGGCAAACGTTGAGCGCCTCGACATCTGACCTCGCTACTTGACGCTCTGCATGTAGGCGACCAGGGCATCGACGTCGGCCGGTGTCAGCTTCGCGTTCTTCGGCATCGGCGGCTTCTTCTGCGAGTTGGCCTTCTTCGCGGCCGCCACGGAATCGGCTATCCACGCCCGGATGTCGTCAGCCGACAGCTTCGCGCCAACGCCGTCCAGCGGATTCGTCTTGCTGCCCTTGCCGGCGATCGAGTGGCAGACGGCGCACTTCTGGGCGTTGTACGCAGCCTCGCCTTTCTTGATCAGCGCCGGGTCCTGTGCACCGGCATCCGTGGCTAGGGCGGCGACGACAAACGCGACTCCGGCGAACAGCGGTCCTGTGGTCCTCGAGCGGCTCATGTGCTTTCCTCCTTCGGCCGCGTCAGTAGCGATCTCATCTGACGCGCGACCTTCGGTCTCATGATTTTACGTTGCTTTCGACAGTTGGGCCCGCGGCAGGATGTAACGCTCCACCGCGTTGGCGAACCCTTCCTCTCCGAACGATGTCGTCACAAAGGTCGCCTGCCGCTGCACGTCAGCGGTCGCATTTCCCATCGCGATGCTGAGCCCGCTTTCCCTGAACATCAGCGTGTCGTTCATCTGGTCGCCGATCGTCGCGATGCGTCGCGGCGACACGTTCAGGTACTGCGCGAGCCGACGGACGATGGCGCCTTTATTGGCATCGGGATGCGTGACGTCGAGATAGTACGGTTGCGATCGCGCGGCGCTCACGCGCGTGCCGAACTCCGCCTGGATACTCGCCTCGCAGCGAGCCACAGCGTCGAGATCCGTGCTCGTGCCGACGATCTTGATCACCTCATGGAACGTCGCGTCGTAGTTGGGCACGACCACTGGCGGAAACTGAACGGTCGACGTCTCACGATCGACTCGCGTCCCATGAAGATCGGTCACGTACCATTCCGTCGGGGTGTAGACCCAGGCATCCAGTCCGTGTGCCCGAATGGAATCGATCACCTGCGACGGGATCTCCACGGGCAGAGGCTTCTCATCGATGACGGACAGGTCTGGACGGACGATCACCCCGCCATTGAACGCCGCCATGGCGATGGTGAGTTCGAGGGGTTCCACGAACATGCGCAGCCCGCGGGGAGGGCGGCCGCTCGTGACGCAGAAGACGACTCCGCGTTCGCGCAGACGTTTGACGGCCCCAATGGCCCGTGCGGTCAGCACCTTCTCCCTGGTGATCAGTGTGCCGTCGACATCCGCGAGCAGCGCCGCGATCGGTTCATCCGGCTCTGCTGAAGGATCCTTCACCATGGCGTTCACCCGTACCTCTGTCTTGTCGTCAGCCGGGAACGCAAGGGCGATACCACGTGGCCGCTGTCGGGTTGAGCCGCAACTTTATTAACGAGCAGAGTTCTTGCAATTCGCGGCGTTCAAGGCCACAGCCCGCGATGACATCACGCGATCGACGGGCGTGTGGAACCACCTTGAGCGCTCCAGTCATGCGGTGACCTCCGTCACCTCGGAGGACCTCCGTCAGATTGGAGCCCGACAAAAGCTCGTCGTGTGCCGCAGCCTGGCAACCGACGTAGCCGGAGGCACCGATGCCCGTCGCAGATTACGGCCAGTACTGCGAGATGCTCGACCGGGCTCGAAAGGGCCGCTTCGCCTACCCCGCCATTAATGTGACGTCGCTCACGTCGGTCAATGCGGTCCTCAGGGGGCTGGCCGAGAGCGGGAGCGACGGGATCGTGCAAGTCTCCATCGGAGGCGCGGCGTTCGTGTCGGGAAGCGCAGTAAAGGACATGGTGCTCGGGGCGATCACGATCGCTGAGCATGTCCACCTCGTGGCCCACCGATATCCGATCCTCGTCGCACTCCACACTGATCACTGCCAGGCCGACAAGCTGGACAAGTACGTCATACCGCTCGTAGAGGAGACGGAGCGGCGACGGGCGGCGGGCAAACCGAATCTCTTCAACAGCCACATGTTCGACGGCAGCGCGTTGCCGTTGGCGGAAAACCTCGACATCGCGGTCCCGCTGCTCGAACGGTTCCGACGGAGCGACCTGATTCTCGAAATCGAAGCCGGCGTGGTGGGCGGCGAAGAGGACGGCGTGAGCGCCGGCGCATCGGCGAAACTCTACACGACGCCGGAGGACACGCTCGTCGTCGCCGGTCGGCTGAACGCGGTAACCGGTGCACGTTATCTGCTCGCCGCCACCTTCGGCAACGTGCACGGTGTGTACAAACCCGGGCACGTCAAACTCCGGCCCTCGATCCTCAAGGACTGTCAGGATGCCGTCGTCTCGCACTTCGGCGAGGCCGCACGCTTCTACCTGGTCTTTCACGGTGGATCGGGTTCAGAGCTCCGCGATATTCACGAAGCCCTCGACTACGGCGTGGTGAAGATGAACGTCGACACCGACATGCAGTACGCCTTCACTCGCGCCGTCGCCGACCACTGCTTCAAGAACTACGACGCCGTCCTGAAAGTCGACGGAGAGGTCGGCAACAAAAAGGCCTACGACCCGCGCGCCTATCTGGCACTGGGCGAATCCGCGATGGCGGAGCGAGTGAAACAGATGGTGAGAGATCTGCGAGGGACCGGCACGACGTTGGCCACGCGAGTCCCGGTCGCTCACGGTTGAGACACATGCCTGTCGGAAACGCGCGCACCTGCTTCGAAGCGCTTGCGCGCCGCGGCCACGAGCCAAGGCTCGCCGATGTCGTGGGCACCTGGGAGTTCGACATCCAGGACGTCGGAACGTGGACGGTCGCCGTCGATCACGGGGCGCTGAGCGTGACCGACAACACGCGGACACGAACTGCTGACGGTGCCAGGTCGCCGACGACGCGCCTTCGCCTGGGGGAGGACGAATTGGTGCGTCTGGCGCGCGGCGATCGTCACGAGAATCTTTTCACCGGCGTGATTCGTGGCGCGATCGTGATCGAGGGTGAATTGGCATTCGCGCAAAGACTGCAGACGATTCTTCCGCTGCCGGACGAACAGAGTGCGCAGACATGAACGCCGACAGCGTTGCAATCCTCGAGGGCAACACGTTCGTGGTCAGCGATCGAAGAGGTGACATTGAAGCGTCGCCGGCCACCCCCGACGGTCTGTTCGTTGACGACACCCGCTTCCTGTCCCGATGGGTACTGACCGTCGACGGACGGCGGCCGGCGATCCTGTCTTTCGACGATGTCGAGTACTTCGAAGCGCAGTTCTTCCTGGCGCCCGGTTCCGGCACGGTCTATATCGACTCCGCGCTTTCGTTGATGCGGAAGCGAACCGTCGCACGGGGTTTCATCGAGAGCCTCATTCTCGCCAACCATTCGTCGACACCCGTCGACCTCGAGATGCGCATCCAGGCAGATGCGGACTTCGCGGATCTCTTCGAGGTCAAGGACGCGCTGCTCCAGAAAAAGGGCAAGAGCTACCGCCGGATCGAATCCGATCATCTGGTGCTCGGCTACAGGCGGGAGGAGTACGTGCGCGAGACGTGGATCGTCGCGCCCGATGCCAGCATTGATGAGAGCGGCGTCACGTATCGGGTCCGACTCCAACCGCACGGCGAATGGTCCACTCAGCTCGAAGTGCGCGTGGTCAGCAGTTCCGAGGCCGTACGGCGCGGCGCCACGGATCGCCTGGCGACTCGCGAGGAGCGCCAGAAACGCGTCACGCATGCTTTGGCGGAAGCACCTCGGGTCCTGACGGATTGGCCCGACCTGCTTCAGACGTACCAGCGCAGCATCGTCGACCTGGCGGCGCTCCGCTACTTCCCGCTACTGGCGCCCGGCTGGCTGCCCGCCGCCGGCTTGCCGTGGTTCATGGCGGTCTTCGGACGCGACAGTCTCATCACCAGTCTGCAGGCACTGCCGTTCGCGCCGTCGCTGGCGGAGACCACGCTTCGCGTGCTCGCGGCGCGGCAGGGCACCCGCGTCGACGCGTTCCGTGACGAGGAGCCCGGAAAGATTCTCCACGAGTCGCGCATCGGAGAGATGACGGCCTTCGCCGAACGACCGCATTCACCCTACTTCGGCAGCGCCGACGCGACGCCGCTGTTCCTGATACTGCTCGACGAATACGAGCTGTGGACGGGGGACGGCGACCTGGTCCGCCAGCTCGAACAGCCGGCACGCGCGGCCCTCGAGTGGCTCGACGACTACGGCGACCGGATGCGGAATGGCTACATCTCCTACCAACGGCGCAACGAGGAATCCGGTCTCGAGAATCAATGCTGGAAGGACTCGTGGAATTCGATTGCCTTTCGCGATGGCTCGCTCGCCGGAGTGCCGCGGGCGTGCTGCGAGGTCCAGGGCTACGCCTACGACGCCAGGATGCGGTGCGCTCGGCTGGCGCGCACGTTCTGGAAGGACGCGGCATTTGCAGCGCGTCTCGAGGAACGTGCGGGGGACCTCAAGGAGCGGTTCAACCGAGATTTCTGGATGCCCGAGCGTGAGTGCTTCGCGCTCGCGATCGACGGCGAGGGACGCCAGGTCGATTCGATCACGTCGAACATCGGACACCTGCTGTGGAGCGGCATCGTCGACACCGACAAGGCGCCACACGTCGTGCAGCACCTCATGAGCGATCTCCTGTTCTCGGGGTGGGGCGTCCGTACGATGGCCGAGGGCGAAGGCGCTTACAACCCGATCGGCTATCACGTCGGCACGGTCTGGCCGCACGACAATTCGATCATCGCACTCGGTCTCACACGATACGGGTATCGAGACGAGTCGGCCCGCATCGCGTCAGGAATCCTCCAGGCCGCGCGATACTTCAAGCATCGTCTTCCCGAAGCGTTCGCCGGCTATGCGCGGCAGCGCACGCAGTTCCCGGTCGAGTACCCCACCGCCTGCAGTCCGCAAGCCTGGGCCACCGGAGCCCCGCTTCTGTTCATTCGCACGTTGCTCGGGCTCGAGCCGCGCGGTGACCGGCTGACCGTCGATGCGTCACTGCCCCCGGAAATGGAGTGGCTCGAGGTCCGCGGCGTCCGCGGACGCTGGGGCGTCGTCGATGCTGTCGGTCGCCGGTCAACAGTGCCTCCGCATCACGACAAGGCGCGCCCCGCTCCGAAATCCTAGAGCGGCTCCGAAATCGCGGAGTCTTCTACGAGATCTCCCGCTAGAGCTAGAGCACTGCCCGCCACCGGAGGCGACAAAACGTGCTCGCGCGACGCTCGCAGCGCTGGCACCGCGCGTGCACCGACGCGCATGACCTAGAGGGAGAGACTGTGCGCACGATCAATAACCTCACCGGCCAGTCAACCGTTCGGCGCTCTTCCGCGGCCGCGGCGCTGACGCTGGCGGGCATCTTCACGAGCGCGTGCCAGGGCGAGCAGACGAAGGTTGCACCACCGCCTCCGCAGGTGCTCGTCGCGAACATCGAGCGTCGCGATGTGCCCATCGTCATTGAGCTGGTCGGCCAGACCAAAGGTGCGCAGGACGTCGAGATCCGCGCGCGGGTCGAAGGGTTCGTCGACAGCGTCACATTCCAGGAAGGCACGTCCGTCAAAAAGGGACAAGTTCTCTACCGCATCGATCCGAAGCCCTTTGAGGCGACACTCGCCAATGCGAAGGCCGATCTCGCGACGTGGCAGGCGCGATACGTCAAGACTCAGAACGACGTGAAGCGGCTCGAGCCGCTGGCCGCGAAACAGGCCGTCAGTCAGCAGGAACTGGACGATGCCGTGGCGTCGCGAGAGGCCGCGCAGGCCCAGGTGGAAGCGCAGAACGCCACGGTCAGCAAGGCCCAACTCGACCTGGGATACACCGGGGTGGTCGCGCCCATCAACGGACTCGCTGGTACCACCCTGGTCAGGTCCGGGGCTCTTGTCGGCCGCGGAGAAAGCACGCTGCTGACCACGGTGTCTCAGGTCGACCCGATTCTGTTCACCGCCGGCATCAGCGAAGCGGAGTATCTCCGCCTCGCGCGTCGTGCGGAGGAGCTCCGTCGGCAGCGTGGCGGCCAGCCCGTGCCGGTGGAACTCGTGCTCGCCGATGGCAGCGTGCACCCTCATAAAGGCCGGCTCGATGCGATCGAGCGCGCCGTTGATACCACGACGGGAACGCTGTCGCTGCAATTCCGGTTCGCCAACCCCAACGGCCTCATTCGGCCAGGCCAGTACGGGCGCGTGCGCTTCGTCCTCGAAACGAGAAAGGACGCCATGCTCGTACCGCAACGAGCCGTCCAGGAGTTGCAGAGCCTCTATAACGTGACGGTTGTCGGATCCGACAACAAGCTCGCGGTCAAGACCGTGACCGTCGGCCCGCGCGTGGGATCGCTGTGGGTCGTGGAAAAAGGACTCGAGCCAGGAGACCGCGTAGTCGTTGAAGGCGCGCAGCGACTGAAGCCTGGCACCGTCGTCACCACCAAGGACGCGCCACCCGCGGAAGCCGGCAGTGGCAGTGCCGAACCACTCCCCGCCGCACAACCAAAGTAGCCCATGGCTCGATTCTTCATCAACCGCCCCGTCGTCGCGATGGTCCTTTCCATCGTGATGGTGATGCTCGGCCTCGTCGCGATGGCGGGCCTCCCCATCGCGCAGTATCCCGAAGTCGTCCCGCCTATGGTGCAGGTCACCACGACATTCGTCGGCGCCGGCGCGACCGACGTCGAGACCGCCGTGGCGACACCGCTCGAACAGAAGATCAACGGTGTCGAGAACATGATCTACATGAAGTCCACCAACGCCAACGATGGGACGTTGACGTTGAAGGTGTCCTTCGATGTCGGCACCAACCTCGACATGGCGAACGTGCTGACGCAGAACCGTGTGTCGGAGGCGACGCCGCAGCTGCCGCAGTCGGTCAAGAACTACGGCGTCTCGGTCAAGAAGGCGCTCGCCTTTCCGCTGCTGGTGATCTCGATCAAGTCTCCGAACGGCACCTACGACAGCAACTTCCTGTCGAACTACGCGACCATCAACATCAACGACAACATCGCCCGCATCAGGGGCGTCGGCCAGATCAA
>Ga0111539_10010941_pt1 | contig 11419 bp, 9 predicted proteins | sample RhiMethybrSRZTD1_FD_79667 | JGI IMG/M metagenome (GOLD analysis project Ga0111539, IMG submission 79667) | Populus rhizosphere microbial communities from Tennessee, USA - Rhizosphere MetaG P. TD hybrid SRZTD1 (version 2) (version 2) | ecosystem: Host-associated > Plants > Roots > Rhizosphere >...
GGCTTCACCAGAGTCCGCACAGGCTTGCGGCCGGGCGGAAGGTCTGGAATCTTCGAGACCTCGAGCTCGCTGTAGTCGGTGAGCGCCAGCGTTCGCGGGATTGGCGTCGCCGTCATGAGCAGAACGTCGGGCCGCAACCCCTTATCGCGCAGTCTGGCTCGCTGCTCGACACCGAAGCGATGCTGCTCGTCTATGACGACAAACCCCAGCTTGTGGAACGTCACCGCCTCTTGCACGAGGGCGTGCGTTCCAACAACGAGATGAGTCGTGCCCCGCTCGATGTGCGAGGTGATTGTGTGCTTCTGCAGACCGGGTGTGCTTCCCGTCAACAGATCCACACGGAATCGCGACGACGCCAACAACCGTGCGATGTTCGAGTAGTGCTGATTGGCCAGGATCTCCGTCGGCGCCATGAATGCGACCTGCAGGCCGTTTTCCATGGCGACCATTGCCGCCAGCAGCGCGACGATGGTCTTCCCTGCTCCGACATCGCCCTGGAGCAATCGATGCATCGGCGCGGGCAGACGCATGTCGTCGACGATCTCCTTGACGGCCTGCCGCTGTCCGGGGGTGAGCTTGAAAGGCAGCACGCTGGCGGCGGACTGGCGAATCCGGTCATCGACCGTCGGCACCCACGGCTTCGACTCCACGCTGCTCTCATGCCGCCGCCACGCGTGCCCCAGTTGGAACAGGAAGAACTCTTCAAAGATCAGCCGCCGCTGCGCACGAGTGCGAAACGCGTTCAGCTCATCGACTGATGCCTCGTTCGGCGGAAAGTGGGATTCCTCGAGCGCGAGGCGGCGAGGTACGAGATCGAGCCGGTCGAGCAATTCCGTGGGCAGCGGCTCGACGATGTCCGCGGGGAGCTGGTCGAGCGCCTGGCGCACGATGCGCCTCTGCATGTTGGGTGTCACCGTCCCGGTCTTCTCGTAGAACGGGACAATGCGGGCTGTCTTGATGCTCGACAGATCCTCCGAGACCAGCTCGTACTCCGGGTTCATGAAATGCAGCCCGGTTGAATCGAGCTTGACGTCGCCGAACACGACGACCTGCAGATGCGGCTTGAGGATGTCGGAGAGGAACGCCTGGTTCATCCAGGTGCAACGGATGGATCCACTCGTGTCGGCAATCACGGCGTGGAAGATTCGAAACCCGCGTCGCCTCGTAATCGCCAGGTTGGCCGTCTTGATCTCACCCAGCACCGCGGCCTTGCCGCCCGGGCGAAGCGAGGCGATCGGCTGCATCCGGCTCCGATCTTCGTAGCGAAACGGGAGGCGGTACAGCAGATCCTCGAGGGTGACCAGACCTGCGCGTTTGAGGTCGGCCGCCTTTCGCGGCCCGACGCCTTTCAGGAATTGGAGCGGAGTATCTAGCGTATCCGTTGAGCCCTGTTGGCTATTGAACTATGACGGCCTGACCTTGTCCGACTTCGATCTGTTTGATCTGCGCTGGCAGCTTGAACGATTCGTTCAGGCGCACACCGTCCGGATCGTTGGCGGTTTTCGAATAGTAGGCGACGATGTCCTGCAGGACCGACGTGGGCACGGGAATGCCGGATACCGCCGCGTCTTCCAGGTCGAATTGCCCGACGCCGTTCTGCGTGTGCAGCACGCCGGTGACCGTCACTGGTAAGCGTCCGCCCAGGTAATTCCAGGGATCGAGCACTCCGCCCGTCGTCTTCCGCTTCGCGACAGCCTCGAGATCAACGGTCGCAGCGCCCTTCAACTTGCCATTTCCAAGGATGGTCACGCGTGGGTCGGTCACACCTGTCGGCAGCAGTTCCTGGCTGCGATATGCAAACCAGGAGTTGAGCTCGGCTTCTGTGAATGGGGTCCGCTGAGGTCCGCGCTCCTGCGCCCGCGCGCCGCTCACGCCTCGCAACGTCACCGTCGCCAATTTCTTCGTGAACGTGTCGGCCTGCTGCTCGGTGACGCCGGTGGTCTGGGGCGCGGCCAGACTGACACCGCACATCAGCAAAAACACTCCAATGGTGAGACGAGAGGACATGGAACGACCTCCGGCAGCTGGCTGAACGAAGTGTACACCAGCCGTTGATCTTCGCTTTATGTTCGCATATAGTCTTCGCAGTTTCCAGCCCAGAAAACACTGGAGGATGCCGTGCTCCCTCTCACGAAGCGCCAGCGCGAGATTCTGGACTACCTGAACGACTTCATTCAGCAGCACGGCTATGCGCCCAGCCTCGAAGAGATCGGCCGCAGGTTCAACCTGTCCTCACTAGCGACGGTGCATAAGCACCTGAGCAACCTGCAGGAAAAGGGGTTCATTCGCCGGGCCTGGAACCGGAGCCGGTCGGTTGAACTGGTACCGACGCGAGGAACAGGCCGGGCTATCGAGCTCCCGCTCCTCGGTTACGTGGCGGCAGGGGCGCCGATCGAGGCCGTGCCCGGCTCCGAGACGATCGCCGTTCCCGAAACGCTCGTTGGCAAACGCGACAGCTACGTGCTGCGCGTGAAGGGCGACTCGATGATCGACGAACAGATCCGCGACGGTGATTTCGTCATCGTCGAGGATCGCAAGTCGGCGGACAACGGGGAGATGGTGATTGCACTCGTGGGCGGCCTCGACGTGACGCTCAAGAAGTTCTATCGCGAAAACGGGCGGGTTCGCCTGCAACCGGCCAATCCCGCCATGCAACCGATCATGGTCGAAGCGGATCAAGTGCAGGTCCAGGGCGTAGTCGTGGGGGTTATGAGGAAGTACTGAACTACTCTAGTCCCATGTCTGATCAGCCCGAGCGCAAGCAAATCAATTTCACCATTGTCCCGGACGAAGAACCTGGCGAACCGCGAACCTACGCAAACTTCTGCTCGATCGCCCACACACCCTTCGACTTTACGCTGACGTTCTGCGAAGTCATGCCGCTGTCCGAGAAGGCGGTTCGCGAAGCCGAGCAGAATCAGGTCGTCAAGGCACCGGTGCGGGCGCGCGTGGTTGTTCCCGTCCAGTTCGTGCCCAACCTCATCGCCGCGCTCCAGGACCACATGCGCGTCTTCTCAGAGACCTACTCGAACGTCGGCTGGTCGAAGGGTGGACCGATTCATTGAAATCGCCCGAATCGACTCGGCGAGTGATCGAGACACTGGCCGGACAGCACCCGAACGCTGATACAGAGCTCCACTATCGCAACGCGTTCGAGTTGCTCGTCGCGACGATCCTGTCCGCGCAATCCACAGATGCGCGCGTGAACATGGTCACGCCCAAACTGTTTGCGAAGTACCCCGACGCGCCGACGCTCGCGCGCGCCAGGCAGGCGACGCTCGAGAAGCAAATCGTATCGACGGGATTCTTCCGCCAGAAATCAAAGGCCTTGCTCGGTATGGCGCGCACTCTCGTCGCTGAGCACAGCGGTCAGGTCCCGGCCGACATGGATGCGCTGACGAAGCTCCCCGGCGTAGGACGCAAGACGGCGAACGTTGTCCTCGGTCACGCGCTGGGAGTGCCCGGGCTTCCGGTCGATCGGCACGTGCTTCGCGTATCGAATCGAATCGGCATCGCTGAAGGCGATGACCCTGTCCAGGTTGAGGCCCAGCTTTGCAGTGCGTTGCCCAAAGAAATGTGGACCCTGGCGTCAGACGTGCAGATTCTCCATGGCCGCCGCGTGTGTCGCCCGAAGCCGTTGTGCCAGGATTGCTTGGTGCGGGACGACTGCGATTTTTACCAGCACGTCATCGCCAAAGAAAGAGCACGCACGCCAACGCCGAAGAAAGCCGGAGCGAAGAGCCGTGAACCGCGCCGAGTTCGAACGTCTGCTCGTTGAGGCAGTCGCCCTCATCCCCAAGCGTTTCCGTCGCGAGATCAAGAACCTTGCGCTCGTCGTCGAGGACGCGCCGAGCGCCGAGCTGCTCGACGAGATGGAGATTGAGCCGCCCGATACGCTGTACGGCCTGTATCAGGGCACACCGCTGACCGAGCGCACGTGGCAGTACGGCAATCAACTTCCCGATCGCATCACGCTCTTTCAGCAACCCATTGAAGAGGACTGCGACGACGAAGACGAAGTCCGTGCCGTCATCGGGGAGACGCTCATTCACGAGGTCGGTCACTACTTCGGGATGAGCGAGGAGCAGATCGAAGAGATCGAAGAGCGTTACTGGCGGGGTGAAACGCTCGTTGAGGACGAAGATTGAAGAGGCCGGGACCCGGGACTCGGGATTCGAAATCCGACCGTCGAAAGCTCCCGCGCGCGCGCAAGCGGTTCGGTCAACACTTCCTCGAGCCTGCATGGGTCGGCCGACTGATTGCGGCGGTCGCTCCGACTTCTGAAGAGACCTTCCTCGAGATCGGCCCGGGCCGAGGTGCGTTGACCCGGCCTCTTGCCGAACGGGCAGGCCGAGTCATCGCAGTCGAACTCGATCGTGACCTCTTCGCCGCACTCGGAGGGCGGCTTCCACCGAATGTGCGCCTTGTCGAGGGCGATTTCCTGGACATCGACGTCCAGGACCTGACTCAAGACGAGCGACGGCCGATCCGGGTCGTCGGCAACCTTCCCTACAACGTCGCGTCTCCGATTCTTTTTCGATTGCTCGATGAAGCCAGGGAGGGAGCCGTGCTTTCCGACGCCAGCTTGATGCTGCAGCGTGAGGTTGCCGACAGGTTGCTGGCGGTACCGGGCGAGGCCGACTACGGCGCGATGTCGATTCAGGTTCAATTGATGGCCGACGTCGATCGGATCCTGAACCTTCCGCCGGGCGCGTTTCGACCACCTCCCAAGGTGCACTCCACCGTCGTCCGCCTCAGCTTCCGGCCTCCTCGAGTCGATGTCGGGACTCGGCCGGTGTTTGAGCGGATGGTGCGTGGTGTATTCATGCAACGCCGGAAGACCCTCGCCAACGCGCTCAAGCCGGTCGCGGCGTCTTTCGGGCAATCAGCTTCGGAGATCCTGCAAAAGGCGCGACTCGATGGAGGCCGGCGGCCCGAAACGCTCTCGCTCGAGGACGTCGCGAGGCTCTCGCAGGCTGTGCTATAGTTTTTCGCCGGAAGTCGTTGTACCCGCCAGCTTTTTGCCTCTTCGACGCGATCGGATCTTCCTGACCGCGTGAAGGGATCAGGCGCTCCCAGCGGCCTGATGTCTCGACGCGTTGGAAGCGACAGTCGAGCCCGGCACCACCGCCCCGCCAGGGTCGGCTGTCGCCGGTACAACCAGGTTCACGATGCTGGGCTCTGAATGAATCAGTCCATCACTCCAGACGTGTCGCCGTCGACACTCGAGGTTGTCGCATTGGGCGGCCTCGGGGAGTTCGGCATGAACATGATGGCCTTGTCATGGGAGGAGACCACCATCCTCATCGACGCCGGCGTCATGTTCCCCGAACCCGATCAGCTGGGCGTGGATCTGATCATCCCGGATATGACGTTCGTCGAAGCGCGCCGGGACAAGGTGAAGGCGTTGGTGCTCACCCACGGCCACGAGGATCACATCGGTGCCGTTCCGCATGTGATCGAGATGTTCGACGGTCCCGTCTATGGCACGGCCATGACGCTCGCATTCGTCGAGCCGAAGCTCGAGGAACATGGCATCGATCCCGGCGACCGGCTGCGGACCGTGAAGCCGCGGCAACACGTGACCGTCGGGCCGTTTTCGATTGAGTTCATTCGCGTCACGCACAGCATGCCCGATTGCGTGGCGCTGGCGATTACGACGCCGCTCGGGACCATCATCCACACCGGCGACTTCAAGATCGATCAGACACCAATCGACGGGCAGCACTTCGACCTTCACCGGTTCGCGGAGCTTGGAACCCAGGGAGTCCTCGCCCTCTTTGCCGACAGCACGAACATCGATCGACGCGGCTTCACCGGCCCGGAGATCGAAGTCATCGACGCGTTCGAGGAGCTGTTCACTGCCACCACGGGAAAGCTCGTCGTGGCGGCGTTTTCCTCCAGCATCTATCGCATGCAAGTGCTCGTCGACCTCGCGGCTCAGTTCGATCGCAAGGTCGCCTTCGTCGGGCGCAGCGTGGTGCAGAATGTCGAGATCGCGCAGCGGCTTGGCTACCTTCGCATACCCGCCGGAATGCAAATCCGCGACTCCGACGTTCAGAACTACGCCTCCCAGGACGTCTTGTGCATCACGACCGGTTCACAGGGCGAACCGCAGGCCGCCCTGCCCCGTATCGCCATCGACGACCATCGTTTCGTGAAGCTCGGCCCGGATGACACCGTGGTCTTTTCCGCGCGCGCGATCCCCGGGAACGAAAAGGCGATCGCCCGAACAATGAGTCACGTTGCGCGCCGTGGTGCCGACGTGGTGACGCCTGACATGAAGCATGTCCACGTGTCTGGTCATGGGTCAGCTGAAGAGTTGAAGCTCGTGCTTTCGCTCGTGCGCCCCCGCTACTTCATCCCGATCCATGGTGAATACCGGCAACTCTCACAGCACGCGCGAGTAGCGGCGAAGGTCATGCGTGGAGCAGACCGTCAGGTCCAGGTCCTGCTGGCGCAGGATGGCGACATCATCCAGTTCGACGCCCATGGCGCTCGCATTGCAGACAGGGCGCCCTCCGGGCGTGTGCTCATCGACACCACACGCGTCGGCGAGGTGGGCGATGAGGTACTCCGCGACCGAAGGCACCTGGCTGGCGACGGCATCGTTGTCGCCGTTGTCGCCATCAGCCGACACACGGGGACGATAGCAGGAGTTCCCGAAGTGGTGGCTAGAGGATTTGTCGTCGACGAAGGAGAGGAGAAATCGCTTTTTGCGGATGCCAGCCGCGTGATCGGCGACTGCATCGCGACCGCGGGCGTTGAAGAACGCACGGATCAGGGATTGATGACCGAGAAACTGCGCGTCGAGCTGCGGCGCTTTTTCAAGAAGCGTTCAGGGCGCCGGCCGCTGGTCCTCCCCGTTCTGATGGAGATTTAAATGAGGAACTCAGTGGAGTAAATGGTGAAGGAGTCTACCCTTTCGAGGCGGATCAGCGAGTTCCTCGGTGTCGCGCTCTTCGCGCTGGCGCTGATCTGGTTGATCTCGCTCGTGACCCACGACCCCACCGATCCGGTCTGGTTCTTCACCACCGGCACCGGTCATCCCCCCGTCAATTTCGTCGGTCAGGTCGGAGCCTTTCTCTCGGAGCTCTCCTTTCAGCTGTTCGGCTACGCCGCGTTTCTTTTTCCCGCCCTGATCGGCGTCGCTGCCTGGCATTACTTCTGGTGTCAGAAACCCGATGCCCCGTACACGAAGCTCACGGGCGCAGCGCTGCTCTTTCTTGGCTCGAGCGCATTTCTCAGCCTGGTGTTCGACGACGCCGACGTCGCCGGCAAGACGTTCTACGCTGGCGGCTCGGCCGGTTCGTGGCTGGGAAGCGCCTTGTCGGAGTATCTCAACCGGACGGGATCGCTCATCGTTCTGATGACGCTCATCATCCTCGCCGTCATTCTGTCGACGCAGTTCTCGTTCGGCAAGATGTTCGCGAGCGCCTCAGTCAGCTCGAAGGACCTTTCGACTCGCGGTGTTGGCTGGTTGCGCGGATGGATCGAAGATCGGAAACGCGCGCGCGCGCGGCGCGAGGTCATCACGAAACAAACGCGGAAGGCGGCATCTGCGAAAGACGACGGCGCTGACGGCGACGAAGGCCGGCCGGCGCGATCGGCGCGGCCCTCATCAGGCGAGCCTTCGTCTGCGCACGCCTCCAGCCCGCGCCAAACCCCGGTCGTCGCTTCAAAGCGGCCTGAGTCGCCGCCCTTGCCTCTGCCCGAACCGGAGCTCAAAGCGCCCGCGCAGCGTCGCCACGGCGCATTCACCCTGCCGCCGATGACACTGCTCGATGCGCCGAAAGCCGAGCGCAAGATCGACGAACGCGAACTGATGGAATCAGCTCGCCTGCTCGAGGAGAAGTGCCGCGAGTTCGCCGTCGAGGGGCAGGTTGCGCAGATCCATCCTGGACCGGTTGTGACGACCTTCGAGTTCAAGCCGGAAGCGGGAGTGAAGTACAGCAAAGTCACCGGCCTTGCCGACGATCTGTGCCTGGCGATGCAGGCCGAGTCGGTCCTGATCGATCGCATCCCCGGCAAGTCGACGGTTGGTATCCAGATCCCCAACCCGAATCGCGAGGCGATCTCTCTCCGTGAGCTGCTCGAGTCGGATGCGTATCAGCGATCGCAATCGAAGCTCACGCTGGCGCTCGGCAAGACGATTCACGGTGAACCGTACGTCACCGACCTGGCGACGATGCCGCATTTGCTCATTGCGGGATCGACCGGCACCGGCAAGTCAGTGGGCCTCAACGCGATGTTGACGAGCCTGCTGTATCGCGCCACGCCGGACGAGGTGCGCATGATCATGATCGATCCCAAGCGCCTCGAACTCGGAATGTACGAGGAGATCCCGCACCTGCTTTCCCCCGTCGTCGTCGACCCGAAGAAAGCGGCGAACGCGCTGCGCTGGGCGGTTCGGGAGATGGAGGAACGTTACAAGACGCTGGCGGCAGAAGGCGTTCGAAACATCGAGCAGTACAACAGGAACGCGCGCAATATCATCGCCGAGCGGGGGACCGCGGACGAAGAGACACCCAAGCCCCTTCCCTTAATCGTCGTGGTCATCGACGAGTTGGCCGACCTGATGATGGTGGCGAGCAACGAGGTGGAGGAATCAATCGCGCGGCTCGCGCAGATGGCGCGTGCAGTCGGCATTCATCTCATCCTGGCGACGCAGCGTCCGTCCGTAGACGTCATCACCGGGCTCATCAAGGCGAACCTGCCCTCCCGCATTTCGTTCCGCGTCTCGTCGAAGATCGATTCCCGGACGATTCTCGATGGCAACGGCGCCGAGCAGTTGCTTGGCAAAGGCGACATGCTCTTTCTGCCGCCGGCTTCGTCTCGGGCGATTCGGCTTCACGGGCCGTACATCTCGGAACAGGAAAGCGCGCGGCTCGCGAGCTTCCTGCGCAAGCAGGGCAAGCCGGTGTTCGACGACACCATCACTGCAGAGGACGAGAAGGCCGGCCCAGGTGGTGTGGAGTTCGAAAAGGACGAGCTCTACGACGAGGCTTCGAGAATCGTGGTGACCAGCGGTCAGGTCTCGATATCATACTTGCAGCGCAAACTACGCATCGGGTTCAGTCGTGCCGCGCGTCTGGTGGACATGATGGAAGCCGATGGTCTGGTATCGCCTGGCGCCGGAGGAAAGCCGCGAGAAGTGCTCGTCGATCGCGGGTACTTCGAGGAAGTCGATGCGCAGCTTCGCTAGTCTTCTCTTCGTCATCGCGCTCGGCGCGTCTTCACCGCCAGAGGTGTGTGCGGAGACTCCCTCACCGCGCACGCTCTACACCGAGACGCTTCTGCAGGAGCGCACGCTGAGGCAAGAGATCGAGAGCAGCCGGGGGGAAACACCTCCACAGGCGCTCCTCGAGCGGATGCGGGCGATCGTCGAAAATTATGAGCGCTTGTCGCGTCAATTCCCAACGAGCGCCTACATGGACAACGCGCTCTGGCAGGCTGCTCTGCTCTCCGCGGATGCGTTCTGGACCTATGGCGAAGCCGAGGACAAGGCCGAAGCACTCGAGCTGTTCTCTGAACTGAACTCCCGCTTTCCGAAAAGCCCACTGCTGAACGAGTTGCCATCGCACGTCAAGCGGCTGCGCGAGGCCAAGTTCGTGCCTCGCCCGGTTAAACCCGCGGCGCCGCCGGCCCCGGTTCTGACGTCGGCTCGTGCAACGAATGCGTTGACTGCGGTCAAGCGGGAGGTGCTGCCGGACGCGTTGCGCATCACGCTCGAGATGGGAGAAGAAGTCACCTTCCGTTCCGATCGTCTCGATAGCCCACCGCGTGTCTTCATCGATTTCGAGAACACGCGTCCGGTCGAAGCGATCAAGGACGCTACGATTCCGTTCCCCGACGATGTGGTGCGAAAGGTCAGAATCGGTCGTCAAACCGAATCGCGGACACGCGTTGTTATGGACCTCAGCGGCGCGGGCCGATACAGCATCTATACGCTGTACAACCCCTACAGGGTGGTCATCGACTTCACGCGCCTGCCTGCGGCACCACCCGGCGTTCTAGCCTCGGTCGCGACGCCATCGCCAACGTCGGCGACGAACTCCCGTCAGGCAGCTGCCAAACCAGTGGCCGCACCCGCTACACCCGTGGCCGCAGCTGTTACACCCGTGAGCGCAGCCGTTCCGCCTAAGGCGGCAAACGCTTCCCCGCTTGCCGACAAGGACACGGACGACATCGCCCCTGAACCGCCGCCGGCATTGGCTGCTGCGCCAAATGCACCGGCCGGGCCGGCGGTCAATGGAACTGGCGGGTTCTCTCTGTCACGGCAGCTCGGACTGCGTGTTTCGCGAGTCGTGATCGACCCGGGGCACGGCGGGCACGATCCGGGTGCGAAGACGAAGGGACTTACCGAGGCCGAGCTCGTGCTCGATGTAGCCCTTCGACTCGAGAAACTATTGTCGAAGCAGGATGGTTTCGAAGTGGTGCTCACCCGGCGTGTCGACACGTTCGTGCCTCTCGAGGAGCGAACGGCAATCGCGAATCGCGAGGGAGCCGATCTGTTTCTCTCTATTCACGCGAACGCCAGCACCAACGGCGCAGCCCGCGGCATCGAGACCTACTTCCTCAACCTGACGGCGAACCCCGATGCCGAGACGGTGGCCGCCCGTGAGAACGCCGCTTCCGCTCGCAGCATGAACCAGTTGCCCGACATCGTGAAGGCGATTGCGCTCAACAACAAGATTCACGAGTCGCGCGACTTTGCCTCGATGATCCAGAGCTCGCTTCACTCACAGCTGCAGAAGACCGATGCCGACGTCCGGAACCTCGGCGTCAAGCAGGCGCCGTTCATGGTGCTGCTGGGCGCGACGATGCCCAGCGTGCTGGCGGAAATCTCCTTCATCACCAACAAGCAGGACGCGGCGATGCTGAAGACCGAGAAGTATCGGCAGCGGATTGCTGAAGCGTTGTATGCGGGTGTGCTCCACTATCAGCAGTCGCTCAAGACTGGTCCTGCAATAGCCGAGCAGTAAAACGGCGGGTCCGCAAAGCAGGACCCGCCCTACGCTCAATTCAGCGTCCACAACGCCAGCGTCGACACATCCTTCACGAAGACGCGATTCCCTGAATAGGACGGCTGGGCCCAGGTCGCCGCGTCGGAGACCTTGTAGCGGTGCAGTGGCTCGAACGCGGTCCGGCTGTTACGGGCCACGATGAGCTCACCATCTTCCTCCATGCTGAAAAGCAGATCGCCGGATCGCGCGATTGCCGCGTGCGCGGCCTGGCGCCCTTCGGATGTCCACAGCGTCTTGCCGGTCTTCGCGTCGACGGCAAAATATTGGCCCGCGTTCTTCGTCGAGATTCCGAACAGCGTATCTCCCGCCAGAACGGCGTCGCTGAGGCGCATCGGGACGTCTGTATTCTCCCAGGCCGTCTCGACCACCCACTGCGTTCCCTTCTTGCTCAC
>Ga0111539_10010942_pt1 | contig 11419 bp, 10 predicted proteins | sample RhiMethybrSRZTD1_FD_79667 | JGI IMG/M metagenome (GOLD analysis project Ga0111539, IMG submission 79667) | Populus rhizosphere microbial communities from Tennessee, USA - Rhizosphere MetaG P. TD hybrid SRZTD1 (version 2) (version 2) | ecosystem: Host-associated > Plants > Roots > Rhizosphere >...
GCTTTGGATCGGTGGCGCACCGAATTTGCGCGCGAGAGCGGCATCGAGCACCACAAGATCGGGAGCCTCCTTGTCGACCACAGCGGCAGAGAAAGTGTCGGTGGTGATGATGCTATATCCCTCCTCCTCCAGGATATATCGTACGAGTTGCGCTACGTCGTCTTGCATTGCAACCAATATGGTGTTTCTCGACCCCATTGACGATGCTCCACACTCATCCGATCGAGCCTGCCGCCCGATCTGATCTGACAAAGGTGTTGCGCTGTCGGAAGCTGCTTGCCGGTGACGCCAGTCCCGCTTTGGCGTGTGGGTCCGCGGCGGGCACTAACGTACCAACGCACCATGTTCCGCCGACTGGCTAATAAATAATACCGACGCAGACTCGATTCAAGCTTTAAGTTGATTAGCGTGCGAGATACAAGCTCAAGGGGAAGGGGTGTTTTTGCCCCATCTTCATAGGGACCCTCCGATATCTTCATAGGGGGTGGCCGATGCGGCCATGTCCCGACCCCCAGCAGCTGTCGGCGTGGCGCCGCCATGCGCGCCGGCAGGCTGAGCGCGCGGGCGAGGACGGGTTGGCCTCTTGCCCGAGCGTTGTCGCGCCGCCTGATGGGGCGCCGGCGATCGTGATCGGGGCGGTCTTGCGGGTGGCGCTGCCGAGCTGGCCGAGGGCGGCACCGTGCAAGTCGGCGATTGCCACGGCGATCCGCTCCGCACTCTCGCGCCGGGACGCTATGATTACCGTCATTATCGCCGTTCATCCCGACACTGCATGGCGAATATTTGATTTCGTGATCAAATTTCAACCACAAAATGAAGTACGATGTAAGCATGGGTTGTGCCCGTTAAATGCCGTGTGCCGCATCCCCCTCCTGCGGCATGGGCTGCAACTGGCTTGACCCGAAGTCAGATAGTGGCTCGCCGGACGAGCCGGGTGCGGCGGGATCAAAGCATCAGCTTCGTTCGCGTTCCGCGGCCGCGCGGCTGCGCGGTCGTGTGGCTGTCGTCTCGTTCGGGTCGTGCCGGGACAGTGAGCCCGGAAGAACTCTTTGACTGCAGATCGGAGAAGCTGCCGTGACTTACGTGGGCGACAGCAACCATGACCAGGCCAGAGTGTACAACGAGCTCAAGATGATGGTCATGATATACCGATTCCGTCCTGGCCAGCAGCTCCTGATCGGTGAGCTTGCCAATCGGCTGCGCGTCAGTTCCACGCCGGTCCGAGAAGCTCTGATACGTCTTCAGGCAGAAGGCCTGCTCGATCCGATGCCCCGCAGGGGCTTCTTTGCCAGGATGCTCAATGTCAAGGAAATGGTCGACCTGTTCGAGTGCGGTGCGCTGATCCTGAAACAGGCGCTGGTCCAGGGCAGTCATGCGGTTGATACGCGCATACGCGAGGACTTTCGCGCATTCATGTCAATCTCGGTGCCTCATGCATTGGCACCCAACGACGAAACCGAATTGGTGGCCGAGCCGCGCGTGAAACAGTGCGCCGACTACCTCGAGCAAATGTATCGGAAGATTGCATCCTTCTCTCTAAACGAGATCATGATTTCGATCATAGGGAACATCGTCGATCGGACGCACTACATCCGTCTCATCGATCTCGAGATGCCCAACCGGTTCAATTGCGCCTTGCGCAGCATTTCCGAAGTTGCATCTGCTGTTCAAGCAGGCGATGTCACTCGTGCCGTCGCGGCACTGGACCGGGACTTCGATCTTAGCATCGAGCGCATGCCGGCCCTCGTGAGAGAGGGTGTAAACCGCGCGTATCCATGGGGCACGCCGGCCCCGCTGGCCATGCATACCGCCGAGATCTGCGGCGGCCGCTGTGCGTCAACCGGGACTTGCCGGCCACGGGAACGGGGAGAGAGCCAATGAACGAAGGGAGCTTGAGGCTTCTCGTCGCCATGCGCGAGGATTTGGTTTTCCTGACACGGCATATTCTTGAAGAGACCGGTCATCGGGTTCTGACCGCACACGACCTTGATCGTGCGATCAGGATCATCAAGCACGAGCCGATTGCTCTCGCAATCCTCGACGGGGCTCTCGTCGACCAGGAGAATGGACAATCGGTTTGTCCGTTTGACGTCATCTCCACCTGTCCGGTGCCGTTGCTGCTGGTCGGCGACGGCAGCCACCTGGCTGACCTGTTCGGGTCATCACATCGGCCGGTCGAAACTCTTGAATGGCCCCTTTCCCCTGACGAACTGATCACTCGCATCCGCACGTTGCTGCGCAAGGCGCGAGCGGATGAACAGCGAGCCGAGACGCTCGGTTTCGGAGACATTGAAGTCGAGTTGAGCACCTATCGGATACGCCGCAATGGACGTCGGGTCGAAGTTGGTCCAATCGAGTTTCGTCTGTTCTGCCACCTCCTCAACCATTCGCCTCGCGTATTCTCCCGCGAAGGTCTCATCGACGCCGTATGGCCGGGCGATGTTCACGTAGATCCCCGTACCGTCGATGTCCATATCGGTCGACTGCGCAGGGCTCTCAACGAATGCGGTGGGCCAGATCCGATCAGAACGGTTCGCTCGAAAGGTTACTCGCTCGATTTCGGGGATTGATCACACATGTTGGCTTGGCGCGGCGCTCCCACGCCGCCTTGCAGATTTGACGGCTCGCTCGTGGCCACACAGAGCTGATCGAGCTGTGGGCGATGAGGACGTCTTGCGGAGACCGATGATAGGTTGCGACGGCTCCTCCGACTACAGGTCGGCGCGGTCGCGCGCGGACTTTTGGCTGTTCTGCGCAGCCATGTTTCTGGCTTTCCTGACGTTGTCTACGCTCGCCTATCTTTCCGTCGTGCTGGCTTCGGTCGGCATGACCGAGGGGCAGATCGGCATGGTGCTGTCATCCCCGCTGGCTCCTGTGATCCTGGCCATCCTGCTTTCAGGACGGCTGCTGCAGCGCTTTTCGCCTCTCTCGGTCGTCCTGTGCGGCCAGTTCGTCAGCCTTGCTGCGTCGTGAGCCTTCAGTGCTCCTGGCTCACGTCGATACCTTTCCGCCATCCGCCTGGCGCTTCGTTGCGGGCCCGACGGGAAAGCCGGAGGTCGCTCCCGCTTTCGCTCGATCGAAGCTGCACTTCAATTTGTCGCATACGCGCGGCTTGGTCGCGTGTGCGGTGGGCTTCGATTATGATCTTGGCATCGACGCCGAAGCCGTGGACGGGGGCGGCCCCAAGGACGAGCTCGGCCTGGCCACGACCTTTTTTGCGCCGGACGAAGCCGCATTGTTGCGCGGCCTCGCTGAGGATCAGCGTCGTAGGGCCTTTGTTCGGATCTGGACGCTCAAGGAAGCCGGTGTAGTTGTCGAACCAGCAGTCTTCCACCCCTGACGCCAGTTTTCTGCGCGAGATGATCGGCTTTGCGGCCCAGCGGTTGAAGCGCCACGCGGTGGGCGCCTCACAACGTGCTTCTGATTGCCCAGCCGGCATAGCGTCGTTCGACCAGAGCGGCGGCCGCGTACATCAGGATTCCCATTCCGGCGATCACCAGCAGGGCCGCGAACACCAACGGCACCCGAAATGTCGAACTGGCGGACAGCATCAGGTAGCCGATGCCCACATTGGAGGCGATGGTTTCAGAAATAACGGCGCCCACGAATGCCAGCGTGATGGCGATTTTCAGCGACGCAAAGAAATAGGGCAGCGAGCGGGGCAGTCCCACCCGCCACAGGATGTCCACTTTGCTGGCTCCCAGCGAGCGGAGGACATCGGCCAGCTCCGGCTCCATGGTCACGATGCCGGTCGCGACGTTCACGGTGATCGGAAAAAACGCGATCACGAAGGCGGTCAGCACCGCCGGAATGATCCCGATCCCGAACCATAGAACCAGGACCGGCACCAGGGCGACCTTGGGCACTGAATTGAACCCGATGAGCAGCGGGTTCAGCGCACGATAGAGGAGAGGCGAGGCGCCCACGATCACGCCGAGCAGGACGCCGAACACGACCGCAATCGCGAATCCCAGAAGCGTCGTCATCATGGTGTGAACGGCATTGATCCAGATGGCCGGCCAATACTCGATAAGAGCGGCCACCGATTCGCTCGGCGAAGGCAGCACGAAGGTGGGAATTTTCAATACCCGGCAGCCGACTTCCCAGGCCAGGAAGAACAAGATTGTTGCGAGCCACGGACTGGCCTGGTGGAGCAATCGATGGACGTTCATGGCATAGCCTTGGCGTGCCCGATCTGCATGCGCACATCGTGAACCAGCTGGGTGAATTCGCCCGTGAAGCGCGTTTCCTCGCGGCGGGGCCGGCAAAGATCGACCCTCGTCGAGGATACGATGCGCCCCGGTCGCGCCGACATGACGTGAATCGTGTCGGCAAGATAAACCGCCTCGACGAGATCGTGCGTGACGAGAAGGACCGTGCACTTTCGTTGCAGCCAGAGCGCTTGCAGCGTGTCCCAGAGCTCTTCCCGGGTGAAGGCGTCGAGTGCACTGAAGGGCTCGTCGAGAAGGAGGATATCCGGATCGTGGACCAATGCACGGCACAGGGATACGCGTTGCTGCATCCCGCCCGACAATTGCCAAACATACCGGTCGCCGGCGCCGGAAAGGCCGACCTTCGACAGCAACGCCGTGGCACGTTCCACGAAAGGCGTTCTGTCGCGGCGGAACTCGTGGCGATATGGGCGGACGATCTGGATCGGCAGGAGGACATTTTCGAGCACCGTGCGCCACGGTAGCAACGCGGGGTTCTGAAATGCCATTCCGACAATCTTGATCGGACGGAGAACCCTTTCGCCGGCGACGCACACCACCCCCTCGCTCGCCGGGACGAGCCCGGAAAGGAGCTTCATCAGCGTTGACTTGCCGCAGCCCGACGGACCGACGACCGCGGCGAATTCGCCACGCGCGATCTTCAATGACAAGCTCTGCACGGCTGGCGGCTGCTGGCCGTCGCCTGCATACCTCAGGGTCGCGTTAGTGACGGATACGAATGCGTCCGATGGGGCGATGTCGGCTCGATCGGCCACCCGGTCGAGCAGGTATGGGCGCAATCCGAACCGGGGTGTCACGGCCGTCACTATTGCGCCATGGTCAGTTCCAGGCGAGGCGGCAAATAACGATCGGTATACACATCCCCAGTGCTCGGCACCGCCTTCAGTTGCGTGCCTTGAGCGACCTCCTTCAGAGTTCGGCCAAGGCGCTCGAGATCCACGTGGCTGTATCCGTTCTGCCGTACGTTCGGGGACACGATCGCATAGTCGAGGGTCATGCTGATTCGCGCCTTCTCGATGTCGCCTTGCAGCAGGGGATCTCGCTTCTTGACCGACGCCACGGCAGCATCGGGATCCTTGATAAGGACGTTCATACCGTGCACGACGCCGCGAATGAAATTGCGAACCAACTCCGGATTCTTCTCCGCGTAGTCAGGTCTGACGACGAGAGCTTTGCCATAGAGCTCGAGACCATAGTCCGCATAGGGCATGATCCTGATCGCGGATGCTGGCAGCCCGAGGGCGCGGATATTCAGCATGACGGTCGGGCCGTCGCCGCTGATGGCGTCGACTTCACCACGGACGAGCATCGTTTCCCGCAGCTCCGGCGATACGTTGATCCAGGTGATCGAGCTCTCGTTGATCTGATTGATCTTGGCAAACAGAGGAAATAGCTGGCGGCTTCCGTCACCCTGTGGTGAGGCCAGCTTTTTTCCTTCGAGATCCTTGGGCGACTTGATTTTGCTGTCGCTCTTCGTCGCCAGCCCGGTCGTCGCCTTATCGTTGGCGATCATCACGGCGATCAGCTTCTGACCCGGGTTCTGATCGTTGAAGCGGACCATGGCATTGAGATCCGCATATCCCATGTCGTATGCGCCGCTCGCCACCTTGACTACGGTGTCGCCGGAGCCGACGCCGCGATCCACGGTGACGTTCAGGCCGAGACGTTTGAACGTGCCGTCGTCGACCGGGACCGTGAATGCGGCTTGCTGTCCCTGGAAGGCCCAATCGAGCAGAAAGCGGACGTTTGCCGGAGTCTGGGCCCGGGCGGCACCTACTGTAAGGGAAGTCGCGATAAGTAACAGGGATGCGGCAACCATGCGGTTTGCGATCGTCATCATGGGCGGTACTCCTGCGGCAGCAAAAGCAAGCAATGAGGCTCAGTGTCTGTTGGATTGACCATCGACGGTCGCGAGCAGCACGCGCTCCGGCGTCGCCGGCGCATCGAGCTTCGGCCGGAATACCCCGCACGCCGCGACCGCCTCAATCAGCGCCTGGTGCACGGAGATCGCCAGAATGAGCGGCGGCTCTCCCACGGCCTTCGACCAATAGGGCGTCTCCGCCCGGAACTCGGGATTCGCCATCAGGGCGATATTCATGATGGCCGGACGATCGCTGATCGCGGGAATCTTGTAAGTCGAGGGGGCATGGGTGCGCAGGCGGCCCTGCTCGTCCCACCACACCTCCTCGGTGGTCAGCCAACCCATCCCCTGGATGAAACCGCCTTCGATCTGCCCGATGTCGATCGCGGGATTCAGCGAACGCCCGACATCATGCAGGATGTCGACGCGTTCGACGCGATACTCGCCCGTCAGGCTGTCGACAATGACCTCCGCCACCGCTGCCCCATAGGCGAAGTAGAGAAACGGCTGGCCGCTAAAGGCCTTATCGTCGAAATGGATCTCCGGCGTCCTGAAATAGCCGGCGGCCGAGAGCGAGACCCGGCCCAGATAGGCTGCGTGGATCAACTCTCCAAAGGGGATCGTGCGATTTCCGATCTGCACGCGGTCGCCGATGAAGGCGACCTGGCTCTCCGGAACCTTGAACTGCTCCGCCGCAAAGTTGACCAGACGCTCCTTCAGGGTGCGAGCCGCCGCGCGGGCTGCCATTCCGTTGAGATCCGACCCGGCCGACGAGGCGGTTGGTGAAGTATTCGGAACCATCGCGGTCGTCGTGGCCGTGACCTTGATTCGATCGAGGTCAATGTCGAATTCCTGGGCGACGATCTGGGCCACCTTGATGAAGAGGCCCTGGCCCATTTCGGTGCCGCCGTGATTGAGCGCGATGCTGCCGTCCTTGTAGATATGAATCAGCGCGCCCGCCTGATTGAGATGCGTCCGGCTGAAGCAGATGCCCATCATCACGGGCGTCAGCGAGATTCCGCGTTTGAACACCGGGCTCGTCTTGTTGAACTGCGTGATATCCTGCCGTCGCTCGTGGTACTTGGCGGTCTGGCACAGCTGGTTGATCAGCGAGGGCAGGATGTAGTTCGAGACCGGCTGACCATAATGAGTGAGATTGCGCTGCGGCGCGTAAAGATTGTTCCTGCGTACCGCGAGCGGATCGAGATCGAGATGGTGCGCGATGTCCAGGATCGCGCGCTCCACTCCGATTACGCCCTGCGGGACGCCGAAGCCGCGAAAAGCGGTGTTTGACACCGTATGGGTCTTGCATCGGTACGATTCGACGCGAACGTTTTCGAGAAAATAGGCATTGTCGCAGTGAAAGATTCCACGGTCGGCAACCGCGGCCGACAAGTCGAGGCTGTACCCGCAACGAAGCTTCTGAACGAATTTGATGCCGAGGATGCGGCCGCTATGGTCGAAGCCGACATCGTAGTCGATCTCGAACGCGTGGCGCTTCCCGGTCATCCTCATGTCGTCGTCGCGGTCGAGCCGGATCTTGGCCGCGCGGCCGGTTTTTCTCGCCGCGAGCGCCGCGATGACCGCAAAGAGGTTTGCCTGGGTCTCCTTGCCGCCGAATGCGCCGCCCATTCGGCGGACGTCGACCGTAATGGCGCTATCGGACAATCCAAGAGCGCGCGCGCAGATGCTTTGCACTTCGCTGGGGTTCTGCGTCGAGCAGTAGAGATGGAGATCGCCGCCTTCAAGCGGCACCGCCAGGGTGATATGGGTTTCGAGATAGAAATGATCCTGCTCGCCGGTTTTGACGCGGCCTTGCAGTCGATGCGGAGCCGAGGCCAACGCGCGGTCGGGATCGCCCCGCTGCACGATCCGCGGCGCCCCGACGAAGCTTTTGTGCTTCATCGCCGCGTCGATCGTCAGAATGGCCGGCAACGGTTGATAGACGACCTTGGCTTTGCGGGCGGCCGCGCGTGCGATGTCCACCGATTCGGCGACCACTGCAAAGATCGGGTGCCCTTCGAAGCTCACCGATCCCTTGGCGAAAACCGGCTCGTCGCCGGCGTGAACGCAGCTCACGTCGTCCACGCCCGGAATATCGTCGCTGGTCAGCACGGCGACGACGCCCGGCTCGCATCCGACCGCGGAAAGATCAAGCTCGACGATGCGCGCGTGAGCGTGTTCGCTCTGCGCGATGTAGATCTGTAGGGTGCCGACCGGCTCGCGAATGTCGTCGATATAGACGGCTCCGCCGCAGATCTGCTTCTGTGCGCTGTCGTGCGCCAGAGCGGCGTGGACCTTGGTGGCGCGCGCGGTGTCAGTGCGCATGGACTGCCCCGCGCTGGGCGAGCTGGAGATTGTCCCCATGCGCGGCCTCGAGGTAGTAGCGGCGCAGCAGGTTGGCGGCGACTTCGCTCCGATAGCGTGCGCTCGCGCGCCAGTCGGAAATCGGTCGATATTCGGACTTGAGGACCGCCATGGCGGCGGTTGCTGTTGCCTCATTCCACGGTTTGCCGATCAGAAAGGCCTCGGTCTTGCGCGCCCGCAAGGGTGTTGCGGCCATTCCACCGAAGCAGAGTCGCGCTGAGGCAACCGTCGTGGTTCCGCCGTTGGGGGCGAATGCCAGACTGAAGGCGCCGCAGACGCTGGAGATGTCCTGATCGAGCCGCTTCGAAACCTTGTAGGTTTTGAAGACCGCATCCGGTTTCGGCGCCGGAACCAGGATGGATTCGATGAATTCGGACGGCCGGCGGTCCTGCCGGCCGTAGTCGAGGAAATAATCTTCCAGGGGCAGGTCGCGGACCTCCTTGCCGCGCCGAAGGCGCAATATGCTTCCGATCGCGATGAGCGAGGGGGGCATGTCGCCGATCGGCGATGCGTTGGCGATGTTCCCGCCGATCGTGCCCAGCGCGCGTACCTGCGCACCGCCAAGCCGGCGGATCAGCTCGTCAAGCGCCGGATAAAGCTCGACCAGGGCGGCGCGACCCCGCTGGTACGTCACGCCAGCGCCCACGCGGAGAGCGGCGCCTTCCCGCGAAATATCGTTGAGCTCCGGAACGTTGCTGACGTGGATCAGCGTCTCGATGCGACGGTTCTGTTTGGTGACGAAAAGGCCGACGTCGGTGGCGCCGGCTGTCAGCGTCGCGTCAGGATATCGATCCAATGTCGCCGCAAGTTCATCAAGGCTGCGCGGTGCGACGAAGCGTCGGCCGGCGCTCTCGACGCAAAAGCCGTCGTCGCGCCGTAGGTTCTTCAATTGCCCGGCCAGCCGCTGCTCGCGAGGCCCGAAGCCTGCATCGGACGGCGCGCCGGCAAGGACCTGCTGGGCAGCGTTGAGGATCGCCGTGTATCCGGTGCAACGGCACAGGTTTCCCGCCAGCAGTTCGTTGATCTGCGCTGCATCGGGCTTGATCCGTTGCTGGTAGCCGGCGAACAGGGACATGACGAATCCCGGAGTGCAGAACCCGCACTGGGAGCCGTGATGGTCGATCATGGCCTGTTGGACCGGGTGAAGCTCGCCGTTGTGCTTGAGGTATTCGATCGTCAGCAAGGCTTTGCCATCGAGCATGCCGACAAACTGAATGCATGTGTTGACCGTGCTGTAGCGCAGGCGGTCTTCGTCAAGCTCGGCGAGGACGGCGGTGCAGGCCCCGCAATCGCCCTCCGCGCAGCCTTCCTTGGTGCCGGTGAGGCGCTCGACTTCGCGCAGATAGCGCAGCACCGTGAGCGTCGGATCGACCTGTTCCAGCCGCCTGAGCTCCCCGTTCAGCACGAATTCGACTGCGGTGCGCACGAGAGCTCCTAGGCAGGCAATCCGCGGGGTGCGGTCATGGTCGTCAGACCCGTACGGGATCGCACAGGAACGAAGGCCTTACGAATGCGGTCACCGGTGGCGCCGCCGGAAGACGTTCCACCTCGACCAGCGCCGTCTGCGCAACGGACGACTGCCCAAGACGCGACGTGCCTTGATCGTCGGTGACAACATTCGGATTGCCGTGTTTTTCGAGCGATCCGGGCTTGCCAGGTTCGGCCGGATCAAACCAGGCGCCCGTTGCAATCTGCACGACGCCGGCCTTCAGATGATCAACAATCTGTAGGGCGGCGACAAATGACCCGCGATCATTGAATACGCGCACCGTATCACCGGAGCATAGACCACGCCGCTCGGCGTCGACGGGGTTCATGCGCAAGGGTTCTCGTCCAAGAATCTTCGATGCCACGCTCAGGCGCGACGGGTCGAGTTGGCTGTGTAATCGGACGCTTGGCTGATGCGAGAGAAGATGCAAGGGAAACTTGTCCGCTTGGGCGCCGCCGAGCCATTCCGCCGGCTCGATCCAGCTCGGATGCGGCGGACAATCGTCATATTTGAACCGTGCGATCGTCTCGGAGAAGATTTCGATTTTGCCTGTCGGCGTGGACAACGGGTTGGCATCGGGATCGCGACGAAACGCGCCGAGAAAACATGCGCACTCATCGGGCAGGGGAAATTCGTAACTGCCAGCATCCCAAAATTCGTCGAACGGAGGAAGTGAATATCCGAGCACTCCCGCCCGTTCACGTGCACCCTCGTACATATGCGCGAGCCAGCCCATCTCGTCGCGGCCCTCCATATAGGAGCTGCCAAATCCCAGGCGATCGGCCAGTTCGGCGAAGATGTCCAGGTCGTTTCTGCTGCTCGCGAATGGCGACAAGGCCTTGCGCATGGCGATGTAGAAGCGACTGAGGTCGGATGCCTGAATATCATTGCGCTCGAGGGTCGTCGTCGCCGGCAGGACGATGTCCGCGTGCTTTGCGGGCGGCGACCACCACGGCTCGTGGACGATGACAGTCTCCGGCTGCTGCCAAGCACGCAGGAAGCGATTGAGGTTGGTGTTATGGTGAAACGGATTTCCGCCAACCGAATAGATCAACCTGATATGCGGAAGACAAATGCGCCGCCCGTTGTAGTCCAGCTCGCTCCCCGGATTGAGAAGCATTTCGGTGACCCGCCCGACAGGCACATGGTTTTTGACGGCATTGGTGCCGAGCGGGAGGGTCGGGCGTGGAAGATTGTCCGGCAACGGCATGGCGATGCCGCTGATGGCGCCCAAACCGAGGCTGAATCCACCACCGGGCAGGCCAATCTGTCCGAGCATCGCGGCGAGGACGACCGTCATCCAGATCGGCTGCTCGCCGTGATCCGCGCGCTGCACCGACCAGCTGGTCGTGACGAGCGTTCGGGTTTCGGCCATCCGCCGCGCCAAATTCCGAATCTCGTCAGCATCGATCTGGGTGATGGCGGCCGCCCAGGCGGCGCTCTTCGGCTGTCCGTCCACATGGCCGAGCA
>Ga0111539_10010945_pt1 | contig 11418 bp, 13 predicted proteins | sample RhiMethybrSRZTD1_FD_79667 | JGI IMG/M metagenome (GOLD analysis project Ga0111539, IMG submission 79667) | Populus rhizosphere microbial communities from Tennessee, USA - Rhizosphere MetaG P. TD hybrid SRZTD1 (version 2) (version 2) | ecosystem: Host-associated > Plants > Roots > Rhizosphere >...
CGGCCCTGGCGAGCTGGATCTTCGGTTCGCTGTCAGATGACGGCGAACAGCCGCCACGGTATGCCGTCGGACGACAGCGGATGGCTGCCGCGGACTTCGAAGACCACGCCTGAACCGGCGACCAGGTCGGTCACGGTGCGGGAAACGAGCACTTCGCCGGCGTTGGCGAAGCTCGCGACGGCGTGCGCCCGGTCGAACGCCAGGCCGGAGACGCGCCCGTCTGGCGTGACGTCGCATTCGCCCGTGTGCAGGCCGAAGTGTCCGCGCCATCCGAGCCGCGCGGAGTCAGCCGACAGCACGCGGGCGCAGGCGATCGCCCGCGCCGGACCGTCGAATGCCGCGAAGAATCCGTCGCGCTCGAACGTCAGTCCACGTCCGCGGAACGACCCGAGCTGGCGTCTCACGTGGTCGGCAAACACAGCGTCCGACTCTGGCGGCGCGTGACCGTCGCCAAACTGCGCGCACAGCACCGTGGCGAGTACCCGATCCTGCCGCGCCGCTCCAGCGGTGGCGCTGACAAAGGCCTCGATTTCATCGAGCGTCGCGTCCTGATCGCCCACGAACGGCAGGTGATCGTTGCCGGGCAGCGCGACGAAGCGGCTGCCCGGAACGAGGTCGGCAACGTATCGGCCTTCGTCGATGAGCAGGCACTGGTCGCCCGTCCGGTGAAGGACGAGCGTCGGCACTCGCACGAGCGGCAGCACGTGGCGGACGTCGATTTCGGCATTCATCTGGGTAAGCGCGAGCGCCGCGCCCGGACTCGCCCCGAGTCGAAGGTAATGGCTCCACCAACTCCTGAACTCAGGATCGTTGGCGCGGCTGGGCGCCCGGACCTCGATGCCAACCGGGCCGCCCCAGTTCGTGCGGATTTCTTCCAGGAATCGCTCCCGCGACTCGCGGGACGGCGCCCACGGGTAATCCGTGGCCCACAGCCGCTTCGCGTACGTGCCGATCATGATGAGCGCGCGCGTCCGGTCCGGATACGTGGTCGCAAACAGACTGCACATCGGGCCGCCTTCCGAGACGCCGAGCAGCACGGCCTGACGTGAACCAGCTGCCGCCATGACCGCCCTCACGTCGTCCATCCGTTGTTCGAGCGTGGGCAGCGTCGTGACGCGGTCGGAGAGCCCGGTGCCCCGCTTGTCGAACAGGATCAATCGAGAGAACTCGGCGAGACGGTTGAGGAACCGCGCGAATGCCGGCTCGGTCCAGAAGCAGTCCAGGTGGGAAACCCATCCCATGACGAACACCAGATCGATCGGACCTTCGCCGACGACCTGATACGCGATGTTGACGTCGCCGCTGCGCGCGTAGTGCGTTTCAGGCGCTTCCTCGTCGCGCCGGGCGGGCTTCGGCGCCGGCTGGTCTTCGACGATCGGCGCGATGAACCGGTAGCCGCGGCGATGCGCCGTTTCGATGAAGCTTGGCTGCTGCGCATCGTCGTCGAGCGCCTTGCGGATTTCGCGGACGCACACTTTCAGCGCCGCGTCGCCGACGAACACGTCCTGCCACACCGCGTCGAAGAGCTCCTGTTTCGTGACGAGACGGCCGGGCCGTTCGACGAGGTAGCGCAGGACGTCGTATGCCTTCGGGGTCAACCCAACGACGTGGCCGTGCCGGCGCAGCTGGCCGCTGGCGCGGTCGAGCGTGCAAGGCCCGAAGACCAAGGGTGTCGCAGGAGTCTTGTCAGGCGATACAGGAGGTGACGCCACGCCAAAATGCCACAACGATGAATCCAATGTGGAGGAGACCTCCACAGCGCTCTACCATGCGCGTGCTGTTGGCCTTGGGTCAAGCACAGCAGTGGCAGGAGGTTCCCGGACGAACTCATCGTGGCGGTTTGACCAATTTGGTCAAGCGGCTGAAGCTGAAGGTGGGACAGAAGGCTTACGCGATCGTCAAGTCTGACAACGTCATCGTTGGCGTCGATTGAAATCGCGGCGGTCTATTTTCGACTCTTTCTTGCTGGCTCCGGCGCCTCGGCTTCACGCGCCACCATCACCTCGGTCGACTTGATGATGGCGATGGCATTGTCGCCGCGCCGAAGTTTCAGCTCGTTCACGGCGTCCCCGGTGATCACCGCAGTCAACAGTTGGTCGCCGATGCGCAGTCTCACCTGCGCCAGAAGGCCGTCGACGCGGACCTCCTCGACGAACCCGCGGAGCTGATTCCGGCCGCTCAGGGCGACGATGATACCCGTGTGCGGAGGTTTTCGCTTCGGCGGCGGCGCGGATGGATTGCCGTGCGCGATGAGCCGGTCGACTTCGGCCTCCGCGATGCGATGGTGGCCTCCGGCCGTCGTCGTGGTCCGCACTTTGCCGCTGTAGATCCACTGCTTCAGCGTCGAATAACCGATGCCGAGGCGCTTGGCTGTGGCCCGTACTGTCAGCAGTCCCATGTCGCGGTGTATCCGCGCATCGTATCACGTCGAAACGAGGCGGCATGAATACGTCTTGATGACGAGCCAGACGCGCGATCCGCCGTGCAGCTGCAGCGCGTCGGCGCCGCCTGGGGTGAGGTGCACGACGAAGTGGACGCCGGCGTCGACGCCGGCGACGACGGTCGGACCATGCACGCTGAGCTCGGCGAGCGTCCCGCGCAGAATGTTGCGAGCGCTCAAGCCCACCGGCTCCTGATTTGACACGAGGATGTCGCCGGCGCGGATGGCGATGCGCACCATCTGACCGACCGCCGCTTCGGTAAGCGGCACCTCGAGCTCCGCGATCGCGCCCTGTAGACGGCATTGCATCGTGCCGGAGCGCTCGCGCCGCTCGATGACGACCGCGTCGAAGATGTTCTCGAAGCCGGCGAGGCTGGCCAGAACGCCATGCGTCGGGTGGTCGAGGACGTCGTGCGGCGAGCCGGTCGCCAGTACGCGACCAGCTTCGAGGGCGACGACCCGTTCGCCGAGCGCGTAGACCTCGCGATGATTGTGCGTCACGTACAACACTGGAATTTGGCGCGCCTCGTTCCAGCCCCGAAGGTCGTCCATGATCCGCGACTGCACCACGTGATCGAGAGCGGAAAGCGGCTCGTCGAGGAGCAGTACCGCCGGATCGGTGACGAGCGCCCGGGCGAGCGCTGCCCGTTGCCGTTCGCCACCGGAAATCTGCGTCGGCTTGCGCTGCAGCAGCGTCAACAGGCCGAAAGAATCCGCGACCGATGCAACTCGCGATCGGCGTTCATCGAGCGGACGCCCGGACAGCCCGTAGGCGATGTTGTCTTCGACGGACAGGTGAGGAAAGAGCGCCAGTTGTTGGAAGACGTAGCCGACCTGGCGTTGCTGGACCGCGACGTCGGTCGACGTGGCGTCGTCGAAGAGGACCCGCTCGCCAACCGCAATGCGGCCGTGGTCGGGGCGGACCAGGCCGGCGATCGCGCGCAGCACCGTGGTCTTCCCGGCCCCCGACGCGCCGAAGAGGATGGTGACGCCGGCTGGCACTTCGAACGTCACGTCCAGCACGAACGCCGAGAGACGCATGCGGACGTCGACCGCGACCGTCATGTGAGCGGCACCGCGGCCCAGGGTCTCCGTCTGAATCCGTACACCATCACCAGGATGGTGAACGAGAACGCGAGGAGCAGGAGCGCGGTCTGGTTGGCGCCGCTGTAGTCGAGGGCCTGCACCCGGTCGTAAATCGATACGGAGACCGTGCGCGTGATCCCCGGCAGGTTGCCGCCGACCATCAGCACGACGCCGAACTCGCCGACGGTGTGCGCAAAGCTCAAGACCAACCCGGCCAGGGCGCCTTCGATCGAGAGGGGCAGAGTGATGCGCGCGAACGTCCGCAGGGGTGAAGCGCCGAGCGTCGCTGAGGCTTCGCGTAGCGCCGGATCGACCTGCGCGAACGCCGCTGCCATCGGCTGAACCGCAAAGGGGAGGTTATAAACGAGCGAGGCGATCACCAGGCCCTCGAAGGTGAACGCGAGTCCGTGGCCGGTCAGCGACATCCACCAGCGACCGATTGGGCTTCGCGAGCCCATGGCCATCAGGAGATAGAAGCCGAGTACCGTCGGTGGCAGCACGAGGGGTAGCGAGACCACCGCCTCGATGAGGAACTTCCCCCGCCAGCGGGTGAAGGCCAGCCAGTGCGCGAGCGGCATGCCCAGGACGAGCAGCGTCATGGACACGAGCGTCGCGAGCTTGACGGTCAACCAGATGGCCTGCCAGTCCATGCTGAGTCGGCGGTCGATTGTACTGTGACCGTGGCTGGAGCAACGGGCCGGCTCAGGGAACGGGCGAAGCGGCCGGTGTGAAGCCGAATCGCTGCAGAAGCTGGTTAGTCTCGGGTCGCTGGAGAAATGCGACGAAAGCTTTGGCCGCTGTCTTATTGCGCGCGCCGCTCACAATGACAGCTGCCTGCTCGAGAGGGGGATGCGCGGTCTCCGGGATTTCCACATATCGGCCGCTGGCTTGCAGCACCGGGCCAAGCGCCAGAGAGAGCGCGATGAGCCCGACCTGCGCATTCCCGGAATCGGCGAGCTGGGCGGTCTGCGAGATGTTCTCGCCCCGCACGAGTTTCGACTGAACGGCGTCAAACACGCCAGCCTGTTTCAGCGCCGCCTGCGCGGCCCGGCCGTAGGGCGCCAGCTGCGGGTTGGCGATGGCGATGCGGCGCACGCGCGCATCCAGTAACGACAACAACCCACGAGAGATGTCGATGCCGCTGTCCTTCCGCGTCCAGACGACGAGGCGGCCGGACGCGTACTCATACAAGCTGTCTTGGTCCGCGTGGCCGGCGGCAATGAGCTGGCGGGGGTAATTGACGTCGGCGGAGAAGAAGAGGTCGAACGGCGCACCGTTCTGGATCTGCGCAAAGAAGTTGCCCGACGAGCCGAACGAAACAGTCGTCTTGGTGCCGCTCTGCCGCTCGAACCGGCCGGCGATCTCCGGGAACACCGCCTGCAGGTCAGAGGCGGCGGCGATCGTGAGTGATTGTCCCGCCGGTGACTGAGCGTCCAGCTGGATGATCGCCAGCCCGATGAGGGCGAGCGGAACGAGCGCGATGGTGAATCGTCTCATGGCGCGTCCTCCGTATATACTACGCGACTCGCTGATTCATCCGATTCAGGGCTGTCCGATGAACCGATTCCAATCGTTTAGATGGGCTTGCCTGCGGCCGGTCCGGCCAGGCGTCGCGGTGACGGTGATGCTCGCTCTCTCTGCTGTCGGCGCCACCGCGCAAAATCCGCCTGCGGCGGGCGTGTCAGCCGCGGCGACCGCGGTCAGCGTCGGCGGCGACGTCCCTCGGCCGTTCACGCTGACGCTGGACGATCTGAAGGCCATGCCGCATACGACGGTCACGGTCGATGCGGAGGGGAAAACCACCACGTACGAGGGCGTACTGCTCGGCGAAGTGCTCAAGCGGGCCGGAGCGCCCCTCGGACGTGAACTATCCGGGAAGGCAGTGGCCAGCTACATCCGCGCAACGGCCACCGATGGCTACGAGGCGATCTTCGCGTTGGCGGAGGCCGACCCGGCGTTCACCGGCAGCGAGCTCATCATCGCTTTTGCCATCGACGGCAAGGCGCTGTTCGATTACCAGGGCCCCATGCGGATCGTCGCCCCGCACGACAAGCGAAGCGCCCGATCGGTTCGCATGCTGAAGAGCATCGAGGTCGTGCAGACCGTAAAGTAATCACCGCCGGTGGCTGTCCGCTGCCTAAGCGTGCATGTTCTCGTCCGAGTGTTGTTCGTGCTGTTTTGCAGCGTCTGTGCTGCATGGCTGTCGTGTTCCTGATTGAGAAGATCTCCAGGGGTAGTGAGTTGCCGGCGCCGGTGGGTTTTGGTGTGGCCGTTCTGGTGCTGTCGGCGTATCTGCTCATCGACGCGGTGCTCAATCGGAATGCCGTGGCGTTCCTGGTTCCGCCGCCCCTCATCTAGGAGGCTTCGTGGCGCGCCTCGAGTGGGTGCTGGCCTGTGAGATGGCGTTCTTCGATCGGCTGAATCGGTTGTGCGTGATTGGCGTCGCGCAGCGATTTCCCGTTCCAGGCCTGCCAGTCGCATTGAATCAATTGACCCTGGTGGCGAAGATCGTGGGGATCAGCGCTGTCGATCAGGTGGAGATCGCCATCGATGTTCGTGCGCCCAGCGGCCTGTGGACGACGCCATCGGACTCCGATGGGGTGTCCATCGAGATGTCCGGCGAGTACGTTCTCGTCACGTTGCGGGGTTTGCCGCTCATCGAGGAAGGCCGGCACCGGTTCGACGTCCGGCTGCAGGACCAGGCGCCTTTGAGCGTGTCGATTCCAGTGCTCGTCGCCGGCTCCTCGGTGCACGCCGAAGTGCACTAGCAGATTCGCACTTGACCGCGTTGCCGGCTGCCCCTACAAAGGTCGCGTGGCGATGTCATCGAGGCGTGGGTGACGTTCGTTCCGTCGGAGACCGAACGGTCGACCGCGGCGACTGACGCACTGCTTGGCCTCGTCTCGTTTGCCCTGGCCCTCGTCCTCATCACGACCCCGACATCAGCGGTCTGGAAAAGGAACATCTGGGTCGGCGTGCTGCTGCTGACTTCATGCGGCTCGATGCTCGGAGCCGTAGCGCACGGCATCGTGCTGAGAGATGCGGTGCTGACCGCTCTTTGGAAGCCACTTTATCTGTCGCTTGGCCTGGCCGTTGCGCTCGTCTTCGTCGGCGCAGCGTGCGACTGGTGGGGCGAGCCGGTCGCGCAGCGTATGCTGCCCTGGGCGATGGCCGTCGGCCTCGCCTTCTTTGCCGCCAGTCAGCTTCTTGGCGGAGCATTCGTGCTCTTCATCGTCTATGAGGGCGTGGCGACGACTGCCGCGCTGGCGATTTACGCGACGCTCGCCATCCGCGGCGTCCTCCCGGGCGCCGGTGCGATTGCCGCGGGTATCTTCATCAGTCTCATCGCCGCCGTCGTCCAGGTGACCTCGCTGCGTCTGCGCGCCGGCGTGACGTTCGACCACAACGGCCTGTTTCATCTGATCCAGACCGTTGGCGTCGCGGTGATGACAGCCGGCGTCCGCACCAGTCTGGTTCGGGGCTAAGCGGTCGGGCTGCTTCCAGCGGCCGCCGACGGCTCCGCCACAAAACGGTAGCCGACGCCTCGCACCGTCTGCAGATGCTGCGGGCGCGAAGGCTCGCTCTCGATATATTTCCGCAGGCGAACGATGAAGTTGTCGATGGCGCGAGTGTCGGTGTCTTCGTGAAGGCCCCAGACGTTTTCGAGGATCGTTTTTCTGGACACCGGCGTGCCTTCGTGCTGCACGAGGTAGCGGAGGAGCGACGCCTCCATCAACGTGAGCGGCAACTGCTTGTCGCCGACCCTGAGCTCGAGTCGTGTGAAGTCGATCGTCTTGCCGGCGAAGTCGAACACGTCGGCCGCCGGCGCCGTCGGCGAGGTGCCGGTCGAGCGCAGCAACCACTGTTTCCGCCGCAGCAGCCCGCGAATACGGGCCATGAGAATGGACAGCTCGAACGGCTTCGGCAGGTAGTCGTCGGCGCCGGCTTCGAATCCCTTGAGGACGTCTTCGGCCCGCCCGCGCGCCGTGAGCATCAGGATGGGAACGAAAAACCCCGTGCGGCGTAGCTCGGAGGCGACGGCAAACCCGTCCATGCCGGGAAGCATCACGTCGAGAATCACCAGATCGGGGACCGCTGAATCCGCGGTGATCTGACTGAGCGCCGCCTCTCCGCTCTCGACGACGGCGACGTCGTATTCGTCGGCTTCCAGGTTGAAGCGCAGGCCATCCGCCAGATGGCGTTCGTCTTCGACGATGAGGATACGGCTCATGACGGTGGAGAAGCGGGCAACTCGACGGTGAACGTGCTGCCGTGCCCTGGCCCCGCGCTCTCGGCGAACACCTTGCCTCCGTGCCTGGCAATCACCGACCGGACGATGAACAGTCCGAGGCCGGTCCCCTTGACGCGAGTGGTCACGATGTCGCGCGCTCGGTAGAAGCGTTTGAAGATGCGTTTCAGTTCCGGTTGCGAGATTCCTGCACCCTTATCGTGCACGCGCAGCGTGGCCTGCGACGTGTCGGTATGTTCGAGCTCCACCGACACCTGGACCTCGGGTCCCGAGTATTTGATCGCGTTGTCCAGCAGGTTCGAGACGGCGGCGCGCAAGTCGTCTTCGTCGCCGAGGATCCGCGGCGGCGTGTCGGTGGTGAACCTCTCCCGATAGGTCAGCGCTGCATCCGGCAGGTGATGGCGGGTGCGTGCGATGTTGAGGCAATCGGAAACGAGCACGCTCAAGTCGACCGGCGCAAATTGGCGGTGCCGCAGCCGCGTGCCGCCCTGACCGGCGCGCAGGACCTGTTCGATGGTGTGCAGCAGCCGATCGCTGTCGTCGACCATCACCTTATAGAACTCCTGCCGCTTGCCGTCGTCCAGAGCTCGCGTCTGCAGCGTCTGCAGGTACAGGCGAATCGACGCCACCGGCGTCTTCAGTTCGTGCGTGACGGCGTTGATGAAGGCGTCATGCTGCTCGTTCCGCCGGATTTCGCGGACGAGGAAGATCGTGTTCAGCACGACGCCGGCAATAATGAGCGGGAAGACGAGGATGCCGACGACGAGGAGGCCGGCCTCGCGCCAGTTGACGATCACCCAGCCGATGTTCAGGGCGATGGCGCCGGCCGCCAGGCAGATGCCCAGGACGATGATGAGCGCGACGTATCTGCGACGACCCCCGGGGGTCATGGCCTACAGGATAGCGCGGCGCACTCCCTGACGATGAGAATGCAGAATTCAGAAGGCAGAATGCAGAATGCAGGCAACTAATTCTGCACTCTGAACTCTGCCTTCTGCATTCTCACGCGGTCAATCGCGTCTCGGACCGCGTCAGGCGGCGGCTTCGTCGGCTGGAATCTCGCTGATCCTGGCCACCTTCACGTCCCACACCAGGCCGATCGCCCGGAGGAGCTTCAACGAGAGCCAGGTGGGATCGAATTCGTACCAGGCAAGACCGTGGCGGGCTGAGGTCGGGTGCGCGTGGTGGTTGTTGTGCCAGCCTTCGCCGAAGGTGAGGAGCGCCGCCCACCACGTGTTCTTCGAGTCGTCCTTGGTGGCGAACCGCCGCGTTCCCCACATGTGCGTGGCCGAGTTGATGAGCCACGTCGCGTGCAGGCCGAAGACCACACGCAGGAAGATCGCCCAGTTGACCAGGCCCCAGCCGCCGATCGCCAGCAGGACGAAGCCGAGAACCGTCAGCGGCACCCAGTGCCAGGTGGTCAGCCACCGGTAGAACGGATCTTTGGCCAGGTCGGGCGCGTAGCGGCCCATGCGGGCGGTGTCGTTGTGGTTGGAATCGCCGAAGAGCACCCACCCGATGTGAGCCCAGAAACCGCTGACCCGCGGCGTGTGCGGATCCTGCGGCTGGTCGGAGTGCTGATGATGAAGCCGATGCGTGGCGACCCAGAAAATCGGTCCGCCCTCCAGGGTGAGGGCGCCGCACAGCGCCAGGAAATACTCGAGCGGCTTGTAGGTCTTGAATCCCCGGTGAGTGTGCAACCGGTGGTAGCCCATGCTGATGCCGAGGCCGACCGTCACGTAATAAAGGGCGAGCGCTGTGTAAAAGTTGGTCCAGGTGAATTGAAACAGCGCGACGGCGGCTTGAATGTGAAACCAGACGAGAATCGCCCCGGTCAGGATATTCAGCTTGGAATACCGCGACCGGTCGGCGTACGACGAACGAGTCTCCATGAACGCTCCCTGGACCAACTTATCGGTCGGCCCACGGTCACGTTACCGGACCACCTGCACCTCGACTGTAAGAGTTCGGTAATACCTTCACGACACTTGAATGAGGGATGAGGGAATGAGGGAATGAGGGAATGAAAGGCGCTGCTCAGTTCTGCACGCGGCGCGAGTTCCTCACTTCCCCGATTGACTGATTTGCATTCCCGCAATCCTTCATTCCCTCATTCCCACATTCCCTCATTCCCACATTCTTTACACAGTCTTTCGCCGGTCTGCGCACCTCGTCCGGAGATAATCGGCGGCATCTCCGGAGGTGAGTTGATGCGACCGAGGATGGTTCGAGTGGTACCGGCTGTTCTGGCAATCGCCGGCGCCATCGTGTGGGCGGCGCCCCGCATTGCCGGCCAGGTTGGTGCGCCAGGCGCGTTTCCCAGCACAAAGAACGGCGAGTGGCCGATGTACACGGCTGACCTCACCGGCAGCAAGTACTCGCCGCTCTCGCAAATCGACGCCAGCAACTTCAACAAGCTCGAAGTGGCCTGGCGCTTCAAGACCGACAACCTGGGGCCGCGCCCCGAGTTCAAGCTCGAAGGCACGCCGCTCATGGTCAAAGGCGTGGTGTACACGACCGCCGGCACCCGCCGCTCGGTGATCGCGCTGGACGCCAAAACCGGCGAGCTGCTGTGGACCTACAGCATGCGCGAAGGTCGGCGCGCCGGCGTCGCGCCTCGTCAGCTGTCAGGCCGCGGCGTGTCGTACTGGACCGACGGCAAGGGTGACGAGCGGATCCTCTACATCACGACCGGCTATCGGCTCGTGTCGCTCAACGCCAAGACCGGTCAGCCGGTGACGTCGTTCGGCACGAACGGCGTCGTCGATCTGAAGGAAGGCGCGGTGACCGGAACCGGTCAGCAGATCGACCTGGAAACCGGTGAGATCGGGCTCCACGCCACGCCGACCGTCGCCAAGGATGTCGTGCTCGTCGGTTCGTCGTTCAAAGAAGGCACGCAGATCGTCACGCACAACAACACCAAGGGACTCGTGCGCGCCTTCGACGTCCGCACCGGCAAGAAGCTGTGGCAGTTCGACACGATTCCCCGTCCCGGACAGTTCGGCAACGACACCTGGGAGGAGAACTCGTGGGCGTTCAACGGCAACACCGGCGTCTGGACGCAGATCACGGTGGATGAAGAAGCCGGACTGGTCTATCTCCCGGTCGAAGATCCCAGCTCCGATCAGTATGGCGGCCATCGGCCCGGCAACAATCTCTTCGGCGACAGCATCGTCTGCGTGGATTTGAAGACCGGCCAGCGGAAGTGGCACTTCCAGATGGTGCACCATCCCATCTGGGACTACGACGCCTCGTCGGCGGCGCTGCTGATGGACATCAACGTCGACGGCAAGCCGATCAAGGCAGTCGCCGTGCCGGGGAAGGAAGCGTTCCTGTACGTGTTCGATCGCATCACCGGCCAGCCGGTGTGGCCAATCGAAGAACGGCCTGTGCCGCAGTCGGACGTGCCTGGCGAGAAAACCTCGCCGACGCAGCCGTTCCCGACCAAGCCGCCGGCATACGCACGTCAATCCGTGACGCTCGAGGAGCTTGCGGACTTCACGCCCGAGATCAACGCCATGGCCCGCGACGCGGTGAAGCTGTACAGGCTGGGGCCGATGTTCCTGCCCGCGGTCGTCAGCAAAGCTGGTGGACCGCTGGCGGCGATCACACTGGGCACGCTGGGTGGGGGCACCAACTGGCC